>Ga0247757_10000184_pt1 | contig 51642 bp, 51 predicted proteins | sample UWRJL126311R4_FD_180929 | JGI IMG/M metagenome (GOLD analysis project Ga0247757, IMG submission 180929) | Plant litter microbial communities from Arlington Agricultural Research Station in Wisconsin, United States - UWRJ-L126-311R-4 | ecosystem: Environmental > Terrestrial > Plant litter >... | reverse complement strand
TGGGTTTTCGTTGTTTTTTTTTTTTTTTTTCCTTTGCAGGATCAGGTGTGTAGGATAGTCCAGGAGTGGTCGGTGGTAGTTGTATGGGGACCGAAGACGCGTACATACATACTCGAGGCGATGGCATAAAACATTTCAGGCTTCGGTGGACAATCACACTCGATCTTGGCTTTTGCTACAGTACATTGGCTTCATGTCGTACCCTAACTGCTCTTCGAAAAAGAAAAAAAATATTATTACTTTGCGAACACGAGTAGACCCATTTCCCAACTCCGTTCCAAATTCATTCATCGATACTTCGCGAGGTCCGCGTGGCATCATCGTAAGGTTTTGCATTTATCCGCCATTATGGTGACATTCCTCTCATTCCCAGCTGTGATGAAGCTCAACCGACGACACTCTCTGCGTGTCGTTCGAACTATATTCGCTTCACGGATTCCTGCCCGATCGCTTGTCTTCTCTTTTTAAGCTTGTACATGCTACACGGAGCCAATTCCGTGTCTGATGGAAGGCAGGCTGTGTTTGACGTTACCATTTTCGCATCTATAAACTTTGCACCGAACGGTTGAACCTTTGAAACATGTATCAAATAAAACTTCCAACCCATAGCGGCCGTTACAATAATGACAACCTTTTAGAACTTTTTGGACCGTCTACTAAAACTCGGCGCTAATAACGGAGAATCGTCAATTTGAGCGCTCAACAATGCACCCACCCACACAAACCGCAGAAAAGATAACAATCGCCAACACCCATGCAACATGCAAGTAGGAAAGCGAGCGTGTCTATCTTGAATGCACCCAGATGCCAAACCGAAACAGAGATGTGAATCAACAAAAATCAAAAAGCAGAAAAAAATGCCTCCTTTATGAATGCATCCCAAACATGCCGAACCCGCTACCCTCCGATGGTCATAATCTACCATTCACATCCCCTACGTTACCATACCCATCATACTCTGCAGTCTCTACTTCGTTCAGATGACTCCTTGTCCTCAAACTGCTCCTCGCACTCCCGCTTACCATGCTCTGCCGCATCAATGCACTGCGTCGTGGATCCGCCTTTGGTATAGCGGCCGGCACGTGCTTGAAACCACCCGCATGGCCATAGCCATAGCCATATTGGACAGGCCTCTTGCTGAGAGCTATAGCATTGCTTGCAATGGGAGAGTCCGATCCCTGTGTCTTCGCATGTACTCGGGATGGTTGGGTAATTCGGATGTCATCCTTTGTGGACGTATCGGACTTGGGATACACGGAAGAGGCAGGCGTGACACGGTCCCAGTCCTGCTGATAGAAAGTGTGCGAAGGACGAACATTAGGTTCTTCCATGTACACTGATGAAAAGGAAGTGGCGGCTGAGAATGCCCTTCCCAATGGTGGTCGTGGATGCTGCATCTTCTCGAGCTGTGGGTCGGTAATGTTGCTTGATGCTTTGTCTGTGTGTCTCCTCTGAGAAGCCCTGCGGCGCAAGGAAAGTATACGTTGTGGGTGTTTGGGTGGAGGGACGCGCTTCTCTACCTCAAGCATCTCATAATTGGCTTTGCCAACCCAGAGCATTTGTTCGTGCTCACGGAGGTAGCGCTCACCTCCGAATGACTTTTGTACGATACTGCGCGCCATCATACCCAGCTTGCGTCGATGTTCAGCCTTTTCGTACATTCGACGTGTGATGATCTCCACATCCTTGGCTGTGGGCTTGTGAGGAAGGACCGGGGCAGGTTGATCAGGCGAGTCGTCTGCGTATTGAGCCCATTCATCAAGCATAGCCAGGAGATTAATCTGCGCACGGGCAAGTCCGTACGCATCATTGGGCGCGACAACTTCGCTGTATCTCTTTCCATCGTCTGGGTCGGTAAGCACTCGCAATGATGCGCCAACATCTGTACAGACAACAGGTGCGCCAGTCAAGGCAGCTTCGCCAAGAGCGAGAGGTAAGCCCTCGGAAACAGAGGAGTTGAGAAATAGCCAGGTATTCGCAAGTACCATAGCTGGATCAGCTGTACCTCTGAGGGTGACACTCTGGCCAAGGCCTTTGCAGGCGAGGATCTCTTGACATTCAGAGGAGTAGACAGGAGCTTTGTTGAGCGCTCCATAAATGTCGAGCTTATAGTCTTTGAAGCCCCACTCGTTTGATATGATATCTGCAGCAAGAAGTGCTGTTTTTATGTCTTTGGCAAACCATACATGTGAAAGCATGGTAACGGTGGGGGTCTTTGTTTTGACCTCTGTGACGGGGGCGAACTTTGTCATATCAGGAATACCATTCACAATCGGGTCGACCTTCCGACGAAAGACATTTCGATGAGTAAGTTGGCCTTTGGAGCTACCAATCTCTACTTCCCATCCAGGATTAAAGAAGTCTGTTGTCAATGTTAATTTGCATTCGATCATTTAGGTAGATGCTAATTACCTGCACAAGGGAGAATTTGGTCCGCATGATGCAGAATTAGGCATGAGGTGAGTTTCATCAACCCAAGCAAGGCATTTCGAATGAACGGAGGTAGTGTGCACATAGCAGATGAGAGATAGAGGTTTGTCTCCCGCCAGGATATAGCATGGTCCCAAATTTGTAGTGTGCAGTTCCGCTTGAGTTTGCATACTATACCGTATGAAGCCGAAACGCTGTGATGCGAAGCTTGAAAGACATTCGGGATCTTTTCAGGTATTGGGATCGAGAATATAAAAAGGTCTGATGGGATTAGCAAGATATCATTGAGATGAGAAAGCTCTTACATCTAAACCACAACTCTAGGGCGGTGTCGAGATGTCCTAATGTCGGTAGCTCCGTGCGGAACCACTCAGAAGGTGACTGCGCGTTGGGCATGTCGTCAAGCCACAGCTTCCTCCAAGTATCCTTGACAATGTCGCTCGTCCACACCTCTTTCCAGTGACGTGAGTCTTGGAAATATGTATTCAGATTGACCAAAGCTCGGGTTGCTTGCTTGACGTCTGCTTGAGTCATGTTGATAGATCGAGCGCTCCTAACAAGAGCAGTCAAAGTAGGAATAAAGTTGACCTTTATGTCGTTGATGGTCGCATCCTTGACTAGATGGTCCACTTCGCTGTCCAGCTTATTTGTAAACATACCGTGACTAGGGTGGAGGAAATCGAGCCCCCATAATGGGATGATTTTCAATGACTCCACATTTTCTTCTGTCTGATGTTTCGGAAGGCCGAAATCATTTGCCGACTCTACAATCATGTGCCACTTGATAGTGCGAAGATTGTTGATCAGGTCTCGACGACATGCGGATACACCTCCACCTTCATTTGGCCACGTACCGGTATCGACCGCAATAACGTGGAGATTGTTGTCGGTGTCTCTCTGGAGGGTTTTTGTTCGCGTAAAGATCACTGCATCGCCGCCTTGCCCAAAGCTGAAAAGATCACTCATACGAATCGCAAGCGGCGTCCAGGCGCTAATATCACTACTCAGATCCGAGCTTGCCATGATAGCGTCCGCGTGTAGAGCTAAGTAATCTTCAGCTTTCAAGAGGCTCCCGCGATCACGTCGACGCCAATACGGCCGCAATAGGGGTTCCTTGCGGATAAGCTCTTCATCCACGAACCGAACGACTACGCCGTCTAAGTCGAGACGCTTTTTCCAAGCTTTCCATAGCTGTGTGCGAGCTCGTGAAGTAGAGATCTCTTGGAGTTTGATATTGGTGCGGAAGAAACGGCTTAGAAGACTAGATGTCGGCGCCTTGAAATCCAAGAGCGGATTCTCGTCCATGAAGTTACACCTTGAGGGCTTTTTCAATACTCCCAACCAATCGTGTTTTATCATATCTGGTGTATTAACCGTTTCTCCGTTGAGCTTGGTTGAAATTACGGGATGGAATTTGTGGTCGTAAAGCCACGAGCATTCGTATACATCAGGGCCTTGCACGAAAGTTGCTTCATGAACCCGGGGAGTTGGAATCCACCGCTCCATTTTTTCGGCGTGGCGGACGGGTGGGGCGCACCAACTGACATTGACTGACATATGTGGTAGCACAAACTCTGCTCTTAGTAACTCATCATCATACTTGGCGTTTTTGCGATAATGATATTTGAAGCGAACCAGATTGCCATGCTGCATGTAACTTCCAGATTCGATATGCCCTTTGTGATTGTAATGCACCTTTGCACCTTCTTCACTCCCATGAAGGCATTGTCTGCTTACAGGAACCCTGGTTTTCTGGAGCTTTTTAATCTTTCCGTACCGGATTGCCTTTTCTGTGGGATATTCGTAAACATATTCGTTTGTGATATTTCCGTTCTTGTATTCTTTGCGAGTAGTAATGAGCATGTCTTTGCCGTATTCTGAGATGCGAGTGTGGCCCCATGTTGGTTCTTGTTTCAAGATACCTTGGTAAAAGACGAGTTTGAATTTGTTTTCCTCTAGAGAGTGAACAAATGCAGTTTCTGTTTCACCATAGCTTCGAATGATGAGGCGATCTTTTTTCTGCGAGATCAGACTTCCTTTTACCGTCGTTGATAGGTCGGAAATATCGTTACGGTTGTGATAAAGGAAGAATGGGAGCAGGAAAGACATCGCAGCTCTGCTATATATCCAAAGGCTTGTGAGAATGATGGAGACCGGTTTTGCTACCAGTCGTGGTGTTCTTCCCAAGGCACAGTTCAACTCTCGCTGGTACTCTGGGTCAGCCATGCAAGCAAGAACGAAAAACTTTATCCATGTGCCAGTCGTATGATATACCACTGCCACAGGAGTTTTCAGATGCTTCATGAAGCCACTGAAAATAGATGAGCTGGACCGATTGATGATAGGGTGATGTGCCTCCTGAAAATCAGCAGTGATTTGTCGATACTCCTTTTCGTTCAGTGCATGATCGCCTCGGTGTCTGAAATAGTTGTACTTTTGTACTGCTAAAAATGCCCCAAGATCGTACCTTGCGATACGTGAGAGAATAGTACAGGGTTCTTCAGCTGCAACATTAGATAAGATCCATGACATTTCGATATTAGTATACGGGCCACGGGATCCTAAGCAGCGGCGAAGAAACATTTGCCTCAACCCCAAAGGTAAAATGTCCCATTGGGTATCGGCGTCATAACCGAGACAAAGATTATGTAGCAAATCTTTCCGGCAAAGAGCTTCAAATGCCATTGCTTGTGCTCCTGTCGTCTTGGAGGGCATCGAACGTTTACTACACTCAGATACTGTATATGGCTCATCATCGATAGGACGGCAAGCTAGTATGGACTCAACAATCTCAGCATGGTGATGCGGCATGCCAAACATAGTTTCTGAACAAGCGTGCAGCAAAGTCTCCGCAATGACTCTTGAGTTGCTACTGATGTTGATCTGAGTCCCGGCAGAGCCCTTCGAGTCCGAGGCAACAAACAACGTCAAACGTCCTTCTGAATAGTGTGACATGGCCCGTAGATCTACTTTCTCCTCGGTGACTGATTGCATGGGAACAATGAAGACCTTTATCTGTCCATTTTGCCATGCTAAAACAATCCGCTGAACTAAGAATGGAATAGTTGGATACGCTTGTAACGCAAGTCTTGGCAATGACTCATGGTTACAGGATAAGAGAATGGCAGTAATTTGATCTCCGGGATGGCCATAGGGCATGACTCTATAACGATTTTCCTTAGGCGCAGAACGCAGCTTATCTGCAAATGCTTGTAGCTCACTCTGGCTCCATTCTTCATCAGCACCAGCTCCATTGTATGCGTGAAACTGCTCCGCCGCAGTCCAATGTAGGCGGTAATGAGATTGAAGTCCAAGTTCGTTTACCGAATCCGTTGAGTCATTCTGATGCTTTTGAGGCGGCTTGAAGCTTGCTAATTTCTCAGAAACCCAAAGACGAATATCGAAAGCTTCTGGCAGGCCTAGTTTTGCTGTATAGAAGGAGAGAAAAGCCGCGGTCCAAGTACAGGCAGCTAGGGATATGACCATACCGTATTCGAATTGTGGATGCAATGTCTTCATGATATTCCCGAGGGTGAATCCAAAGATAACTGCGGTAAGAAGAGGCATCAAGGCATGTGGCCCGGAGAATATCTTGTTGTACTGATAAAGAAGCAACCCACTGTATGCCCCAATGTAAGCCAAGAACATTATCACTCCGGTTGAAGAGGCATTGAAGATCCATATCAACGCCGTAGAAAATGCTAATGCCCATATGTGAACACCAATGAAGCGGCATAGTGTAGTCCAATAAAGATGTCGCCGAAACTTTTGGTCGTCAGCTTTGGCTTTTCGTATATGAGGTATATTTTCCATTGACACTGGTGCCATTTGCTCCGAAAGTTGGTGGAGGTGCTGTGCTTTGTAGTCGAGAAGAACAGCACCTATTAGATAGTAGGCTAATCCGAATCCTACGGACAAGCGGAGGGTGCTATCCATTTCCATAGGTAACCATACAAAACGGGTACCGCGCACTAGCTCAACCCAACGATCCATAAGTGCGCAAAGGAAATAGAGAATGCCACAGCCAACTTCATCTCCAGCATTGCGCCAATGAATGAAGGAGTTGTGTAAGCGAATTCCCTTTTGTGATTGCTGCATGCTTTCAAGCGCAACTTGGGTTTCAAGGTTCCAAGTTGAACTATATGGAATTGGTCGTTTTGTATCTGTCAGCCGACTGTACCAATCCAACAGAAAGAGTGTTGAGTCCCAGCAACCAGCGAGCTCTTTGACAAACACATCTTCTGTCGGCTTGGTCCAGAAACGACGATTTCTCTCCTTTATAACAGCATTGTATAACTCTTTGCGACAAAGAGCTAGGATGGCTGGTTCGCTGAGACCATAGAAGATATCAGATGGATCATGTACTGAGTCAGAGGAAGGAGCTAGCGAGGAAGAAGGGGCAGTGGAAACCCGAGGCCCTTTGCTCAATCGTTTTTCTAGTGCAAAGTCAGACTACTAAAAGCAAAATCCAAATCAGAGAAGGCTCACCGGATTTCTCAAGACTCTTGGTTGATGGCTTTTCTTTCGAATTTGCACGAACATACCAATCTTTCACATCCGAGTCATTGAGGGTTTTGATGTTATGGTACCATGTCACCCACTGCGTTGCGACGCGACGTGTTCCCAAAATTAACAGCGTGACAAAGACGAATAGAACACAGGGATATATAACTATGTCGTATCCGGTGACCCAAATGGTGATGAGGGGGGATATGATGAGAGTTGGAACGACCGCAATGATGACTCGCCGGCCATTGAGGAAAGACGATCCAGGGACTTGGTATGTGGAGAGAACAGCTAGTACAGAAAGGTATGATGTAAGACCAAGCAGATAGAAGAAGAATATGGCCGCAGGTCTGACACCTTCGACGGCAGTGATGACAACGAATCCAACAAGGCTAACAACAAGAGCGAGCGCTAAACCACCGATTAGCCGAGTCAGAACAAACATATTGGCGGCGGAGAAGGCCATTGAGATAAGGTAGTAGGTGCCACCAATGGATATCCAGGTTCCTATCGCTCCTGAAAGTAGTAGAGACGCCATAAGGGCAATCGTGGCAAACTGTTTGTCTTGGTCCGCCATAGGTTTGCTAAGATATAAGCCATGACCAGTGGTAGACAGCATTAATATATCTATAAATGTCAGCTGAGGGAACAGGCATATAGTTCGGCGAAGTTCACCTACCGACAAGTGCTGGGATAGCAAACACACTAAGGAAAGTGAAACGACGATAACCTGGCATTACTGATGGCTTTTGATCAGGATCAATATCGGTCTGGGCTGCAGCATATGCTGACGCAAAGGATGGAGCATTGAAGATCCACATTGGAGGCTGGTGATTAGGTTGGTTGTAATAATCCCGGTGCTTCTTCGATAGAAGAATGCCGATATCGCTGGGCATAATATCGAAGTAAGCCTCGCAGCGTGAACCTAGAGCGAAAAGCTCTGCAAATGCAGCACTTTGATCAGAATACTGATTGAACAGGGGATTTCGATCCGAGACTTCAATGTAAACTTCTTCAAATCCGGCCTTTCTGGCTGCGCAGAACACGCAGAACAGTACGAAGTCGGACACAGAGTCAATGCGTTCTCTACTTGTGAGCTTTTCTAGTGCATCGGTGATCAAGTCAAGACTCTTGTGGTCACGCCACCAAAGTGCGTTGCGGAAGTTGGAGTCGATATGCCTGAATAGAGACAATGCCTCTTGACGCTCCAGACACGGAAGACGACAGAGCCGATACCATTTGATCCGAGCATTGACAAGATGTTCATCCGTGATTGAACCGCTGATGTAGTCCATATTGCTAAGCTTCTTTAGTTGGCGATATGTTGGAATATCGATAAGGAACTCTTCACATTGTGTGCGTATGGATGAAATTAATGGGCATGACTCGTCCCACTCGGAATACTGGAGGTGTTGCAGGTATAGAAGAAGGTCAGCCGAAGACAGCAGAGCAAGATCCTGTTCCATTCGTTCTGGAAGCCTGTGCAATGATCCAGACTGACTGTTATGCTCACTCAGGCCGTACTCCAGGAGAAAACATTGGTATCTCGTAAAGCCTGATCTACTAAGATATGTATGGAGTAGAGCACTTGGTATGTCTTGAATCGATTTGGACAAATAGACGATCAGAGTCGATGTTCTTGGTTCAGATTCCCACACTGCCCAGAACTGCCCTCCTGTTGGAGTATGGAAACCAGAATCGAGTCCTATGAAGACCCTTACCTGGTGATAGTCATCAGCCTCGTCATCTGCATGCTGTAGTGCATTTGCGAAGGCAGAAATGGCGTCACGTGAGCTTGATATTGTATCAAGTATAGCGCTTGTCGAAGTGCTGTAGCTGGCCATCGTATCTGCAAATTGGCGCAATTTCTCGGCTGGGAGCTTGCTTAGCAGATTCAGATTCCTCAGGCGTTGCTGAGATTGGAGAACATGTTCGAAGTCATCCTGAGATGCATCGAGACCAATTGGAAAGCACCCTAGTGGACCGTAGGATGAGCCACCAAATGAGCAAGACAAAGGGTTTGCCGCGCGCTTTTCTATGGATGAATTCCAACTAAGGCCCGCCGGTACTGGTGAGAAAGGCTCCAGAGATGCCAGTGCTCCATTCTCGTCGATCTCTTGAAATTGGACCGTCAAGGTAGAAGAGCTTGAATTGTCCTCTGACTCGGACTCATCTAAGCCATCTAGTCCAGAAAGGGTACTTCTGAGTAGGGGAAACACGCCTTGTAAGGGAATATAGTCATCAAAAATGCTTGAGAACTCGGAAGACAGCTACGGTCTGTTAGCCAAGTCAGTTAACACCTTTTGGATGGCAACTAACAATACGTGTAGTGCGAAATTTTTCATGAACGTTCATTACCCGACGATTTTTAAGCCATTGAAATGCAGCTAATGGTTCTTCGCATGAGCGAACTTCTTTTATGTCGTCGAGTGCGCTCTGTCGAACAAAATAAGGAGTTGCACCATGGTAGCTGCACCACATGTGTGCTCTTCTTGCGACAGCGTGAGACAGATCTGCGTCGTCGTCAATCGTGTCCCACATCATTGTCATGAAAGGTCGTAAACATGCTTGCGAAACGAATGCCTTTGTCGTAGATTTCATCTTATCCATAGCGAAGAAGTCCCTACGCTCTCCGTTCTGCATAATTGTTCCATTCCTTACCACTATTCCTGCAAAGAGCTTCAAGTTGATCTTCCCTGCGCCTTCAAGAAAATCCGGAGAAGCTACCTCGAGGAATACATTCAAGCCATGTGCATGGAAGAGCTTGGACAGCCCGCTAAGCATTTGAATGCTTAATCGCTGCCTCCAGCCAGCAATAAGTATGCCAGTGCAATACCTACGCTGACCAGACTGCCGTACGGCGTTGTTGAGCACCACGGAGACCAAGTGAACCGCTTTTAACATGTCTATTTCGTTGTCCTTGGCCTCAAATGGCAGAATTCGCAGGAGGTCGAGCCGAGCAATGATATGTGGACCGAGAGGAACCTGGTTGTCATCGATCGCATCCAACACACCCGGTTGACTGTAGTCCAATACCACCATATCCCATCCTGCCAAAACTTGACGCTCTTCATCTGTGACGGGTGTGCTCAAGGGGCCTAGATATACTCCGAATGATGAGGGCTTCTCCGGGAGCGGTTGACTCGGGCGAACGCAGTGTGCTGTGTGGAACAGAACCAATAATCGCTCTTGGACTGAGTAGGGCAGAAGAGCTTCTTCAGTGTCGCGCTACACGTTTTTTAGCTACGAAATTTTGTATCTGTTCGCATGACGCTTCTTACTCGAAAAAGCCTCCGAATGGCATTGATAGAGGTCCAGGTAAGCACAACTATACCAAGCAACACACTGACAGCGATTACCGCTACCAGGGTCCATTCCCACCACTTGTGAAATCCTATACCGGCACTGAAGGCTTGGATGCCAAGGATGTTAGGCATGACGTGCTGTATCCGCCCTGTGGGCGGACAGAGAGTTTAGGGATGGTGTAGTGCAGCCAGATATCAGTACAAGTGATGAATGCTAGAATGTAAAAGTCGGGATTATATCGAGGGATGTCAGATATTGACGAGATATAGGCATGCCGATCAAGAAAGGACGCAATGTTTCATGCTGAATAACAGTGGTGGCAAGCTTGCGTACTAAGATAGTAGGATACTGGGGGGGATGCACCGCTATAGGCGGCCCATGGTGCTATGGCATATAAATGTCGGCACATGGACACTATACCATGTTCCAGGAATACGCACACACAACATGTATGCTCGCTAGCCATGAGTCTTGCTGTTGATCCGGAAGCAGCGCCAGCTAATGGCAGAGCGCCCATCGGACAGAAGTCTACCGGCCGGCAGGACCTGCAGCAAAAGAAGCATCGCCATCCTTCGAGAAGCTTGTGCAACCGCGCCTGGGCACCCGAAGCGGCAGTGAAAGGCGAGTGTAGAGTGTTTCTGGCAGCAGCGAAGCCTTTGGACCGGACGCAGGTCAGCCGAAAGCGCACGACAGTCGGAAGCTAAGAAAAGATGCGTGGTCTGAGGCAATCTATCGCCGACGACAGACCCGTGTAGCGGGGCGGGCAGCAGTATGCAGAAAGGATGCAGATGACGGGCGAAGTCCGCAGACCAGAAGGCGTGGAGAAGGCGCCATGCGGGAGGCTGAGACGCTCAGGGATGACCCCTGAAGCGGTGGCCCGTGCACGTTGCTGTTTTAACTAGATCGCCCTTTAGCCTAACCTCGCACTGCCGCACGCACTTAATATCTACTTCATCGAACCCATGTCACCCCGAAAGTCTGTCAATATGCACGCCCATGCCTGTAGATGACACGCAAATCTGCCTAATGGCGAGCTTGCGTGGAGGCCGCCGGCGAGATGGCCTTTAGGACCTAGGACGCGTCGCCTCCAATACTCGCCTGCACTGTCCAGATCCTCTGGAATCGGGACTCGGCAGCCCTTTTGCATCGATACAGCACGGCATCGGCACTGCCCCTCGTCACACCCTAGGACCGCTTAGCTGTCCCGCAAGCATCAATAGAGCTATTCCAGGATAAGGTATTGTACGCACCGCCGGCCTACATACTCCAACCCCAGTTCTCGTGGTCACGTTTCTCGTCCTCCGCTGCCCCCGTCTCCAAGGCGGTGCACACACGTGGTGTACCCATTTACCATCCCATATGCGTCATGAAAATAGCACTTTGCCAAGAACCCTGCACATTTTATAGTCTCGCCAGCGCCACCCGCATTCTGTTCAGCGCCATCTCTCGTAACAAGTGTAGCTTCGGGGTTGCAGTGCACACTGCCAGACGCGTACCGCAATCCTCTCGCCGCGTCATAGTTCCAAGCTCGTTTTGGAACCCCCGGCGGCACATGAGTGCCTTTTGCAAATCGATACTCTCGGTTGTACGCCTCTGCTTCGCCTCAGGCCATTCTTAGCCATTGCCCAATAGTCAAACGAGGTCTTTCTGCCGAGGCCGTCTTTATTAATACGTCTCGCAACCCTAGAAAAACCACGTCTACCCTCTATTGATTTTCGACACTGTCTTTCACAATGGCGCCAGTCTTTCATGCTTTCTTACGGACTTGTGCCCTCTTTGTACTGCTATTCTTTTCGCAGCACGCATCTGCTGTTGCTGCCTCAGTTCCTGGAGCCACCGTATCCAGCACTATCCTTGTACTTGCTAGAGATGATAACTCTGCACTGTATGGTGCAACATACGGCCTGCAAGGCTATGGAATACCCTACCAAGTCTTGACTGTTCCTCAATCAGGCATCACCAGCCTTCCGCTACTCAATGCCTCAGCTACAAATGGGAATTACGGTGGGATTGTAGTTGTGAGCGATGTTGCATACAACTATGGCGACCAATACTACAGTGCCCTCACAAGAGTGCAATGGAACCAACTTTGGAGTTACCAGACTCAATTCGGCGTGCGAATGGTGCGACTAGACGTTTTCCCGTCGAGCGACTTTGGCGTTACTAGCCTTGGTGGCAATGTTCAGGACGAGCCTGTCGTCTTCACCAATGTCACTGGCTTTTCTAGCGCCGGCTTGAAATCGTAAGCCCCCATATTGTACTCTCTGGCTAAAAAAAAAAATTTCGGCCCTACCCCAAGTCCCAGATGATTTTCGATGCAGTTAATATATGTATATGCACCATGACTAACGAGCTTGGCAGTGGCGCAAACGTGAGCATTGCGAACATTTTCCACAATCCCGCACAAATCACGAATTCCTCGATAGCTTGGGAATTTGCAAAGTTTACCGGTTCTGGAACTGCTGGTGTAGTCAATTTGATAGACAACCGCCAGCAGATGGTGTGGTTCATGCCATTTGCTCTGGACTGGGCTCCGTCATCGAATTATCTACAGCATGCCTGGATCAATTGGATTACAAGAGGACTCTACGTCGGATTTCGTAGACTTTACTTTAGTACACAGGTGGATGATATGTTCTTGGAGACTTCTTTGTACACTCCTTCGGGCCAGTCGTACCGCTGCAAACCAGACGACTTGACAGACCATGTCACTTGGCAGGCTACCCTCAACTCAAAAATGCCAAAAGGATCTGAATACTTTTTGGAGATTGGTCACAATGGAAATGGAGCAATTGAAGCGGCAACGGACACTACTCAAGGTGCACGAGTATGCAGTCCTACCACTGGGATTGAGTATCCCGATCAGATAGACGGGAATCCCGACTACACCAAACAACCTGGTACGGGCAAGGATATATGGCCTGCCACTCCCGCGCAGTATACTTGGAGTCTTGAGTGCAACCAGGTTGATGAGCTTCAGAATTGGTTTGCTGTCACGTCGAATCGTGATGCTTTTGCGCACATATCCCACACATTGTAAGTTTTACGGCAAGGATGAACATTCCATTCTAACTCCTCCAGTACTCATGAAGATTTAACAAATGCCACGTACTCCGACACTTCTAAAGAGATCTCATTCAACCAAGCTTGGCTCAGGCAAGTTGGTCTTGATGCTGCTAAGCGCTTCAGCCCCAATGGTATCATTCCCCCAGCCATCACTGGGCTGCACAATGCGGACGCACTGCAAGCCTGGAAAGATAATGGGATTGTAAATGTCGTAGGAGACAACACGAGGCCATTGCTTTTGAACACTCAGAACCGCTTCTGGCCTTTGAACACCACCGTAGCAGGGAATGGGTTTGCCGGCATCAACGTGATGCCGAGATGGGCTACGGTAATCTACTACAACTGCGATCTTCCGGCTTGCACGCTGCAAGAATGGATCAACACATCTGGAGGGAAAGGGACTTTTGATGATCTTCTGGTCAATGCAAGAGACACTGCTATCCGCAACCTGATGGGGTTGCATTGGGACGCGTTAGTGACTCCCTATACCAATGGTTTTCTATGCTTACTTAGTCAATAGGTACATGTTTCATCAAGCAAACCTGAGAGTCCGCGATGTTCCGCAGACCACTGTCAACGGCAAGAGGGGAAGATACTCGCTCCTGATGACATGGGTTGAGGTTGTCACATCAGAAGTGATGCGACTGTGAGTCATCCGTTGATCTTTTTGCCCTGAGTCTAATGAAACCTTAGTACTACATGGCCCTTCAAGACGCTGAAGCACGACGATCTTGCCGCTCAGTTCCTTCAACGTCAAGCTCGTGACCTTTGCAGACCAAGTCTGACAATGCAGTTGACGCAAGACGGCACAGGTATCGCAAGCATTACAGTTTACACTGCAGGTGGCAATAAGTGCAGCACCACCATTCCTGTTACGGTGCCGTTCGAACCGACGACGATCGATGGGGCAACCAAAGAGCAGATCGGAACCGATCCATTAACATTGTGGGTGACTATGAGTGGCTCCTCAAGAACTTACAAGTTCTCGAAACCACTACCTCTGTAGAAAATATCGCGTGTATAGTAATACAACATTAGTAAAAACTTTTTTTTACAGCGATTGAAGGCTGCATCTGACTAAACCTAAAAAGATGTGAGGTTACATGACATACTCAGAAGCTACTATTCAATGCTACCAAGAATATTTCTTTAATGCTAGTCACTTGTTCGGGTTGACGGTCAGCTTTCTTTTTTCGGGTCAAATTCTTTTGCATGTAAATACTTTTCGCTGCATCCCAAATCGCTTAACGTTCTAAGGCCGAATTTAACTTTGTGTCTCAGATACCTGCTCAGATGTGCTAAGCATTGCGTAACAATTGCGAAAGGGTCTATCCCTGGACGCATGATCTAGTGACATGTTGCAGCATCTAGAACTGGCGTTATGTCGCCCATCCGCCTTTTCATCGCTCGTATGACCAACCCAAGACAGCTAGTTTCCAGCGCTCGATGCATTATGCAGACATCGGCCCGGCTTACTTTTACCCGTATACGCATTCGCATCAGCTGTGACGACAACCGAGTAGATCCAAAACAGGCAGGACAGTATGTCTACAAAAGAAACGGAGCTTCCCAAGTAGGAGACAAAGCCAAGAATGCACATGTCTTCGTGTACTGCTCGTGTTCGCCTTTGCATGCAATAGCGTCTATTGTACGCTGGCCGACGTGGCTTGCAGTCAGCCCCTAGTAGTTCTGAGCACACCCCACAGCCACAATATCCGGCGCGCTACGAACCGCAGCACATTGGGCAATATATATCCATGCCCTGTACTTGCATGTCCGCTGCCGTGTCGCTCACTCCCTTTTTCAGAACTTTCCTTTTTCTTCTCTAAGGCGACCTTGCTGTTGGGGGTCTACCGCGTCCGCTCCTACAGTAGTGCTCCGCGATTCCGCACATTGCCCTCTTTACTCCTGTTCAAACTCCTATTCCACGAGACAGATGAGAAGTGCCAATAAAACGAGCCGAAAACCACAGCCTCAAGTTATTGCGTCGTTGTTTGTGGCGCGGACTGGGCATCCAATTATCCAGCGCGTACACTAACCGTGTTGGGAATCCTCAGCCATCATCCATATTAACAAAGCGGCTGCATTTCTGTTCCCGTCACTCCGACTTCTCGAGCGCCACATTTGTTGCCTCACAGCAGCGAATTGCGTACATTTCTCGCGTTACACATATTCCAGCCCCGTTGATTGAACGTCTGGGGCTGCGCGTCCATACCAGTGAGATCGTCGCTAGTGGAACGGAGTTCCCAACGACGCACGGTAGCAACATATGTGAGGCGATAACTTCGCCCTCATCTGGTTATTTAAGCACGCAGTGCCTTGCAGCATTCACCATAGCTCGTTACGGCTTACCTTTCGCTCTATCGGAAACTCGACACACGTTGAAATGGACGAGAAACCCCCCTTGAGGTCGTGGTCGCTTCGACGGAAGCTCCTGCTCGGGGGCCTAGCTATCGCTGTCGTGATAGCTCTAGCTCTGGGCTTAGGTTTGGGGCTTACCATCGGTCGCGGCGGCGGTGACGATGACAACGGCTCCTCGCCCACGGTAACTTCGTCGCCTTTACCTACATCGACCGGCAGATTCCTGTGGACGCCTCGCGTAAACGATACATGGCAAATTGTCTTGTCGAACAACATTGCTTTGGACAAAGATGCTACGTCTGTCACACCAAACGTAGACGTGTACGACATCGACCTTTTCGACACTCCGAAGGAGACAATAAACACGCTACATAGGCTGGGGAAGAAAGTCATATGCTACTTCAGCGGAGGGAGCTATGAGTCATGGAGACCAGACGCAAATCAGTTTAAAGAGTCTGACATGGGAAAGCAACTGGATGGTTGGCCAGGGGAGAGATGGCTGAACTTGAGCAGTGATAACGTAAGGAGAATCATGAAGAGTAGGGTAGAATTGGCAAGTCAGAAGGAGTGCGATGCAGTTGACCCAGATAACGTCGATGGATACGTAGGTCTTCCTATCCCATTTCTTGGAATCGAGAGCTATCGATGGAGATTCCAGCGTGGACATGGCACGGAGGAAAGCTAATACATTTTAGCAAAATGACAACGGGATCTCCCTTACCGCGGACGACAGTATAAACTTCATATCCTTCCTCTCGAACGTCACAGTCCCCTTGAACCTGACAATGGGGCTCAAGAATGCTGGGGATATTATTCCCGATGTGCTTCCTGTCGTTCACTTTTCGGTCAATGAGCAATGCGTCGACAACGACGAGTGCGAAACGTTTCACGCCTTCATCGACGCGGGCAAACCTGTCTTTCACATTGAATACCCTCAAGGAGCGGGCAGTGAAAGCGGGCTAAAAAGTGACGTAGTGGGCAAGTATTGTGATGATACTGGAGACGCCAAAGGAAGTGATGGGTTTAGCACGGTGTTGAAAAAGATGAACTTAGACGGATGGGTAGAGTACTGTGATAGCGAAGTGAAGGTGACAGCAATCAACCAGACTGATCCGGGGCACTGAAGAATGAGCGATCGATCAAGAACTGCTCCGACGGACCCTTCAACTCCGACAACGGCATTGAGAAGCCGAGCAAGGGCGACGTTGTGGTTGTACGATGCGGGCAGGTCACGTGGAGTAGACATGTCGTTGTAACACCACAATTTTATTTCCAAGGGTCAACGCGTCCAACAGGGCTGCAGGAAGAATATCGGGTGCATGCATTGTAGAAACGCAGGACCTGAAGTCAGGTGGGCCTTCATCCTGCTCTATATGCTGGGCTTCTATATGCTATGTCGAAGGCAAGCACCTGAACCCTTCCCATGGGCAGTGATGTTGGGTCCAGGGGCTGGCAGGCTCTGAGTGAAATATTTGCCGAAACGTTTTTCCGGTGGTAGCTGCGGGGCGCATGGTGTGGGGTGCAGCTCTGGGTACCTTGGAGCCAGCTTCGTCAGCGCAATTAAGCTTTAGGGCAAGGAAATTTCCAGGTCAGGTCATCGGATAAAATTTCTGCGTTGTCGGCGGTTGATGCGGATAGAATCTTGAGCGTGGGCTACGGTTGCGGGCAAACGGGGAACCTGTAGATGACCGCAGATCGATCAGATTGTCAACGAAAAAGCTTGTAGATCAGTCAAGAAAGAGCCGCACGGGAAAACGTCATCCTGCGTATCAGTAAACAAGGCTGAGACCTCAATGGGCCTGAGGCAGCACACTGCCGAAGCCCAACTTCCGCAAGTCCGTTGCTGTAAGATTGTGGGGACACTGAAGTTCCAACCCCTCGAAAGGTGCGGAGGGTTGTATTCTCCACTCAGCTGCAATCGGCTTCGCAACAGCAGGGCTGAGACATCTCATGCAATAGTGGGCCTACCTGGTTGAACTATGAAGCTTGTAGGTGCAGGCGATTCTCGTATTCAGAGACCGAGATGAATTAAGGTCTGCAAAATATTTGCACGAATCATTTTGCAGTTCGTAAAACCACTAATAAGGTACGCTGCCACACGGATGAATACGGTAGAATCGTATCCAGATCTTGGGATGTGGAGATCTGTGCAGGACAGTCATAACGTTAGCCTGAGCAAATCCATCATCATGTTGCACAACTCAACGCGATGGCGGTGAACAGGGTGTACGCGTCAGCGTTTCCATCCTATACATGTTGAATGCACTGTAAGCGCATCTGTAGCTTCGCAAGGATGAGAATCATGGGATAGGCCTTCCGCGTCTGCACATATTCGCCATCGTGGCTAGACCATCTGCCCTTATTCGCTACAACGAAGGGCTGGTATTCCCAGACAGAGCCAATGTCCGACCCGACGAAAACGGGATGCATGCAAGTGTACGGCTGGACGAGCCTCCGACTAACTTAAACTCGTAGGCTCGGGAAGAGGCGAACGCCTATTGTTCTCGTTTACCCTAAACTCCGACTCTCAAAATCGAAGATGGTGTGAGGCTTTTACTACAACCTTACAGTTGGTAATCCACACAGGACTGACTGTGCACATTCGAAGATGCGGGATACACACGTGTTGAAATGCCTTGGTCCAGTTGTTCGCGCATCTCCGGCGTACTGAGAAGCTCATCACTTTCTCACGTAAGACCTGTGCATTTTCGGTACCATTAGGGTAACCTTTAAAGCCTGGAAGGGCAGGAGGGCGCTTCGAACTGTGCTGGAGCACGACTCAAAATATTGTTTACTATGGTGTCTTAATTTAAAAATTCTACTTCAGCTCAGAAATCTCATCATTGTTCGATGTCGCAACTGCACAGCGCTTAGACTATCCTAGTATGTCAAGCACTGTCTTCTATTACGGACTTGCTGAATGTGCACGAACAGGGCGGTTAGAATTGGGTGAAACATAGCGAACGAAGTGCTAGTATGCAGGCTCATATTACGATCTAGATAGGTCTTCCATAGACGTCAAAGGTCATTCTGCGTAATAGGCCCTCAGACCGTTGATTAAGAGCTCATAGCGATTCAAGGGTCGACGTTCTCGTGGCAAAACTTCGGCGCAGATAGCTCTATTGTTGGCACAGACGTAGGCACCTTTGGAGGTGGCTTCTCGAACTCATTTTCCAACATGTCATGGAGGGCTGGACCACGGAGATTGGCTTGGCAGCAGCAGAACGTGCTGGAAGTATGGAACCGACCTCGGTTCCACGGTGTTATGGCAAATGGACTTGGATATGAAGACTCGTGTCCATGAATAGTTTTGAAGTCCCAACTGCTCGGGACCTTGCCTTCTCTAGCTGCTTTGTCTCGCCTCTTGGTGGAGCCTGGGAAAGAAGGGTGGTCGATGCACCGAATGTCGCACAACGTCGTGCAGCTTATTTGATGGAGAAGTGGCTGAGAACCCCGTTGACTGGATACGCAAGGGTCTGGATCCAGCTAGTCGGAGGCAACACCACCGCGCGGCCGCTCTTCATTCAGTCCGTTATCGCTGTATGGTTGTGAAGAGACTTAATGCTTTGGGGGGAGTTCGACATGCCACAAGGATAGGTGAAAGTCCAACGGTGCGAACCATGAGCAGGCAGCCATGGTAATATTCGAGCATCCTGAGCAGGGTTTACCAGCAGGCCTCAAAATCCCGTAGAGTAGCCGGTAGTGAAAGCCACGTCAACGATGAAGAACCGGCAGCAACAGAGTCTGGGTCAATTGCGGGGGGCGAGTTGGGATAGTGTACAATGGGGACTAGCCAGAGCCGGTGAAAGGGCGCTTGCTGGTGTTGTAATGCATGAGAGATGAGCAGGTAGGGTTGGATTAGAGTGATCACGCGGATTTAGCGCTCACGACAAGGGTTTAACTCCTGTCGGGGGGCAGGGGTTGTGGCCCTAGACAGGGGGCCGCAAAAGCAGCGAGAAGCCGCTTGCCGCCTGGGCGCCAAAGCCCTCCCGTGTTTCGCGGGGAAAGGGCATGTTGGTGATTATCGTTGCTTATTTCGCGATCGCACATCTTTCCCTTCACTGACTATTCCTGTTCCTAGGCTTAGAAACGGCAGATTCTTCCGGCGGGCTCACGGTCCGCGCATACGAAAGACTAGTGCTGGTCACCTCACCTCACATCATTCAGCCACCGTTTCACTACCTCGCCACATCCCTGGGAGCTATACGAGAGCTGAGAACTTATATGAGTTACGATCAGCGCATTGCAGCGAATTGCAGCGAGTACCGCAGGCTCTTACATAGACGAAGGTCGTTAGGATCATGACGTGCCGCTGCATCGATCGAGGCGTAGGCTTGGGTGGGAGAGGCTTTTTTTGCCCCGTTGAAAATTCATCCGGGTTCTTCTAAGACCTCTCCACCACGTCGACGTCTCTGAGCAATATCCTTGCATTGCATATTCATGTACGATATCCGCGGTGCTGGGCGCCTCCCGAGTGTCCAAGCGATGCCTCAACACGGCGACTACGCTCGCTGGGGAAGGTTCTTTAAAGTCAGTAAAAGGCTGTGGGTTGAGATTGGGTTGTCCAATCGGCGAAAGTTTGCCTGGGAATGAATACGCGATGCCCTCAATCATCTGGGCAACAAGTCATCAGTTGCGTGCTTTCACAGCTTTTACTTGCAAACTCGCCAACTGCCGAGGCTTTGGAGGCTAGTTTCTCGAATATTGGTGGCAATGGATTGGATTACACACTTTTCGTCCGCGGCAACTCAGAACGGATGTGAAAGCGAAGCCGTAGTTTGGATGCCGAAATGAAAGAAATCCTGCATACTAGCCGGTAACCCGGGACAAGTCCAGATCACTCGCATCGTATCTGATAATAGAAGACAAATTTCAAAATGTAACGCGTAGAATTGTTACTGAAAAAGGTACTTCTTCAGTGTCTATTGTAAAATGGTGAATCCCTAATACAAGGACTCTGTTGAGAATGAAGTCCTAAATTTTGCGTGCATATGCAAGGCTACGGACTCGATAGTGCAACATGCTCCAAACTTCTTATTGTTGAAGTGCCTCAGATTGGCTTCCCTCGGCAGTGGGGTTTCGCATGGGCACTGTCTGGGGTTACCACTGCCGCAAACTTTGCTCGTGGGTCAACCCAAGCCTTCCGTTGGGCGGGTGCTACCACTCAATAGTGAATAAAACAACAGACTGAATGCACATCCTAGTCGAGACACACTTCAAAGTAGAACAATCATAGAGGTGTTTGTAGGAGTCGTCCTGATAGGCTCTATTCCTTGCTCACAGAGGCTAGACAGACCAGTCAAGGATGCTTCAAGCGGCTTGCAGCAAGTCTAGAAGGAAGGTAAGAGTGTTGTGACTAGATCCCTAAAGGTGGAGGGATAATTGCAAGGAGATTTAGACAGCAACAGATCTGGAACGAAACCCGAGACCCAGGCATCCAAAAGATGAGTCGGAGCTGTACAGCTGAGCCGACTTGCAGGTTCCACAAAATGAACGGAAGCATCTGGAGACCGCGGCCTTACGCGCCGTATGGGGGGGTACGTAGTCCGGTGTGATGCCATACAAATTGTACAGGGATGTAACCGAACAAGGACTATATTCGAGAGTGCTAGACCAAACGACAGTGCCAAGGGCGGCCCAGCATAAACGATATTGGGTGGTGCTGAAAAAAAACTTGCATCGAATTCGATCTGCCTGATCGGGCTATGCTTCGTGAGCTTTTCGTAGCTTTGGTATATTTAAGCCATTTCCACGCTCTGATGTTGGGTAACTTTGAGAACCACATCCACATTCTTTGCTACTGCATCTTTCATTTCAGCCATCTTTATGGATTGTTGTTTAAGTCTAGATACTGGAGCTTCGTCTCCATCTAGCTTTTCACTGTCAGCTACTGTATCGCCTCAAGCGGCCAATACACCGGACACCCAGCGTTCGGTCCTGTTTGATGAAGATGTCGCAGCAGATCCTCTTGACATTGGCGAAAGCAATTCATCGTTCATTATGGTCGTTGGAGGCCTTGGCTATATTGGATCACACACAGTTCTCGAATTGCTCAAAGCAAACTATAACGTGTTGATTATCGATGATTTGAGCAACTCATACGAGAGCGTTCTGGATCGTATCAGACTCTTGGCAGCAGAGCATTTTGCGACATCAAACCAAACCGTCCCGGCCCTGCATTTTCAGCAGCTCGATTATCGAAGTCCCCTGATGAGATCTGTGCTGGCCAATTACACAAAATACTCAATCTGCGCTAAATCAGCTGCATCAGACCGCACCAGTGGAACACCAGGGTTGCGTTTCCCATATTCAACCCTTTCACGTACAGATTCAGGGATTGAGATGGAACCAGAAGTTATACCTGCCACTGAGTTCAGGCATGAATGCAGGATCTCTGGTGTCATTCATTTTGCAGCCTACAAATCAGTAGAAGAAAGCATCCGAATGCCGCTCAAGTACTACATGAATAACGTTTGCGGGATGGTAGAATTTCTCGGTTTATTGGAAGAGTTTGGAATAAAGAACTTCGTTTTCTCCTCTTCCGCCACCGTCTACGGCGAAGGGGCCAATTGTGGTCTCCCTCTTCGGGAAGAACTGTGTGTGCATCATCCGGAGACGTTCTACGATGATGAAGGAACTGAGCGACGGGTTACTCCAGGAGTAATGGGCCTAACATCGCCTTACGGCCGATCGAAGTTCATGTGTGAATCGATACTAGCTGACATTGCACGGTCAGATCCGTCGTGGTCCATCACGGCATTGCGATATTTCAACCCAGTAAGTAGTCATGGTCCTAAGCGTACCTGCATGGACTGACGGGGATACGATAGGTTGGTTGCCATGAATCTGGCTTGCTCGGCGAAGATCCCCGACAAAAACCAAGCAACCTCATTCCCGTCATCGCCACCGTCTTAACGGGCACTAAGCCAGTCTTGGACATTTTCGGTACAGATTGGAGTACCCCAGACGGAACGGCCGTTCGAGACTTCATCCATGTTGTGGATCTGGCTCGAGGACATGTTGCTGCCCTGGCCGCTTCGGCAGCAGGACGAATTAAAACGTCCTTCCGCGCCTACAACCTTGGTAAGTCGTACCTAGAGTATAAAGCGGTGCAACCTTGCGCAACCCTCCTCTTCCTCTGATAGTTGGATCTAATGGAAATTAGGGACTGGACAAGGGCACACTGTCCGCGAGGTACACCAAAGCCTTCAGGAAGCCTCAGGGAGGACAATACCAGTGCGCGAGGTCGGCCGTCGAGCTGGAGACGTGGGCTTCTGCGTAGCTGAGGTACGGAGAGCAGAGAGCGAGCTTGAGTGGAGGGCAACGAAGACACTTCGAGACTGTTCAGTTGACGTGTGGAACTTCACTAAAGACAGGTGCCCTCCAATGCGCGAGGCGATGGAATGCTAACAAACGGGAATCACGACCGGAGAACTGTCAGCGGGATTCAATATGCCGATGACGTGAATGCACGGTAGAGGTGGTTCTGCAAGGCTTAGCATGGCGTCAGGGCGTTCGATATCTGCACTCGCATACCCCAGCGAACCGTTATAGATGATTTTTCCTACTTAGTGCGAGACCAGAGAAAGCATGGCGTAATTAAACCCTATCTTTTAAGGCAAAAAGTGTGCTAAAGCGATGATTCACCGCCCTGGCTGGATGAAGTTCCGAGGGTGAGGCGGGACAGAGCTATACGGTGGTGGGGTGGGGTAGCCCCGCTCGTCTGATGCTGTAGAACAATCGAACTTGCTCGGCTTTGACGAAATGCAACGAGTCGCGCTCTAACTGGTTGGGCAGAAGAGGGCGCCGTGGTACAGTACAACAAAGCGTTTGGGATGCTTGCGGCAGGTTGTTTGCAATACGCCAGGACAAAAAGCCTGGGCCACTAGCTCACACGTGACGTTCCGGCCTGCACCTCCCAAATGAAGGCGAGCCGCAAGTCGACATTCCACCTCCACACCCCATTTTCCATGCGATAACACTTCAGACGCCCCACAAAACAACAGAGCGCATTGCCTGTACCCCGCCCTGGTGCTCTCGCGATGACTGCGCAAGCCTATCCCGTGTCTAACATGCCTATGACGGCTGTAGTGGATACCGCCTTCTGGGCCCAGGATTCCGCCAGCTCGTCTCCTTTGGCCCTGCACCTTTCGCCCTCAGCAAGCTCCACCACCCAAGAAAGCGTGAATAGCAACACTCCTCCCGCGCAGACCCCTAAATCGGAGAATGGAAGAAATTCTCAAAGTAGCCAGGGAGGCCAAAATCCAGCCGGGGCGCGAACTTCGGTTGCTGTCGCCTGTATGCCCTGTCGAAACCGCCATCTGAAGTGCGATGGAGGGGTCAGGTGTTCGCGATGCAGGGCCGACGGCGTGGAATGTGGCTACATCAAATCGCGTCGTGGCTGGAAGGGCAAGAGGAAGAAGCCTGGCGAGAACAGAGCGCCCGCTGTTGGGGTTCCCGGTTCGCCCCTCGAGCCTGTGATTAGCACGCAATCATCTAATGTTTCAGCAGGCCCGGATGGGAATCCCATGCTCCAGGCTTCATTGCTAAACACTACTCTCCTGCCTACTAGCGCTCAGTCGCTCTCACCGGACTTTGCATACAGCCCCGAATTGGCTCTGTCGAATCACTTGGCTGTTGCTCCCAGCAGTCTTGGCGTTGCCGCTGCTCCCAACGGCACTGCGCAGCTCAACCTCAATGGAACCCAAAAGCTAAACGAATTCGGGTACCTAGGTCAACCAACAGCCTTCCAAGCATTCTTCCATTATTTTTATAACTCCCACCCATTTTGTTTGCCGCAGCCTAGGCTCCTCCAGCTCTTTAAAGAACGAAGGGCACCTTTGCTCGAGTTTGCTGTGCAGTATCTGGGATCTAGTTACCTTGCCGAGTTCTCTACGGAGGTATACAAAGAAGCACTCAACCAAACTATCAATAGTGGAAATTATGCCAGGGATGGCTTTTCGGTGCAGGCCTTGTTACTGTTCTCCATTGGTCTTCATGCCAACAACGAGGTCCCTAGAGCGGCTCAGATTTTCCAAATAGCACAAAAATTAACTTTGCAACTTGGCTTGAACAGGCTGGACTTTGCCATTGCAAATGGCAATAACGACCGTGTTTTGGAAGAGAGCTGGAGGAGAACCTGGTGGTCTATGTATACCGTCAATGGTATGATGACAGCCGTCAATCCAGGTGTACAATTCCGACTGAAGGACGTTCCATTCAACGTTCCACTGCCATGCGAAAATGAACAATACTTTTCAGGGGTAAGCATATCGTTTTGTCTCATCCAAACCCCATCTGGCTTACCCAAAGCGCTGCCACGAAATACACCTTCATCGCAATTTCAACATTTACTACAATCATCATTCAAGAATTTTCTATTGTTCTATGAACATTGAGATGCTGATAACATATAGCACATTCCCTACCCCCATACACTCGAAGAGTACGACGACTCTGCTTACGCTCCAGAAGAAATCATTTTCTCTTCATTCACCTACCTCATTGACGCCATCCGCATCCTTGGCAAGGTATTTGAAGTGGCGCGCCTCGATAGCCAGTTCGAATACCACGCTGTGGATGTCGTGGACACCTATCTGGTTAACTGGCGCAATTATCTGCCTGCTTCTAAGCTCGAAATCGTCAACAATCATGGTCACGTCGATGAGGTCTTATTCCAAGCGCACATGGTGAATGCCGGTAGCACGATCATGCTGCATCGTCCACGTTCCAATCTTGGGTTCGGTAGTGTAGACAACGTTAACATCTGTGTGCAGCCTGGCCAAGTGCTTCTCCCGACTCAGACTCGCGAGATTCATACTGCGAAGTGCTTAACATCAGCCGAGAATATCTCAAGCCTCATTAAATTAACAGCTCAGCTCACTCACCATACGCCCTTTTTTACGTGCGTTGTAGTTATGGCGTCTGTTGTCCATTTGTCTTACTGGTCCTTCCTCGTACCTGATGGCCTAGACGATATCATCAAGCAGTCTATTCGCCTCGACGTTGGCACGTTACAGCAGTACTCCAAAACGTGGGGCATTGCGCACGTTGTACTGGGACAAGTACGTGGCGTAGCGCATACATTGTTCAATAGCAAGAAGGCAATGAGCATTCATCTCTGGAGCAACATTGCTCAGGGCGATGTCATTCGCGAGGTCATTGAAGACGGCGGTAGCGTACCGTTGGAGAATTACAACCAACTTCTCACCCCGTAAGTTCCACCCTGCATGCGTGCATCCAGACTGGAATCCCCTTAGTAACATTGCACAGCATGTTGAAATCATGACAACGACAGCGCCAACACTTTTTACGCTTCCTTGTCTCGCAACCAAAAACGAAAAAGAAACGATCTCCACGACGCTGCTTGTGTTCCTACTTTCTTTGTGGTGGGGCGGATTGACACTCAGTTTCCTTGATGCCATCTACTACCCACGTCTTGTTTAATCCTATCTATTCCACTTCAAGTTCGGCCCAAATCTGTTGGCGTATGGGTAATGCTGTAGGGTAGCTGGGGTTTTTGATTACGAGGGAAGCTGCGCAGAGCGATTAATGTGACGAGCGTGATGCATGCTGGAAAGGAGCACATTGCATGGATATATGATGGCTAGTCAATGATAGCTCGGCGAGAAAAGTTTATCTCATCGTTCGCATCGGTTCCCAAAGTGAGCATACGCGCTCTAACGTGCTAGCCCAATAGCGACTATCTAACAACAGATGCAAATCAACCCAATGTCGTCGCACTCTACGAACCAACGGGCTCAACGCAGTCGCCTGCAGGGGTGGTCTAAAGGCAACCAAGGCGGGGCAGGCTGCTTACTATCAATGACGTCAAAGGCAGGGTCGTAGAAAACTTTGCGTGAAGGAATCTCGTGAGCAAGATACGGCTTGTGGAAAAGTCGTGGTCACGGATGATCATCAGGGGACGTAAATACCGGGATATATGCTTTCACGAGCCTCTAAGTTAGTCCATCGGAAGCGCCAGCTAGTCCAGCGTTCCATTACTGAAGAAAAGCTCCACCCATCCACCCAGTCCTTCATGATGTAAGCCCTTTTGAGACTGAAAATGCCTAAACACCCTAGGTTTCCTGCCCTTCCATCCAAATCGCTAGACTCATGTTCATGTCGTGTTATCCGTCGCAGCGCTCAAGAACCCTAGTGTGGTCGTCGAGCCGTGTCTGAAGACCGTATCTACAAATCGTTGTCTTCCTCATCGGGCAGAGGCATCGTAGCAGCCTGTTCCATCTCCTGCTGGTACTGCTCGAGAACAGCCCGGTCGACCTGAACCTCCGGCGGAGCAAGAGCGGGTGCGGCGACAAAATCCTAAATCATGTGTGAGCAGATTGCACAATTTGAGATGTAGAAGGCATCGTACCAGAGTCTGGTTTCCGACAAGTTTCCTAGCCAGCCAGAGGAAGGGCTTCTCAAAGTTGTAGTTCGACTTGGCGGAGATATCGTAGTACTGGAGGTTCTTCTTTCGGTGGAAGGTGATAGACTTGGCCTTCACCTTGCGCTCCTTGACATCGACTTTGTTGCCAGTGAGGACAATTGGGATGTTCTCACAGACACGGACGAGGTCACCTAAGTTGCGTTAATGCTTTTGTTTTGCGCTGTCGGGGATTTCGAAACCTACGGTGCCAGTTGGGAACGTTCTTGTATGTGATACGGGAGGTGACATCGAACATAATGATACCGCACTGGCCATTGATGTAGTAGCCATCACGTAGACCACCGAACTTCTCCTGACCAGCGGTATCCCATACGTCGAACTGGATTTGGCCCAAGTTCTAAATGGTATTTGTTAGAATATCGCTCAAGAGTGCAAGACGCCGGGAAAAACGTACTGTGGTGAAGCCGAGGGGATGGACCTCGACACCGAGGGTGGCAATGTACTTCTTCTCAAACTCACCAGTCAAGTGGCGCTTGACGAAGGTGGTCTGTATGATGCGATAGTTAGCCTGACAATTTCCTGCAACGTGTGACTGCGCTGTCCAACGCTATCCAGCGCGCACGCCGGGTTGGTAAGCAAAAGTAGGCGAAAACTGCTACGCACCTTGCCAGTACCACCATCACCAACGAGAACAAGCTTGAAGGTAGGAACAGACGATCCTTCGGCCGCCATGATGTGTGGCGTGTTTTTTGGAGGGGCTGTGTTGTTATTGCGCAAAGCTGAAGACAGTCAGATGTCGGTGGCCGAGGATAGTTGAGGGTTTGGTAGAGCGAGGCTCCGGGCGGTGCAGGCGTACCTTATATGGTGGAGAGCGGGGAGCGAGGGGCTTTAGGTGAAGTGTCGTGGGGCAAGCAGCGCGGCCATGTTTTTATGGCCCAGGTGAGTTGGCTAGGCGGCCCGAGCGGTGAGGCTTGGCAGCAAAGTCGATTACACAGGCAACAGCAGGCAGGGAAGGCAGCGAGCAACGCACCGCAGAGCAGCCTGCCAACCTCATTTTCGAGCGGGAAAGATTGAGATTCGGAGAAATTAAGCCTATCTACTGTGCACTTAATGTAATGAACGCCGGGATATCATGCCCTTGCCCCAACTCCTTTCCATGCAATGCCCCAGCAAACTCGTCCACACCCACATCACTTTACAATGGTACTAGGTTGCAACCTAGCATGCCTCTTCCACCCCAGTTGCGTCGTGGGGTTAGTTGAAGCTCCACGGTCTGCGCTGGACCATTTCCAGCATTGGGCCGCAGCGCTTTCACTGCGACAGGAAGCTGTAGCCTGTTAGCATCGTCCGCACGATGGAAACATGGCCGGCGGCACTCACTCCTTCATTCTGCGACACCACTTGGGTAAGCCGCGCCAACTTGTCATGATTTGTCCAGTCCACCCATCCAAATTTGGTTATGCTATCGCCTACCTGCAGGCCCGCTGCTTCTGCCGGGCTGCCCTCCACCACACTATTCACTTTGGCGAAGGGTGCTTCGAGAGCAGTTGGAGCAGAACCGCCTAAAGAGAGTGTTGGAGCTGAGGAGGAGGCATTGCTCTGGGCCTGTTCCTGCAGCCGCGCGTGGTGCTCGTGCAAACCCTTTTCGATATGCGACATGAGCTCTTTGTAGTCATTCTTCAACCGTATGATGCGAGCACGTGTTGTTCGGACTACCCCATCCGTCAGTACTATCTTGCCTCTGGGTTGAAAGTCATACTCTGGGGTACATCAATGTCGGCGCGCGGGAAACCGTCGAAGGTGGTCAGGGTCGTGGTCATAGAAACGCCATGCTATGAGAATTATCAGCATAGGCACCCAGCCGATGGAGGCAACACAAACAGAGTCCAAAACTTGCCCCAATGCCTTCAGCTCTGTCTCTACGCGGTCTTTCTCAGCGATAAGTTGTTGCAGCGATAACTGATTCTTAGGTACGCCATTCGAATAGCCTGCCGATGTTGGACCGGAGGTCACTGTCGGCGCGTGTAAGTCATCCATGTGTGGTCCAATGCAACGGCACTGACTTTCTGGTGGTAATTTGATAAAGGCAGCGGGGCTATTGAAGGAGGGGAACAACAGGCCAAAAGCGGCTAGACCCTCACCTCGCGCACCTCGCATGCCTTCGTTGCCATGCCCGTCTAATGTCCCTACTTCTGCTATGGCAAAACATCGCCCGTTCATACCATGCCACAATTTAATAACATCCTCTTCAACCCACAGTTCTCTTTAGCTGACAGCCGTATCTTGACCTTCTCTCCATTGGCGAAGATAATGCAACGCACAATGACTTGCTATGAAGACACCACAGCTGCGCGAAATAGGTGGCTGGAACCCCTCGCAGACGTCAACATGAGCTCGCACGCGCTTCACGTACAGGTGACGTGTAGCCATTTCATTTCTGGATATTCGTACACAGTTTTAGGTTCTACCTTCCAAATCTCCACATGGAATCTACGCGACTGCCCCTACCTTGCACCAGGACTCGTTACAGCGACAGCCCTTGCCTACCACACTTCTCACCAACTCTTCAGAAGGCATGACAGTCCTCGGCCGTGCACTTTCCTTGGTTCTCTGACCATTGTCTTTCCGTTCGTGCTTGTTATTATCGTCTCTCCATAGGCCGCCTCCGACCGCCCTTCAGCGCACCTGTCTTTCCTTTAGCCATCGACGTTGGCTTTGAATAATATTTATCTTCCATGACGTGCCACATCTCCCTACCTTGTCTGTGTAGTAGCCCTTAAGCCGCTGTCAGTATCGAAATGGCCTACGTTCTGTCTCTCCGGCCTCACAGCCCCCTCAAGCGTTCCTTCAGCGACAATCCCTATCTCTCATCATGCTCGCCACCCAAGGACGTTAATATTGGCGCACTTCGCGACATAACCCCTCGGAATGCATCAACCTGCTCTCTGTACTCTCTGAATTCGAGCAGCGCAGGTGACTGGCTCCGAGGGACGGAGAACACGCCGCCTCTCGCGTCGTGCTCCTTACTTGACTTGGTGACTGAACGAGAATTTCACAATTCCCATACCATTGTGCTTGAAAATGCACAAAGGAAGCGAAGTTGTGGTCTCAACCGACCGGTTCCAAACTTTTCACGCGTCGCAGTACCGTCCCATCCATATTCGAAGAGAACCAGGGTGAGAAAACAGGAGGTGGATCCGATCCAAAATGATCTCAGATCACCTGAACCCACGGTTTTGGATAACAGTACCGATCATGATTCGGAGGTTTTCGCTTTGTATGAAGCTATTCACGTCCCACTACCAGAGGGGCGTTGGTCGGATAATACTGCCATTGAGCCGCCAGACGAAAGTAACCTCGCAGAGACTGTTCCCAGTCCTCAGCCATTCAGACGATGGATGAGTACCTTGAGGCGTCGGCATATTCACAGGCATAAAAACTTCATAATTCCAGAGCCTATAGGCACCACCGAGATTGCAGAAGATGCAAACATGATGATTCCACGCCTGATTCCTATATCCGAGACTATGCGGCGTATGTCGGAGTCGATGTCATCATCATTGGGTTGTATCACAGCCGTAAGGTCTGCATCAGTCACAGTAGCAAGCGCAAGCATTGCTCCTCAATCGGACGTGGGTGGATTTCCTGACAAAGTCCGTCTTGGAAAGAGGAGCAGCTACTACTCGGAAGCAAGGATGTCGACAGAAAGCCATGGAGGGGCACTAGGACCAATTATCGACGAAGGTGCCTGGCTGCGGTCCCTTCAGCGCCGGAAGATTGTCGAAGAGCTCATTTCCTCAGAGGAGAGCTATATCTCCGACCTTAAAGTTCTAGTCAATGTGGGCGTTGCACTTCTGCTCGGTGTACGCTTTGTATCTGCATTCTGACAGAAGCGTAGGATTATTTCATGATTCTAACTGGTGTTCCTGCATTACCAGCCCAAACAAGAGCATCCATTCAACAGAATATCTCTCAGATTCTGCAGCTGCACGAAGATTTGCTCGCTGAGCTCCATCAAACAGTTCCTCAAGCAGAATTTACCCAAAGCGCACACCAGGAGACGTATCCTGTGACGAAAGCTAAGCACATCCGGTTTCATAGTGCAGATTTGATGCCTGGACGCTTTGTCGAACATAAAATAGCACGGAGGCTCAGGCACTCCCTTGACATTGGGCGGTCGCCTGAAAGAAGATCTCATGGTCTAGTAACTGATACTAGGACTATTGGAGATATTGCTAGGATCTTCAATAAACACGTAGGTCGACTCTGTCGTGCTTCAAGCTTTTTACTGAGTGTCAACGTAGATGAAGCGTTTCTTCGCATATGAAGAGTATGGTGCCCATTGGACTACCATGTCCCAAGATCTTACATCGACTTGTAAAGGTCTACACGGATGGAATGAATATGAACGTGGAGTGGAGGCTCTTTCCAAAGTCGTTGCCTCGGAGAATAACCGCGTGAGCAGCAGTCGAAAGGCTTTAAGTTTTCCAGACCTTCTCATCAAGGTACCAACGAAGGACATTATTTTACCACTGTCTGCTGACCCTTTTACTAGCCTATTCAGAGGGTTTGCAAGTACCCACTCTTATTTGGGGATCTTTGCCGCCATACACCTGTGTATGATGACCCTGAAGCCCATGGTGAGATCGAGAAAGCACTTTTCCGACTGCAAGAAACCATCCGCGAGGTAAATAAAGCGAAAGACGATCCGAAAACACGACGCTTGATCGAGATAACCTGGCAGCTCCAAGATCGTTTGGTATTCCCAGAACAGGTAAAGTTACCCTTAACCTGCTGTAGACAATGACTGAAACATGCAGACGTACTCCAAGGCGTTGATTTTTCGGTTGCTTGGCCATATTCTCGCTTGTGGGGTCTTGCATGTAGCCTTTCAAACCCCTGACCGTGTGAAGGGCCAATTCATGGTTTGTGTCTTATACAAGTCTTGTCTCGTTCTCGCAAACCCAGGCCGCTTCTTTACGCCATATAACGTCGTGGCATCTATTGCTCTCGCCAATGGCAGCATCGAAGAGCCGGATAATGGACGAGGTGAGGTGCAGCACCTCGTCACCATCAACCTTACTTATAAGTTTTGCAGGTCTCCAATGTCACACGGCGCCACACTCTTGGAAGTTGGTGTTTGAGCACAGCCACCGTCTCCACGAGATGATTTTGAGTGCTTGCTCGTCTCAAGAGGAAGAAGTTTGGCGTAAACAATTACGCGAACGTATTGTATGTGAAACTCATGATTTTGTTGAAGGGCAGTCGACTATGCAAGACATGTTCTCATCTTTATCCTTGGATATTAAATCGATCGGACCAGTCTTTGGGCATGCGGATAGTCTTGTACGTCGCATGTCTGTTCATCGGGCAGCGACACTTGGCTCAAAGACGCATTTGACTCAAGTGATCATCAAGAATACTCAGGCACAGAAACTACCAGAGGTCCCACCTGCAGTGACTCCAGGGTTGGTTGCTCGATCACAATCTCACATGTCCGCGAATCATGTTCCTACACTGGCTCCGAGACGGGCTGAGAGGATTCGCCTAGAAGCAGCCATAGAAGATGTTTGGACTAAAGATGTTCTTCCATTTCCCGGGATGGGAAACCGCAGAATGGAGAATCAAATCCGTGCATCGGCAAATTCAGTCATGAGAAAACTCAGCATGGCCAGCATTGCTAGCAACTTTTCCCGTCGCTCTCCCAGCTTCTCCAGCATGAGCAATACACGTTCAGATGACTCTCACAGTAGCCGAGCACACAAAATCTCACACGGAAATTTGCGAGGAAACGGTCTTGCAGACCGTCGGCCAGCACCGGCAGTGGTTGACTTTCATAATGCGCCTGCTGCTTTTCTACCCACCGATTTTGAGCTGCAGGACAACAGGCCCTCTGGTCGTCGCCGACGGTTGGCCAACCGAGCTGCAGGTATTGAGCGAGGAAGTGAGAAGAGTACTCCTGGTAAACCTAAACGAGCTAGACGGCTTTCAACACACCTCATCAGCCTTCCTCGCACCGATACAAGCAGTCAGATTGAGAGTAGGACTACTTCAACCGCATCTCACAATGCGTTATTGCGTCAAATAGGAAATACAAACGAGGCAACGTGGAACCAAGGGAATGACCAACATAAGAGAAAAGGCACTCGCGATCGTGGAGGCCGTAGAGATGAGTTCTCCGAATCCCCATCATCCCCAGGGAAAAAGTTTCTGAAAAGCAAAAGCAGGATCTTCAAATTTTGGGTATAATATCACAAGGGGACGATACTGGGTTGGATTGGAAAATTGGAGGGGATGCTTGAAATATCTCGGGTTGGACGTCTCGTATGAGGATGGGGTTGCTTTGGTCACGACGAAACAATTCGAGTTGTTATTGCTCCGGGAGACAGAGTCATACATACAACGTATAAAATGCAGACTACTAGGAGTAGAGGAGTAATAATGGGGGGAAGAGGCATATGCATATCATAGGGGGCTCTGCTGCAAGGCACACCCGGTTTTCATACCGTAGTCGTTGAATGTTAGCTCTGCTTCAGGCAGTTGACGGCCGATGACGTCAGACTTTCAGACACGGTACACCATTCGCCTAGAAGCAAGCGCTTGTATTGGATAAGTAGTAAATACAATATGAGAATAGCGTCATCAGTAATTCGGTGCACGGAAAAACTGGGCAAGTCTTGGGTTCCACGAGGACAAGGGCAGCGGGAGGGTCGTTGGAGAGGCCGGATGGTGAGCGACAAGATTGGCTTGGCAATGACGTACTTTAGGCCCCGCAGAAGCTCGGTATACAAAAGCACACCCCGCATCTTCTCTCTCCTGCCACAGCACTCTTACGACTCTTTTCTACACTCGATTTACCTCCAAACGGCTCATCCATCCAGAGATCCAAATTCATATACTTCAAACTAAACACCATGCCTCGCGGAAACGATCAGCAGACAAAGGTCCACTACAAGGGCAAGGAGGACGACTTCATCATCTTCGTTGACAGCGCAGATGCGGTCAAGAGCTGGAAGGATGATTCTTCTGTGCCATTAGCGCAGGTTGTCAGCGGATGGAAGGTGTTCATTACGCACAAGTAAGATGCATTTGCCTTGCTTGTGACCCCGCAGTTGGCCTACTGCGGTAGAAATAACACGTATCGAATGTATGATACTAATCAACTTACAGGCAAGGTAACCAAGGAATTCTCGATAGCGCCAGCAATGCCAAACTAGAGAATGAGTTCGGCACCTCTAAGGAGGAGGAGGTGGTAAAGGCCATTTTGACAGGCGGCCAGCTCCAAGAGACTGATGTACGCTCACCCAATTTACAACAAATTCTACCAATCATGATGCTCACAGTTGTTTAGGCCAAGGAGCGCCAGGGTGACACCAACATTACTAAAGGCCCTATGATCGCTCACTGATTACGTACTTCGTAACGACCTTTCACGATTCGACTGCATGTGCATAGGATATTGGGAGTACATGGTTTGGACCACGGTTACCACTCAGTAATATGGTGGTTGGGCTTCAGTCCCTGCGAGGCACCTTATCCCTTTTGCTGGAATGCGAGGGAGAGCATGATAGATATACCAATAAAACCCATTGCATGAATGAACATATACAAGGCCATTAGTGATTGTCTTATTGTTCGGCTAGAGTGGTAATAGTGCTGTATTGTGGTGGCAGTCCCACATCATTACCCATTTTCGCCGCAGTACCGGCCTGTTGAGTTTTAGTTTAACTTGATGCGATTACTCGCAATCCCCTTAATGGCAAAGTGAGCTAGTCGATGAGGGATTTCACAATAAGTCTCAGGCCTTAGCGATGCGTTGGGGGCAATTGGGTAAGCGGCTAGTTCAGCTCGGTTAGCCATCGACTTTGCGAGATGTTCAGGGTTCTTCAGCCGTAGGCAGACAGTAGAGATGTTTCGACATCGACCCTATGCTTTCACCGGTAGGCAGTCTGTCCCATCACTGCAACTAGAGAAGATATGTGGGCCGACAAGGATCTGATGGCGTGTATGCACATGAAGCAATACTAAACCCTGAGGCTTAGGTCTTAGAGCCTGCATCCTTCACGCACCACGAACCTATAATAAGCAGCAACGATAACTGCATGTTCGCCATTTGAACAATACTGCGTCACACTCCACCCCAGTCGTTCTGATCAGCCCCCTGCCACCTTGTCAACTCATCCAATCCGTGCCGCACAATCGGTGGTTGCCTAGTAGTGGGGCTGCTTGGACTCGTCGTACGTACATGTCCTCAATCAGAACCACTGTCTGCCTACGCTTTGAATTAAAGCTGTTGTGTAATAGGCCGGCTCACGCATGTGGGCGGCCGCAAAGTTTCTCTGGCGTATAAAATCGATAGTTTCTTCATGCTCCCCAGCAGTTCGATTCTTCCTCCTTTCTCATCTTCTTTACTTCAAAATGTCGGCTTCCCAGCATCTTCGTACTGCTACAGCCGAAAATGACAGGGCTGTCTTCCAACATTACAAGCAGCATGCCAGCGGCACACGTATTGAGACTAAGCAGAATGTTCTCAACATCATTCGTGACGCTTATCAAGACTACCATGTTACCATAGTGGATGCTGGGAACTGTTCACTATTAGAATTCGCCGCTGCTGGTAAAGCGAAAGTCATTTTTGATGTTGAAGACGAAACTTTCAATGTGACCAGGGAATGGAAGCCCGTTGGAAGTGGTATTGAGAAGAAGACACATCCAGGAAAACTGAATGACAGCAACCACTTCGCCAGGTGAGACCTATTGGTGCACTTTTGTGAAGTTGACGTGAAATCTAATAAGAGCTTAGGTTCTTCTACGATTGGGAGGACAAGCAATTCCTCATATATCACCTCGTTTATCGTGACCCCATGGTGTCGCCGGTTCGTTGCTTCTATATACTTCGTCCTCGCCAATCGTCGATTGTCATCGACGGCCACTGTTCAGAGACCGACGACCTTATTCTGGCCGCTGGGAAGTGGTCATCCCTTTTGCATGATGAAGTATGGGTTTTCGATAACGGCTACTGGGATAAATCGAAGGAGCTTTGGAAATCTGTCGCCGGATCCTCTTGGGACGACGTGATTCTAGATCCAGAGATGAAACAAGGACTCATTCAAGACGTGCAAGGCTTCTTTGACAATCGAGATCTGTACGGACAATATGCTGTACCATGGAAGCGTGGCATCATCTTACATGGCGTCCCTGGAAACGGGAAGACTGTATCCATCAAAGCTCTCATCAATTCCCTCTACGCCCGACCCGACCAAGTCTCGTCTCTTTACGTTAAATCGTTCGATACGAAGTGTAACACGGAGCAGTATTCAATTCGGCAAATCTTCCAGCAGGCTCGCCGCTGCGCGCCCTGCTTGCTTATTTTCGAGGACTTGGACTCTCTTGTGGGCGATAACATCCGCTCTTACTTCCTCAACGAGGTCGACGGCCTCGAATCCAATGATGGTATTCTTATGATCGGCTCGACGAACCATCTCGATAAGCTTGACCCGGCCATTGCTAAACGTCCCAGTCGCTTCGACCGAAAGTACCACTTCAAGCTGCCAGGACCCAATGAACGTATTCTTTATGCAGAGTACTGGCGCAAGAAGCTGATGAGCAGGAATCAAGAGCTAGAATTCCCAGAGGAGGTTTGTGGCATCATCTCGGAGTTGACCGAGGGCTTCAGCTTCGCCTACCTTAAGGAGCTCTTCGTGATGGCGCTCCTTAGTCTCGTACGTGGCTTTAAGGGCGACGATTTCGAGATTGTGGAAGCAGAAGAAGCGGACTCTGCCCCTGAGGACACGCCTACAGAATCTGAAAAGAAAGAAAAGAATGAAACTGATGTCTGTGCTTGCGCCAACAAGTGTGACAAGTGTGGCAAACCCGTTGTCGATGCTCAGAAGCTCCTTGAGAAGAAGACCAACAAGGACGAAGAGGCTAACAAGAAGTCCAAACACACAGCCCCCGTTGTGGATATTCCGTCTCACCTTGCTGATAACGTCCTACTGAAAGTTGTTCGGTACCAAGTTCGCATTCTACACGCCGAAATGGACAACACAAAACCGGACGAGTGGAAGAGTGGGAAGAAGGAAATGGGCGGAAGGGGAGATGCTGCTGCTTCGTATAGGAGGGCGATGAATAGAATGGCCGCCAGGAGCTAGAGAAGCTCTCACTGATACAAATGACAGATTCAGGGCTCGAAGCAGGGCAGATTACTAGTAAATGGCGCTGGGTCATATAGTGGTAATCCAACTCACCGTTGCCAATGGCAAGATAAGTGCCTTCTGTGAAAAAAAAGTCGGGTACAACAACACCCCCTTTGATAAAGATGTTTTGAATAGAACAAGACGGGAGATTAAGGGTAGCAATGCTTGATGGCTTGTTATCGACTTCTTTGCTTCCACGGAGTGCGCCACGTTGCACAGCCACGTTGCGCCGCAACCTAATCTCGCCCTCCCCTGATCTTCCCTCCACACTCCGCATTTCGTCCCCTGTCACATTCGCTTATCAACTGCTCTATCTGTACACTATCCGGCCTTCTGCAACGAGCTGTAATACCTCTCGTCCGCCACTATCGAGGAAGAAGACCAAATGCGACGATCCAAATATCGCTGACGCCCACCAGCGTTGCGGCCAGCACTGTCTTGACGCCTCGCGCGGGCCTCGTCGAATGTACATGGATCTTTTCGCATTTCACATCAAATCATTGGGCACGATTCTCAACGAGGGTGACATTTGTCGGTGCGGCAGCCTGATCTGGCTTGCTGGCTTCCGCAAAAGCCGGTTTCTGGAGCATGCGATTTGACACGCGAACGCCAACTGGGGTCATGTATGGATGGGTCCGGCTATATGTGTTCATCGCTATCACGTTCTGTTTGCTCTCCACCGTGGGTGCAACCATGGGCGAAGCACAAGGGGGAGTAGTTGAGCGGTGCGGAGCATTGTTTATTGATGTGCGGCTCGCGCCTCGTTTAATGAAACAGGCAACGACGTCACACCCTCACGCTCTAGTAACCATGGGAATGTGACCAGTGTCCCAGAGGAGAAGCGGTTCTGACAGGGTGCCTTTGTTCAATGGCGTCACTGTGACTCGGGATCAGCTTAATGATCGCTGCGTGGTGCGGAGCACAGTTTGGGTGGCATCGCTTGAGTCGACCAGGGTCAGTGAGCAGCAAACCAAACGGCCCATGCTTTCTGGCTGTTGGCGGCGCATCGCGCATCGTACCTGATCTTGCTCTTCCAGTTTCTTTCACTTCACTTTTGGCTGGCCGCCTTTCACACAAGAGCTCGGGTCTGCCATATAGTCTTGTGCCTTAGGGTCGCAGCCTTGCACAACTCGCTACACTTCAATGCACTCGGCGACATGACAATGGGCATCCCCTCGTGTTTGCGTCTTGCTGTCGTCTTCCTGGCCTTGCTGCAGGTTGTGTTTGCGCAGCAATGCTGTGAGTACCCGCCACGCATAATTCCAAGCTTGCGGCTTCAGAGTACCAACTGACGAGACAGATTACCCTAACGGGAGCGAGGCGCCTGACACCGAAAAGCCATGCTCTTCAGACACAGATTCGGCCTGCTGCCCCGAAAAGTGGGCATGCTTGGATAATGGTCTCTGTTTTTACGAACCTGACAATCTGTATGGAAGATACAGCTGTACCGATAAGGACTGGAAATCAGGAGCCTGTCCGTCCAACATGTGCACATATGGTAAGTTATATACTTTTTGTCGAAACGAAAAAGCCGGATATAGGAACATCTTGGAAGACCCTCAAAGGAGAGTTTGAATTGCATAGAAGAGTTTGGAAAAGGGTTACAAGAGCCTTCAAAAGCCTTCTCGCTTCTACGAGAGCATGTCCTATCTATCACAAGGAAGATAATTGACTTCGCATAGGCATGAAAGCTGCGGGCGGCGAAGCCATCACTCAGTGCTCCAACCATAACGACCAATGGTGCTGTGATGCCAATCGGGTTGATGTAGACTGCTGTCAAGAAAGCCCGAAGCCCCGACCTTTCTTCGTCCTTCAAAATGGTCAGGCATACGGCACAGCAGGTGTGAGCACTGGTTCAGGTGCTCCAGATCTTGCCAAAGTTACTGGTCTAGCTGAAGGCAGCGGGAGCCCAAGCGGAAGCAGCTCACCTTCTTCCACTTCACCACCGTCCTCCTCAGGGTCTCAATCTGCAAGTACGGATACGGTTCCCAGCTCAGGCTCCAGCGACTCTTCTGGCACATCCTCGACGGCTCCATCCAGTCCTGTCACATCCGTCGAGACAAGAGTATCTTCAGGCAGCGCAGGTCCTTCTACCCTGGTCATTACTACCGTACTTTTGCCCCCTGCTTCCTCAACCTCAGGTCCTACCCCTACTCCAAAGTCCAAATCAAATATTGGCCTTATTGTCGGCTGTGCTGTTGGCATCCCCCTCGGCCTCGCTCTTCTCGGCATCCTCATTTGGCTCTTCCGCAAGCGAGCACAACAAAACCGCAGCCCATCATCCGACAACATACTTGCATCTTCTAATGGCCCATCAAGTCCTGAGTTTGTCGGTGGCAAAAAACTAGGCTACGGCGCGACCAAGTACGCATCGAACGACCCTGGTGTACCTGAATTAGGAGGTCAAGGCGTTGGACCAGAAAGGCCGATCTCATTGATACCCGGCAAGGCGGAAATGGACTCGGGAGCTGGATTTGCACCAGGTACTGCACCTCACGCGCCGCACCTCGTAGGTGTGGGTGGCGGCAGCGGAACTGGACATACACCGCAGAGTAGCTGGGGTAGTGCACCGCCGGGATACTCACCTGGTATGAATGAAAACACTTGGCCACCCGCAGCTCAGCATACTGAGGGTGGCAGATATATTCCGTACAGGCCACCACCGGACCACGCGGCTAGGGGACTACACAACGTGCCTGAGATGGCTGAGCTACCCTCGATCACAACGCCACCTGAGGTTGCTGAGCTAGGCAACCCAAGTCCACCTGCGAGAACGTAAATACGAATTATCCGCCTATGGCAACGTTGGGGATGCAGAGGTCGCGACAATCTTGGGTTATTCCAACATCCGGGTCGTGGAACAGGCCAGATGTTTTAACATTATGGCTTTGGCTGGATCAATTATGGAACGTATCTGTAGAGGAGCAGCGATAGTATTTCGGCCTATTCCAGATTATAGCTTATGATTGATGAATTCAGGGACGGAGACACCGGGGAAACAGGGGAAATAACTTCCATGTACAAATAATAACAAAGCAACAATGCCTGATAAACTATAATAAAGCCACTTAAACAATTATATATAGCTCGAAGAAGAATGGTTGTGATGGTGCTTTGTTTCGAGATACCATCTACGGGTGGAACACCACTCAGCAGAACAGCAACGAGTAAACCACAGTACAAACGGTAACATGACGTTATAAAAAAGAATGCTATCATTTCACAGACTTCAAGAAGAGGCTTTGGGGGCAAGTTTTGTAAAAACCAACGGCACTTCTCGATTAGAAACGTCAAACATGAAACGCAACAGCCTCCATAGATCCTCCTACGTTCCAAGAACAATGTTCCTAATGCCTTGACTAATCCTAAACATTGGGCCCCTTGACTTTCAGGCTGTTGTTTCCGCCAGATGGGCACCCATTGACCGAAAAGCTTCGAAGCTTGTCGCATGCCTAGTTTCCAAGTCGAGCAACAGTACGCTTAGCACTACTACAAGACAGGCTTGAACCTTCTTACGCGCCTAGGGCATCAAGGTTCGGGGGAGGAAAAACAGGCGTTAACAAGTATGTTTGACATGTGGCCGTGTCTTCCCCCTTTTTTTTTTTTTGAAAACAGCAAGAAAGTGGTACTGGTGTAGGAGTAACTGTCTGGAGGAAAGACTAGCATATCGAAAGAGGTTGATATGCTCTCTAATTCTATCAGGGCTTTGTATCATGGCCTTACCGTGGCTTGACGGACGGTATTCCGCGTTTAGTGGTGGTAATGCGGGAGTTAGGGCGACGCTGTATAAGATGGCGGAAACAACGACAGTTCGACGGGATACAACGGAGGCTCGAGACTGCTCTTGCATAGCTCCCTTCTGAAAATTTCTTGAATCTTTTCAGAATGCCTCGCTCTTCAACATCTCGAATATCTCATTCACGTCCCACCCGAAGCGCGTCGAACAGGCTTGCCCGTCGACAAGGCACAATTGAACTGCCCTTAACTCTCCTACCCCTACTCCTCTTGTCCAATTCAGCGAATGCTCAGCAAACTGAATTCTTCGTTGATTCATTGACCAACATCACATTGCAACGATTTTTCGGAGCAAGGGCACAATTCGCATTCGGTATAGCCATGCCCGAAACCCCTTCCACCGATTTCATCAACCAAATCTCCGCACTTACGCCCAATGGGGCTAATTAGGCTGGCCTATCGCTCCAGGAGGATATGGAAGGCCCTCTATTACTGACTGCATGGTCCAGCGGCGACAAGGTCGTCTCTTTATTCCACATTACAAAGAACGAAGATGACAGCCCACCAGTCGTGACTGGCCAATTCAGCGTGATACATCAGCGTGGTACAAATCGATTAGGGAACCTTGGTCAACGAGACACACATGACGTTCAATTTCCTGTGCAAGAACCGCATCGGAGACGCCAGGACGGGGTTTACGGCACAGAGTATGGCGGGAGATGTCGGTATGGGTTGGGCGTTGGCGAGTCGGCCGGCCAGCCATGCGGTGGATCCAGCTGCCACATTGCCTTTCCATGACAGTGGTACGTTGCACGGAAATGGGTGGTGAAGATGGAACTAACATCGAGCGCAGGATTCGACGATTTCGCGGCATTGTTGAGTCGAGCTCGAAGTCCACTCTTCGGGGAATAGGCTCTTATGGTTAGACCCCCTGGGACTATCAGCAATGGCTCGACTACTTCTATACCTGTCAACCCACCGGGTACATTTACTGGAAGAGTGGCTGGTGATGAGAGCGATGATGGGAGTGACGATGGCAACGATAGGGACGACAAAGATTGAAAATTGGATTTCTTTTATGTAAAATATATCTTTCGCCATTTTGTTTTTCTTACATGAAACTTGTACAAATCTACCTTGGTCCATGAACATCTTGTAAGGGTTTGACTTCGTGTTGAAATGCACATGTCCACCTCACTCGATGACAGATCTACATGTAATTTTTTTCCAATTGCCCATATTGAAGACCCCCACCAAACCACCAGAATGATTACTATTTACAATCTTCGGAGCATGGTTGGAGTCGTCCGGGACAGTTCAAGCCACACCGTCCCTCTTCGTCCTTTCACGTAAGCAGCGAAATATGCCGGTTGTGCAACCAGTCGTCGATGCGCTGATTCTCCAGCCTGCCGACCACCCGAGCGATTTTACGCTCCTCCCTCAACGGGCAGCCGCCTCCTTCGACGAGGTACTTTTCCAGCCTCTTGCCCAGGTCCGAGTCCTCCTCGGCCGAGACCTCGCTATCGCAGTACCACCCAATCATCGCGCTTCTTCCCCTCAGGAAGTTTTCTATCCGTGCGTCGAACAGGAAGTACTCGAAGTCGGCACTGCCGAGACGAAGTTGGGGTTGTAGGTTACTCAACAAAACAACCCATGAGTCGGGCGGATCGAGGCAGATATCGCCCAGAGCCAGCCGTTCCAGCGAGGCGGCATGGTTCTCGATGAAGCGTGCAAAGACGGATGCAGGTGTGTCGACGTGATAGATAGCTAGCTCCCTCAGGCTCCGCCACTGGTGGTCAAGCGAGAAGATGTCGTGGAGATTGACTGGCGCACGACCGTTGCCGTGGGAGCGAGCTTCGAAATCCAAACCGAGGGCCTGGAGGTTCTGGAATTTCAGAAGAAACTTCTTGAGATGGCCTTGGGCTAGAACGCGTTTGCAGTTCATTATGCTCATGCTGGATTCGAGAGGGTCGGAAGACGGGTCTGTCATGGCGAAGTGGAGACGTAGGCGCGAGACGTGGGACGTGTCGATGTGGTGTAGATGTTCATTGTAGACACTCTGACTGAACACACCAAAGTTTAGTGACCTGACCTCGAGCTGTTGAGTGGTATCCTGAGCAGCTTTCAGCGCCGTGACAAAGGGAAACATGTCCTGAGAATGCTTGTAAGGAGCCCGGCAAGCGAGTATCCCTCTTTCCACAAGCCCCCTGTCACGATCTCTCATCACCAAACCGTCCTCATGGCTGCGCTGCTGCTTTGTAACGATTATTCTTTTGAGTTTAGGGAAGTGTACGAGATGATCGGTCAATCCGGACAGTCTTTGGGACTGGACTTCGCGCTCCTCTCGTACGAGCACTTTGTACTTTTCGTACTCCCCTCGCAAAAAGATTTCCATTGCTTTCCTAACATCATTTTCGTCTGGCAATTCTCTTCGCAACGCTTCTTGGGCTGCAGCCAGCTCTTGTCTTCTTAACACACGAAGCCGATAGTGCCACTCGCCAAAATCTGTGACATTCACATCGACAGAACCAGTATCCCAAGTGATAGTGTGAACATTGCCTTTTAGATCTTCACGTAATCCAACGCTGTTTATCCGATTGATGCTTGCGTGGGCGGCATGGAAGGTGAGATCTTGGAAGAGGTATTGTGCACCAATATCTGCGAAGCATTTGCATGCACTCCGATAGTTGGGCAAATCCTTGCTTGACAAGTAGGAGGCGATGAGGACATGTATCTCGACTGGCAGATGTGATATAGGCATTACGAGCAGAACAGAAGATCGGACTGTCAAAGCGAAATGTGATAGTCGTGAGAATGAGTGAGGGTAGGATCTTCGCCTCCAGTCAAAATGTTTTACAGAAGCGAACGCAAATCCATGTGTATTTTTGTCAGCATGCGGGGTGCAGGTCAGCCAGGACAACGCTATCACATGGACAGTAGTGTTTCCAGGGAAAAGTGTCACAGATCAGACGTCACGTCGACTGGAGGGAGGCTACAATAGGAAAGTTTAACTCGATGCCGATTCCGCTTCGGACTTTAGGGCATGGTGTGGAACCCAGGCCCAAGGCGGCGGTAGGTAGCGAGCAAGGGGCAAGAATCGAGGTTTCTGTGAGAATTTGCAGAATCGCAGACGCCACAAACATGCGAGGCCCTCTGACCAAGGCATGAAAGCGGGTGGGATGTGAGGTTGACAGGCGGTGAACCGTGGAACGTGCAACTCACGGGTTGGCTCGTTGTCCAGCCTTGCTCAACAACATCGGGTCTCGGTGCTGGGCATAGGCGATGTCGAGAGACGGAGATGCCGGCTGACGGGCCAGCGCAGCCTGGAAAGCTGCAAATCATTCAACCCACCTCGCCTCAGTCGTTCTCTCCCCACGCCGCTTCCATCCAAAGCGCCATGCGGGGTCGTATCCAAGGCTTGAGCCGAAAGTGACCCTGCAAGCGAAGTCCGAAGCGTCCCTATACGTCACCCCACGACTTGCACAAAAATATGCCCATGTCCGGCGGCACAGTCTGTATAATGCTCCCCACGGCATGCTTGCTATCTTGATACCTGAGCGTTTCTGTTGGGCTCCTTTAGCAGAGTCGTTGTCGTCCGAGGCTTGCCAGTTTCCCGCACCGCCCATGTCATCATACACAGTATTTCGCAGCTTCTGTCCATGGTCGCCGTTCAGCGTCCTATCTTGTACATTTGTGCAACCAGGATAAACTACTCCATTATTATGATACATTTCAGTGGCCTGCCTAAGAAACCCAGCCTAGCTCTAGAGTCCGTCCGCGGATGCAGCTAACCACCTTGGCCGACTCGCCCCATTAGAACATCCCATCTTGACGCAAAAATGGCCAAGGAATGCGATTGGGAGAGACGACCCCATATTCCGGACAAGCATCAGCCCAGATACAGATGCCATATGTCGCCTTCAAGTAAACACCGTCGCAATGCAAAAGGTCGTCCGAAAAAACCCCTGTGAAAACACCAGATATCCCCGACCGAAAGAACCTTATAGTACCTGAAACAACGTGGTAGCATCTCGTGCCAGAAAGAATACAAACTACTTTTTAAGGTGCACTACTCTTTGGGTGCCATTCCTTGTAAGCAAGCAGAAGAATCGCTTAAGCAGGGAGATTCTCGTTGTACACTCTCGAGAACTCTTGAGCGAGATCGCTAGTCTTGAGGGCAAAGAAAACAGTTCCAACAGAACCATCCTTCTTGACCATGGTGGCGCGGACCATGACTTGATTCTTGCCAACCACCGTTGTTTTGAACTTGGGAAGCAGACTGTAGTTGACGGGCGTGTTGCCGCTGCTCAAACGCATACGCAAGAAAGCCTTGCCTGATTCCTTGTTCTTCATGATCCAGAGCCGGCCGCGAGCAAAATTCTCCCATTGCTTCTCCACTTGGCGCTTGGCCAAAGCCTGCTCGCTGTGGAACAAAACATCGTTTTCTGCTTCCTCCTCAGGAGTAAGTCCCGATAGGTCGAGTCGCTCCTGCGTATCATGGTCTTCTTCGTCATTTTCCGCTGCGGAATCTTTGCCGCTGGTCTCTGCTTCGGAGAAAGGAGTGGCAGCCCGCGAAGAGAATGCCGAAAGAGAACCGGGCCCTGACTGACCAGCATTGGGATTGAGGAAAGAAAAGGTTGATGTGGGCGCCGGCTTTGATGGTGTTTCAGTCGATCCACCAGGTTCGCCCAACGACTTCCCAAACGTCGTTGTGGTCTTCATAGTCGTACCAAATCTTATGGGGCTACCAACTTTGAACGTTTGATCTCCCGCAAAAGTGTCCTGCTTTGGTGGGGCGGACTGCGCTGCAGCTTTGGTAAAATCGAAAAACTGAAATGGTGCCTTTGGAGTCTGATTTCCACTGGTCTGCCCCAGTACGGACGGAGCAGGACCGGACTTGCCACTCTCCTTTCCTGGGCCATCACTCTCGACTTCCGAGTTGTTTCGAGTCATTCGGTCAAGGAGGCTGGGTCCGCTGGTGGTCCCTTTCTTACGTCGCATAGTCTCTTCAAGCGTCTCTGACGAATCAGAATCGTCCTCGCCCAAACTTCGCTTTTTCGGCGCATGGGCATTAGATGGCTCAGGTTGACTGTGAGACCCAGCAGCTTCCTCTTCGTCTTCATCCTCGTCCTCGTCCTCGTCACTATCATGGTTATTTGACGATGGGCCAGAGGATAGGTGACCGAATATATTCGACGACGGAGTATGAGCAGCTTCTGGGGTGTCAAATACGGACCTCCCTCCCCCATTAGACGGCGCTGGACTTCCAACCCTGGAGCTGAGTAGTCCTGGTGTAGAAGCTCCGCTCGTAGGTTTAGATAGCCCGCCAAACGGATTGGACGTTGAGGAGACATCACTCGATGCTGCAGAGAACTTGAAGGTAGGGGTGGCTTTCTTCGTTTCATCCACTTTCGCTTGGCGGTCTGCCTCTTCCTTGTCCCAACGAGCTGACCACTGCTCCTCAGTCTCTTCATCCGAATCATAGTCCTCGTCTTTGGCCTTTTTCTTACGCTCGGCCCTAAGTTCCTCAGCAGTCTTTGCTTTCCCAGCAAACTGACCAAGCAGGCCACCTGAGGTGCCTTGTGATGCAGAACCACTGAAGCTTGACTTGAAGCCAGTAGGCTGGAAACCGGTGGGTTTGAAGCCAACAGGTTTGAAGCCAACAGGTTGGAAACCGGCAGGTTGAAAACCAGTAGGCTTGGACACTGTGCTAGATGAATCCTTAGCTACTGGCTCTCGAACTTGCTTCTCGGGAGCATTTGATGGCGAAGGCTCATCTGAAGTGAAGTTGGCATCTTTGCGCAACGCATTGCCAAATATTGCCGAAGTGCTTGAAGTAGAAGCATTGACCTTGGCGGGTGCATTCAACGAGGCCGTACCAGGCATATCACCACCGCGAGCTTTCTTTATAGGGGACTCCTCAGATACCTGGCGAGTAACTTCTTCATTGGCCTTGCGCTTCGTCGATAAGACCGACTCGTTCCCAGTGATACCTTTTGCTGCTGCTGCCTGCTTCCTAAGTTCGACGTATTTTTTGACTAGCGTCACTGTCTGCCTATAGTGCCATTGTGACATTGAAGTCCAGTCTGCGGCCACAGGCGAATTGACCATTTTCTCACGATATGCTTCGTTGATATGTGCAATTTGTTGCTTGATCTTGTTTGCTTCCTCACTGACAGCTCTTGGAACGTTCCAGCTTGGGGGCGGAGTGAGTTTAGGTAGTTTTGGCATCTCAACATTTGCCGATTCTTCAGAAGTCACGGACCCAGTTAACGTGGGCATAGAAGAGGCAGGTGCTGGCTCGGTTCGCTGACTCATGGATGGAGTGAACAAGCTTGGAGATGAGGCTGGCTTGGTTTCCCTTGTTGCCGCTGAGGCCGATCCGAATGGGCCAAATTTAGGTGCAGGTGTGGTTGTGGTAGCCCTTGGTTCTTTCTCCTCCGCTGTACGCGTTGTATTATTGAGCTTCGATGATGACGCCGGGGTTGCCGTTGCTGCGGAACTAGAATTGCCGAGAGTGGACGGTTGGGAGGTAGCCGGTTGGTTGATTGAACCAAAGAAACTGAAGGGCTTCGATGGGGTCATGGCTGAAGAGCTGGTTTTAGATATGCTGCCGGCGGAAGTTGAGGGAGTTTTCGCAGGCAGATCGGAGCTTGGAGCAGAGGGTGCAGCCGATGCTTGGGCTCCAAATGAGAAGGGCTTCGGTGTAGCCGGGCTGTCTTGCAAAGCAGTTGTAGCATTTGTGGAACCAAATTTGAAAGATGTTGCCGGCGCAGCAGACGCACTAGTAGATCCAAAGTTCGCCCCAAAATTTGTCCCTGGGGTTGCCGCCGTTGATGTAGACGTGATCGCAGGTGTTGTGCTCGCAAATAAGTTGGTCGCTGGGGTAGACGACGTAGCAGTGGCTCCGCCCGAGAAGATACTTCCGGATGACGAAGGTTGTGGGGTAGATGGTGCCTTACTGAACAAACTGCCTGTGAAGGGAGACGTTGTAGGTTGTGTATTCGCGAATAAGCTGCTCGACGGTGCTGTTGTTGCAGCGGGAGTAGATTTGGTGAACAGACTGCCACTGGGAGGTGCAGCAGGAGTAGATTTAGCGAACAGGCTACTGGTAGAAGGTGCTGCGGGAGTCGGGGTTCCAAATATAGAGTTGGTTGGGGCAATCGGAGCAGGAGCTGGACTCGCGAATGTGGTGCTGGTTGAAGCAGACGTCATTTTCGGCGTTGGGTTCGAGAACAAGCTGCTCGCTGGTGCTGCTGTAGTAGCTGGTGCCTCGCTCGCGAACAGATTGCTGGTGGGAGCGTTCACTGTCGCCGTGTCTTGTTTCGCAAAAAGGGAATTAGTGGGAGCTGCCGTTGTAGTCGGTGCCAAGCTCCCAAATGAGTTGCTTGCCGGAGCCGCCGCCGAGGCTGAATTATCTGGAGTACCCGACCTAAAGCTACCAAAGGTATTGGCTGAGGGCGCAGCGGTAGCACTAAAAAGGCCACCTGATGCTGGCGCAGCAGAACCACCGCTACTGACAGCGTTGCTCGCACCAAACATATTAGATTGTGGCTGGGACGACTGTGTGCCAAAGATGGAGAAGCCAGAACTGGTAGGGCCGTTGGAATTGGGCGCGGGCGCAGGAGCGGAGAAGGCGTTGGTTGAACCGCTACCAAAAGTAAATGCAGGTGTCGAAGACGGCATAGCTGTGGTCGTTCCAGTGGTACCGCCAAAGGAAAACGAAGATGTACCGAAGGCGTTGCCTTGGGTTGATGGCTGCGCAGGCGGGAAGCTTTGGCTGGCACCACTTCCAAACGCGCCTCCGTTGGTGGTGTTTTGCTGTTGTGCTTGGGGTAAGAAACTGAAAGGATTTGTACCGCTGGCGCTACTATTTTCCTGGGCAGCGCTGCCGCCGAAATTGAAGGTACTCGAGGGTGGCGCAAAGCTGGGGGTCGGTGTCAAGCCCTACGCGTAAACAAGTTAGGTTATGTCAAGGTAAATCGCGGTTGGTGCAGGCAAAAAGGCATACCGAAGTTGCGCCTGCGGGTCGACGTATTTTCGCAGATTTTATCCTGGGGGACAATTAGCAGTTGCACGGTGAAGCACGCGATGCGGACACTCACTTGCGCTTCGCCAGCTGCGCAGCGGTTGCCTGGCGCGGGACATCGGCAACCTCGTCGGCTTCATTGTACGGGTTCTCAGATTGGCCCTGTTGGAAAATGGAGCCGCGCTTGCTCGCCATGGCCGATGTTGTTGGGTTGGGGCGAGACGAGACGATAGTGAGAGCAAAACAAGAGTTTCGGGCAGAAGTTCTGATGTTATGTTGCAAGCGTGGGCCGTGCGCAGTTTGGGTTAGTCAGCTTCCGCATCAACACAGGGAGACATTGCTGGGTTTATGAGGCAACAGCCAGAGTGCTGCAAACAATGTAATGTAGTACGACGGCCTTTTTTTCTTGTTGGTTTTTATTTTTCAACGCCACCATGACTTGCGAACGGATCGTTCTGGTGCGCCGAGGTGAAAGGGAACTGTTCACGATCCCAATGGTTGCATGCCCCCAGTGTCTCGCCATACCCCCCCGCGCCCCACTACAATAGCAAGTCCAAGGCTCGACTGTCGCGGAAACGAAGAAGCTGGAATCGATTGAGGAACCGTCACAGCCGTTCGCTTTCCTCTTTATCTCATGCTAAACTTCCTTTCGAGGGGTTTTAACGTTGGGTGTGTTGGCATGTCCGATTTTGTCGAGAACTGCACGCGCACACGGCCGGGCACATTGACAGCGACGTTTCTTGTGGATGCGACCAAGGGGGGTGCACACGCCACGATGGGAGTGACTCGATGTTCAACAGCGGGGCGAAGTTTGTTCAGCTACTCGAGTCCCGCAGCTGGAGTCGTGAAAGCGTACTCGCCGGCTATATTTATCCTCCCTCTCCTGTACACGATGCGAGGCTGTAGCAATGGATCCACTATCTGAAGATCTACACATGGAAGGCTGGCCCGGCATATCGCGTGGCCTGGAGTTTGGAGCGGTGATTTGAGTGGTCTTGTTCGCAGACGTAAACGAGACCGGATGCAGGCAGCTGAACATGGAACGCCGGATGGGTTGAAAGCACCTCGTGGCATCCAGGCCCGTCAGACGCCACTTGGCGATGGGCACTCAGGCTGATGTCCGCCAGTCGGAGGTAGACTATCACACATACACTTGGCCATCAGCCAGACCCGTTCTGACCTGGGGGTCCTGTGCGTCATGTACAATGGCGGCCGGCGACCATGCAGGCAATCGGGTTGCTTGGCTGCGGCCCAGCAGGGCCAGTGCAAGATGCAGAGGACCTGCCTCCGGGGAACCAAGAATCCTGCCAGGCGTGCGTGTGGTGATGATGTCGTTGGCGGGCCGCGGTTCTTGTCGAGGGCGAGGGGGAATAATGCCACCACTCGACGCCGCCGTTCGTCGCCGGCGCCCTGGCCAAGGCAATGCATGTGCATGGCTCGGCTGACCGAGAGAGCCGCAGCTGCGGAAGGCTGCGGCCAGACCACACACGAAGACGAGGCGAGGCGAGTTTGACCACGGCCTACGGCCCTACGGGCAGCGCAACAAACACGCAGTTGTTGTCAGCCCCAAGCCGACAGGTCCGCGACGACCTGCCCTCGACGGCCCACAGGCCTGCCTATATCTGCCCGCGCGCCCATCCTTATCTTTCCGTGGCTCCTCGCGCCCGCCTCTGCAAACACGTACTCCGCCGTCTGCCGCGTGTACTGGTGGCCACCACCGCCGTCCCCGCGCCGTCGTGTGCACTGTGTGCCTGTGCCCGCTGCCGTTGCCGTGTGGCTACCGCCAGGCCCCGCCCGCTGCGCTGCCCTCGCCTCTTGGTTGCTGGCCGGCCTGCCTGGTTGCAAACAACAGCATTCCCCAGCGTTCCCCAGCACCCACGCTGATCGCTGCCCCCATCTCCGGATCGCCCGCCGCCAGATCTCGTTGCCGCCCGCCGGGTGTGCAGCCGTCAGAGATTCGTCACTGACCCGATTGCCCATCTCCACGCACACCATGTTCGCTGGCTGATGGTCGTTGTGCTGTCTTGCTGCCGCCGTCACGCCCGTCCGTCCGCACCCTCTGCAACCCTGGAATGCCTCACCACGCCCGCGCCGAACAGCAATGTCCCATCAGCGCGCCCATGGCTCCAAGAGCCATGCCCGCCTACATCGACGCGCAAACTCGTCAAACTCAGCCTCGTCCGTGACAAGTCCACTCAGCCCCAGCGCCTTCTCATTTAATCGCTCGGAGACCCCCGTTGTGACCTACGAAGAGCCCTGGAACCAGACTGCACCACCACCCATGCCCGCCGCAACGTCGCACCCTCTCAAGATCAAACCCTATCTGCGCAAACTTTCTGCAAAAGACAATAATGACCTCGACCTTTCGCGCCCTGCTGCCGAGAATGAGCGTCTCGCTGGCCTGGGCATCACAGACTACGGTGGATACACGTCCTCCGCGGGCGACGTGAGCTTTGCACCTGTGAAAGCCCGCAATCACGCTCGCTCTACTTCGAACACGTCACAGTTCTCTACCTCGTCGAACCTACAGCGGCCTCTGCACCCCGCCCGCCAGGCTCCGCGTCCGTATACGCCGCCGACCTCAAAGTCTACGCCCTCATCGCTACTACTCCCTACCGAGAACG
>Ga0247757_10000183_pt1 | contig 51708 bp, 34 predicted proteins | sample UWRJL126311R4_FD_180929 | JGI IMG/M metagenome (GOLD analysis project Ga0247757, IMG submission 180929) | Plant litter microbial communities from Arlington Agricultural Research Station in Wisconsin, United States - UWRJ-L126-311R-4 | ecosystem: Environmental > Terrestrial > Plant litter >... | reverse complement strand
CTCTTCTTGCCTCGTGCTTTGCGGCGGGTGCGCCGCGGGCAATACCGAGTGCTGGGTTGAGGGAAGGTGTTTCTTTAGACGGAATTTAATAAAGTACTTCTTTTCTCCTTAAAACATGCAGTCATAAGTGACTCCTGTCTGGCAACCTTCAAGGTGGGCATTACCTATGTGGGCCTGGTGATATGGAAGCATAGAGCAGGTGGCAGTCTGCTCCATCCCTTTGAGGCCAATGTAGACCAAGCTTTGCCCAATTGACCTCATATCTCATGCAGTAATGACGTGCTGTGCGCCATCAACGCCCGCCAAACTAAATGAAAGGTGGCAAACGTAAAGCGCCGCTAGCCCGGCCATTCGAGCACACCACGACCACTACGATACTGCCTTGGAGGACCACCTGTGGCTACGCCACCTCTTCGATGAGACCGATACGACGCGGCCATCATCGTCCACTTCGTAAGGATCTTCCATGTTGCCTCTGGCTATTAGATCACGGGCTTCGTCGTTATCATATGCGGAGCATAGAAAGGACAGCATCCCATTAAAGTCCTGGTACTTGTATGGAACACGACATCGGAATTCAAGGCCAACTTTCCCTAACTGGGGAACCACAAAGGGCTGTACAGTAGCGACTTAGGAACCCTCCTTCCCTTGTGGTAGCGCTGCCAGATCTAGTAGCTAATTACAGTTAGACCCTTCTAGTACACTGCCCGCAAGCTTTCGACGACTATCACAGTGGCATCGCCCTGATAAACACACACGCCACCGCGGTCCAGTTGTAAGGCTGCCCACTGCAAGGACATTACTTGTCTCTTCATCGATTGTCATCGATTCTATAACCGTTACAGTACAGTACGACACCTACAAAGCATTGGTTGACGACCAAGATACAACCGGCGACGAGCGTGCCCCTCCAGATTCTCCTTCATCAAGAGTAGCCAGTCTACTCCAGTATCATCACCCGGTCGAAGCCTATAACTAGCAAGAACGAGTTAGCTGGGCTCCAGACGTCGTTCAAAGATACCAAACCCGACGAAACACTGACCAAGCCCGTGGGTAAAATCTCCGAACAGCTTCAGTGGAAATATAATCTTCCGACCCAAATACACACTCTCTTTTCTACAATTGTCTTATTGTTCTGTTGCCTAGTGGCTCGCTGCCACGCTGATAGTGGTTCCATGAGACACCCCCCAGAGGATTGAGCTGGTGGAAGTCGTTGAATATAATCAGAGGAAGTATAATTGCATCAGTTTTCAGTATTTCAAGGCATGCACGTTTGGTTGGGCTGGACTGTACGCCATCCTCGTCGTCCCCTTCAAGTTTGCGTTTACTTGCCTGGTAAACCGCCTTTTTGTAGTCCGTAAGACCGACTATGTCAGTATCCATAAACTTTGCTCTTCGGGGATGTCCTGGCAGTGTTCCAACCCTTTGTGTGCTGAGGAGCAGACCATTTTCTCTATTCAAGTCCCAGGGTGTAACCCAATGACACTACGCCACCGTCTCCCTCTTAGCTTTGCTTTCGCGTCTGTGGCCGTCTCACTGTCGTCATAGCCACTCTACTTCATCACACCCCCCCTCCGCATAATTTATCTTCTCACATTGCCATCGTTACTAAGCGCACTTCACCACATATCCCAGTATATATATTTGACCCAAGAGAAGTTTGATTAGAAGATAAATCGTTAACTGGTCACAGGAGTTTCCTTGACTATTGCTCCTATGATAGCGCTTGAAAGTAGTATAATCGATCCCACGATTATACAAGCAGGAGTGTCAAAAGAGATCCCAAGCCCCGTATCTCCCAAGCCCAAATCAGAACCATATATATGGACCGTGACCATTTAGCCTAGTGTGTTAGAAATAAAGGAAAACTTCAATATGCGCGACATGCACGACCGTTTCAACAAGGCCCAGAAAGATAGTCAACAATTAACGAGCATCGGTCAGGCTTACTGAGAGAAATGGGAGAGGCACCGCTGCGGAGGTATACCAGACATAAAATGAAGAACTGGCTTCTCATACGTGTTTTTATTATGCTTTTCAAAAATATTGTGGGCTTTGTTAATTTGTACAGGCATAATATACAGACGCGCTTCCGATGCTTGGATCTCCATCTCTCTACAGGTTCTACCCTTCGTTTGTAGCAGATGAATACAGCGAGAAGTGCCCGATACGGCCAATTCAAGGCTCTCTTATCCGCAGCATCCACACAAACGAACTCGTACAAACGAAAAACGGTCAGGATAAAAGGGGTTCCTACACTCGCAAGTCAATACAATTCACCCTATCTTCAAATTTGATACCAAAGGCGATACTGTTTGTGGTTGTCTAATTCCTATGTTGATTAGTTGTTTTGAATTGATATCACTAAGACAAGGTGACCTAGCGAGATGTACGTGCTATTTACAACAATCCATAGGATGCCACAGAATACTCATTCACGCTTATCGTTTGATAAATTCTATGTTATTGATCATATATCAAAGAGTAATCTTTTCGGTACCCTGTGAGCCTTCGTGTTGCGATTTTGTATGGACAAGCATATAAACAAGCTATAGCAATTGCTAAATCACTCTTCAGATTGCTTTCATGCTTGGTGTGCATGAGAATGATCCTCCTTGCCCTTCTTCTTGAAGGTGATTGTCAGCCAGATATCCTTCCACAGCCCCAGAGGCGGGTCGATGCTTGCTTCATAAGCATCAATCTCAGGTCTCTCCCATACCAGATCCGCCTCGTGCGCCTTGACAAATGGTGTCCTCTTCCACAGCTTGAATCCACAGTACAGCACAATGCACACGAAGCACATGGCGTAGTATGTCATGAACGTACCAACCTCGAAAGCGTAGAATGTCGTGTATCCGTAAATGGAGAGCGTCACACTGAAGAATATGACACCCGCAATAGCGACGTATGGCTGACCCCATCCTTTGTAAGGAAGCGTGTCTCGGCTGATATTTTGGGCTTTGAGCGCGCGGTAGAAGAAGATGTATATGGTGCATATGAAGATGTAGTTCATGAGCTGGGCGGCTTGCGTGACATTGGCAAGCCATTTCACGCCTTCGGAGGCAGCACGGCCGACGGAGAGGAAGCCAAGTAGTGGGAAGAACATGGTCAGGCAGAAACAATAGATTGGGACGCCCTTGCGGGTGGTTTTTTGGAGGAAGCGCGGAGCATGACCATCTAGAGACAGGGAGTAAAGCGTGCGGGTTGCGCAGTAGACATAGGAGTTCCCTTGAGATTTGTCAGCTTTTCCAAGGTCCAGAATTGGTTCTTTGAAACTTACCCGCAGAGAAAATGGAGGTTACCATCAGGGCGTTCGTCAGGTCGGGAAGAACGCTGATGCCCATGTTCTTCATGGCTATCACATACGGACTGCTCGCGCCAGTTCCGGTGTTTCCTGCGTTCAGTAGATCATTGAGGGTTGGGTCATTGTATGGGAGAATGATGCCGACACATAGTGCGCCCATGATGAAAAAGAGGCCAAAGCGGAAGTACATAGTTTTGAATGCCGTTTTGATCGTCTTGCGCGGGTAAATGGCTTCACCTGCAACCATGGCAACGTATTCGGGCCCAACACAAGTAAAACTGGCCTGGAAGAATGCGCCCAGAAAACCTTCAAAGCGACCTAACGAGCCTTTATGAATGTATTCTGCAAAGGACCCAGGGTTTTTCCAGTAGCGGAAGCCATACGCGTCATGTTTAGGGTTGCCGCCAACCTTCAAGGTCAGCCTCATTCAAGTCAAAGATTATGTATAGCTCACCATGGTGACAAAGGTGAAGCAGAACAGCATGAAGATGAGTAGGACCTTGCCTGATGCGCTTGTTCAAGTTAGCCATGCGGTCAGGGGACGTAAATGTAAATCTTACAGCCAGAACTCGCTCTCGCCGTAGGCGCGCACTGCGAAGAGGTTGATGATGGCATAGAGGACGATGCAAGCCGCTACTACAGCAGCAACGGGGATGTCGTCTCTCCAGAATGTCAGAACCAGGTTGAGCGCAGAGATTTCGAACGGGATCAATACAGCTTCGTAGAGCTATGCTGTTTTAGCATCTTATCTCCACTGCAGACAACCACGAAACTCACGAAGAAGTTCCATCCGGCCATGAAACCATACGACTCGTCGACCCACTTGCTGCCCATGCGAACCCAGCCACCAACGACAGGCATGAAAACGCTCATCTCGGCCATGCAGCTATTCGCTAGCGCGAGAATCATACAGTACAGGGCAAACGCGATGAACAAGCTGCCTGGACCACCTTCCACAAGGCCCCACGCGATGGAGACGAACAGCGCAGTGCCGATGGAGCCTCCGATGGCAATCCATTGTATCTGACGATTTGAGAGACTGCGATGCAGTCCCTCGGTGACCTCGGTCGCGTGCGCTTGGTCGGCATTCGAGCTGTCCGTCTGGTATGCAGGTGTCTTCTCACCAACGTCCATGTTGTCAGTCGCAGTATGACGGATGGGAGAGTGCGAGAGTCGAGCAAGACGGGTGCGAGGAAGGCCTTAGATAAGTCCAGGTCCAGGTTCTGGATCCGCTATCTGTGCGGCGTTCTGTTCTACCAATGCACGTCGATGGAGGCCAGGGATTGGAACATTTTCCGTGGTGTGGATCAGCGGAGAGCAGGGTGTCGCAGGCTGCGCGTTCGTGATAGGCTGGTGGCGGCGAGATGCGCATGCAGAGCTATGCCCCCTTCGACCGTAGCCGAAGGCGTACGCACCTGCTCGCTGCAATGTCGTCACCGAGGGGCGACGGACTCTGGATGGGCCTCTGGAGCGAGGTAGGAGAATTTTTGGAGAGTACCGGCGTGCTGGACAAGGCTGATGTGCGTTTGAGCCCCCAAAGGACAGTGGTGTTGGTGTTTGGCAGCTGTCTACAAGCGTTTCATTTGCCTTCCCCAAGCTAAGCAAGCACTGCGCCAAGGAGGAGAGCAGCTTGACTGCAAAGCTTGTTCTTGGCTGGTCTTGCAATTAGTGGTTTGCGCCGGCATCACCTCCGTTACCATTAGTTTCTCCTGCCCATCTTGGATTACGAATACTGGCAATGATTTTTGGGCTGCAGGCTCAGACTGGCGCCATCAAGAACATGTTATCGCCGATGGAAAATATACCCGAAAACGCCTTGGGATATATATCTGGCTATTTTAGGGTATAAAACGGGAATGTACGTGAGTTGTGGTTGATGACTGGATTGATCGATGAGAAGGAAAGGAGGCAAGGGCTGCATCCTCCAATATCCATGGACGAGGGGGCGATGAAAGCATCGAGGTAGCAGGGGCATGTTTGAGGAGCCGCTACCATCCTAAATACCATATCGTAAATGTTAAGATCGATCCATATTAGAATATCTAATTATTTTCCATTCCAATAACATACCCATTTCAACGATCAACCCACATTCAGAGGTGGACACTGGTAGGTACCACGAAAAAAGCCCCATTCGTGGAGGTGGCAAAGCAAATATTTGCCTGTGCACATCCTTTTTCATATCCAATTTTACGGGTTTACCCTTGTTTCATCCGTCTAGTCCTCCTCCAACCAGTCTGCCGCCCCATTCACTAGCTCAGTCGCAATACGAATCCACTTGTTGGCAGCTGTCTTGTTACCCTCCTCTAAAGCCTCTACAATTCCGGGAAAAGTCGCGCCAGCATAGCCTGTCCATTTTCCGGGCGCGAAGACCACGTGCTTGAACCATGGCCTCTCATCAAGGCCCTCTTTATACAGGAACTTACGTTCGAGAAACTTGTACTTTGTATTTACGCGACGGATGTCGTAGTACAGTTTAACCTTCTCCCACCACTTCCACCAAGGTATATCGTTATCGAGGACCTTCTGTAGGAGCTCCGCGGCGGTGCCATCATGAATAGCGGCAGCGAAATGGAAGTGTGCGACTGCGCCGTCTAGGGTATCGAATGCATCTTGTGCATTCTCGAGTGCGTTCTTGGACTCTAGAGCCTTTTCCTTTACGCTCTCAACATACTTTCTCAAGCCCTTTGCGTAGCGAACAGCATTCAACTGTAACACCGGTGTTTCAACAAGTTTAGCAGCAGTGAGCGCCCATACTTTTGCAATAGTCTCGTGATATGCAAAGCTTGGGTCTCCATATTTTTCCATCCAATTAAAAGAGTCGTAATTGGAGTGGTAGTGATATACTGGGCTGCCCTTTCCGACGCCAAAGCCCATGTCGATGGATGGGATACCAGCAAAATCCTGAAAAGCCGTAAAATCAGAGCCAGAACCCATGGTAGAGATGTGCTTGTCCCAAACATCGCCTACTGATTGCCCGGGAACGGTCTGGTTTGGAGATTGAACAAGCGCAACTGAAGAAGGTCAGCATTACCCATGACATAGACAAAACGCTTACTCGTGTCAACCACTACCTTCTCTAAGAGCGGAGCGGCTGAGAGTCTAAAATGTGGGCCCTGAGTACCCACGTCGACATTAAGATAGGCAACTGTCGATGCGGACAGCCATGGAAGATACTCTTCAACCCACTCAGTCGAGCCAACCAGGCCATACTCTTCACCATCCCAGCTCGCAAAGACAATGGTGCGAAGCGGCTTCCAGCCAGACTTCAGCGCCGCGCCAAAGCTCCTGATTACCTCGTTAAATGCGGCAGATCCGCTATTAGGATCCCCGGCTCCACCAGCAATCCATGCGTCTCTGTGATTGCCCAGCACCACAACCTCATCGGGGATTGTGCCATTAATGATGCCAATAACGTTCCATAGTGGCGTTGTGACATATTCTTGCTCGTTGACAAGATGCAGCGCGAGATTGTCGGGGGATGGGCCGATGTTGTATCGCACCCCTTTGTACTCTAGGCCGCCGCCCTGCCAGGACTTGTCGAATGATGAAGCCTTTGGGCCGTGGCCGTTCAGAGCTTTAAGCAGTGGCAGAGCATCCTGATAAGAGATCGGTATTGAAGGAATGGATGGAATAGCGTGGTCGACTGGTTGCCGAGGTGCTCCAGGCTTAGATGGATACCCCGGGGTAGTGGGATCTCCTGGCGCAAAGCCTGATATTGTCAGAGAAATGAAATATTTGGAAGGCTGATATGACTTACTCAAAAACTGGCAGCTGCCACGCTGGACGCTGCTAGGCTGGCGCGCGGGGCCTTCCGGGTATGACTTGTTGCCATTCTCCTCTGTAACATCACCATCATCTCCAGGGTCACTGTACATTACAACCCCAATCATACCCAGTTCTTGTGCTCTCTTAACCTTGAGGCCTCGGAACACGCCGCCATATTTGACAAGCGCAATCTTGCCCTGAAGATCCACATTTGCCGCCTGGAGCTCCTCGAAGTCTTTGAAAGTTCCGTAGTTGACGAAAACGTACGGTGCGGTAACATTACCTGAAGCACTGTAGCCATGGAATGTTGGGACACGATCATATAGCCTACTTGAGGCGTCTTCTTCCAAGACGTCCTCTTCCAAGCTAGCCTCGTATTTGATTTCCCAGTCCGTGTCATCGTCAGTAGCAGTGGCAGACCCCTTCCCCTTCTTCTCTAGTAAAGCAAGCCTGTGGTCTTTAGGGTAGTTCAAATATACATCGTAATCGATGATGAGTGAGTTGTCGATTCCAAACTCCATCCATTTTTCTTTCGTCCAGAGAGCTTGGCTCAAATTCTTGCCAGCCAGATGAGGCCCACTTGTATAGTATCTACTCCATTGCCTTGCAATCTCTCTATTGGGTGTTTCCCTCAGTATAGTTACCAGATCATCGTAATCAAGTCCCCGCGAGCTCGGCCAGCCATGGGGTATGCCCTTGAAGAGGTATGTCGACTGTCGTGAGAGCGATTCTGATTCATCGTCTAGGGGCACGAAGTTAAGAATGAGGACTGCAGCTATCAGACCTGTGAAAAGCGAAACGGATAACAGGGTCGTGCAGATAGAGCGGAGCGTGTGGTGCGGGTAGCGATCGCGGTGTGGGCGGGTTTGCACGATGGCAATCAATGGTGTACGTTCGTCGCTCATGGCGGCTTTCTCATTGCGAAATACTGGTGGCATGAAAGCAGGGTCTGGTGCCACGAATTGGCAAGGTATTTGAAGCTGATGAGCTCTCAAGTGCTGGTGGGGAGCTCGTGCCGCGTGGTCGGCGCACGGCGTCACGGGCGTTTCGTCATCAACCTGTCTTAATCAGATCTTAGTCAGAACCCACCATTCATCAATCATGTTGTATATGGCCTGGGCCAATGAGATTATAGTACACTTTTACTCTTCTTTTCGCGCCCATTCATGCGGACTAGTTTCTTGATGATGGTGAGCTGCTCGCTGATGCTCATAAAATTCCTTCCTAAATGCGTCGAGTGAATTCGTTTGCGGAAGCCCGGTATCAACCTATACAACTCTATTCTCAATTGCTTTAAGCGTCTCTTCAATAATACTTACAACTTTGGTTATCAATGTTCTTGTAAATTCTCATTACAGATAAAAATTTTAATTATATGGGCTAAATAACCCCTTCCTAAAGGCAGATACTACAGATTAATTTCCTAGTATGTAAGTTGGGTCCTGTGTCGCAGTCCTGTGAGACTCATAGTAAAATTTGATAAAGCCTTTACGTTTATTGTTAGTCTGCTATCCTAATCAAATCGAAAGTTGGTAAGAGAGATTGAGCTCGAACTTTTAGGGAGGTATTTTTGTAAGCTAGGAATATCCGACAACGTTTAAATAAGTGCAGAAGCTCAGGCATCATTCAATGCCATGTGTTAGTTAATGCATTCAGAAATAGGTTGCTTTCCATTTTTCCCCCAGCAAACAGATACATGGTGGTAGTATGGTATTATCACACTGTGAATAGTGCTTCTTGCTGAGCGGTCCGAAAAGAACAGTTCTACAGAACAACATTTCATTGTAGTCTCCTGCATAATTAAGTCTACTAAGCATCTTACGGCATCCTCCTAGTCATGCCATGAGCGCAGGAAGTCTCGTCATCTCCCATTCCGATCACGTAGTCTGCCATTAACTGGTCGCGACAGAACTAAGGCAGCATATTCCCAGGTCTCTTGGAAAGTGCCACTGGTATTATCGGTGGAGAATTCCTGGGTACAAACAAGCTATGGCGCCTCGACCAGCTTATGAGTGTTAGTGAAGTTATGCGTATTATGTTCAATGGGCCGAACGTAAAAGATGCAATGATATTCGCATCTAAAAGTACCTGTCAAAGGATTTTAGTTTATATATGTCAAGAAATCTACGTGTCGTGCTGAGAAAGACATACGAACAGTCAGGGAACTGTAGTGTCTGAAGCACACGATAGAGACCCATGATACTGGGGTACCTGAGATTTTCCTCCCAGTCTGTTCCGTCGCTGAAATAAACTGGATGTACTCACTTAATGATCAATAGTGTCAGAAAGACGCATCCGGGCTTGAATCCACCATGTTGACTTTGACGTTGGAACCTGTTGAAAGATGTCAGCTTAGACTTGAAAAAGAACAAATGTTTCAGGCGAAGCAAAGCGAATCGCTGTCAGTATATAGCTCGTGTAGTATGTCACCGGAACCCAAACACAATATGGTGGATGTCTCAGACTTTCTCTACAGTTTTTTTAAACATCATTCGAATCAGAAAGAAACACTATATTTGTACTCACCTAAAGTCTAATGCTTGAGAGCTCCGTTTCTTTGTGGGGTCGAGTGCGAAGTTTAGGGGGTAGGGGGCCTCAAATCAAATGGAACAGTAGCGGATTGCGACCTAACTCGGAGCGAGACGGCCCCATATACGGGAATCTACGGCTGCTGTCATATATCTTCTAGAAATAGCCTTTATTAGCAGATTATCGTAGCAGAAATATGAGTTCTAGGGTTGTGAGGGTTGGATCAGAGGTGGATCATCTTCCAATCCAATTCGTGGCTGGCAACAGAAGTTCCAAAAAACGGAGCCACTTACTTTAACTAAATTGGTCGACATTTTGTATTTAATCACCCCCTGCTTGATTGGGACGGAAAGATATGATTCCCATAGCACTGATCATGCAATGCCTAAAAGATATTCATCAGCATGGTGATCGAGTCAATTTGCAAGCTTTCGAGTTTTAATCAACGAGGATCATATGCTCTTTTCAAGTACCACAATGTGAAGCCATATTCAGAATCAATCGGCTGAAGCCTGAATGAATCCGCCAGGCTCTCGTATGGATGTAGATTCTCATCATTCCCGCCATTTTTCCAATTTGAAAAATGAAATATCTTACTTGTTGTTTCTGTATCCATAGCAACAGTTATTCATGTATTAAGAGCCCAAATATGCTAAGAGTATGTGTACCGGGTAGGGTGGCTCACTAGGCTCTCTTGTCGGCGTAGAAAAAAGCATGGGAGCGCCACCTTCGGTACTAGATTGATAGATTACGAGGCAAGGGTGGAGCGATTTCCGTGTTGGTTGGAGTCAATCGGCTTGCAAGTGACGATTCCTGTTTGAAAAGTCAGCAACTGCCTCGCATTTGATATTCAAAAGCTGCGTCGGGGGTTTCTTGAGAGTTTGTGGGAGATAGAGGTGGGTTCAACGGTAAATAGTTGCCCGTAGTTTGAATCTCAAAAAGGAAGTCCATAATTACTTACTGATAGCACCGCCATCGCCTGAGCCCGCTCTTCTGCACAGTTATGAATGGCCTATAATTTGAGGCTGAACTATCTGCTGCACTGGAAGTTGGTGGGAGTAGCCGCCTTGCAGGCTTGAGCAAAACAAACTCTTGCAACAAAACGTGAGTGTCAGCGTTTCAGGATCATAGGGCGTGGTGAACGTTTAGTCAACTCGCCCTGATGTTTTTCAGGGAACGGCAGACGCTGCGCGCGCATGCAGATGGTGGGAGGTAGTTTTGGCGTGGAACAGAGGATAATGGAGTTATTTTGGTGCGAGTAATGGGTGGATTGCCCTATAGGTTATTGTTTTCGTTGTGTGGGCTCGAGCTTGGCAAGCTAATGAGACAGTTTCACTAACAGTGTCTTCTCTTAGCGGCTAGATTTGAGTCTATACTATGAAAGACGCTGAGTAGGTCAAAATGTAGGCCAAAGTCTTGGAGTATCTAGCACATTCTCACAAGCCATGGATAATTTACTTCCCCTACTTTCGTCCTCCGGACCATGGAGACGCCAGTGTGCAACAACGCACCGAATCTTCTAGTCTAAATCAAAGAGAAAGGCATCCGACTTTGTCCGTAACATGAGCGTTATATGTCTTAACCTAGTTTCTGATCTGGCCGCAACTAGATCATATTATTGTGACTCTTTATATTGACCCTACCTAACTGCTTTGTAATATTGCTGTTCCTCTAGCAATCTGTGTTGTATACAGCCACTTGGCGATACTTGGAATTATAACTGGGCGCGGCATCATATGTTTTGAGCGGGATTGTATCGCGGCTGTCCAATGCCAATGGAAAGGCGGTTGTTTCTCCGTTATGTTGAAGGAATTCTATTTGAATTAGCTTGACTCAAGCAGTAAAATGAGCTGCAGTTTTGCTACTATGGCAAACAGTTCAATACGAAAAGAAGTGCTTTCTGACCGTGTTCCTGCTACCGCGCGCCAAGCATTCCCGATGAAGCTGCTCCTAATTCCTAGATTGATTGTATGAAACAGAGCCGGCAGGAGTTGCTAGTGTAAATCAGGGTACTCGGTGGGCCACTAGAAGTTGAGCATCAGTTGTCAAGATCGCACAAAGTAAAGACAACGTGCTCCAGGCCATTTCCCCAGTCTAAGAGCGTATTGGGAACTACAGATCCATCGTTTACAGTAAGTTATTGGAACCGGAAGAATATAAAATGCTTGAATGTTCTTAAACACTTGCTATAGCACATAGGCGTCTGGTTGTAAATGAGCGCACCATTTTCCTAAAAAAGAGAGTCAAAGGTGAGTTCACTTCGGCGCATCCTAGTAGCAATAAGCCTGGCTCGACCGTAGGAGCGGTCATTTGTATTCGCGAGCCCTTTTTAAGAGCCATAAATGCCGTGGCGTATGATATAAATACAATAAAGGAAGACAACGCAAAAATACAGAGTAAAGTAGCTACACACAGAACAATCAGGCAAGCCACTGAATTAGCTCAAAATATGTGGTTTCCATTTCCTAGTGTGTTCTACGTGGACCTTCAAGCCTTTTCTTATCTTTTGCGAGCTTGCATCTTGATATGAATAGAGACTTGCCCTCCGCATCATTGTACCGCTCGCTCCTTAAGACGTTGCTAGTGAACTAAGAATCGAAGAACGTCTGAAGCAATGTAGCGCCCATATACTTCCATAATAAACATATTGTTTGTCAGAGCATGAAATACTCTCTCGAAGCGTCAATGCAAGCATCTAACTCTTTCAGCTACCCTCGCCACGCATTTCCTATGGGAAAAAAGGCGAGAACGAGTTCAGGTTTGAGTTGGATACTGTGGTGCGCCAAAAAGGCACATTTAAGAGGGACAGGCGAACTGGGTGCTATAACTATCGAGGCTATTCTTTGGGGTGGCAGAGGAAAATGCCTTCTAGGCCAGGGCTGTCACTGAACAAGTGTGTATGGGAGGATAGTATAGTTTGGTTTGAAAAGTCTTCCTCATGAACTCAATATCGTTAAAAAGTTGGGAGAAAAAAGTGGTAAATAGCGTAAGGCGATTTTGGTCCACAGTAGGGATACTTTCATTTGTTTGAGATCTTGCACCATCTTAAAACGTAGCGCAATCACCTCTAAAGAGATTGCTAGGTCTTCTTTACAGGCACATTCTGTAAAGTATTAAACAGCCTGTGTATTGTAAACATGTCGTCATCATCAACAATAATAACAAAAGAGATATCTTCCTCAAGTGTTCAACAGCGTTGAAACAGCTCAATGAAAAAGAAGGAAAGAAAGATGTCGCGTCAAACACGGTAGTGTAGGGTGTTGACACTGTGGTTCCTACTATGAGCAAGCTCAGTGAGCGGTGACCCAAGTCCAAAAAGTAGAAGTGTTCACAGCGGAATCAAGAACACTGTTGCCACCACTCTGGACGAACTCAGAGTAATGACCATATGGAGAAAAAGAAAAAGGAAGAGGGTGGGTAGGAATGGGGGTTTATATAGTCGTAGAGGCTGTGCACGGTTCACATCGCTTAATTGATCCCGTGATCAAGCGCGCGATGAAAGAGGGTAAGCCCTTCGCTTAGAAGCCAGTGGGAAAGGTTGTACATATATTGTGGTAATCTGGTGAGCAGACCAGATCACTACCTGTTCATCTGGTGAATGAGAATCAGAATGTTCAAGGGCAGTAACTTCGGTCGCTAAGGGTGCGATTGGTATCACGAACTCGTTCAAGGGAGTGCGCACCTGGTTATTCTCTACTTACAGGGTTTTTATACTCAGAATCTTGGTGGCGGTCCAAGGGGACATGAGGGATATGACATCAACAAGGGCTGTGGTTCTTTGCGGTATAGTCAGTTTAGGTCAGTCTACATAATTATGTATTTTGGATATCTTTCAAACTGCAAGACTACGTTCCAAGTCGCTGGCTTCGAAGGGTCGTGAGCTACGAATTGATTATGTTCGTCGTCTAGAGTAGGTTGAGATAATATTTGATCACGCTAGATAACTTCGATCACAGAACTTCATATCTTTTTGTAAACAAGCGCTTGAATAGAGCAAGGAAATAAATGGCGCGACACATCTAATTGTTGATACATGTGCTCAAAGGCTTTGAGATTTATTCATAATCTAGGTCTATACGCGAACACGTTGTCTAGTCAGATAGCAGCCTACGCGCCTTGTCTAAGCCCGTAATGGTATGTAAACCTGCAATAACCGAGCGACTTCCCCTCCAATAAATTCAGCACTAGATTGGTCAAGTACTGATCCTACACAAGGTTGCAAAGACTCTCGGGATATAAACACGAGTAAGCCGGGTTAATTAAAGCCTTTTTATCTCTACAAAATGACGCAGAAGGGGCCCATGTCCTGACTCCGCGTAACCCTGTCCTAAGTGGTCGCTGGCCTTGTCTACAATACTCTACAGCCACAAAAAAATAAACGCGGAGCCTAGAAGCTGGCTTACTTAGTAAGCTCAAGAAACACTAAGTGCTCCAGTAGAGCCCGATATGGGAATTTCTCCTACTGTCACCACACCGTGTGCAAGGTCTTCTCAAAACTGAACACGAATTTACTCTGAATCTCAAGTACTGTCGTGACAAGGCTTTGGCCCTTGGTTTTATCGGCTCTCAGTATGATGTGATGTGATGTGATGTAATATTTTAACGCCGCCAATTTTTACATATTGGAACCTCCCATGGGGTATAGTGAGCGGACCGAGCACTGGCAAGCAGACCTTGCCTGTGAGGGTGGTTCTTTTGTTTCCAGCGGCCCTGTCGCTATACAAGGCTCTCGGTATGTATAAATTGAACGAACTAATAACAATTTCGTGAGTTCTTACTCAATCCAGTGGACAGTGTTGTTTTTACCAGGCTTATTTCAATGCCTAAAATCATCTATTGCCCTGTTCTCAACCCCGTTCACAAGTTGACCGACCTCCGCTTTTGACATTCTCCTACGCCTTGCGATTGATGGGATATAAAAAGGCAATACGTCTTCAATTTTGTAACGTAGAATAGCACATATGAAACCTTTAGTAGATCCGTTGTCCTTGAGCAAAAAAGTAATTTCGAAACAATTGCGTCTTATGTGGTTGCTCTGGGAGCCTCACGTATGTCTATATCTGCTGCCTGGTAAATTATCCAATTAAATAATTCATCATTGCACCTCGCATTGAACTATGAATTTGAGGCAACCAGCTAAAACCTACACAAGATAGTCAGGAAGCCATAACCTAGGCCAAAGAGAATCTGTTAATAAAGGCAGAGACACCACAAGGCATAGGATTGTAGTGCGCTCAATATCTGCTCTGATGGATTCCTAATTCTACAGACACTTTTGGATAGTCATCGGGAGCCTCTGTTGTAAAGTATTTTCAAAATAAAGATACGTATTTTTGCATAATATAGCATGTCTCGAAATTGCTCCCGAGCGATTTATATTCACCAAATTACTGAGAGACTGAGTTTTAGCGTGCGTCACATGATTTTGTGGGACGTGTCGCCGCTCTGCGCACAATAGAGTGTAATTTCTCCCTCCCCCGCCCACTACACCCACCTCACCCACCTCCCACTTTTCTGTGCTCAATATTCTCCACCGCATCTTACCTCGCATATTCAGAACCTTGCTTTCATCAAGCACACTCTTTTATCGAGCCTCTTTGACGATACTTGAAGCGAGCAATCCTGGACAACTTTGCTCCTCAGGCAACAGCTGATAAGTCACCCAACCCTTTGCCCACCTATCCTGCGATGAGAGTTCTTCAACCATGAGTTGGAGCGGCATCTCCTTCAACATATGAGAATATCATAGCACCCCTTGACGTTCGAGGGGCGCCCTGCACTAAGAATGCTGAGGATGATTATTTCCTACCAACCATATCTTTATGTGGCTTTGCAGCTAACTTGAGTGCTAGGGCATTGAATCGTCGCAAGCAACTCATCGCCCGACAGCCCATTCAGATCCTTTACATCCTTAAAACGAAGAGACCGCTCTTTCCTCCCTCCTGCTTGACGCTGCGGCAGTCTCTGTGGCTATACCTACCATACAAGCTAAGTCATCTTTCCTTCTAATTCAGCACATCGAGGCGGCTTGAATGATGAAAGTTTTCAACGGTGATATATTCAACATCATGAGCAAACTACACAGCACCTCGCCAAGTCAGGTTGCTGAGACGGCCAAGGGGTCCAGTCAGCGGCTTCGGGGATGCCCTTGCACTTAAACTTCTGAAGAGCAGTTTTGACGTAAATCCGTTGGCTCAGTTCAGACTCTCACTGATCACACACAGAAAGCACAAGTCAAGAACGGCACATTGAGCCTGAGCAAGGCTGTTAGCAAGCCACTGATCGGCTAACCAGCCTCACATACTTCGGATACACAAAGTTAGTCAACCCCTCCCGCATACACATATTTTATCACAATAATTTGCCAATGATGTTTCATGTCTCTACACTTAGTTTTCAACGTTGATCCAACATGATAAAAAAAAGAGAGGGGGGACCAAAGCAAGCACTATGACACAAAGATCTAAGCAGTTTCTGACCCTTTATGCTTGAACTTGGATCAGAGATCGGAAACCCCCCCCTGAGGAGCAATTCCTAGTTCTGCATCGCTTTCTTCAAAATCGTCGAATATGCGCTAATATTTACACAGACTATTATCCAACGTCATCCAACGTTAGAGGTCTCAGTAATTCATTCAAGAAGCTAAGTATTCCTTCCCTCATGTTCTTTTCTTGCAATATTTACTCCATTGATGAGTTTTTGTCTTACAATATCGCAATTAATATGAGCTTTTCTGCATGACAACAAAGTCTTTTCTGAGGAGCACAACATCGCTTTTATCTCATTTGTTGTACTTCTTAAATGCTAATTTCTTCTTAGTACTTCTAATAATGACGTGGAGATACAACCGCCTGACAATGCCATGACGACTTCGCGATTTCTGATGACTGTATCACACCTATAGTCTCAGACCGATGACAGCTCTCATACGACACTCTTCTGTCTATAATGTTCGATCAAGATCATTTATACCAATAAGATGAGTCATCCTCACTTCTTTTTCTCAGATGCACCGGCCGATGGTGGCAAATTTTGCCGATCTGAAAACCAAGGAAATCCATATTCGCCCATCTACTAATCTGATGGTTATACTAACTCCAGTAGCTGGCATCATCAGCGCGCCCTAAATTTCTACATCACTTCTCCAGAATTCGAAACCGCCTTGTCCAATAGCCATGCCATCTCTTCCGAGTACAAGATGGCTTTACGTTTTTCATTATATCACAATACTTGGGTACACAAGGGTTGGTGTGATGGCAGTATATATGTCAGAGGCCTAGGCCGCTGATAAAGGAATATGTTCATGTGTATGTCTGACACAAATTCCAAGTTCGAGCTTTCGTCCGCTACACTCATTTCTTCACTTGTTCATTTGTTCAATAACTAAATCATTGAAGGGCCGTATCAAACATTTTGGATATTGAGGATTGCGTCGTTAGAATGGGATCGCATTTGGACGTCATCGCTTGGGGTATTTTGGACCTCATAAATATTGGTAGGGCATCCCGGGCAGCTCCTATGGCATCGAGGACAAGGACGATGCCAATTTAGGCGAGGTACAAAATGACGTCGCTACGCGGGAGGTTTCCAAATATCCTGCTCTGACCTGCCCACAATTTGCCGGCGAAGATGAAGAGACTGCGTTGACTCTAGTAAAGACTCGGCGTGGTCGGGGACTTAGGTCCCACATGAAGGAGAATTTGCGTAGAGCATTGTGGCTGTTAGGTCCATCGCTAATACGAATATAGCGGGTGCTTAAGCAGCTGACGAGGGCGTGGAGCTGGAAGATAATATCGACAGCGAAGACGAAGTCGAAATGTACGCCTTCGACGAGGGCCCAACGGATGACGAAGATGGAATAGAGGAGGCTAAAGCAAAGCGCAAGAAGAAAGTAGAGGCCCTCACGCTGAAGAGGCTACGGGAACTTTTCTAAGCGGGAAAGTATTGCGACTTCATCCTGGAGCTGATGCAAAGGATCACGACCGGCTACGGCACGCGCTTCCCTAAGTTATACGATGCTACCTTCCGCGGGTGCGATCTACTCGGGCCTGATACCGGCAAGCTGAGCGCAAAGATATTCGCAATACCGCTGATACGTTCGTTACTAAAGCTGTAGATATTAATATAAAATATCATCGACTATCTCGACGTAAAGGACTAAAAATCGCTTATATTCGCTAATAGTCTATTTAAGCAGATATTGTACGTAGTACTGCTATAGGCGTTCGACGTGGAGGGTTGTGCGGTATTAGCTACTACTATATCGGCGAAGGATAAAGCTATCCTTATCGATTATTTCTAGAAGCCTTTGAAGCGATGGATACACTCCGGCGTAGTTAGACGCTACGGTAAAGATGTAGAAGTTATCATCATCAGCTTCTTTTAGAATAGCGGCATGAACCTTTACCACTTATACTGCGTACTGCACTCTCTAACGCCTCTACCCTCTATAGCTATCTTCGTGCAAGTATGCGGTCGGATCATCCGATTTAGACAACGCTTTACCTGCATTATATACTTATACCTAACGAAAGGTACGTTCAACGTGCAAGCCTAAGCGACGGTCTTTAAGAACGCTCTGTCTCAAGTAGCCGCTATAATAAGTCGCACCTAGGACGAGAATGACGATAGATCGAGCATTATACTATACTAAAAGTCTATGAAAGCATTGGACTGCTTGGTGGGCGTTAAAGGCGGATACCTTATTAACTCCCGCGATACAGCAAAGTATTAGGCATGCGTCCATGTAGGCATCATCGAGGATATTACCAACTCGGATAAATATATCCGACTCCTTAGTACGGGTATGGGGTTGACTATATATACGTCCGTAGACAACAGCGATGCTCGGGCTATCCTAGGCAACTCCAGCGACTACTTTACACGCTGGGATGGCCTGTAGGTATTAGCCTAGACGCCAAGCAAACGAAAAGCGTCCGCGACCTCTTAACACTAGTTAAGTCGATAGAGGCTCGTGAGCGTTCTTCGAGCCCGATTACCGACGCACAAGCCCGCCGCAAGCAAATCTTTTTATATCATACTAAAACACATACATAAGCCATCATTTCTCATTCTCCTATAATCATCGACTTTGTGTATAATAGAAAACTCTTTATGAGACTAGGGTCATTAGGAGTGAGAGCCTCCAAGAAATAAGCTCTTAGTTGATTTGTGTTCAGTTCCGGTTTTTAAGAAAACAATCTATCTAATTTGAGAGTGTGCTGCTGACGATGGGTTTTATTGTGATTGGTGAAGAGTTGACGAGCGCTACTTTACCTGGAGCTTATTGCCTTGATTGACAAGTAGTAGAATTCAAGAAAGCTAAATTTAAAATATTTTATGTCTGTAATAACTTTCGTGTGCATCATCTGCCGGACCTCTGCTCAAAATGTTTCTTAGTTGATACAATTGCGCTCATTAGTGCTAGTAACTTCCCTGCGGATCCAGTATTGAGCAAGTAAGGGAATATGAGTCGGAGACTTATTCTCCGTCACACTGAAGGGGAAAACACGTCACATGAGAAGCTCAAAGTTGTTGTAGCCTTGGCGGCATGGTAGCTACCATAGGAACAGCCGCCCACACCAGCACCATACCATACCACTACCGCCCACCATGAGCCTCAGCGCCATGATCAAGTCAGGATACATCTTTTTTAACGCCGATAACCCCGCCCCTGACTCCTTTGACTGGTTCCGCGACGTCTACGGACGCGCGGCCGATGGCGCTTTCTGTGAGGTCTGCGGCGACCAGATTTCCGACAACTGCCAGGATCTCAATGGGAGGTGCCAGGATCATACACCAGATCAACTGAGCCCAGTCCTTCAGCGGCTTGTTCCCCTGTGCCTTTCGATCAGGACTCGTTATCTCTCAAAACTACGAGAAAGTCAAGCCAATGCTAGGTCACTAGAGAGTGGGGTCCGAACAGGGCCTACTGGCGTCCGTATCATGGAGTGTACACTCTTTCACATGAAGTGTCGGCTATCCATGGAACTGGGCAATGAGCTGTGGACAAACTTGTCTCAACACCCCAAACAATTCTCGCAAGTTTGTGAGATGGAATACTTGACCCGCCCTTTCTACGGATACCGTCACTGGGTATTCGTGATTACCACTTCCGAGGGCGATTATGTGTTTGACCCGACCGGGGTACAATTTGGACCAGAGTGGCCACGTCTACGAAAGTACGACCAGTACATGAGCATACATGGCCGTGATGGTACGCCATCACCCTTACGCCACCCACTGGGCTATGCCCTGGGCTAAAGAAGCTGGAAGCCAACAACGCGGTTTGCTCAACATCAATTACACCAGTGATCCAGCTCCTGGTAAATTTTTCATGATATAATGCTCATTTCGGCTTCATGGAGCGCTGTCATCAAGATCTTAGCCTTCGGGTCATCTTCCTTTCTGAAAAGAGCCCTAGCCACGAGTTGAAGGTTTATCATACTGGTCGGGTTTGATATTTGTAAGGCAAAGCGAAGCAGAACTCTACACTGGATGAGACGATACGTATACCTAAGGAATACTGGAGCAAATGCGAATGCATAAACCTATTACAAGTATTATTTGACCTCGTTCTATATTCTCTTCTTTGCCGAGTCCGAGTCAAGTCTACCATGAAATATGCCACCTGGAATATACGTATCAGTGAGATCCTGGGCATACTTTGGACAAAACAAGAATTCTACAACAAAATGGAGTTGGCAGGATAACAGACAACGTGTTTCTTCTCAGCTTGATGCTAGAACAAGCATTTAGCCTGTTAAGGAAACCAAAAGGTGAATTATGAGTAGTTCACAGCTGAACACGTGCTCGGCTACTGTATCTCGAATACGGCAACTCAGTTAGACTTCAATAAGGCTTCGTTAGGTTATAATACCCAATAGCTTATCGCTTTGTGAAAGGTGCCAATATCATGTCATACTAATAATCAGTTCATCCATTTATCTACACAGTTCTCAATTAGTCTTTACTTTAAGACTACGCTAAGATACCTCGCACAAGTTTTCCGAGAGAAAATCAATGCGAAGGTCTCAGAATCCAGAAAAGGGAACATTTGCAGTTTGCGATGATTGAAATTCTTGACTAGGAAGACTTGTCTCGTACATGGCCTCTTGTGGCTCTAAAACAACTTTGCTCAGGACATGAAGCGCAATGGCTTCCAAAAGGACCCTGTTCCTCCTCGCCAAGATCCTCCAAGGGCCTTCACAAACCCGTCTCATACGCAAGGGGAGTTTATACAATAATCACGGGAATACTCTCCTAAAAAATATTGTAAGAATTGATCATGGTGAGGGCGCTGGGTGGCCTAGAATTCAGTCAATGACGTTTTAGTGCCTAGCGCTCTGGACCATTTTACTTATTTCAAAAGTACCTCGGCGCTGTCTCACTAAATATGTTTTAGTTATTCGTCAGATACCGGATAGAAAACATAACTCTGGGCTATTGGAAGCTGACATGTTGGTGTCAGATGCGAATTAGATCCCTTGATGCCGTTGGAAAGATACATAACGGCAGGAGGATAAATGCTGACCTCATCCGTACAGCCTCAAACGATATTGATATCTGTCGCCTACTTCTATTTTTTGTATGTGCCAACCTTGCGTCTGAAAGGGGTGTTGATAAGGGAAGAAGACCCTCAGCGCGCCCACGAAGCTTACGTTAACATGCTCGCACGACTCATTCTCAAGTGGGCACATTACCTGAAACCAACGAGTATGCAGATCAACAATCTTACACGGTTGATAGTAACCTCTGATGCTTTCTCCCTCACTACCACACACTCCCATAGCCCCGGCTCTTTCGCTTTAGAGACAAGGATAGGCGTGATGAGGCAGTCTCGGGAAAGGCGAACAGTCGCAGCCATCCTGCAGAGATTGGCAGGCCATCAACTTTTCGGAGTTTAGAATATGACAAGTGGTTAAAATAAGGCCAATTTCATCATGCGGTCCAGTTTCCAGGCTCGCTCCGCTGACCCCTTCTTTACATTAAAAATTTCCCAAGCGCTTGTAGAGGTAACAAAGCCGAGAAACTACAGCAAACCATTTTACCAGAAAATGAGATGGAATTAGGTTTATTTGATAGATTGGTTGGGCGCTTTTTTTCCAGGGACGGAAGAGCAAATTGTTGAAGCTTAGGCTTGATGTTTGTATAAAGAGAGCATTATTTATGTCTCGCTATATAATACAAGGGGGCTAGTAGAGTAAAAGAACGAACCTACTCTTATCTGAAAATCACTTCGAAAGGTTATTTGATACTGCATATGTGGTTAGAAATACATGTCCGCTGAATAACAAGTCCGCACCACAAGTGTTGGAATCCTACTCAAAGGCACTCTATGCTATACATGGAGACCATCAAGTCAAGCCACTTGCTATTTGACAAGAGCTCGGAGTTGAATCAGATGTGCGAGTGCATGCAGAGATAGCTTTAGAGATATGTAGGTCAAAGGATATAGCGTCAATCGTAAGTATGACGTAAAAGAGCGTCTTATTTCGGCTTGCCTAAGACTATCAATACTGTCCGCTCAAACCCTTAAGTTTGGGGCAACTGAAACCAATGTCCGCGAGCTCCAAAATCCGTTACCACGCCGTAGGTTCGGGGCATCGAATGCTAAGCATGGCTTTTTTTCTATTTGCGAGACTACCTTCGTCGGTCATGGGATTCCATCAAGGAAACTGTCCATCATGGACAATTTGGATGAAGTATTTCATCCTCACAGTTCTATACATTCCTTATTTGTGATCATGAGTGAAGCTATTATCAATTAATAGCGGTTTCGAGTTATTATACACAAAGATAATTTAGCTTTCCTAGGCAGTAATTCTTGCCTAAAGTATTGTAACAAGCTGGAAGAAACTGAACTAAATTCCTGTACTCATCATTTTGTTGACGTAAGATTGCGGGTAGGATTCTTATTAAACGTTAGCAGCTGCTATTACGTTTCAGTTTGAGGTGCCTGACACTCACTGGAAAACGGCATAAAGGCATGAGTATGGGTGCATCTCCCAATCAAGAACTACTAACCTCAGTACTTGATTTACGAAGACGGCGCCTTGTTGCAGGCCTAAACTGGTTCAGTTACCCATTCGTATTTACGCAGGCAGCCTGAAATGTTAAATGTAGAAGTCGATATCAGGCGACCGCCAATTCTTTTCAGTAGAAAGCTCGCCATCAGAGAGGAAAAATCCTCCTCAAAATAAAAAAAAGATGGGCCGCGGTCTCCCGCTTGGGCGATAATCTCAGAGGCCAACCTGAGACTCGAACCCGCGCACTTACACTTAGCTTACACTCACACACACCAGGAAGGGGCCCCCTAGACCAGCGCTCACCGTCGTTATGGTCTAGGTTATCGAACATTGCCAACTTTAAAATTAATAAAGACCCTAAAAATTCGTTCTGCTGAGTGCAGACCCTAAGATGGTGAGGCCCGAGCTGTTGCTTGGGGCTTTCACTTGATCATTTGCCCAGAAAACCCCAGCAGTGCCACCGCTTAGGTGTACCCATAGCTGCTCACCAAAACAAGCCCGCCCCAACACGCTGCAGATAAACTGGCCTCTATGCGGCAGTACTACCATATACCAACGCAAGCGATGCATACATGAGCCAGATTGGCCACTACCCAGCCGTTTAGAGAAACTCTGATAACTTGAACATAATCACGAGCAGCAGAAGCATCGGAAATGAGTTATCGAGAAGCCTTTGGGGTCACAAGCAGACCACTGAGCTTAGAGCCCGCCCTTTGCGTGTCGAGAGCGGTATTGGTAAACCCGGAAACAGCTGATAGTCTCAACTAACGGCACTAAAAATGCCACTCTGAGCAGGTCTTCCTCATTTGTTCTCTGGAGTCTTGCTGATACCCGAGGTTCGCTTCTTCAAGTAGCGCCCATAAGAAAGCGAGAGGGTCCTACAAGTTGTCTCTTTCAGCGGGGTGACGCCCCTCATGAAGAGGTAGTCGTACCTTAAGGACCACTTTCAAACAAGGTGAGACCTCACATAAGCCCCGAACAACTGCACGAAATCTAGTTTTCAGTCGGCGCAACTTGAAAGCCAAAAAATGGAGACAGGTTTAGCAGATGCAGCCAAGCGCCATTAGGGTATTATTGGGAGACCATTGAAAATGTTGCATTGAAAGGTTGAGCCTCTGACACATGGTCTCTGTTCGCCAACAGCAAAAGGCAGACCTTGCGGGGAGATAGCAAAAATGGTTCCGTTGTGTAGGCATATTCGTGCGGTCGCATAGCGCCTTTGGGATAGTCTTGTGAGACGTACACTTCCATACATGTAGAAGCAAAGCTTTCAGCTAAGTTCGGGCCGTTGTAATGTTGCCACGCCGGTATGCTTATTGGCGCAATTCATGGATGAGAATCCCAGAAAGCATTTTTCTGCTGCATCACATTCTTCAGCTCTGGCTTAACGCACTGTGCGCGGAGGAGCATCGCAGTCGCTGAAGTCCCTCTACTCCGGTCAACTGGGTGTTTCAATCAAGCACAGTGTTGATTCACACTTGGGCCGGACTTTTGGGCTCCAAGTGTTCATTATTATGCTGCATCGAACCCCACTCCTACACATAGTCTGTTACACAGGTAGGAAACCTGCCTTCAGTATGCCGAGATCCGTGGGACGGGTTACCGCAACGAGGGGCTGCAGCTGCGCCGGACACGTGCATTCCGCACAGACCTTGGCGCGGTGAATTTGGTGACAACGGCGCGTCCTCAACCATCTCTTTCCGGACCCCCACTACGACCATGTCTGCTAAACACTTCTTTTACCGCACCGGCGGGAGGACCACTTCTGGATCATCCTAGAAGGAAGCCGCATACTCTCTCTGTTGGTTTGGTGCGCCGCTATGCCGGCGCACCTTCGTCGACTACGCTAGCTGAAGTGAGCACACCATGGCAGGCATCTCCATCGATCACTGCCCCCGTAGCAACTCGCATCTTTAGCAGTTGCCTCATACCCCCTGGTCCAGTCACACACCTGTCGGAAGATCGTCTACAAGGCTCAGGGGCTGGTAGCCGATGAGGGTGCGTACCGTACTAAGACAGGTATTCATTCCCTTCTTTTGGTCAGGTTCAAAGCTTTGTGCACCAAAAGCCCCGGCTTTGACAGCTTCATGAACTCGACATGTTATCGAGCGGTCTAATAATAGCGATAAGCCTGGAAAAACCTTGTGTCAGCAACGATGATCAAACCATTCTACTGAAATACTAGCATAGCGATATGGATCCTAAATAAGAGCTGTCACCCACACATGGTCCCGCACGTAAGAAGCCGCTCTATCAACCGTCCTCGATCTTTAGGTTCTGAGCCGCTTTCTGGACCCCAATGTTGTGACAGTTAAGTGGACATTCCGAAATCGTTATACACTTGAGGTGATTATTCGTCGGCGATAGGCAAAGTAAAAGACAAGGGCAATTTCTGCAACTGTAGGAGAATGATGCGCACATGATCAAAAGCCTAGAATGGCTCTACCTAAGTAAAAGAACGCGAAAACTGCTTACCTCGCCAATACTAGCATGGAGTTTGCGAATCGTATTAAGACCCACGTCGAAGAGTTTATTTTGATTGCTTGTTCCGAAAGTGGGCGCCGATAACGCGGTTGGGCCGCGCGCCACACCCGGAGAAGCAAGGGCTACTAGTAACATGGTATTATCGCTACCGCTGACCCCATCAAGCTTCCTCCATCTCCAGCAAGAGAAAATCAGCCGGAGCGCTTAAGGGGATAGTGGCGGACTCATTGTTGGAGAAGCCTGGGTGTAAAGAAAGCCAGCAGTGGGATCGCCATTAGCGCGCTGATGATATGTAAATGCCAAAGAACTTCGGGTACTGCTAAATGAGCCAAATGTTGGCGCACTAGAGGTGCATGAATAATAGAGATATGAAGGCGCCTGGTGGTTCCCGGCATTCATACCAAGAGGTCGAAAAGAGTTGGGAGTACACAGTCGATCACAAGAGCCTGGACCATTACAATGGAGTATTGCGAACAAGGACAGGAAGAACAGCGGGTATATAGACGAAGAGCAGAAAGGAAAGGGCGTAATATAAGACAGAGGCCGGCTTTCCTATGGGAGTGAATGACTGTTGCGCCAGCATCGACCCCACCCGAACGGCACTGGACGTTAGCACGGACCAAGTGCATCGGGGACTTGAACCGCCGCTTCGACCCCACCGCGCCTTGCCAGTTTGTCCAAACACGCAACCACCCGCCGTTATCGTGGCTCTTCGAAGCCTTTGTGAGCGATGTAGAATGGAAACGGCGACCTACGACATTGTCGTGCTCTCCTCCTCTCCTCCAGACAGGCAAGATGCCATCGTGCGCGAGCTTAGCCCTGTGTCGCCCTTTGCCCGACGCGTCGCGACGCAAGCAATGTCTTCTCCGCCGCTTTCCCCGCTTCCACGACCCAGTAGTCCCTCGATTGGCGCGTTAAAATCAGGCTCGCTGGCCGTTTCGGCGCCAGATGGCGTTGCAAGAGGCTTTGCCACCGCACGCAGCTTACTAGCCGATATTGATGTCAACCAAGCATTCGCAAACACCGAGCGGGCACAAGAGGGCGTAAGACATGCTGTATGTCATGCCAAAGATGAATGTCGTGCAAAGAAGCCCAGAGAAAAACTGATGAAGGAATTTGACGCTGAAGATGGCGCGGAGAGATCGGAGCCAATACCTAAGTTGAAAGTCAAGCCACGACAGCGAGCACGCAAAACGACGGATAAAGCTAAGATGCAACAAGATGCATCGAGAATCAAACCTCCTCTGACTACTTCATCCCACTTCGGAAAAGCACGGTCAGACAGCTCTGTACCGTCCGTAGTCAACCCTACAGCACCTCCGCCAGAGAAAAAAGCAGCCAAACCCCGAAAACCGCGCACTAAAAAGCCATCAGGCGACGAAAATGAGATATCCGCACCAGCTATGAAGAAAAAAAGGACGGCGAAGCCGAGGGCACCCGCCAAATCTGGGCGAGGTATGCAGGAGACAGCAGTCGTTATGTCTGCACACTTCCCTCTACCAAGTGCCGAAGATAGCTTAATCAGAGCGCAACGTCAAGACACTGAAAACGGGAAAGCGCAGAACATGCAGCCGATTGATGAGGCGATATGGGCTGTCCCGCCGAGTTCTTCGGGAGGAACGGTCGCGCCTCAAAAACAAAACCCACGGTCGTCGGAGAATCACGAGCCACTTTATCTAGACGAGGCAGTCAGCAGGAGAAGAAGCTGGACACCGCCGCTCGATACAGGAGCACAACAGATTCTTGCGAGCTTGGCTGGTAAGGAGAACTCTTCCGTTGTTCATTCTGCGGAGCAAAGTGGCTTCACAAACTTGCTCCCTAGGTTCGCTTACGCGAACGCGGATGCGGGGCCCAAAACGCAGGCTTCAAAACCTATGCCACCCGAAGTAGTGAAGGCAGCCAAGAAGCGCAGAGTGGAGGTCAGTTGAATCCAAATATGTCTTAGCAAGAACCTACTAACAACGTTGGATAGCCAGTCGAGTTACCGAACAATCATGCCACCTTTCGTCAATCTTCTCCTGAAAAGGGCAAAGCACCTAAGAAGAAAGCAAGAACCATCACAGATCTCGTGACTGGGCAATATACATTCAAAAATCCCGAACCAGACCCAGGAGCTATTGCCCGTGACTTCTTCGCGCCACGAAGTCCTAAAGCATCAATAAAAGTTTCCTTGAACGATGCGCCTGCTACCGTCACTAGGTCCCCCAAGCAACCATCACGGAAGCGCTCGACAGCGAACACCACGGCAGGAAATGTACAAAAAAGAGGGAAGTCGAAGAAAACATCTGCCAAGACTGCTGCTAAAGCCCAGCTCGTCCAAGACGAGTTGCTTAGCCCTACATCCGCAGTACTTAAGATAGATAGACAAGACATACTGTTTGGCACATCAAGCCAGCTCGCGCTTGATGAATCGCCTACGACAGTAAGAGAAATTCAGAAGGCTATCCATGAGTCGGAGCTGGACGCCGAGCTTATCCAACAGCAGATATTATCTAAAACACGTTCCAAAGTGTCATGGCCACGGCTTCAGAAGATAGAAGGCAAAGGTGCACTTTGGGCTGCGAGCTCTCGAGACGAAGATGGCGAGTTGCTTGAAAAACAAAAGAGTGTTTACATGCCGGAACCAGACCGCACGCAAGATATCCCATTGCTTATGAATAGTGCGCGTTATGAATTAGATGACTCGTTTCACGACATAAATGATTTTCCCGTTCCAGCTTCGGTTCCATCCCCAATCTTAGCCCCACAGCCCGCACAGTCCGCAGCAAGCCCGTCTACCCCCGCAACCACTGTCATAGGACATGCCAATGACTCGATCAACGAGGCTCTGGCAGGCGGTAGCTCATTTCTAGACATCGATGACTTCCCGCAGGAGCCGCCTCCCTCGAATCAAGACGCTGTTTCAAGCTTTTTGGATATTGAAGACTTCGTCCCTACCCGTCCGCCTTCGATAGGCATTGGGCCCGGTGCCATATCAACAGGCTCACCAAAGAAACGAGGAACAAGATCACCCGTAACTCGATTTAGTTATGCACAGCCAGGCCAAGCGCCAGTGTATAACCACAAACCCAACGCGAGAACGGAGTCATCTATGACCGTCGTCTCCTCGCCTAGTACTCCTGAGAAATTCAAACCCCGGTTTTACAATATAGAAGAAATACTCGATTCGGAAGAGGAATGTCTTTCACCTAGTCCGCCTCGTATAGTGAGGCTTAACGAATCACCACCACTTCGTCTAATATCTACCGCGTCTCTCAACAACGATACCCTTCGTCCTATATATCGCGTCCCCACATCTTACTTGGAATTTGCTGGTCTGAAGCCACAATTATTTCCGCTCATAACATCTCTCGTTCGTTCTCTTCCCCCAACTACAGACCCAACGCAGCCATCGTGGCATGAAAAGATTCTGCTATACGACGCCATTTTTGTCGAGGATTTTACAAGATTCTTGAATCAGCACGACGGGATCAATATGTGGCGCCGAGCGACGCAGAAGCAGGTCAAAGCTTGGAACAAAGAGATGAAGGAAACAGGTAAAGCGCCAGTGACCTTGGATACGGATGACAGTGAGGGAAGTGCAGATTATGTCCTAGCCGTGAAGAAGGAGGTTGAGGGGTGGGTAGTGCAGAAGTGGTGTGAGGAGATGAGCATCTGCTGTATTAATAGAGAAAGTAAAGGAAGAAGCGGCGCACGGAAAGGGCTGTATTGATGGCACAACGATTGTAATGATGTATTGCGAAGCTAAGTCAATAATGATGAGACGACTTCCCTTGCACCTTGTTTGGAACGACTCCGCGCAATTACCAATCTTTATTTTCAATTGTTGGGTGAGTGGTTCCCGCAGAAATCTAGTGTGAGAAAAAGAGGATTCTGATACGTGGCTACTTGACTAATTACCAGCAGATCTTTTCATGTTATCATGTAATTACGGGAGTACAGGGAAACTGCCACTACAATGTGATTCGACTACCCCGAAGGCCTATACCGAGCTCAGAGCACTAACAGAGCCAAGTAGCATCACATAATACCAGACTTTTGAATCAGATTGATCCAATTGCTGAGCCGGTTTTATTCACAACTCGCAAGTCTCCAACACCGCTATGACAACAAACATGCGCTTCGGCATCAAGCCTCTCCGCCCGCCCTCTGTGCTCTCCAGCTCGCAACCAGCGACTGCACAAGCTCGATCGTAACATCGACCCCCAATTGCAGCTCCTCTTCCTCCTGTAACAATGGTACATGCATAAACGCGGTATCCCTCTGCTTCGCCACCGAGCTCCTACTCATCTCCACCATGCTCGCATAGTAAATGAACGCACACAAATAGATGCCTACATTATCGCTCCAGCGTACGTCCTCTGTCTGCATATCCAAGGAGCCATCATGCAACCTAACATTCACAGGCCCCGACGGTGCGAGCGCTGTCGACCGGAGCGAGGAACCTAGCCACGGCGGCCACGAGAACTCCGACGTCCGGTTCTGCCAGTCGGCTACCACGGTCTCCAGATCCAATGCCGTGGACAACCTTTCTGGCTGGTCGCCCCAGATCTGGTCGCCCTCTTCGTCTTCGAAGTATTGACCATCGATGTCAGATATCAGCGAGTACACATTCTTCTGGCTCGTCTGCTCGACGGCAAAGTACGTGCGGCCTTCAGCAACGCCGAGGTGCAGCGAGATGTCGGGTTGGATGTCCCCAATGAGAGGAACGACAGTGTTGATCACCGGGTGGTAGGCCACAGGGACGGCAGATGGGTGGACGATGAGCTCGATGTTGTTGGGCAGGCTGGTCGGAAGCCGGGACACGATGCCCCAGGAAGGGTTATTCGGAACGCCCTGGAAAGGCTGGAAGGGTGTCAGTGATGCCGACGTGCAGACAAGCTTTGCGCGATAGTAGAGCGTACCCCGAACCCGGTCACAAGCACGCGTGTAACTGCGGACGCGATCGGCGCCATGGCTTCGAGATTGCGACAGGACGGACGTGCAGAAGACTGGACGGTGGTCTGGTCGGTTTGGTATATTAATTTATATCAATTTCCATGCGTCCGATCGAGCATCCCGGCTCGTTCGATGCGTGATATATGCCCGGGGCACGCAGTATAAAAGCGGAATTTCCCCATTCATCTGCCAACACATGTAGGGTAGGTGCAGTTCAGGATGACAATGTGTCTTGCGAACATGCTTGTACCCTGCCGACAATACACCATCCAACCGCATCATGTCTCAACGAATCTTTGCCAAGTCTTGGTCAACCTCTTCAGCAAGTGTAACGAATCAGTGTGACTGAATGCCCCTCCGGTTGCCGAGCCCAGGCTGCCGAGCTGCTACTCTTACCTGCAGCGCTACTCTTGATGCTGCACGCCTTAGTTCCCATGCCATGCATTTCCTGCTCGGTTTAAGCCCAATTCGTGTTGTTGTAGGCATTTGGATTCAGTGATTGGGCATACCAAACGGTTGGTATGATTGGTGTGTGCCTCACTGATTCCTTTGGTCAGCCGTGCATAAGCAAGTCTTAATCTTATTGGTTAAGATATGTATTGATATTTCGCATGTGGAAGGAAACAAGACGGCAAATTTCCAAGCCACTGTTACTATCTAGAAAGACATAAAGTGTGTTCCGTGAAGGTTGCGTCAGATGGACTCGTTGGCAGTGCCAGCTGCACAACCAAAAACCTGAAAATGTGCACCTCGCGAAGTAAAATGGGATAAAAAATCACATACTAATATATTAGGGCATTCGTTCCTCTTTTTCCTTCATTATTCAATTGAAATCCTTCTATGAAGGTGTCTAAGAGGGTAAATATTGTATTCAACTTTTTAACTTCACTAACGACATGTGCATCCTCACTATCTACCTGCTCTGTAGCTAAGCTTCTTCCTTGATTAATGTCATTCGAAGAAGAGCTCCCGTAGCTCACTCATGGGTAATGGTTTAGTTCTCATACTCGTCAGCATATGAAATCGTACCACGAAGGAGATTCAAGATGGAAACGGAATGCTCACCGAGTAGGATAGCCCTTCCTTGGAACCCAGTCATTAGTCTCAGCTCGAAACGGTGAAAGAGTCTTCGTCCGGCGAACCCAGTGCTCGATGTCGGTGTCGGCCATAAGCTCTTTGTATAGTTTACCGCCGATGTCGTATTCCAACTTCATCACCATCTCACCATCCTCACATCCAAAATTAATGCGCAAAGGCAACCAGTCTGGAATAGGTCCGCCTGACATGACGCTGATAACGTCGCGCAAAAACTTTTTAGCTATGCGTTGCAGACCCCATGCTTCTTGTGCGTTATTTGTTACTTCTACAACCCAGTTTTCCATCCTTTGTGCGCGAGCAAGCTGCTCATTCAGACTTGAGTTCGAACCGTCCACTGCCATTGCATCTAGGGTCCTTTGCCTCAAACGGTACCATGTACCAATCGAGAGTTGAAAATTGTTGTTATACCGTAAAGGTAGAAGTGGAAGCGAAGGGCAGAAATTATTCGCATAATGATGACTGTAAGCCAAGTGCATGGCTGCGTCGATATCAGTTTGCCGAACATCAGGTAATGACGGGAGAAGCGACGCGGCGCATTGAATAGGAAAATGTTCGTAGAGTGCGTCGATGAGGGCGCAAAGTGATATTTGGAGTTGCCAAAAGCGATTAATTTGAATGCAGCTTTGCACCGAGCTGAACTGGTAAGACTTTCTCACGATATCAGCAATGCTTGGTGCTGGTGAAGTTTTGAAGAATGTGACACATGATTCGAATACCTGCTCCATTAAATCAACTGGTACGAGGGTCCAAAGAGACTCTCCCAGGCGGATAGCAGAAGCGAGAGTTCGCAAATCTTCCGGGTAGCTAGTGGCATGCCGGATAAGACAGCCGAGTCGAGGTAGCTGAATCAAGCAGTGCATCATCACTACCGATGCCCTGAAACCAACCGGCGAGTCAGATGGTATAGCAGCCGGATTCGTTATCTGTAGATAAAGAGGATTATCATACACAGAAGTACGACCAGAGACCAATGCTTCGCTAATCTAGTAACATTAGAAAATGCCAAGGTTATCAAGACTATGCTTACATCGTCAATGTATGTATGGTCAAAAAAGCTCCAGTAATGATCCTCATCCAGACCAGAAACAGGGCCAGATTGTAGAATATCAGAAAGCCCTGCTCCATGGACAGCGTGTCCCAGACTCTTCATTCCCATGAATATCTGCGCAGAAGTCAGCCATTCCGAGTCTTACCTTCCATCAACGAAAGCTTACTTCTGCTATGAAATGCAGCTTCATAGCCAAGATTGTATCATATGTTGCTCTGGTTGTTTCATTCGCCACAAATACCTGTAGCTCCCTTAATGCACTGGACTTCGAAGCAAGTGCTTTTCTCCTCCCAGAGAAACTTGGAGCTTGATGTTGGGAAAAGCTGTCCACAAGGTACTCAATAGCATGATCGACAGCAGGACTTTTGCCGATCCGTGATGGTATTGATTCTATCCAAGACCCCAAAATAGCAAACGGCTGCTCTTCTAAGGATCGATCCCCCAAGAGAGACAAGTAGCGGGCTGCTAGTGAAGTGTGCGCACCCACAAATTGTTTCGGCATCGTCGGCGAGGTTCCTCTTAGCAGCTGGTCGAGATGGATCTGCAATCTTCTTCTCTGTTGCGAGCTGACCTTTTGAATCCTTCCTGGTCGTTCTTGCGATCTCATCGCAAGAGTCATGAAAACACCGTTCCCATCATCGGTATCTCTCCTAGTGAATTTCCGGAGTATTGTCGAAGGTGACGTGCAAGAGCTTTCCGAGCTTGGAGTAAGTGTAGAGGTCGAATCCTCTTCTACATTCAGGGGGTAGATAATGGGAGGAACCTTGGCTTTACCGTGTTTGGAAAGCTGTGTTGGATCTTCAACTACGAATGCTGAGACCTTTCCAAACGAGTAGGTGCAATTGCGATCTCGGGTACGGCATGCAGTACATTTGGGCTTGAGCTCGTCGCACTAAGTATAATCAGTATCTGACAAGCACACATACGTGCTTCGACCCTTGGAGCCGTCACACCTTGACCTTGCGTAGTCTGCAGGTATCACACTTGCCCGCTCGAGTCATACTGCACTGCCAAATAAAACAAAATTTTGGATGCTCGTTACGAAGTGCAACCCCAAACAACAAACCGCTGGTGCATGGAAACAAATATAAATGTGTTCGAAAATATCCAACTTTTCGGGAGTTTCATAGGCTACAGAGAACAGTGGGATGTGGACAATCCCATGGCCAATTTCCCGTTCGCGAGCCAGGCGGTTGAAGGAAATCCAGGCGTGACGAGACTGAGCGATAGTTGTGGTAGGCATGGTGGTGAGAGGCGGAGTGCATTGTGGCTGCCTGCTGGCTTGGCGTCCTACCTGCCTAACTGGGATATACACACGTGATCTTGAATAGGTACCATACTGACTACGACGAATCTGCTCTATGGTTCCTGATGGGAGATACGACTAAATTTATCTTAGCAGACTAGAGGGACATGCTCCCCTGAAGTTAGTACACAACCAGAAAATGAGTTGGCATTGCACCGACTAACGGCCCGACATCAAATACAATAGGTGCAGTTAAGCTTCAAACCCGCCTTGGCTGGCCCACCATTGCTTGCGGGAGAGCCTCCTCTTGCGCGGCGCTGTAGATCGGCCAGGCATTTGTTCGCGACCAGCGCTATAGAATCTCATATATATAACGACTCCGGAGAGTTTACTCACTTCCTCGCTTCTTGCGGAGATGCTTCGGCGCAGCAGTGCAGTAGCGAGCCTCTATACCGCGTCGAACCGGCCCATCCAGGCCGTGCTCTCCTTCCACCCCCGAGCCTGGATCTGAAAGTATTCGCGTGGCGGAAACAGCTCGTTATTTGAGTCGCTATCTTATGCATCATCTTCTGTCACGGTTATCAATCCTCCGCCTTAGTTTCTAGGCCCACTGACCTACGCCAACACCAAGGTGGCACGCCTTAGACTACCGCTTCGGGGATCAGCTCCGACCCTTCTCTCGCGCCTAGTGAACCAGGGGATCACTTATCTCGAGGAAGCCGCCTACAGACAAATCTAACCTTCAGCCGAGCTATCTAAGACGCTATCGTGCGGCATGGTCGCTGTCAGCTGGCCCAACCCCCTACGTATTGGCCGGCATCACCGAGGCTCATCTATACATGCATGACCATGCTATGATGCTGTGAATGTCCTGGCCCTACCGCCACTGGCGGTTGAGCCCTAGACGCACTTTGCGCCGCGCTTGTGCGACGTGCCTCGGGCGCCATGTGTCGATGGCCCTATCAATCACTCCTACGGACATGCGGACACAGCAGATTCGCCGCCCAGCGTCTGGCCGGTCTTCGTTCCATGCCATCCCCCGCCAAATCACCTTTCCAGCGTCTCTCCCTCTGCTTAGCGTCTCTCGTTACTCCACATGGGGCTAGCGCTACGTAGATAAGAAGTCCGCCAATGTACAGAAGCACTCTAGGCGCGGGTTGGTGCACAAGGCATGCGAAGCATGGATTCGGTTGCCATTCACACCTTCCAGAAATCACTCTCACATCTCATGATTGGAGACTCAGGAACCAATGGTCTGGTTCGCGGTTCGGCAACATGGCAACGGGCTTGATAGCGAGGACATGGGCCAGACGCACGCGTGGAGAGGCGCGTCTGCACTACCACATGGTCTTGCAAGCCGTCTTGCCTGCCCTAAGATAAAAAGCCAAAGCTCCCCCTGACAGTTCTACGCTCTCTCCGCCAACTTTTTCTTGAGGACGATAAGAAATGGCTATCGAACAGTCACCTCCCGGCTACGACCCTGAGAAGAGTCTTGCGCACTCTGGCACCTACAAGTCGGAAGACCCAGAAACGGGAGCTATTGTCGACGCGCCCCAGAATGGCCAACTCAAGCGCGGTCTTCATGGCCGCCATATGCAGATGATTGCGGTCGGCGGTGCCATTGGCGCAGGTCTTTTCGTTGGTTCTGGTGGCGCGCTCCACAAAGGTGGTCCTGGTAGTCTAGTAGGTGATTCGAGAATCAAAACCTATTAACATCTAACATCGTACATAGTTGATCTGCTTCATGATTATTGGCGTCATGATGCAACTCATGATGCAGGCTCTCGCAGAATTGGCCGTCATGTACCCCGTAAACGGCGCCTTCTACTGGTACATCGTGCGCTTTGTCGATCCCTCATGGTATGCTGATCTTCGGACTTCCCGATAAGAGATTTTACTAACTTCCAATCAGGGGCTTTGCCATGGGCTGGGACTATGCCATCCAATGGCTCACTATCCTGCCTTTCGAGATCACTGCTGCTGGTATCACAATCGACTACTGGAAGCATTACAACATTGGCATCTGGATCGCTGTCTTCCTCACCATTCTTGCCGTGGTGCAGATCTTTGGTATCCGCGGCTATGGCGAGGTCGAATTTGTCCTAGCCATGATCAAGATCGCTGCTTGCACTGGCTTCATCATCTTCGGCATCATCGTTGACTGTGGCGGTGTTCCTACCGATAACCGTGGCTATATTGGAGCCCGTTACTGGCACTCGCCCGAGCAAGCCTTCCGTAATGGTTTCAAGGGATTCTGTTCGGTCTTTGTCACCGCTTCGTTCGCCTATGGCGGGACAGAACTTACAGGCCTTGCTGCCGCCGAGGCCGCGGACCCAAGGAAGGAGATTCCCAAGGCTACCAAGCAGGTGTTCTGGCGTATCTCCTTCTTCTACATCGTCAATCTGTTCATCCTAGGTCTCATTGTACCGTCCAGCTCTAACGTTCTTCTCGATTCTTCAGGCGCAAACACCAAGGCCTCTCCTTTCGTGCTTGCCATCCAACTTGCTGGCGTTAAAGGTCTTCCATCCGTATTTAACGCGGTAATTACTATAGCTGTCATTTCTGTGGCTAACTCCGCGACCTATGCTTCTACCCGTACACTCCAAGCCATGGCTGCGCAAAAGATGGCACCGAAGATCTTGGCCAAGGTAGACTCCAAGGGTCGTCCTATACCTACCGTCATCCTCCAGTTGCTCTTCGGTCTTCTAGCTTTCATCAACGAGTCTCCTTCGGTCGGTGACAAAGTCTTTACCTGGCTTCTGGCCCTTTCTGGTATCGCCAACTTCTTTGTGTACGGCAGCATCTGTGTTGCACACATCCGATTCCGCAAGGCCTGGGTATACCACGGCCATTCAATCGATGAGCTTCCCTATAAGGCCAAGTTCGGTGTCATCGGAAGCTATATCTGCGTGTTCCTTAACTTCATCTGTTTGGCCGCCCAGTTCTACGTTGCTCTCTGGGTACGTTATACTTGCTCCTTTTTTTTCGAAAATAGTTCCGCACTAACTCTAACATAGCCTATTGGTGGCAGCCCCGATGCCGAGACCTTCTTCGGCGCATACATTGCTGCACCGCTCATAATCCTGCTGTACTGCATTTGGAAAGCGTGGTCGTGGACCCGATACCCCGCGCACCGCAAACTCTACGTGCCTATTGCCGACATTGATGTTCTGGAGGGCATGCGCGATGACCAGGAATTGCTCTCTGGCCCTGATGTTACGGAAGAGCAGCGCAGGCACAGCATTAGCGAGATACAATCAGAGAAGAGGAAGGGTCCTATGGGCTATGTCCGACGTGTCACGGAAGCTTTGTTCTAAAAGGTGATTGATGCTAGAGCCGTATACTAAGGGATAATAGAGTGCTTTTCAAACATGTGGATAGTTGACAAACTTTAAATTTACTTCACAGTATTGAGAATATAGTACGTATTCTTCTTGATGTCTCAGTTTGCCCCCACATCTGCCCAATTAGTTTGCCATTATTCTTATCATCGAGGCTTTAATTTGTACTTGCTTTTGCTGTTTAATCTGACTTGTTAAACATGCCCTAACAAGGAGCATTTGTTAACCAGTCTCCAAAGAGCTAATCTAGGACTTGTGGCAATGTAAAATAGAAGACTAGTCGCTTTTGGTAGGCGTCAAAGCTTTGCTTGATACGCTCTGTCGGGTCAAGTGCCCTTGTTTCTCGATGTCGGTTGTGTAGTATCTACATCAGCGTCCGAGCAAGGCTTACCAGAAACATGACTGAACGCCTAAGCTTGCAATAACCAGACGTCGCTCTGAAGCGCACTTCGGAAGCATACTCGGGTGCCGTCTGCACGCAGGCATGCATCAAACAGACATAGTAACTCTGGCAATATTGTTGAACAGAGGCAAACCATGCCGACACCCTATTCTGCCGCGGGACCTTGGACTTTCTCGTAACCACGGAGGAAGTTGCGGTAGGGTCTGTCCCCTAGGTCGAAAAGAATTGGCCGTCACAGAGGTGTCTACTCATCTCGGCATATGCGGTTAACTAACCGCCGCTGCGGCAAGGCCTGCTGAGCGACAAGTGGTAGTATGTTTCCTGACCAGCACACCAAAGGCTGACCAGTGTCTCTAACCAAGGATATGAAAGTGAGGTTCCTACTAGGAATACTCATCTCATCCAGGATTTGGTCGTCGAGCAGGTGCACTAGGTGCACTGGGTGCATTAGCAGCGTTGAGCCAACTAGTCCCCATCTGCGCAGCACTCCATCGTTGTTCTCTTTCCATGTGAACTTCAGTCGTACGCCAAATCTCGTCCTTCTTCCCCACTACTCGCCCGCTGGGGAGGATCTCCACCACCGAGTCTCCATCCGAGCTCATTCTCTTCATACTCTTCATACGGATCGGCGGCTCTACCACGGTTTCGGTTCCTCCCGTGGTATGTGTTCCCTGTCGCGGCCCACGGTACACCTGACCAGCAAAGCTAGTGTAATTGTTCGGAGGCCGTGGCGACACGAGACCATAATGCTCGAGCAGACGCTGGGAAGGACCGCGCAGACAGGGCACGCAGGAAGCGATGAAGCCGACGAGCGCTTCGATAGAGCACCACATCTCGATTGTGACATACTGCAGAAACACGTCTTCCATGGAATGGGTTCGGGAAAGTCGGTAGATTTTCTCAATCTTGACAAGCGAAGCCGCGCCGGCGAAGATGCCCAGGCCCATTAGCACGCCGATGACGATGCGTTCGCGCAGCGGCCGGTGTATCTTGCGTATGAAGGATATGGGCATCAGCGCAAACACCCAGTCGGTGAAGACGACGAAGGCTTGCACGGTTATCTGGCTCACGAAGCTGGTGCGCATGGGCCAGCACTTTCCAGGCACTGCTCCGGTAAAATCCCACGTCTTGTGAAATGGTATGCATCCGAGGAACTGCGCGAGGGTATTGTACATGGTCAGCACGACTTGGAGGGCGACCATGGCCCATAGGAACCGACGCCAACGGACCCCAGGCTCTAGACGGATGAGCATAAGCGCGATGGATATTTTGATAGCGGCCATGGACCACGCCCAGAACGGCTGGCCTATGATGGAGTAGAACGAGGCGTCCTCGATGTTGGCAATCGTCAGCTTTGAGCGCGTGCTATCGTATGATCGAAATTCGATGCTTTTGAAGAAGAGGCCGTTGGTCGTTACTATGAAGATCTGTTTACACATCAGCGCGCTGTTTCCAGAGCAGTAGAGGGGTAAGAAGCATACATAGGCAAGGACGCAGACATAGTCGTCAGCCAGCATCTTTGCTCCGGGGAGGCATCTCGTCCATATCCTGGCGGTGAAAAGGAGTGTAGCTATGACAAGCAGGGCACTCGACGTTGCGAAGAATCGGTTCGCAACAACAGCCGCGCGATCTGTTGACACCGCAGGCGTGTTTGGGTCCATAACGACGGCGATAACGACGACGACTGGACCCTTGAGAGAGCAGGGCGAGATGGTATTTGACTGTGGATCGGCATGACTTGCGTCTTTCTCCACACACCCCAGGGTGGCCGGGTTCAAAGCGTTTAAAGTTTTGGGGTGGGCGGGAACTTGGCCTCAGAGTGGCAAGCGACCGGATGCCTGACGAATGAGAGTGAGACTGAGATATGCCGGAGATGAACGGGAATGGGCCCCATAGGCTGGGATGACATATGCACGTACATGACCTCGCAAGTTGCAGGTGTCGAGAACACGCGGTGAATGCCTTGGCGAGGATTTCCGAGGCGGGGAAATAGACACGCAACTGTACAGTATGGCCAATACAACGTAGCGAGGAATCTCAAGTTCCTATCTGAAATCCCAAGATCAGGCAACGTGAGATCCTCCTAAACGTGTACTGTGTACGTTTTCGAGCTGACGCGACATGATCGACGAGGAGCGGGTAAATACGACCAGGGTGCGCCTTAAACTATCTAGAAGCCACGCCTCGTTGTCATGTCAGGTAAATTTAGCTTCCCACGAGGAAGCCTCGGCACGCCTAGAAGGCTTCTCAGGTGGATTATACACCCGAATGACTGGCTCGGGAAGTCGCTAAAGGTTTCCGCGGACTTTGGCTCGCCTGCTACCTCGCTCCCGCCCTTTAGCTTCCATGGAAGATGGCGTTGCCTGAAACTTGAGGATGGTGATGGAATGCTGACATCTATTTTTGCTCGCTACCTATATTCGACTGCAACACGTTGTGGGCAGCAAAGACGAGCGTTTTTCTATAACCTTCTAGTGACGAGAGCTGTACGCCTGCGCGTAGTTCTGCTGGCGAAAAGGTGCATCAAGTCTGGCATGACCATAAGCGATAATGTTTCGTTTTACCGATACCCATCATCACCAGCAAGCTTTGAGAAGATGAGCCGTGTTTGAAACATCGCAAATCTTACGGAGGATGAAGCTCAGACGATGGCGGAGTCGAGCATTTGACAAATATTCAACAACCAATGAAAGATTCAAAACCGGCCGATGGACTGTAAGGGAAATATTGCAAGAGAAAGGGTGTGGGTGGTGGCTGTAAATGGAGCCGAAATATCCAACGTGGATCAACATAACATAGGGCAAGCTGTCGCACCATGGCCTGTTTCCTAGGTCATCTTTCTTTTAGTTTCGAAGTGGATCCGCTTTTGTTACGCATTCTCAAATATGTCGGCTTCACCTAGGACCAGGGAGTAGCCCGGTAAGCTTGAGAGTGTCGGCATAGACATGAGGCTGATAGGTTTTGCTAGCATCTTACAACCCCGTACCAAAAAGACCGCGTATTGCACTCGAACTTTCTGAGAGCGCAATTCGTTTAATAGTATGATCGAAATGATAATAGCTTATTTGGTGAGGAACTTATTTCTAGGCAAGCTTAGTAGTGAAGAAGACTCGGAGAAGACAATCTTCTCCATTCTCCATGGAGACCCACTCTGGATTAGACATTGACAAAGAAAGTGAGCTCATAGAAGTAATATTGAACTTTTGAAATGAATTGGACAGGATTCATTCAATCCTGAATAAGCAGCACGGAGCAGTCGGTAGTATGCTTTAAGGCAGAACGAAATGAGTGGATGAGCGGCGAAAAGGATATGACAAATAACGTGAAGATACGATGAACGACCACAGGGCCTTAAATGGTGCAGATACAACAAACAAGATGATGAGATAAAGAGTATTTAAGAAATATGTAGGCAGCTGGACGAACAGATGGTAGAGGTCCGGAAGAAGCAAAGACTGTGCTTGCGAAGTACGCGGACAGGATTGCAAGAATCAGCAGGGTTGCAGTCCGCATTGCAGTGAACTTTAGTACGCCAGTTCTTACGACAACTATAAAAGGCCGAGTTGACGTAAGACAATTGAAGTAGAGATGGCTTCCTCGGTCGTAACAGGTGCTATTGAAGTTGTTCATTGTTTCTTTGGTCTGAACCGAAATCCATCATCACGAAACAAGCGGGACCCATTCTCAAACGACGAAAAGGAGTCGCTCCAGACTGAATCCAATAAAGGGACTCAAACCAAACCAGCAGCCGAGATTAGAGAGAAGACTTCTAGGTTCTTGAGACATCGACCTACGTACGAAACAGATACAAAAGCCTAGGAACAGCCAGTCAAGCAGGGTAATGGGAGCCGTTGAATGATCGAATAGGTAGTAGATGTAGACTCTATCAAGTCCGCCAATGTACTGCAAGCGTCACCGTCACACTTTCGACGTGTTCCCCTTCACCATACACCCGATTCAACCTGTACACATCCAACGACCATGTTGACGGTCCACTGCACACTAACCCATATTCACTTCCAAAACTTGTACAGCAGCAGCAACAGCAGCAGTCTTGGCAGCCGTGAATGAAGAACACACCAATATATCAAGCCAGCAATATCCCCCTCACGCTTTCCTCTTCCTCAGGACCCTCACCACCAGTCCACAACACCACCGCCACCTTCTCTTCCTCCTCCTCAACATAAAAAGCACACCATGAACTGCACAACCGAACCACCACGCGACACCAACCCCCTCCAAAGCCGCACCCGCCACGCCAACGCCACCCACGACCCTCCCATCCCCGTCACCTTCCGCTGGCGCTGCTGCCGCCCCTTTGCCGCCCCTCCAGTTCTGCACGGCACCCAGCAACAGCAACAGCTGCAGCTGCAGCTGCGGCTGCAGGCGGCACAGCAGATACAGCAACCGGCGGCCCTAGCCATGTGCGCCCAGGTCAACACCACCACCGCCACTACACACTTCGTCCCCGCGTGGGTTTCCAGGGAGAGAGTGTGGGTGTGGGTGCCGGGCTACCGGGTGGCGCGGTGCCGTGCCTGCGGACATGCGGCGTGCGACGACTGCGAGTTCCTCGAGGTGAATCGCACGGCTGGCGTTCCTGCTCCCGGCACGGGGCCCGTCTCCGTGGACGTTCCTACCACTACTAATAGTACTACCGAGGCATGGGATCGAGGACCAACGCAAGGACGAGGAGAAGGACAAGGGCAGGGAGAGGGAGAGACGGAGCGGACCAGGGCTCCTTGGGACGAGCTGGGGATTTGGGATCGCGAGGAAGGGGTCTGGTGGGGAAGGTGGAAGGGTATAAGGGCAAGCGACCGGGTTCCGGATGGGAGGCTCGTCATGGGGTTGTGGGGGAGCACGGCTCGTGACTAGTCGGCTGCATGTAGGGGATGGGGATGGGGGATGGGATAGAGGTATGAAGGGCTTTGCTTGCTTTCTAATTGTGCCTACTTTACTATCGTGACTACCCCTAAGAGGGCCCTCCTCATGCTGTTTTCTACTCCTTACTTACGATGGATGGCTCTTTGTGAGGGCCTTCGTCTGTGTGACAAATTACCTACCTTGTGCCAGACGCAACTTATTTGAAGAGCCGCCTCATGGTGTTCCTAGACGCGGCTCTGGCTGTGTTCCTTGAGGTGGGTCGGCTGCGCTGGTAGGCTTTGGATTGCCAGAGCTCTACCTCAAAGTCCTGTACTTCGCCAGTGCCGCCAGGAAAGTCAGGATCCGTAGCATCCAGATCGATAAAGTCCTCAGGCGCTAGCCTAGAGGAAGCAATCGAAGGGGCATAGTTTCCATCCACAGACAGGCCTGAGACGCTGGCTGCTACTTCAGCGAGCTTGCGGCGATGGCCAGCCACGGCTCTGGCGCGGTCCTGCAAACGGGGCCTGTACACGAACGTGTTAGTGTATTCGAGCAGCAGGATGCTGGCGTACATTTGCATGATGGCCAAGTATGAGTTCAGGTATTGTACTATGCCCTGGATGCGCCCCCGATGCACCTCAAGAGCCCTCGCATTCCAGACATAGGACATGCGTCTACTAAACAGCCTGGGCTTGCGCTGAACATTGCCCAGCTCGTCTTCGAGCGCGGACAAGATCCTCCAGCTCCAGTCTTCCAGCTGGGTTAGGCTTATAGCTACATCTTTGTATCTGGTCTCGAAGTCCTGATGTATCTTGACCCATTGGAAAAGGGCATCCCAGATGGATCTAAAGGCCTGACATTCATGCTCCAGGCTGAAGATGGAGTTGTCAGCACCTTTGTAATCGTCGACGATGCTGGTTAGGTTCTTTAGGTTCCTGGCGAGAAGGGTGGTTAGGCTGCCACTGGCAGCGAGGACGCCGACGAGAGACGCGGGGTCCATATTGAACTAAGCGCACGGATGTTGGGTGACTATTGATGGGCACGGTGCACATGTCGAGCAGTATTTGAATACAGGCAGCGAACACGGAAGCTGAACGAAAGGCTCTGTGCTGGTGGCAGCGTGGCTGGAGGCTGAGGTGTCGCGAAAACAGCTTGCGTGCGATGGGCATGTGTTCCAGGCTCAAGCGCAGCGATGGCAGGCCACGGATGGTGAGTCTGGGGTGCATGGAAATGAAGATGGACACGGATCTGGGGTCGCGACGACGGTGGATGCACTCGGGGTCCGCAGTCTGCCGTTTGGGGCTGCGTCATTCGCAGCGCAGGCAGGAGCGATGGGCTATTGGCCACTGGCCGTGTTGACTTGTTTCAGGGGCATCGAACACGATGTCACATCAGCGCAACACGAGAGCAATAGGAGAAGCGAAGTGCGAGAGAAAGTGTGGCGAGACGTCTGGAGCGACAGCGCAGACAGAAAGATAGACAGACAGACAGACGACGAACCACGGACCCAAGAGCTGCCCTGCGTCTGCGTTCCGTGGACGAGGCATAGCGCTCTGGGAACACGTGGAGAGTGGACTAACGGAGCCTTTTTTTCTGTGGGGGGGCGCTGGGCAAGCCAAGGCCATCGATTGCATGTTATGTGTGACAACAACTGCCGGCCGAGCCGCATCCGGACGCATGCCTCGCTGGCACAAGAAAACGCGTCCGTCTGCGCACGCGTTGCCCATTGCACTGTGTACACATCTGCTGTCTCTGGCCGGGCTACGTGCAGCCTGTACGGGCGCAGCGTGCGAAAGCAGAGAAAAGCAGACACGGCGCCCTGCGCCGACGACCGTCCTGGGCGGTGGGCGCGCCAAAACGGCATCGCGCCTGCCCAAAGCGATGCTAGCAGGCCCGTCCCTTCCATCTCCAGAAATGTGAGGGAAGGCACGGCTGGACCGCGACCCCGAGTCCGCCCTGTCCCCATTCCCCATTCCCCATCGAGCCTTCCCTGCCCTCCTCCTTTGTCGCCATTCTGCCCTTCGTTCTCCCGTCCTTCGCTCGACCGCCCGTATATCTCTATTAATTCACTCTTAATCCATCACCCTCCCCCCCGACGCTCGCTACTGTCCGCTCCGCTGCAGTCCAGTCCAGGGAGCCCAGCACCATCCCCGCGACCCCTTTCGCACAGCCTCATTGCCCCGAACCTCCCAAAGTATCGCGACGGTCGTCTCCACCATCCCATTTTCTGGAAATCGCGACTTGCTTTTCGCCGCTTGGCACATACGCACCCGCGTTGCACCTTTTTGACTGCCGCATCACCTTGCACAGCACACCATGGTGCGACAGGCCTTGACGGCTGTCCTCGCCGCGACAGCGCTCTTTGGCCCTGCTCTGGGGCAGAAGTGCACGAGGAACTCAAAATGTCCAAAGGACTCGCCATGCTGCGGCCGTGAGTAACCTGCAGCCCTATGCGCGACGGTTGCTAACATGACTCAGTCTACGGAGACTGCGGTGTCGGTGCTTTCTGCCTGGGTGGATGCGACCCGACCATGTCTACCGACTTTAATTCCTGCGTTCCGAACCCGGTGTGCAAGAAGGGCACCTACAAGTTCGACGACCTTAACGATGTCCAGTCCATTGACAAGTACCTCGGTGACAACTCCAAGATCAACTGGCAGTCGCAGGGAAATCCCGTCAAGTACGGCACCGGTGGTGTTGCTCTTACCATGGCCGAAGGCACCGTTGGCACACTGCTGGCCTCGACCTTTTACGTATGGTACGGCAAGATCTGCGCCACTCTGTCTACCAGCCAGGGCCAGGGTGTCGTTACTGCCTTCATCATGATGTCCGACGTCAAAGACGAAATCGATTTTGAGTTTATCGGTACCGACATCAACAACGCCCAGTCTAACTGGTATTCTCAGGGTGTCACCAACTGTGAGTCTGCCACGTTCCAATGTATAACGACGTATCATCTAACCAGAGCCTGCAGACAACAACATGAAGGAACTCCCTGTCAAGCCGGACACCGTCGCAAAGCCCCACGAATACTGCATTGACTGGTCCGAGGATGAGCTCAGCTGGTCTGTTGACGGAGTCAAGAGCCGTACCGTCAAGCGCACCGACTCTTGGAACGCCACTGCCGGCCGCTTCGATTTCCCCCAGACTCCTTCCCGCGTCATGCTGTCGCTCTGGCCTGCTGGTCTTCCGTCCAACGGAAAGGGCACCGTCGAGTGGGCGGGAGGCGAGATTGACTGGAACAGCAAATACATGACCAACGGCATGTACGCTGCGCTCGTGACCCAAGTCACCGTCGACTGCTACGACCCGCCGGACAACATCAAGAAGTCCGGTTCCAAGAGTTACAAGTACACGAACATGAACCCTACTAACAACACGGTGGAAATGTCAAATGATATTGTCATTCTTGGCTCGCTCATGGACACTGGCGACAACCCTGGCTCCTCCGGCTCCTCGTCATCCAAGACCAGCTCCGGCCCCAAGCCCACCAAGTCCGTTAACATGGTCCCTGGAGGAAACCCAGGCGGTGGCGCCCGACAGGATACCCCGGTTGGTAGTACCGTCGCAAATCAACCTTCTGGCGCTCCCAATGCCCAACCTACCGAGGGTGGCTCTGACGGAGGCGCCGGTTCTGGTGGCGGCCCCGGCAGCGGTAGCGGCAGCAACACCTTCCAGCAAGGAGGCAACTCCTCCGGCTCGAATGCAGGCGCAGCTCTTGAGCCCAGCTTTGGCAAGATTAGCGGCTCAACGCTGGCTATTGTGTTCGCTCTGCTCGGTCTCCTCATTCTCTAAATCAGATAAGATGTTGGATCTGTGGTTTTCTTCGGTTTCCCTCTTGTCTATGATTTGGTTACGAGTACAAACATTTCTTGACGGCCTGTCCACCTACCCCAGGCTCGTTTCTTGTCCATCCTTGCGATATCTTGGTGTTTCTCCTGTCCCTGTTCAAAATGCAAAAATTCATATTGTGAATACCTCTCTTTTGGCTGGTTTTCTGTGGAAATGTGCATTTGAGCCTGCGAACAAGCAAACGAGCAAACAAGGTCGCTATCGGGCGTTGGGTATGGTGTGGCGCGTCACTTGCATATTGTGAACCATCCGCTTCGGTTTCCTTCCCTTCCCCCTTGTCTGTCTGTGCTTTGCGTGCTTTGGTGTTTGTGAATAATATGACTTTGGGGGGCATGGCTGGTGTTTTGCCTTTTGGGTCGGTCAAACTTGGATAGTTAATAATCTTGGGATAATGTTGTCACTCATCTGGGAAAGTTTCTCGGTGGTGATAAGAGGGGTTGGAGCAGGGGAGAGGATGGGGTGGGAAAGGGGATGAGGAGAGGTGTGGGAGGGTGTGGGAGAGAGCCCTGGAATCAAGTATCTATATGCATGATGTTTCGTCTTGCATGTGTGCGATGATGTGTGTGATGGTTGATGTGCTAGCAAAAGAGCCCGTTGAAGCAAAGAGCTCCTTTCCAAACTGCTGCAGACCATCTCGCAATAAAGATGCCTTCTCATGCAAGGGTTACCAGGGCCCCAATAATCTTATCGTTGGCACTTGTTTGCAAATGGTCACCCATTGCGTAAAATGATCATTCAGTATCTAGCTACATGGAGAATCGCCTTCCGTCCCCTCACTATCCATTTCGACTATAGTCCACCAGCCCCATCTCCGTGGGTGCCTTGCCGACCTCGTTGGCCGCAAGATGGAAGGCGTCCTCGATTTTCATGCACCGGATTTGCTTGGAGCTCATGCCGCTCATGGGCGCCCCGTTTTGTTTTTGTGTTCGTTGAGAAGGGATTGGAAGGAAAGTGATGAGTAGAGGTATACATTGAAGATGATGGTTGGATTGGATTCAGCTGATATCAGCTTTTTGTTTCGTGTGTGGAGATGTTGACCTTCTTCGGACAGGGTGATTTGTTCGTTCCACTGGCGCTTCTTTTTCTGGCCAGGCTTCCGGGGGGTGTACTTGTAACCTGGGTATATGCGCTGGTGCTCCTCCTTCACCTCTCCCGGCAAAGACAGGAGGTGGTGAAGGAGGGGTGCACAGTGTTTTTTTAAATCAACGCAGGTCAGAGGAGGCCTTGCGCTTGCGGGCAGCTCTAACCCGAGCGGTCTCGGTTGCAAGGGCAGTGAGGGTGGATGTGCTGTCAAGAAAGGCTGCAAAGGATGGATGCATATCCATAACCTTCTGCTTTACTTCCGGGAACATCTTTCTCATTGAGCCGGCAGTGTTTCCCGTTAGGCTCCCCATGAGCTGGTAGTTGTACTGTAGGAGGGAGCAAGACGTCAGTCTAGTAAAGGAAGAACGAGGAGAAGAGAACTTACCTTGTCTACTCCAATGGAGGAGATGAATGCGGCCGCCATGAAGCGGGCTTCTCGAAGATCCAGGCCCGTGAGGGTATCTTTGGTACCCCAACACGGGCCTGGATCGAAAAAGGATCGAAACACGACCATTTTTGTAATAGGAGAAGCACTATTATCTTGAGATTCTTTTCCTTGTGCGTAGGACGCAAGTCGGCGTTCTGTGTGTAAGTTCATCAAAAAAGAAGTGGGTTGTGGTTGTGGTTGTGGTTGTGGGCAGCTCAACTCCAGCTCTGCTTAAAAACAACAAGCCTCAGTATATGACGTAATCAGAGGATCAAGCACTTTTTTCTTTATGTCACCTAATGTGAGCGCTGCCAAACCAATGGAAATTCACCTAGGCAACGGGCCCAAAAAATTTGTATGTTGCATATAAATTTCACATCAAACGAAGCAGAGGCTCTTACACAATTCCTAAATGGACAAAGCTTTGACTCCTCCACAGGTCTAGTAAGACATCACTAAAACTATTCAAAGTTGTAATTGGTCAGAACAGCCTCGTGTGAAAAAGAGGAGCATTCAACGTGGGATCGTCATTATAGAGTTCACTATTGAAGACCATCGGTCGTAAGCTACCCAACAGCCAAGGCAAATTGGTCGTTAGGAAACGGCGACGACGTTCCATAAGTTCTTAAAGCCCCCATCACACGTAACAGCAAGGCACAGTACATGCCAAAAACTATGTAAGCACAGAAGCAATTGGGTATGTAACCAATTCGAACCACTTTTCAGGCCTTTATTACGCATCTCGTATGTTTCCCTGCAAAAGTAGCATGGGACTACCGTCTCTATTTTTCTCTCCTGCTTGCTTTACTGACAGTGCCATGAGACCAATCCGTGCTGTGTGAGAATTCGAACAGGTGAGGCTGGTGTTTAGAACTAGGGTGAAACTCCGGTTAGGCTGCCAGTCAGGCCTTCCCAACGCCAGTTCATCCGTTGAACCGACGCTCAGACTCTTGTGAGGGCATATGTACGTGCCACAAAGTTCTGTCCTGATTCGAGTCATCTTGCTTTGGCGCTTATCGGCTTCGTGCCTTGACATGTCCACTTGGGTTCGGGAACGCATGGGCTCGAATCATCTCGAAGGAACCTGAGCCCACTCATCATTAGAAGTTGGGCCATGTTCATATTGGAAGTGGAATGGCATTGTTTCGTGTTGACGAGCGCATTGAACGTTTGCATGCAGACGCCAGGATGAGGCTGCGAAGGAAGCGGTAAGGGTGGGCCCTTGGCTAGATTTCGCTTATTCGGCACGCCGTTTCAGAGCCCATGGCATGAATTTCGCGCCAATGAGGGGTCCCTGGCGAACGCCGTTGAGGGCTAGGCAGGACGAAACATGCCATTTCTGACACTGGGCTTCGATGACAGGACTTCTTGGGAGGTGACTGACGCACTGTACTCTGCACTTCTGCAGTCTCAGCTTCTACGATATTCCCGTACGCTGAAGACCAACGTGAGAGTGCCATGTTTGGCTGAAACGAAACAGCAAACTTGTACAGCCGAGGCATTGTCAGGTTTGGGTTGCGGTCTTAAAGCCAGTCAAGCCGCCATGGTAACACTCACGCTGGTTTACCTCACCAACCCTTGGCGATCCAAATGATTGCGGCCATAGCTTTGATAGGGTGCGGGACTCTCGTTTCATGCTCATGCTTCTCGGCTCTCTCGGTACAGCTTGCATGATGCTGTATCCGCCAACCAGGTACCGCCCGTGTTCCATGGCGAAGTGCTTGGCTTCACAAACGACGCCCCCACATCCCGCGGAACACCAACGGGCCCCTTCTCATATCGCTTGCTGCGAAACTTTGCAGATGTAAGAGCCCACCGTTCTGTAAGTGTTTCCACCAGTCTAGACTAGGGTAGCTAATGCCAGGGCGGGCGTCATGGGCGCTTGAGCTCGCCCACTCGCGTTGGAGCAAGGGTAGCAGATAAATAGAGCATTCCCGCCATTATCGTAAAAGCATCCTCATCGCAGGTTTCAGTCTTTGATTCTACATCAGTTTCTCTCTTTCTTTCCTCACATTCTTTCATTCAGTCATCTTCACCGTGTGAAGCAGGACAGACACTCTTTTCCCAACCACACCACATTCACTTCAGCAACCAGCTCATCCCATCTTCGAATTTTTGACGAGAACTTTATCCAACAAGATGTCTGCTACTATTTTTGGACTTGCTGCTCTCGCGGCCACTGCAGCCGCTCATGGTATTGTTAACGGCATCAAAGCCGACGGCGTTTACTCAGGAGGTTTCCAGCTCTCGTACTACTATATGGCTCAGCAAGGACAGCCTACCCCAGAAACGCCTGGATGGTATGCTGAGAACCTCGACAACGGTTTCGTCGCCCCAGACGCGTATGGATCTCCTGACATCATCTGCCACAAAAACGCGAAGCCCGCCACTTCCTCCGCCACAGTCAAGGCTGGTGGCACTGTGGACTTCCAATGGTCCGAGTGGCCCGCCTCCCACGTCGGTCCCATGCTTACCTACGTCGCTAAGTGCGATGGCGACTGTGCTGATGCCGACAAGGCATCTCTGAAGTGGGTCAAGATCGACGAGGCTGGATACGATGGCAAGTGGGCCTCCGACAAGATGATTGCCAACAACAACACCTGGACCACCACGGTCCCCTCCACCCTGGCTGCCGGCAACTACGTCTTCCGCCATGAAACCATCGCCCTCCATGCCGCTGGTAGCGAGAACGGCGCCCAGAACTATCCTCAGTGCTTGAACATCAAGGTCACCGGCAGCGGCACTGACAACCCTGAGGGCGTCCTCGCCACCGCGCTGTACAAGTCCACCGACAAGGGTATCGTCTTCAACGCCTATGCCAGCACCATCGACTACCCCATCCCCGGCCCTAAACTCTACGGCAGTGGTTCCGGCTCTGGCTCTGGTAGCGGCTCTGGCACCACACCTGCCACCCCCACCACCTCTGCCCCTGCTTCTTCCACTACTGCCGCTGCAACCGCCACCCCTACCGTCGCTGATACCCCTGCTCCATCTGCTTCCGCTCCTTCAGGCGCCGTCCCCAAGACCTTCACCATCGACACCTTCATTGCTTGGCTCGAGAAGGAGTCCGGCGCGGCTAGCAAGGTCCGCCGTCATGCCCGCCAGTTCTTCTGAGCATGTACCAGTGCTACATGAGCAGCAGAGGAGCTCGTGAAATCTGGATGTTTGTGTGGTTATTCGATTCTCTGTTGATAGTTGTATTATACCTTGATGTGCATTTATAACGGCCAAAATCACAATCAAAATCAAGACCAAAGTCAAGATCAATATCTTTTCTAAACGGAACTTCTCCTACGTGCAAGTGATGATACTCATATATGCCTAAGTCATCAATCCAATAAATCCGTTACCCCAGTGTAAATTCGTGTCTGTGTCATTGCGACGCACTGTGGCCCAACCGACATGTAATGACGGGGGTGGAGGTTTAATGAAACTCTTTCTGTTTAACGGCTTATTTTCTCTTAGTTACTCAGATTGTGTGACGAGTCAACGGTTTGCCAGCATCAATTGTAGAACCGATTAACCCATTGGATAAGAGCATGATGATAGAGGAATAAAAACAACATATAGCAGCTCTGGACCCCCGTCATATGACCTAGCAATTCGCCATGTGCACTGTACCACTCATTTTGGGCTTCGCCTGTCCGTTCTCTTTGTACAAACCACAAAAGGCTTTGTGGCATCAAGAGCGGCCTCAAGGCCCCATGGTCTGACGTCGTGGTGTGATGTGTTCATCTAGTTCCTTTGCTCCAGGCTCCATCAAGCTATCATTTATTTTTGTGCTTCGATATCTTTCCACCCATCGTCGAGCTCCACAGATCGTAGGTTCAGGTTATCGGGGAAGTTGATGTTCAAGAGCGATACTGGAAAGGCTAACACCGGGCAGTACTCGAGTTCTGAGCTTTATCGTCTCACACAGGTACTTTTGTAGATCAAGAATGCGACAATTACGTGTAGGTAGTCGTAGCGACTCATGTTGTGAGCGTGCCTGAGGATGGTGTGGTCATGGTCAAGTATTAAGCGACGACGTATGTTCTGTTAGCAGTTCGCTTGCCGCATTCTCTTTGGGTATTTTACTACACCTATACTGAGTGTGGTACTCTCAGGGCTACCCCAGATCCGAAGGTAGAGCAAGAGAGCAGGGTAGTTATCGTGGAGGCGTGCCATAGTGTACGAATGCGAAAAAATGACTCTGCCTTAACCTTCACCCTAGTGCTTTGTCAGCAGTAATTCATCCACCTACATACAGCACATAGTTTTATGTCGTACCTTTTAAGACTTTTGCTTAGTATTTAGTAG
>Ga0247757_10000182_pt1 | contig 51803 bp, 88 predicted proteins | sample UWRJL126311R4_FD_180929 | JGI IMG/M metagenome (GOLD analysis project Ga0247757, IMG submission 180929) | Plant litter microbial communities from Arlington Agricultural Research Station in Wisconsin, United States - UWRJ-L126-311R-4 | ecosystem: Environmental > Terrestrial > Plant litter >... | reverse complement strand
CATGCGTTATTCGAGGGGACTCCTTCCGCAACACGGGTGCGCCAATCAATCCGCAGGTGGGAGCGTGGGTCTTCGGCACGGTCATCAACCAGACCAACGCCGGGTCGTTCATCACCATCTATTCCAACCTCCTCTCGGATGAAACAACGGTCATCACACCTTCAAATGAATATCCTGTAGCCATTTGGGCTGGCAAGGGGCGCATGGAGGTTCACAGCAACCGCATTCTTTCGACCAACGGCTCGCCTGTTTATTGGGAGCGCGGGCGGTGCGATATTTATGCCTTCACGATTGAAGCGATTAGCAATGCAGTTGGGCAGGCCGTTGTGGGCAACGTGGACGCTAATGCGGATGCAATTAACGGGGCGCTGTGGATTCGGGCGAACAGCTTGCTTGCCCCTGCCAATGGATTGCTGATCCAGTGGATTGCCTCTACGCAACCGACTGCGCAAATGTGGATTGAGGCTTTTGAGTTTCGCGGAGGTAATTCGTTGTTCCTTGGCTCCGGCGGGAAGGTCTATCTTACCGCCAACAAGTTCGGCGTGCTTGGCGGGGTCTCTCCTACCGATGGCCGCATTCAAATCGACACCGGCTTGGTTTGGATCACCTGCCAGAAGAACGCCAGTTGCAACATCGCCATTTCTGGCGGCTCGCTGGAATACACCTCGCAGGAGTTCCTTGATGACGTTGGGAATACCGCCGAGATGGTGAAACTCACGAACGATTCCGACACCTCCCTGTGCGTTATCAATGGCGGTCAATGGACAGCCGCGACCAGCAAGGGGTTTTCGGTCGGAACAGGCTGCACCCTGCGACTCAATGCACCGACCATCAACACGGCGGCAGTGGCTACAACCAGCCCGATCACAAAGTCGGGCGGTACTTGCGTGCTGGGGGCGGGAACAACACTGGTCGCCAACGTCGGTGCGGATTCCATTGCTGCGGGGACGGCGCAAAATATCGTCTCCTACAGCGCTTATTCCAATCGGGCTGCTAATGCCAATGTCACTGTATTGGTCGGACCATTCACCGTGGACACAAACGTGATATGAGCACCCATATTTACTGGACGGGAGGTGACGCTACCTATCCATCGGTCAATGACGCAGTTTTCATCACCACCAAAAATCTTGGAGACATTTCTAGCGCCGTGCGTTACTTCCGACCGGCAGCAGACCTGCCCATCGTCAGCAGCACATCTCCCGCTGATCATTCGTTCATCAGTTTCCCCGTCACTGCGGGGCGACAATACCAACTTGACGTTGCTCTGCGATACGTCACTGACAATGGAATCAGCGTGCAGTTTTTCAGCGATGGTATCGCCTCCGCCTCCAAGTGGGACGCCTCAGTTACGCAAATTGATATAAGCACAATTACGGTAAAAGAGTTCACGAATATCACTGGTGGATTCTTTGAAACTCAGGTGGCTCCTGACGGAGGAAGCGCAAGTGTGGGAACCATCTTGATGGAAAGCACCTTCGTCTGCTCCGCCTCAGGTTCAATATATCTCGGCGTAGCCCAGGATTCCTCTTCCCCAAGCGGCACCACCTTCCTGGGCACGTCCTACATCACCCTGCTCGACATCACGCCATGAGCCAGAAAATTCTCCTATACTCTAGCGGACGATTCATAGGTCCGTTCACAGACAACCGCTCAGCGGTCGATGGTCAGACGATCACGACGCTGACCGACCCGCAGTATGCGCAGTTGTTCACACTTGGCCCAAATCCGCTGGCGAAAGACAAGTTCTTTGATGCCAGTGCTGGGCCAACATGGTTCCGCCTTGGAGCGCTGGACGAATGCGCGACGTATGCCGATACACTCCAAAAGGCGCTCATCTTCCTGGTCGAAAAGATCACTTCTGATGCGAAGTTCGCGCGGGTGATGTCGCAATTCTCAGCAGCCACCACGTTTTTCAAATCCTATGGACCGGATTGCGGAATAATGCGCTCCAGGCTAAAGCAGTTCATATCGGATATCGACGTTGCAGGAGACACGGAATTGGCGGCATTGAAAGCGCAGATGTTGTCCTTACCCCATTGGAATGCATGAGCGACTTTCAAGTACCGGGCAGCAACTTTCCTGACACGCTCTCGCGCACCACCGCACTGGATTCGGAGACATCCGCACGCATCTCAGGGGATGCCTCGACGCTGGCCAGTGCCGCTACAGACGCCACCAGCAAGAGCAGCGCGGCTCAGTCCGCCGCAATCTCCACGGCCTCCAGTGACGCGACTAGCAAAGCAAACGCCGCTCAATCAGCAGCCACGAGCGCAGCAGCAACAGATGCCACTACCAAGGCCAACGCAGCACAGGCGTATGCCATTCAGCGTGCGAATCATACGGGTGTTCAGTCCATCTCGACCGTCACGGGATTACAGACCGCTCTGGATGCGAAGTTCGCCACTCCTGTTGGAACGACTCTGCAATATGTTCGCGGGGATGGAGCGCTCGCTACACTGCCAACCTCCCTTGCGCCATCAGGAAGCGCGGGAGGCGACCTGACTGGAACCTACCCGAATCCCACGCTCACCTTGACCGGAGTCAGCGCAGGAACGTACTCGACGGTAACGGTCGATACCAAGGGCCGCGTAACAGCAGGGATTGCATGGACGATCAACCGAACCGCTGCGCGCTCCATCGTCACGGTCGCAGCAGCGGCCAACGGCTGGCAAGTCAGCGCCACCCTTAATTCTGTCGTTCGCTATTCGGTCAGCGTGGCTTGTACCGTGCAGATTGGAGTCGTTACATCCGTCTCTGGTTACGTGGTTCTGGAAGTGGCAGCCACTAATTCTGTCACCGCCTCCGACTGGAAGGAAGCGGGTCGAGTGGCGAACTCGCAACTTGTCGGTCTGGCTATCGCCTTTTCCAACACCGATACAGTCGTGGCTCAGATCAGCGCCTTCGTGCCCGCTGGATATTACGCGCGCCTACGGTCGGTCAATGCGCTTGGCACACCCGTTTTCGCCCTTATCACCGCAGAAGAAACGACCCTGTGATGTGTTCCACTCTTCACCCACGAACCGGCCTGAGCGTGAGAGGAAACGCCAATGTCTAAAGACCCTGCTGCTTTTGGCCTTCGTCGTTCTGCTGGTCGTCCAACTCTGGATGGCGCTAGAGATGCGGCAGATGAAATTAATGATCGTCCAACACCAAGAGAAGCCCCATGAACCCTGAAGATCAGGCCATTGTCGATACGGCCAAGCGCCAACTGATTGACCCCGCCAGCCTGACGTGGATGGTGGAACATTCACCAGTTGCCACGATTGTGGTCTCACAGGATTTCTCCATTGAACTGGCCAACATCGCCGCCGAGTTTCTGTTCGGTTATCATCGCTCCGAACTGGTCGGGCAAATGATCGAGATTCTGGTGCCAGATGTTTCCAAGGAGACGCATGTCAAACATCGCAACGGCTTTGCCGACAAGCCCCGCTCCCGTCCGATGGGCGAGGAGATGGAACTGAAGGCCAAGCACAAGAGCGGCAAGGAAATCCCCGTGCGGATTGTCCTGGAGCCCCGCATGACTCCAAAAGGGCTGAAGGTCATGGCGGTCATCATTCCCAAGGAACCGCATGGATAAGGTCGTTGTCATGTGGGGAATAGGTCTTTTCCTGACCTTTATCGTCGCCCCCACGATAGCCTTTCTCCTCAGCAAATCCTTTTCCCATGGGGATCGCCTGACCAAGATCGAGACGGACATCGGCTGGATTCGGGATTCGTTCCAGACTATGGGCAAGAAAGCCGTGCGCGTACTTCATTCACCCCACACCCCTGAACTGGATGATCTGCTGGAGAAATACGAGGCCGAGAACCTCGCGTGGCACGAAGTCAATAAGCTCTACTCCATGCTGGAGGACATCCTGAATGACCCGACTTCAGCGAAGGACATGAAAAACGCGGCGGGTATTTTGCTCGCCAGCGTGAGCCTGCGGTATAAAGGAGGAGAATCCGAAGCCCTCAACAAATAACCACTATGAGCGAAAACGAAGAAGAACACATCGAATCCATTGTGAAATCCCGCGCGACCGCCATTGCCAATCAGGTCGTGGGCCGTCTTTTCTGGGCGTTCCTCATTGGTGCATTTGTCGGCGCAGGCAGCATCATCGGCGGCGTATGGTGGCTATCGGCCAAGTTCTCCTCCTACGAGGCCACGATCAGCCAGCTTCAGGAAGAAGTTCGGCGCGTGCATGGCGATCAGGGCAATAAGGCGGATCGTCTCGACACGCGGATTTCCCGATTGGAAGACTGGAAATGGGATGCAAAGTTCCAACTGGACTCCAATACGGCTTACCTGACGCAGATCGAGGGGCGATTCGGCCCAGTCGAAAGAGCCTACTGGCGCAACCGGCAGCAGTAGGAGGCGCGATTCCACCGTATGACCATGACTATCACTCTCTCGCTCGTTCTCATCGCTTTTGTCCTCACGCTCATCAGCGGGATCACGGGGAAAATTCCACTCTGGATAGCGGTGCTGCTGCTTTGTATCGCGCTGATGGTGCCGCGATAAGGCTTGCCAACCGCTTGGAGTTCGGCATGATGCGGGCATGAATGTAGGTTCAAGGGTGAAAATCCTGCCAAGTCTTCGCAATCATTTGGAGGCTTTGGGTTTCGAGAAGACGGCAATCGACCGAACCACTCGGCTTGTAGGAACGGAGCAAACTATTCATTCCCTGTGGAGCGACGGAAAGCATGGGTTCGCAACCGTTGATCTCTGCGTTGAAATTCCAATCGAGTGCTGCATGGAAATACGGTAATGCGCCCCGCCGCTCTCCTGCTCTGCCTAGCTCTCGCGGGGTGCCAATCGAACAAGCCGATTCGGGTTGAGCGCGCCGACTTCTCGCCAGCGGAGAAGACGCACGAAGCTGCTAGGGTCGCGGTGGCTAGCGTGGTCAAGCGCGTCAAGGCCATTGAGGAAGCGAACAATCGCCAGCGCGGTTCAGTCGGGCGTGCGCGGCTATCGGCTAACTACGAGAGCAAATCGCTCGTGGCCCTGAGCGAACAAGCGGCGGTGCTGTTCAAGGCGGCTGCGCCTGATATGCGACCGGAAGTGGAGAAGCTACAAGTGCAGATCGGCGCGTTGAAAGAACTGCACGAAACGGAGACGGTACCTGCGCTGGCTGATGCGGAGAAGGCGGGCGAGGAGACGAATGCGGGCGTGCAGGGGGCCAAGGCCGATGCGGCCACCGCTGGCGCACGGCAGGACGAGCTTACGGGGCTGCTGCAAAGTCTGAAGGATCAGGATGAAGCCAAGACCCAAGCGACGAACGCCAACGCTGATCTGGCCGACAAGGAGCGCGAGGGGCGAATGAAAGCTGAGAAGAAACTGGGCTGGCTGGTGCTGTGGGGGAGCGGTGCTACGTTGGGATGCGCGATCATGGCTTACCTCCTTTTCAAACCATGAACACTCGATACAAAACCGTCTCTGTACCCGTTCCATTCAGGACTCGTTTTCGCTGGTGGATTGAAGGACTATGGTTCGCCATTTGCGAGATGCCGCCTTCAGAGGAAAGGATATTTAAAGAACTCCACCCCGGCGATGATGGCTACGAAGAGGCGGCATTTGAATGTGTCACCAAGGTCGGACCATCCTTCAAAGTTGACTCCAGTGGAACTGGGTATATTCGCGCAGACCAATGACCCTCCTCAACACCCTCGCCGCCATCCTCTGCCTTCTCGGCGCATGCGTCTGGATCGCTGGGCTGAGGCCGAGAGGGGATTGAATTTATGAGCCTTAAAACGACAATGCTCTGGATATGCGATGGGTGTGAAAAGGAATTGGCCAGAGCCGAACCAAGGCCATCGGAGGTGGAATCTTCCCGCCGGAGCTTTGACAGTCATCTAAAGAAGACAGGCGGGATGAAGCGTGAACGATACATGAAAGGGCCGCTCCACTTTTGCAAAGAATGTGCTGATGCCGCTCCTGTTCCGAAGGTTAAATCTCAACCCGCATGAGCGACGAAACCTCCAAAGGCATCCACAAATGAGAGACAACGGCGATTCTGAAACAATCCACGAAGCGGTAGAGCGCATCCTTGTGCTTTTCGGATACAGTTTCAACGAAGTCCTTGACCTTGAAAGTCATCGGACGATTTCTGATCTGGACGAGATTCGCGAGCGTTGCCAAGAACTCATTCGGGAAAATAGTCTGAGCAAGCAATGAAGACCGAGATTTCAGTCGAGTCCCCAGATGCTCCAAAGCAAGTCGTTCGCCAGCGCGGGAAGGAACGTCTGCCGTGGCAGCGCATGGCTCTTTCGTGTCTTGGAATCACCATCGTGCTGCTGATGTGGCGTTGGGCGGTTTGGCATTTGTACTCCTTGCCAGAGCATTCGATGACGAGCTTTACGAGCTTTACGAACAACGCCTTTTACGTCATCGGGGCCATCGTGGTTTTCATGGTCACAGGCCGATTGGTCTACGAGTGGAAGAATCAGACGGCCTCAACGGTCGTGGAGACGGCGCAGCATTTGAGCGAGAGAATCAACGAGAATCGCACAGAGCATGTTGTGAATGAGCAGATTGTTCGTGATATGTCCGAACGCTATAGGGATGACGAGAGCTATCGCCCGCTCAACACCATCCCCGATCTGGAGGAAACGCGATGAATTGGCCTAAGCAGGATGCGGCCAGCATGAACAAGTTCTTTGGGTCGGTCGGCGAGAATCAGACACGGATCATGCTGCCCTACCAGATGAAGCTCACTTGGGAGCCATCCACCAAGCTCAGTCGCATCACCTGCCACGAAAAGATCGCCGAGCCGCTCACGCGAATTTTCACAAAGACTCTGGAGAGCTACGGCATTGACCGTATTCAGGCGCTGGGACTCGACCGGTTCTCTGGGTGCCTGAACGTGCGCAAGATGCGGGGCGGTTCATCCTGGTCGATTCACTCATGGGGGGCGGCGGTCGATATTGACGATGAGCGCAATCAGCTTAAATGGGGCAAGGATCGCGCGGAACTGGCAAAGCCTGCCTATGAGCCATTTTGGAGGATTGTCGAGGGAGAAGGGGCACTGAGCCTCGGCAGGGCACGGAATTACGACTGGATGCACTTTCAGTTCGCTCGGCTATGACCTACGGCCCTCTCATCGTCTGGTGCGCCCTTGGCCTGCTGCTCTGCGCGAGCGCCTACTGGGGGTTGAAGTCGTGATTGCTGCCGCCTGCGTCTACTACCTGTTGCTGCGCGAGGTCTACGAATGGCTTTGCGAATTGCCGTTGTCACGCCGGTAAATTTACAGAGTCACAATGGAGAACCTACGCCGAACCATGCGCCGGTCCTGTTGCCTCTTCACAGCGCGTCCATTCCGGGCACCCGACGATCCAACTTGGCGGTTGTGAGCCGTCGCGGCGGGCGCAAGCCTGCGCTGGTCTTTTATGGGCTGAGTAGTGCGGATCAGGCGCTGCCCTGATTATCAGCGTTGGCAGAGACATAACGCTTTCTGCTGCATCGGCATTTCTGCCGCCCGTTCCAGTTGCACCGGGTTTAACGTCTTCTTTTTCCGACTTCTCCAACCGCACATCATGCGAATGGCATCCGATATACCCTCCAAAACGAAGGGCTATCGGCGGCTTCAGTCGTGCCGCACTACTCAACTCACAAAGAACAAATGGAGCGGTAGTCGAGAATCGAACTCGCTTATGCTGTTTGGAAAACAGCGGCTTTCCCACTAAGCTACTACCGCGAAAGTGATGAGTGTTCGTCAGCTATGGGTCGGGCTTTCACCGCCAGCGGCTGAACCGCAGTTAAACCGAACACTCAAGCAAGACCGGTTGACCGTCGCTTGAAGACGGGCCGCCCAAGCACCCACACCATGCGCGCGAAGCCGCCCGGCTGCAAGGGTTAAAACGTCAGCCGTTCCAGCGGATGTTCCGGCCAGCTTTCCGTCATCGGGATGTGCTCAAGGATAAATCGCTCCTGTTCGGACCACGGCATCCCGGCCAATGTCCAATTGGATAGCGTGTGGATGATCCTGTGGCATTGGGCCGTGCAGAGCCAGACGGTAAAGTCGTTTCGCTTAGGCTGCACCTGACGGGGCAGCGGATGATGGCGATTCACCACGTTCCATTTGCCGATAGCGCCACAGATCACGCACGCGTTGACCTTCCATCTGCCTTTGCGTTTCACGAATAAAGAAGGTGGCTTTACGACCGCGCGAACACCGATGGCCTTCGCAATCAGCGGTTCTATTCGGTCAAGGTATTGGCGTGTTGTCTCCACTGGAATGTCCTTGTACTGATTGTCGCCATCAGGCCAGCCGCGCGTTCTCATACGCTGGGGTCAGGTTGTGGGGTCATAGGGATTTTCTTCGTCGTGCCATTCGGTCATAAATCACCGATGAATTAGCCTGAAGCGAAACGTATTTTGGGCAGCCTTTGAAATACTCGCTCCTCCAGTGTAGGAAATCACGTCGCTTCATTGTGAGATGCTGAACGAAAACAGGGTCTTCCATCATCTTCTTTTGAGTCGCGTTTCTGGCATCTGGGACGAAGAGTGTTCGCTTGTCCTTTTTGGACATCTTCTGTTTCGGCTCTAATTTCGGTGGATTGAGTGGGATATAGACGGGTCTCGGTTCGGGCTTTTCAATCTCCTTCTTGCGCCATTTTACATCCCCCAAAACCAGCAACGCGCCTCGCGTGGATTGACGGCAGAACTCATGCAATTTACGTCCCGTCGCGCGAAGCCATTCGTGCCACAGATCGTGGCATTTTCCACAGAGGCACATGATGTCATCAACAATTCCGTCTTCCAGACGCGACCGATAGATCAGGTGGTGGCCCTGTAGTTTCTTGGGCAGCGAACAGACTTCGCACTTCCTGTTCACGCGATTGAAGGCCATCTCGCGGAGATTGTGCCAGTGGGTTGATTCTAGATATTCAAGGTATTCTTTGGTGTATGCCATCAAAACAAAGCGCCTCTCCCGTGTCATCCCCGCAAACGAAAGTCAGCGGCACGAGAGAGGCTTGTGAGTTTTCTGAACCGGGATGAATCGGTTGTCCACGAGATTGTCAGGACAGAGGAACTATCTCACAGGAGCGGCAACCACGCAAACCTTTTCGCCCAGCCCAGGCAGCGGCGCGCTGGCATCGAGGGCCTGCGCGAGACGAGCCTTGTCGATGCGGCGCACGCGGTTGCGCTGCTCTTGCTGCATCCGGGCGTAAAGCTGCTCCAGAACGCGTTGATGCGTCTGGTGCTGAAGCGGCACGCTGCGGTCGATTGGAAACATAAAGCACCGGATAAGCTCATTGATAGTCAATGTCACGAACAATTCCTTTCATTTACCAATGAGGATTTAGAAACTTTCGTATTTTAGTTCCAAATAATTCTTGCCTCAAATGAATGAATGAGGCAACTTCGCATCAATGAAACGTGAAATCACATGCGAGCGGTGCCACGGAACGGGCCGAGCGCCATTGCCGGAACACCTTGCGGAAACACTCTCCCGAATCCCTAAGCGCGGTGCGACAACTGCCGATTTGCGGGTGCGCATGCCGGGTGTGACCGAAACCGCGCAGTGCAACCGGCTCGATCAACTCCACCAGCTTAATTTCCTGCGCCGTGAAAAGACAGGAAAGTTCTGGAAATACTTCCCTTTATGAAACTACTTCCACCCGAACAGGCGCGCGTCATTCTCGCCAATGAACTGACCTCGATCATTTCCGGCCTGCGCAGCGGATCAATCAAATCCAAGCCCATCATGCTGATTTCTGAGGAGGCCGAGAACTACGAGATGATTTCTTTAGAGCGGTCGATTTGGAAGACGCTCAACAAATGCGGATTTTACGAACCGGGCACTGAGCCAAAGCCCACCAAACCCAAGACCAAAAAGAAAGCCTCCTAAGTGTATGACTATTCCGCCTACTGATGACGAAATCAACGAAGTTCTTAACGAATGCGATGAGCATATAAACGATGGGACTTCAAAGTTTCCCGGAATGTCTTACGAAGACGGCATTAAAGCCGGAATCGAATGGGTCAAGGGATGGACTGACGGAACGAACCCAATGCAATGAAACCCTCCCCAACCACCACCGCCCGAATCGCCACGATCCTCGCGGGCCTGCGGCTGGCGCTGCGGCGGGGTCCACGTTTAAACCGGAACTGAACTTTATGAAAACGCCACCTGACAAATTCAGCATTACGATAACGGAAAATGATCGATTGAATGCTGATCGCTTTGAAAACTGCACAAAATGCCTGATCGCTACTGCGCTGCGCCGGAGAGGGTATGGAATCGTTACTGAACTTATTGATGAAGTTGTGATCAATGGTGTGTGGTTTAACCACGGAATTTGTGGGACAGACGAATTGCATTACAAAAAGATGCTTGGAAGCAAAGGGCCGTTCTACGGAAAATCTGTAGTCGGAAAGCGTGTTGTATTTACCCGCCAATAATTAGCCATGAGCATTAAGTTCCTCCCCCTTTACGCCATGCACCGAGCCGCCCAGACCCACGCCCAGCGCGAGCGGCAGCGTGAGCAGTTCCTGAACAAGCTGGCCTATGCGCTCGGCACCGTTCTGGGACTGCTGGGCATCCTCGGTGCAATCGCGTGGGTCGTGTGGGCGGTCTGGGAGTGGAATCGCTGAAACTGAATTTATGAGCAAAAACCTCACCGTGGAAACAACTACCTCAGAACAATTCGGGTTCGACTTCGCCAAAGGCGCGATGAACTACCTGTGCCGATGCGCCCTATGGTTCATTGTCCTTCTGTTCATTTTCAACTTGTGTCGCCGCCAATTCAATTGGGGGCTGGACGACAGCGATAAAGACGGATGGACGCGCAGCGGTCTTGAGGTTCACACGGATTACAAGACCGGCATTCAATACCTCGTTTCGCCCAATGGCGGAATCATCCAACGCGGAGAGAAACAGCCATGATCCAAACCCAAACCATGCAAGACCTGCTCGCGGACGTGCTGCGCCTGACGGAGCAGAGCAAGGCGCAGCGCGCGGAGATTGAGTCACTCGAAGTCGAGCTGCGGTGCGCTCAGGGCAATCGCGATGGGCATCCGGATATGTGCTGCGGAATCTGTCACGATACCTGTCATAACTTGACCGTTGAGCGCGATGCCCTCCAAGACAAACTAGCCGAATCGCAGCAAAGCCACGCCAAGACGATTTCGGAGCTTGGGGAGGCAAATAAATGGAAGGATCGGCTTATGAGAGAGCGGAACAAACTATCGTCCGATTACGACAAGCTTCGCGCCGAGCACGAGGCGCTGGTTGATTCGCAATAGATTTTATGAGTGTTCATGCCATACTTCGGTCCCGCTTGCTCGCTCAGGCCGGACTCCTAAACGGCACCCCGCGCTTTAGCTCTGCTGATTTTGCTAAGCTATCGGACTCCGAATGGTCTCCTGAGTTCGAGCGGCTAATGCGCAATCGAATGATTATGGGTGCGCTGCGCTACTCCACTCTGGCGGTGAAAAAGGTACAGCGCGGAAAATGGGATTTGGTTGGTTCGGTAAAGACCAAGATCAAGCTCTACGAAGCAACAGGGAATACCGAATACCTTGTGGATATAGCGAATTACTGCCTGCTGGTTTTTGAGTGCGACGACCACCCCAAGCGCCATTTCCATGCGCTGGATGACCATGCCGACCATTGCAAACTCAAATGACCTCGCACGATAAACGCAGCAAATCCGGCCACCGCACCAAGCGTGAGCACACTTACTTCCGCGAGATTAGCGCAGCCTGTGACGTAGCGCTGCTCAGGCGCGGGCTACCTACATGGCAAGATTACGCACGAAAGGGTAAGCGCAAATGACCGAGCCATCCACAGAGCCAGTCCAGCGCAACCCGAGCACAGACCGCGTGCTGCTCGTGCGGCTGGCGCAGGCGATGGTTTGGCCGCTGCCGCTCATGGACGATTTTCCGCTGGCAGAACCAGCACCAACAACAAACCCGGCTCAAGCTCAACCTACACCGCTACAGCCACAAACAAAACAAGACCATGCCTGACATCAGCCAAATGACCGAATCGAAGTTTCTCAAGCGCGCAGACGTAGGCGCAGGGAAGCTCTACACGATCCAAGCGTGCAAACAAATGAACGTGGCGAAAGCCAACGAACCCGCCGAAATGAAATGGTGTCTGGAATTTGCCGAGGAGGACAAACCCATGGTGCTGAATCGTACAAATTCGGAGCTGATCGCCATGATTACCGGCGAGCGGAACAGCGACAACTGGGACGGCCACAAGATCGTGGCTTTCGATGACCCGAGCATCAGCTACGGCGGAAAACTCGTGGGCGGCATTCGTGTGCGCGCTCCCAAGAATCGCACCGCACCTGCGCCGTCAAAGCCGCCTGTGGCTGAGTTGCCACAGGACGAGGATATTGATGAAATTCCTTTTTGAAGTAACCTTTTGACACCCGCGTAAATCCTGTTCTAGTGGATGAATGAAGACTTGTTTCAAATGTAAAATGACGCTCCCGCTCACCGAATTCTACCGACACCCAAAAATGGGAGATGGGCATCTTGGAAAGTGCAAAACATGCACCAAAAAAGATGTTGCTGATCGTGTCGCCAAAAAGTCCGTGACAGATTTGCAGTGGGTTTTGGATGAGCGGGAGCGCCATCGCCTTAAGGCCGAGAGACGGCGCAGAAATAGCGGCGTTCAACCAAGGGTAGCAGGAGAGGGTAACAGGGTTATAAAGCATAGGTGGAGAATGAAAAATCCCATAAAGTGGGCTGCTCATTGCATTGCAAATAATGCGATCCGGTCTGGAAAACTCCTGCGCCAAGGATGCGAAATTTGTGGGGCTGTTGCGCATAAGCACCACGACGACTACACCAAACCCCTAGAGGTGCGCTGGTTGTGCCCTGCACATCACGCGGAACATCACCGAAACGAACGCAAGAAAAGGACCGTGCAGCAATTCCAATCCAAATGAAGGCGATTGAGATTAAACACTGCCAAGCGGGCAGCGTGACCAGCCGAAGCGACGGCAGCGTGAAGCTGTCCTTCGTGACGCCGGAGTTGCGGCCATCCGAAGCAGGCGCTTGCATTGGCCTGCACGGAAAGAACGTGACTATCTCAATCGTGCCGGAAGATGCGCCGCCCGATGAACTGATTCGGGTGGACACAGAGCGGGCTGTGAAAAGCCACTCTACAAGGCTCCGTGCATGCCTGTTCGTGCTCTGGAAACAGCAAGGCCAGAAGGACTCTTTCGACGCCTTCTACGCCGACATCATGGAAAAGCAGATTGAAGCGGTGAAGGCGCAGTTGCACGATTAGTCCCAACAACCGACAGCGACGCTGGGCGCTAGAATCCCAGCACTACTTTATGAGAAATGCCACAATTCTAGTCAGCTACGACCGCCTAAAGCTCTTGCACGCTTGGGCATACATCAATGGAGGAGGCGGAGCAGGTGCGGCAGAGGCTGTGCTAGAGGGAATTATAGACGAATGGGTGAAGTCCAAACCCGAACTGCTCGACCGGGTTAAATGCGAGGAGCAGGCATTGAAACAGGCGAGGGCCGAGTGGGCCGCCAAGTGGAAGCGACAACCATCCGACGAAATAACCCTATGAGCGCCATCCCGAACAAGCCTATTCCCGAACTGCCAGCCTGCCGCAAAGGCAATGTGCTGTATCAGCATCATTCTTGGAACATCCAAGGCATCTGCAAAATCTGTAAAGTCCCAGCGCCTAAGCCGGAGGAGACGAAATGAGCGCGACCGACTGGCAGCCAATCGCGACCGCGCCGAAGGATGGAACCAAGTTCATTGGCGGAGCGGAATACATTCACCACTGGGGAAAATACAGACCTGTATATCGTTTTCTCAGCCGAAAAACTTGGCATGGAAAAGCCTCGCATGTCCCGCTCTATGGCTGGTGCCATGGACGAGTTGAAAACGTAGATTTATGGGAACCGACCCACTGGAAACCAGTATGAAACACAACCCTGATAATGTCGAACCGGGCGAGGGCTATCGGTTGCTGGATTTGGACGAGAAAGGCAGTCAGTTCATGACGATCCCCCAAGGTCAAAACCTTATCGAAGGTTGGGATGAATCGGATTCAAGATGGCTCCCATATTGCAGCGGTGCCAACCCAACAGTTTTCTACCGCACGCGCCTATCCCGCGCCGCACTGCGCCAAGCACGCGGTCTGCCGCCTGAAGATTCGCAACCAGAGAAGTGCCCGACATGCTCTAGCACGCAGCGTGACGTGCGCAACTTCACGGGCGACTTGTCGAACTGCTCCGACGCCTTTCATTCGCACCCCATCAAGGGTCTGGGCGCAACCATCTATCCCAACATTGCCGTATCGAACAAGCTGATCGAGGACGGCCCATGGAAGTGCAATGCAGGTCAACCGGAAGAGAAGGCGCAGGCGAGCGATACGCCGAGGACTGATGCTAGATTTCAGATGCTGCTCGAAACCATTGCGGCCTTCGCGAAAGGGGCAATCTATGCCGAGGATGTGCGCGGTCATTTGATGCAAGAGCGAGAGCAGTTTCGCGACCTAGAGCGCCAACTCTCCGCCGCTCTAGGTCGCGCAGATGCGGCAGATGCGCGCATCGCAGAGCTTTTGCGGATTGCAGATGTCTTTAGCAAAGACGGACACCACAAAACTTGGTGTGAATACATGCTCAAATATCCAAACCCTGCGCTCTGCACCTGTGGTTTTGGTGAGGCGCGGGACGCATTCCAAAAACTCAAGGACGAACTCTAACCATGGGCCTCGACGCGTCATCACTACCGGACCGCTTGCGACTCGCCATGCACCGCGCGCCCGCGCTTAGACCTGCTCATGCCAACAACCATCACGCTAATCATCCCAGGCCGGTTGCCCAGCCTAAACGTCCTGCTGGGAATGAACCACTGGAAGCTGACCAAGCTCAAGAAGGAGATTCGCCGCGCATTCTCCTGCGGTACGTTTCAGTCAGGAAACGACTCTGTGATGAAGATAACCTCGTGTCCAAATTTCACACCGACCTTCTTCGCTACGCCAAGCTCATCCCAGAAGACTCGCCGGGTGTCTGCAAGATCGAAACAGCCCAAAGGAAAGTGCGTAAAGGCGAAGAAGAGCACGTCCAAATAACCCTAATATTCCCATGACCCACGAACTTAAAACTTGGCCTGAGTATTTCGAGCCCATCCGTCGAGAGGACAAGCGGTTTGAATTGCGACTAAATGACCGTGATTACAAAACCGGAGATATTCTTGTCCTTGCTGAGTGGAATCCAAAAACCAAGGAATTCACCGGGCGCGTTTGTGATCGTATCGTTGATTACATCTTGAACGGTCTAGCGTTCGGACTCGCTGAAGGCTGGTGCATCATGTCCATCTCATGAAAACCCACACCACCCTCCTTCTCGACCGCGACTCCGCCATCACGGTCAACCTCAGCGCGACCTACCACGCCTCGACCGGCCCATGCCCCGACGAGTCAGGCGGATTCGAGGACATCCGCGCGACGCTGAACGGGCGCGAGATTGACCTGAGCGACGCGGAGTATGACGAGGCTGAGGATGCGCTGAGTGAGGCCGTTCATCAAAACCAACTTCCGTAACTAAACCAACCAAACCCCATGAAAATCAGCTTCTCTCACGACGAAATCACTCAGGGATTCCGCCAGCGCAGGCATGGCGAGAAACAGAAGTCGAAGTTGCGCGAGGAAATCGCCAAGCGCATCCCGCTGTTCCTGAGCAAGCCGCAGATCGTCGATGGTCGCCGCATCACGGCGGTCTTTCCCAAGGAGTTCCGCGACGTGGAAAACGGCGAAACCCTACTGACCTTCAAACCCATCTGGGCGCGGGTCATGGTTGGATGCCACATCCGCTCCTCTAATATCCGCGTGGTGGTTGCGCAGTTCGATCACGGGCAGTTCGAGTTCACCGACGAAGGCGAGAAACCGTCCACGGCTACAATGAGCGGACCGGGCGTTGATCCGCAAGACGTGGAGAAAAGCGAACTGGCGCTGCCGCATGTGATGGCGAATGACTGCGCTCCCGTGGCGCATTTGGTGGAGCATATCCGAAATCGGTTCAAGCCATGACCATCACCCTCGCCAACACGCGCCACGCTATAGCCACTTGCGGAGCCTGCAATGGCCTTGGCGTGCGTCGCATCCCCATTGCTGACATGAACTTCAAGGAAGGTGTTCGCATGGTCGTCTTGGACTGCCATCATTGCCACCGGACAGGGATTCGCAGGGAGCAGGTCTTTGACGCGGCTTACCATCGCAGGCAGAGGAACAAGAAAGCCAAACCCCTATGAGCTTCCGCGAACACGAACGGGTCATGGAGCGGCTGCTGGACAACATTGAGATAGCTCTAGGGAAGAGCTGGCGACGCATCGCTGCGCAGCAAATCGAGCAATACGCCCGCGACCGCATTCAGGACGAGAAGGATCGGCTGCTGCGCGAGCAGGTGCGGAGGGAGGCGAGGTGAGCGATAAACCCATTCTCGATCCCTGCTGCGGAAGTCGTATGTTCTGGTTTGATCGTAAAAACCCACTTGTCGTCTTTTCGGATAAACGAGAAGTGAAAGAGAATTTGTGCGACGGCCGAGTTCTGGAGGTTTCGCCCGATGTGATTGCTGATTTTACCCAGCTTCCATTTTCGGACGAATCCTTTCACCTGATTGTTTTTGACCCTCCGCACATGACATCGCTTGGCGAAAATAGTTGGCTGGCGAAGAAATACGGTCGCCTACTTGGGGAATGGCAGGATGAGATTCGCGAGGGATTCTCTGAGTGCTGGCGAGTCCTGAAGCCCAATGGAACGCTGATTTTCAAGTGGAATGAGACCGATGTGCCTCTGGCGACGGTGCTGGAATTGGCTCCCGACAAGCCCCTATTTGGTCATGTGACGGGACGGCAGTCCAAAACCCACTGGGTGACCTTCTTTAAAATTCCCAAATAATTCCGTTGACCTGTGGCTGCTCCTATTCCAACGTGAACCGTTCCGAGTGAAGCCGGAAATAAGCATGTATCATCAAATCCATTCAGTCCAGTCCCTGCGTACCGCCTCATGCTTGGCGTGCTTCACCTTTCTCGCGGGGGCTGGACTGAGTTGTTTTGGTGAATGAAGCGTTTTACCGAAACGGGGAAGTGGGATGATCCGTGGTTTCGCGGGCTGACCGGAGTTCAAAAACTAGTTTTCCTGTACGTCATCGACCGATGCAATAATGCCGGTTTTTGGGAGATTGACGAGGACATGATGAGCTATCAAACAAAGCTGAAAATTGAACTTGTCCAAGGGGCATGGAAGGGGCTTGAAAGGGGCTTGATTGCGGCTTCTGGTTGGGTTTGGGTTCGGCGCTTCCTGCGCCATCAAAAGAACGAAAACCTGAATCCGGAGAATCCTGCCCATAAGCAGATCATTGCCTTAATCTCAGAACAGGAAGAAAGGTTTAAGGAAAATGACGATTTCCTTCTTTTCGTAGCCCCATTCAAGGGGCTTCTAAGCCCCATAGGTAAAGGACAGGTAAAGGTGAGGGAGGGAGGGAGTGCAGAGGGAGGGAGGATAATTGCTGATGATGTGTGGATTGAGGGAGTCGAGAAAATGGACTGCTACAAAGGACTCAACATCAAAACCGAACTTGGCAAGGCGCAGGCATGGTGCGGAACCAATCGCCGCCAATGCACCCGTAAGTTTTTCACCAACTGGCTCATTCGAGCCCTCGACACCAACCGAACCATATCGACCAATGGACACCATCAGCAGCCAAGTAATCCACGCAATGTCGGGCATAACGCAAACGCCGACTACTCAAAACGCACTCCGAAAAGCCTCCCGAGTAACGGTAGCGGAGATAGCAGCATATTTTCAACCCTTCCAGACGCGGGAGAATCCGGCCCTCCTGCAAGCACGTGAGGAGGCTGCGCGGATTTGCGTAGCGATGGCCAGCCCTCACACTCCGGCGCGGTGGCTGACCTTGCTCGGTAAATCGGGCGTTGGGAAAACGATGCTGGCCCGGATCGTCAGCCGGTTCTTTTCGCGCCATCTGGACGGCCTGGAGGACGAGAACCTTAGCGTTCCGAACAAGGTTCGCCGCATCCGCAGGGGTGGATTTAAGGCGTGGTCTGGCGTAATGCAGGATTGCTTGGACGGCGATTATTCAGGCATTCGCGACATGAAAGAGGACTGGTTTCTGTGCCTCGATGACATTGGGGCCGATTATGGGCGCAACCGCGAGCTTTCCTCGTCCAAGCTCTATGACATCCTGAGCGCCCGCCAGAACCGCTTTACCGTTATCACCGCCAATCTGACGCTGGAGGAGGTAGGAAAATCAATGGATGTGCGCATCGCCTCCAGACTTCTCCGCAACGACTCAGTTGTCGTGGATGTGGATGCACCAGACTTCAACCTATGACCGAATGGCCGCAGAACGTGGTCAAGCTGCCGGTCGTGGATGAGGCGGAAGCGGAGCGCATCCGGCAGAAGGCGCTGGAGCAAGCCGCTGAATTTAGAAAGCAAAACCAACAATGAACTACGAACCAACCGACAATCCCGAAAAACCTACATGCTGTCTTTGCGGAAAGCCGCTCTACGGCCCCGACGCACCATCTGCATGGATTGATGATGAGGACTATGGCGATGTCCACACCGTGTGCCTAGAAGAAGTGAAGCCTGCATGACCGCGCTCTCTGCCTGTCCTTTATGCTCACATCCCCTGCACGAAGACGGTCCGATCCTGCGTAGCCCAAGCGTGTCGCAGGGGCGCAGAGGGTTGCGCTTTAGGGTCATCGGCAGCCGCTGTTCTTTGCTCGCAGGAGGCTCTAGCGATGCGTTTGAGAGCGAGGAGGCTGCTCGGGCTTGGTGGGAGCACCACCGGCTCACAGGACCGCTGAATGAGCATGAGGATGAGCGGAGGAAACTCAACATCGACCGCATCAACGAACTTTATGAAAAACTCAAAACAACCCAAGACCCCGAGCGAATGGCGGCGAGCAGTGAACCTGGCCGAGATTTGTTTGGCGATTGACGATGCCCGCGAACTGGGCCTGCTTAAGATCGAACCCTGCGTGCAGGTCGTGCGCTGCGCCACACTGTTGCGCGAGGGCAAGCAACTCGGCTACGTCCCGCAAGCCGAATGCACTGAGCAGTTCATCCACGGACTGGCGCGCAACTTTACCAAGACCATATGAAAACCACCCACGGCCAGAAGCAGAAACGAAAGGGGGCGAAGTGAAATATGATGTGATCGTAGAGAAGTGTGATCCTGTTACTTCCGAGGGCACTATTAACGGAAAATGGTGGCGCAGAAAATGGTACGGAGGAACCAAAGGGCCATCACGCGGAATGTTCAAACCAGATAGCCTAACCAAAGGCGAACGCATCGCGATTGGACGCGCCGCCAATCGAGCGGAGAGCATTTATTTCGATACAGCCCCCGAATGAGCGGCTGCTGGCGTGGCTCCAGGGATAGCCGCAATTCGCCAGAAACCGCCCTGTAGCGCGTTTTGATCCCCTACCCACCGCACGACAGCGGATAGGCCAGCGCGACGAGAATCCGGCCCTGCGCGTCAAACTGCCGGGCGGAGCCTTGCCCACGCGTGGCGAGCAGTTGGGCCAGATGCAGCCAGTTGGCGTGGGCGAGCAGGGCGGCGGATGTCATGGGGTTGGAGGGGTGATGGGGCCGATCCATTGGCCGCTGAAACTATGCGAGCCCTGGTAGCAATTCATCAAAGTTTGGTTGCAGAACAATCCATTGATCCCAGCCCCCACCCATACCGGAGACCAGTTGTCTCCATTCTCTTGACGATACCACCACCAGCCGCGTTGATCTGGCGCTGGCAGAGGTGCTTGGTTCTCGGTCATAAAAGCTCCTTTCGCAGCTTCGCGCCGAGGTCTTTCTTTGCTGTGAAGCGAATGGACTCCGGATCATATTCGCGCCTGACAAGTTCATCTGAAAGTTTCCTTAGTTCACTGAGGACAAGATTGGCGTCACAATTATACGTTCCGTCTCCCCATGAAACCCACCAGTCAGGATTCGGCTCTCTGGCGCTGCGTGCTCGCACAAACAATATGGTGTTCGGCTTTTGGGAAGGCACTCGTTTCATAATTCATTCGCCCTCAGTATTGCTTCCAGTTCGGTGATTGATGGGGTTATAAATATCAATCCAGCCACTCGCTCGAAAGTGGCATGTCTTTGTCGATAGGGGAACACTGGCGAAGGATGCGACCGACAAACCTTCGGCTTTTTCTACGCGATGATTGATGGTGTCCGAAGCCGCCGCCGCGCTTATCTTTGGATTTACCATTGTGGCATCCTGAATGGCATCTGCGCTTCGGTTTGTAAAAGGTGATGCTAGTGCTCATTCCGCATTCCCTCCGGTTGCTGGATCAAGTAGCGCAGCAATATCATTGGCTGTTCCGATTCGATACTCGCGCGTAACCTTGTCTTCGCCCGGCCAAGCGTGGCTGTAATCTCGTTTGATCTTTGCGAGCATGGCGGTCATTTCCAAGTCGCGCTCCCGCAACCGCGCCGTCTCGGCTTCGAGCGTGGCGAGTTTGGCGTCTCGGTTAATAAGGCTGGCCTTCAGTCGGTCAAAGTCGCGCATCTGCGCATTAGCCTCGTTGAGTCGGCGTTTAAGCTCCGCAATCTCCGCGTCCTTGGCTGCTGTGGCGGCGGTGATAGCTGTTGCACGGAGCTGTAAGCGAACACGGGCTTTCCTCGCCGCCTCGCAGACCGGCTCGGGTGCAGAGCGCGGCAGTAACTCCTCCGCGAATTTATAGACGCACGAACCGCAGAGAAGCAACCGATGGTCGTCGGGCCATTCGCATCCATCATTCAGGCCGATAGTGCAATGGCACCGCTGGCATGTGGGGCTGTCCAGAAACTGCTCCATGTCGAACGGCTCGGGTGGTGTGGGGGTTGGGGATTGTGGGGTAATGTTGAACTCAGAGTGAGTTTGGCAGATGCGGTTAAATAGCGAGTAGGTTCCGCAAATCGGGCAGACATCGTTGTGTTTCATAAAACAGCCCTCAAAAATGCCTCGGCGCGTTGGGCGGCGGTGGCGTGAAGGAGTCCGAAATATCCCTCAAAATCATACACCCCTTCATAACTCGCCGAGATGGTACATTCCCCCGCAGGAATGAATCGGTATAATGTTTCCGCGTATTTTTCACGCTGAGAGCAATCCAGCGTATGCTCGGCAAGGTTCATGGCGTTGAGGTCGGAGAGGTAGTCGGGTAGTCCGACGCCAAGCTCTCGACTTCCCCAGTCGCCTCGTTCGTAACCATCCACACCAAGGGTTCCGCGCTCCCAGTAACCGCCGATTTTATTGACTGGATTCTCAACCCATTTCCAGCTGCAGAGAATGGCGATCTTCACGCGCTTTTCGTCGTCAGTGAGTTTGTCGAGGTCGGAGGGAGTCATAATTGTTCCTCCAAATCTATCGACCAATACGTCCACCAATGGAGGGGGACGCACGGAATGAGACAAATCCATAAGTCGAATCCGCCGAGTTTGTCAGTCTTCCAGAATGCACCAATCCAGAGGTCTTGGTATTTCCATTCGATAGCAAACCGCCATTTCCAACGCCCGGCAGGAAGGCGACTTTTGAAGTTCATATGTTTCATAATTCTCTCAGCTTTCAGTCAGCTTTGCGGCGGTTTCGGTGGCGGTCTGAAGTTCCCATTTGTAGACTTGCGTTTCTTCATAGTCGGTAGGGTCGTATGGCTTCTGGATTGCCTCCACCAACTCCCGCAACGCGGTCTTCAGGGTGTCGCGGTCGGACTTTGTCTCTTTGCCGTAGCGGATCGCGTAACCAAGCTCCTTATCTAGCCGCTCCACCTCGGCCAGCAGCGCCGCGATGTCCTGCGGGGCGTGGGCGATGAAGTCTTTTCTTGAGGGACCATCCCAATCATGGATAAGTCTAGCCTCCAACCGTGCGCGGATGGCTTGTTTTTCGGCGGGGGTCATGCTTCTCCTTTCGCTTCTGCAAACCGCTTCTGCATTCTCCCCGCCCAAAACCCTCGCTTCCATTCCCTGAATTTAGTGTCTGGGGCCATCGGCTTACCCGCTTTGATCCACTCCTCCTCAATCGGCCCCTCCATCTTGCGCCCGTTCCGGTAGATGTTGAATCCGTAGATGGTCTGGCGAAGTTTCCAGACGGGAAGCGTTACGGTTTTGGCAGTCTTCATAAGCTTATTCCCCGCGTGACGTGGCGGTCACCGCCCGGTTCTGCCGGGGAAAGGGGATGGAGCTGGGCACTGTCAATTTGGCGGTCGAACCAATCAAGCTGGGCGCTGTAAATATTGGCCCTGTCGTAATCGCAGCGCTCCAGCGCACGCTCCATGCAGAGCTTTTTGAAATCGCGGCGAAATTGAAGTTGAATAAGGTTCATATGAATTTTTATAGCTCCGCAGTTTCAAGTTGCTGCAATTCGTTGGCGAGGCTGGGACACACCTCCGCGAACATCGCCTGCCCACGGGCACCCCAGCGCCGCACAAACCCGTCCTGCGCCATCCTCAGCGCATTAAGGCGGCATTCCCGCGCGTCGGCGGCGGTTAGGTCGAGGTCGTCTGAGGCGATCATACGAGTTGAGAGTTCACACAGTGGGGCATGGCGCATTCCTCAGGCATGATCCGGTAGTATTCTGCCACGGCGCAGCGATAGTCCGATTCATCCCAAGCCGTGCGACCCGCCTTTCGCATGCGCCGATTGGCTTTGTCGGTGGCGGCAGAACGGGCCAGAGTTTCCGTCATATGCGGGGCGGTGTTCATGGGATTAGAGTTCAATGCCGTTACGCTGAGCTAATTGCCGGGCCGCTTCCTCGAAGCCGAACCATGCCAGCAGATTGCGGTTCTCGTCCTCTTGCGCCAGCGGGTCGGTGTTGTCCCATTTGTCGCCGAAAATGTCGGAAACACCCCCTCCGATTCCGCATTGGTCGATGTATTCGGCCAGTAGGTCGCTAATATCGCGGCGATGGGTGGCGAAGAACCGCACACAGTCAGCGGTGTGGATCAGGCGTCCGACCATGCCAGAGGCGCAGCCGCCATACATCAGGTCTTTGAGCACGCCTTCCGCGCCGTTGTCGTAGTCCTCACCGCGTTCATTGGCCCACCGCTGCACATTGCGTTCAAGGCGGCTGGTGGCTCCGGTCAGTTTGAGTTGAGTTGCTGTTTTCATTTTGTTTACGCGCCGTTTTGGTCGGGTGGCACCCCCGGTTTTCGCCTCGGCGGGATTGCTTCGGCGGGTGAGTGGGGTTAGGCAGCCTTGGCGGTCGCAATCTGCGCTTCAATTTGCTGAATGTAAGCCGCGCGCTCAGCAATGGATTTTTCCAGTGCGGGCAGCTCGGAGAATCGTGCAGAATCCATCAGGATCAGGTCGCGCACACATTCCATCTGGCGAAGCGCCAAGCGATGCGTGTTACGAAAGGCGATCAGGCGGGTGGTGTATCGGCTGGCTTTCATGGGAAGCACTAAACGCGAAACCCAACCGACCGTCAACAAGAAAACCCAACTATTTATGCAATCGACTGCGAATCAAGTACAGTACAAGAAAGAATCGTATCGACTTTCTTTGGACGCCCACCCTTTTTGCCATTCTCACGCGCCGCAATCGCCTTCTTTCGTGACGTTGACGAGCCACCCGCACGCGCAATCTCCGCTCTCGTCATCTTGGGTGCTGGCTCGGTCGTCATTCGCACAAACCTAATCGCACAACCCAACAGGCGCAACCACAAAAGAGCTTGCCAAGCCCAGCCCGCTCATGCTTACCCTATTCCAGCCCCACCACATGACCAACCAACCGCAGCCCATCGACTGGCCAGGCATCCGCACCGCAGCTGTCACCTTGGGTATTCGCGGCGCAGCACGAGCAGCCGCTGCCGATCTGCCACCAGATGAACTGAACCGCTTTGTTGAACGAGTCATGAAACGGGCGCAGCGCGAGGGTTGGGAAGATCAGCGAGTCGCTATTCTGACCGGAGCAGGCGTGTCCGCAGTTTGTCCGCAACGTCCAGAGCTGTCCACACATCTCCAGAAGCCGCTGTCCGCAAATGTCCGCAATGGGGCTGAAATAGCCGCAAATACAGACGCCGACCTGAGTAAACGCTCCCGGACAGCCGCCCTGAAGTACTCGGCCAAGACGCTTGAATACGCAGCGGAAATGGATGCGCAAGAGGGGCTTATGATAGCATCTGACGTGTCTAGCGTGACGAAAGTGGCGGCGCTGGCCGGGGGCTGGGCTGCTCAGGGCACGACAAACGTGCAGATCAACGTGCTTCGGGACCGGGATTTCTCGGTTGTGGAACAGAAAGTGATCGATGTGGAACAGGCATAAACACAGGTGTTCCACCAATCCACGTACAGTACTGTACAGGGCAGGCGTGGAACCAAGGCTGGTACAAGTGCGGTGGTAACAGTACACAATCAACGTCATGCAAAATGGGACAAGCATGGCATTCCACACAGGTGATCGCTGTCCTACTATTGCCAGCCCATCAAACGCAGTCCTAGGGCCATTTCTGCGCCAAGGCCGGGCATAAGCATTCTTTTTCGTGAGGGTGACGGCGTAGCTGGGTGGGGAGGAGGCTGCGCGGGAACGTGAATACGTATAGCAGCCTTCCCTAGCGCAACGAAAATCCAAGTTATGGCAGCTATAACCCAGTCCCGTTCCTGATCCGCGCCGGTCGGGTTCGTCCTCGGGGCCTTCCTGTTGCTCCATGCGGTCCAGCAGCATGTCGAGGGCGGGTTCTTCGCTGTATTCGTCGGGTGTTTCGTAGATGATTTCGTTCATACCCAGACCTCGCGGCACCCACCAGACGACTATTGAAGTGATAGTCGTCGAATACTCCGGCTGTTCGGAGTTGTCGTCTGTGACGTGAACGCAGGGGCCTGATCCTGATTGCGTCGTGTCGGCTCGTGGCGCGCTTGACTGGCCTGAGCGGCAGCCGATGACCGAGGCTGCTGTGGAATGCGTGTAGGGCAGGATCGTTCATCCCCCTGCCTTGTCCCATCTTCCCCACTCTGTCAGGCGCTCGCTGCTCGCTTAGATACCATCGGGTGGGCCGGGCTCCCGCTTGTGCTCTCAATCTTACTTGTGGGCGCGGTTGCTGTTTATCCTACTTTTTGCCCCGCTGAGTTTTAAGGCCCAGCGGGGCTGAAGCGTTAGCCCCCAAGTAAGATGCTGGATGTATTTACGAAGTGCTGCCGGATGTCAAATCCTTTTCTTGACCGTCAACCCAAAACCCGCTACGAACCAGCTATGCAATTGGAATTCGTGCCTGCCCTGAACGATTCAGCCCCACTGACTTGCTGGAGATGCACTAGCCTCGGCTTGCCTCCTGATGGAATCGGAAATGGCGACGAATATATTTCCGTCACTCTGGACGGTCAACTCAAAGACCCAGTGTGCTGCGATTGTTTTAATCGACTGTGTGAAGAAGTCGATTCTGCTCAGGGTGAAGAATGGAAATCGGCATGACCGGCGAAGACGCGCACAAACTCCTCGAACTCTACGCCGCCCAACTGGGCGAGCAGTTCGACGCTGTGCAGATCATGGTCTCGTGGAATGAGGACAGCCTGACCAAGTGTGCGAATCGTGGCGCAGGCAACTGGTATGCGCGTACCGGCATGGCCCGCGAGTTCCTTGGGCGCGATCAGGCGCAGGAGATTGCGAACGAGATTTCCAAGACCCAGCAACCGCCGCAGGATGAGGGCGATGACTGGAAAGTACCAACTCTATGAACACCGCCATCACCACCCTCGAAGCAGCCCTGTCCTCCCTGCGCAAATGCGGCCAAAGCGACGAGCAGGAGACGGCTCGAATCGAGCAGGAAATCCGTGACCACGAAGACGCGCTCAACGTCCTGCGGGGCCAAGTCAGACCAGACGCGGGGCGCACGTTCGGCAGCCCTTCTTCCGCACGACTACCCGAGCCGTTGGCAGCGGTAGATTCGCCAGTGTAATACCCCACTGGCAGTCCTCCGGCGCACCAACTGACGCGCGCCACGCGGGGAACAACCGGCAGCTTTGGCAGTGCCGCCGACTTTTGCAGTGGTGACTATCCTCGAATCTCACGGCGTGTCATCAATTGTCACTTGGCCGTTCTCGAAATAGCCCTGACCCGATTGGTTTTCGATAGGCGAAACGCCTGCACCATTGAAGAACTCGATGGGCCGTCCGGCAATCGTGACCAGCACCGAATACACCCCTGTTTCGCACGAAACCAGCACATCAAAGGTGCCGCTGGCTGTGCCCGTGCTGGGCTGATCGCAGCCGTTATTATAGACATCCGCAGCCCACGAACCGACATTTGAGGCTGACCAATTGGGTGAAGTCCCGGTGACGGTCACCATCGTCAAATCCCAACTGGTGAACTTCAAGTTACTGAATTGGCAGCCGCTATCGAGGGTCGTCACCCCGCTAAAAATAAGGTCCAGACTGGCGCTTTCCGAGCAATCACCCTGGCACGGGCAAACGGAACAAAGTTGTGGATTTCCGTCCGAATCCACCACCAGTTTTCCATCGAGTGTCCAAAGGTTCATCCGCACTCCGTGGTATCAACCCATGTTGGGAACCCATCGGGACTCATCAACACTTGATTCAGACCCGTGGGCAGCGGCCAATTCTGCTGCGGAGTGGCGAGCGCAATCATGGTACCGTTGATGACGATGCCGTTGCCAGCTTGCAGGTGCTGGCCTTGCTCAATGCGAGCCAAACGGTTCTGCAATTCTCGAACCTCTTGCTCCAACTTGGCAATTCGGTCGTTTGGCTGATCATTGGGATCGTCGAGCGTTTCCATAAATTCAATACAACGGACTCAATTCAGATAGGAAAATGACTCGCTGCATCCAGAAACAGCCAAAGACCTGTTTTTGTTCCACCAAAACCACGATGATGTCTCCGGGCTGGTAGCGGGTGCTGGCCTGAAAACGTTCTCGATAACGAATCGCCCCATCGGCATCCACTCGTGCCCAGATGAACGTGCCATGGGCCGTGTTGGCCGGGATGGGGAACAATCGACTGGCCGCAGCCGGGCTAATCATCTGGAAGACGCGCGGAAGATTGGTTCGCTGGACGATGCTGAAGTTGATCGTCTCCCGGCCCGGATAGACCGCTCGACGATGGGGTGTTAGGTTGTAGTCATAGCCGGGGCTCGGCACGCTTTCTGCCTCGTTGGTCAGGGCCACGAAGAGGGCCGGAAATTCGTAAGGGAAATAGGGTTGGCTCTTGCGGAATGGAGGAATGGCACTCATCTCCCAGGCCATGCGCTTGATGAACTCATTCTCCGTATCCTGCATGGCGTTCGAGCGCACATATCCGGTCAACCCGGTAACCGGCGCGAGCGCATCCATGATCGCCGTGATCTGTCCGTTCCCATAACTCAGGGTGATGGTCGGGAAATCCGAGTAATAGCCGGTGCCGCCGTTGGTCAGCGCCACCACCCCGATGCCGAAATTAAGCAGAACCTGCATGCCGGTCCCGCTGCCTCCCGTCACGCTCACGGAGCCAGTCGGGATGACCGTATAGACGCCCGGATTCGCCACGGTCAGGCCGGTAATGATGTAGGTCGCACCGTTGAAAACAGCCCCGAGGCCGCTGCCCGTTGTGGAAACCTGCGTGTAATTGGCGGCTGCCGTAGAATAGCTTCCGGCTCCAATCACCTCCACTGTGGCAATCTCGTAGCGCGCCCCGTTCAGTGTCACATCATTGCCGCCGCCTGTGCTGGTGAAGGTCTCTTTCTCCACCGTAAAGGACGCAATACCGTCTGGAGTGACAACATTCGCCCCCATGACAATATTCAGTTCGGCTCCCGTAAGAGGTCCGGGACCAGAAACTGGCGCATTCGTGAGGCTGGCGGGATTCACGGTGTAAATTCCGCCCGTCAAAATGGAAATCACCGAGTCGATGGCTCCGCCCACAACATTTACGCTCGCGGTAAACTTGGTGCCGGTGCCAGTCGTCCCAGTAACGGTCTGCACCCCGTTGGTGCCGCCGCTTCCCGGCGTAGCCACCGTCGCGCTAACGACCTTGGTTGACGTGACGGTCGCGGTGTTGGCTCCGGTCCATGTGGCGGAGCCATTGACCAGCGTCAGCGTAGCCCCCGGAACCTGCCCCGTGCCCGCCGCGTTGACGGTGATGATGCTTAGTATCGTCGAGGACACCCTCACGGTTGCCGGCCCCGAATAGACGCCACCGCCCAAAGTGATGAAATCGTTCGTTAGGTAATCAATGCCCGCCGTATCGACCGCCAGCGTGGAGATGCCGACGAGCGAAACTGTGAGAGTTGCGGCCACGCTGAAAGTGCCACCTGGAACGGTCAGCGTGTTGCCCTGCACATACCCACTGCCCGGAACGGAAATCACAACCTCGACCAGTTGCAGGCTCGTCACGGTGGCGGTGGCATTGGTTCCCCCGCCTTCACTCACCTCAATGGCGATGGTCGGGATGGAAATGTAGTTGTTGCCCGGATCAGTGACCGATAGCGACGAGATGGAATTGTGCCGCATGACCGTGCCGGTCGAGTAGGTTGAAGCCACAGCGGGTGGAGTGGCGTCGTAGCGGGCGGAACGCCAGAAGGAATAGACCAGCACCCGGTTTTCCTGATCCCACGCGCTGGACTGAATGATGGGACCGGGCAGGATGCGATAAATCCACAAGACCCGCTGGTCTGAATTGGTCGGACGCACTTCCACGAACAAATTGGAGGCACACCAAGGCTCCGGACAGGCATCGAAGAGCGCGGGCAACGCATAGCCATCTTCATTCGGATCAACCGAGCGGGCGATGATCGGATAATTCCGGTCGCTCATGTCAAAGCCCAGCACATAGGCTTCTCCCAGCGGCGGATGCTCTTCTTGTGGCATTTTGCTTTTTTACTTGAGTTTCGTGAAAAAGAAAAGGATAAACGCAGCGTGCCGCTGACTATCGCCCAAGCCATCACGCGTCTGACTGCTTCCCAGCAGAACCCGTTCTTGACCAAATACGGCACCATGAGTAGCCCCCAGCAGGTTCAGCGCATCAACGAGATTCTGGACACTTGGTACACCTCCGATTCTTGGCGTGGAGTCCGAAAAACGGTCGATCTGACCAGCGTTTTAGGGATTATTACTCTTCCGGCAACCTATCTGCGCGTGGAAAAGCGCATTGCCATCACTTCGCCCGGTTGTTGCGGATGGTTTTACGACATCAAACCGATGGAATGGCAGTTCCAGACGGGCGGCCCCGGTTGGTTTGACCCGGAACGCTGCTGCATCGGTGCGGCCATTGATCTGGGGGACAACAGCAGCGGGCAACGCCAATATCAACTGACAGGAGATACCGATACCGTCGATTCTCGCACCTATACTGGTCTGGCGCGTCTGCGCTACAATTTCACCACCGATACCTCAACCCCAATCATTCCCGATTGTTACACGGCCTTGGAAATCTCAGCCCGCGCCATGCGAGCGATGGACACGAACGCTACGGGACTCGCTCAGGAACTATGGGGCCAAGCCTTCGCCCGTCTGGATTCGGACCTTGGACAGTATCAAATGGGCGATGAGAATGGTGTGCTCCAACTCGATCCATCCTGCGCCCTTGGAATCACCAATATCGTATGACCGCCGCTGATCGCTACAAATCCGATATGCGCCGCTGGCAACCAAGGTTCTCCACCGATGCCGGAACCCGCTTGGTTCGTCCTGAACTGCCGAACAACTTCGATGCCGCCCAGCATAATCGCTGGGGGACACCGACTGCCAGCGAACAGCAGTATCAGGCGAACAATCGGGCGATGTATAATCTGGTGGATATTCCACCCGTTGCTCCAGCCGTGCCGCGTGGCTGGCAATCGCCTTCAGCCGTGGATGCGCTGTCCATCGCCGGTCGCTACGGCGGTGATGAGGCCATGGCGGATACGTCGATGAACATTCTGGGCTCAAATCGTTGGCAACCGGTGCTCAACAATGCTCCGCCTCCCAGGCAAGGGCCGCCCGCACCTACCGCGACCCCATCGACTCCGGCATGGTTTCAGAGTGCGTTGGCCGATGCGAGTGAGCGCAGCATCACGCAGCGTCCAACGGGTAATGCCCAGCAACGCTGGAGCGAAGGAAGTTCTTCCGCTCCCGTAATCAGCCAGCAGAGACGGTCGTTTTGGAGAACAGGCCGTATCGACGCCTCTTCCGCGCCGGATGCCTCCCGCCCTGCGCCTGTTCAATTCAACAATTCGCCTTCTGGATGGTCGGCATATTGACCTATGGCTGAACGCACTCAATTTCCAGATAGAGCAAAGGAAAATCGACTCCGACTAGAGAATGTGGAGCGCGATGAACTGATGGCTGGACGCGATGCCTTTCGTGAAGCGGAAGCACAGCGTCGTGCGGAGGCCGCCTCCCAACGCGCGGTCAATGCCGAGGGTCGGCTGGCTATTTCGCAGGAAAGCCTAGCTCTGCAAAAACAGAAAGCCGAAATCGAGCAGCAACAGCGCGAACTGCAAATGTTGTCCGAGCAACGCAAGTTGGATCGCACCTTGGAGGTGACAAAGCAGGGCGTGGGGTTCCTGAAAGATGCGCGCGGCATGAACCCTTCCGCCGCAGAGTTCGATACTCAACTTCAGGATATGCTCGCGGGCTACCCAGACGCCGCCGAACATCCCGGCGTCAAGGAGTGGATGGGATATAATCTTCCACTGCGCCAGAAGGTGATTGAGCGCACGGCCAAGCAGGCCGAGGAAGAGGCGGCCCGCCAGCGTGCGCTTCAGGCCGCTGGAGGAATGCGACCCAAGCAAGTTGTGGTCGATGGTGTGACCATGGCTGCACCAGAGCCTGCAAAGCCTGTCGATTTCGGCACCGAGCGCACCACGGTGAAGTATGATGATGGCACGACCAAAACGACCACCAAACCCATTCAGCCTGAACCCGTAGCAGCCATCCCAACTACTGTTGCCGGTGCGGCGACGGGCATTGTGGCTGGACGTGATGCCGCCGCCAATCAGCCCGATATTACGCCAGAGATTCACGCCACCTTGAAACCGGGCGAAAAGTTCTGGTGGAAGGGTCAGCAACTGACGAAACAGTAATGGCCGCATGGGCACCACCGGAAGCATCTACGGCAACCAGCGGATGGACTCCGCCAGAGGCTAATTCGTGGACTCCACCGGAAGCAGTGGAAACCCCAGTGGGCGGTGTTTCCGTGGAAGAAACAGCCCGCATGGGCGTTCAGGAACCATTATCGGTCGGTGATCGGTCGATTGCTGCTGATGTTCCTGAAGACCTTGGAAACCTAAGTTCATTTCTCCAAAAGGCGCAGCCCATCGGCGTTACTGGCGAAGTTCCGCAACGTCCTCAGACATACGACACCAAAGCGGCGTACGATTCGGCGCAAGCCGAGCAGGTGATGAAAACTCCAATCACCAAGATGGAGGCCGCCATGACGCCGCTCGTTAAGGTGATTCCCAACGCCGCTCCGTTGGCCCCTGAACGCATCATGTCGGATGAAGAAGCCTTGCAGCGTGGGGTGTCACCCTTCCGTAAACCGACAATTACCGAGCGTGTAGGTGCCATTAGTCAGAATGTGGTGGCCGATACAGTTAATTCACTGACTTCTCCACTTGGCATCGCCACAATGGGCCTTGGTGCTGCGCCGAAGGGACTTCAAAAACTGGTCGCGGCTATCTTCGCTGGTCAGGCGATCAAGAACACTCCGGAAGCCATTTCCAATGTGGCGAATGCCGCCACGCCCGAGGAACGCGATCAGGCCATCACTGGATTGATCGAAAACACCGGCATGGCCGTGCTCGCCGGTCAACATGCAGCGAGTCGGCCCAGTGCAGGTGGAGGCACGCGTCCACCCAGCCTGCCGATGGACGCGCAGGGGAACACCATCCCTCGCTCCATGGATGTTATTGTCAATCAGGCGCTTCAAGCGGATGCTCCGCTCACCGCCGAGGCTATCCGCACCGCGCCGGAAATCCTTCAGGAATCCATTCCCAAAACTGAACCTCCTTCTGTGGAAAAACCCCAGAGTCAGGAGCCGCTACCCGCGCCAGTCACCACAGAGCCTACGCGGGCGGCGGTGACTCCTGAAACTCCACCGGATTATACTGGCGGACCAGGTGCCATGGGGCCTGTTGAGGCTTCGGAGATGCAGGCACAAGGCGCAACCACGGGTCTGAAACGAGCCACGGTGGATATAGATCGCCTGACACGCGGAGAGGAATCCATTCCAACCGTCGAACGGCAGCGCGAAGAAACACTCGTTCGGTCTGCCGAGGATCGCATTGATGCCGATCCTGCGGTGGCTCCAACTCTGGTCGCGCGTATTGTGGACAAGGGAGAGCGGGCCATCACCGAACAGGATGCCGCCACCCTGCTGGTCGAGCGTCAACGGGTGATGAATGAGCGCAGCCAGTGGGAGGAGCGCCTTGGACGCGGTGAAGACGTGGAGATTGCCCGTGAGCGCATCCAGCAGGCCGAGGAGAACCTTAATCGACTCGATCAGGCCCAGCGCGCTGCCGGTTCCACATGGGGACGTGTCGGACACTTGTATCAGCGCATGATCCGCGAGGATTTCACGCTGGAAGCCATGGAGCGTAAACTTCGTGCCAAAGTCGAGCGACCACTGACCGAGGCGGAGCGTGGAAAGATCAAGGAGCAGGCGGCCAAGATTCAGGAACTCCAGACACAAGTGGAGCGCGGGCAGCATGCCGAGACTGAGGCGCTGGAACTCCAAAAGGTCGCGCAGACTTACGAGGCGACGATTCGCGATTTGCAGGGTGAGATTGCTGGTCGTCCGAAGTTCGGCAAGGAAATATTCGACATCGCTCGTGGCATCGTCAACCGCTGGAAGTCCGAAGCTGACGCGGTGGATGTCAACATTCGGGACTTTCTTGGCAGCGAAACCGGCGCGGCGGGTGACGTGCGACCGGGTGGCCGAAAGATGGGTGAAGCGCCTACTCCCAAGAGCGAGTTCATCCGAAATGTGGCGCTCAAGATGCGGGCGCAGATTGGCGAGAAGGGATTGAACTTTGCTGAGGCATCCGCCGAGATGATTGCGGCATTTGGCGAGAAGATTAAGCCCTACCTCCAGCCCGCGTGGGAACAGGCTCAGGCACTGATCGGCAAGGAAAAGACCGATCTGGAAGTTAAGAAGGCCATCCGCAAAGGCGCGGTCAAAACCAATCCAGCGGAAGCCAAGCCTGCCGATGTTCTGGCGCGCGCCGCAACGGAAGCAGCGGAAAAGAAACCCATCAGTCATCAGACCGTCTATGACTTGGCCCGCGCGCATATCAATGCGGGTATCCATGGGGAAAACGCGGTGATGAAGGCCGTTCATGCCGATCTGGTAAAGCTCTATCCTGAGTTGACCGAGCGCCAAGTTCGGCAGGCGTTCTCCCAATATGGCGAAGTGAAATTTCCCTCCAAGGAGGCGGATAAGGTGGAGTTGCGAGAGCTGCGAACCCTTGTCCGTCTTCAGGAGTCCATAGACCGCGAGACCGCTGGTCTGGAGGCACTCAAGAGCGGACCGCAACGCGATAAGGCCACACAGGCCATTCGGGAAAAGCAGCGGCAGTTGAATGATCTGCTCAAGCGCCGCGAGCGTCCAGCAACACCCGAACAACTGGCTACCCGTGATGAGGCGCGAAAGACGGCACTGCGCAATCAGATTGAGGATTTGGATAAGCAGTTGCGCACGGGGGAGAAACCACCTGCTGGCACCAAGCCAATGGACAGCGTGGCTATCGAACAACTCAAAGCCGAGCGCGATGCGATGCGTTCCAAACTTCGGGAAATCGAGGAGTCCGAGAAAGTCCGACCTTCACCAGAACAGCAAAGAGAGTCGGTGCAAATTAAGTCTGCTGAGAAATCCATTGCCGAACTCGACCGTCGCCTGCGTGAAGGAGAATTGGAGGCCAAGGCCAAGCCATCACCGGAAGTTTCCGCAAGGGTTCAGCAGTTGCGCTCCGAAAGAGACGCGATGCGCGAGCAATTGCGCGCCATGCAGGACGAAGCTAAAACGCGCCTGTCTCCAGAAGATAAGCAAGTGGCTGATTTGGCCAAGATTCGTGATCGTCTGAACGAAACCCTTTCGGGCGCTCGTGAGCAGACCAAGGCTAAAGACTTCAATCCACTTTCGCGGGCTGCCGCAGACCTGAAGGCAGAGATTCTGGCCATGCAGGAATTGGCCGCGCAGGTTCGGCGAGATGCGAAGCCTCCGGTGGATCGCATCGGGCGCGAAACGGCAGCCAAGGTCAAAGCCCTTGAGGCGGCCATTGCTGAGTATGACCGGAAGATTTCCTCCAAGGATTTCGCCTCCGCATCGAAGGGAGAGAAGGGCGAGAGCGCGGTGGTCAAGGTGCTGCGGGATGTGCGAGATGCGCGCCGTAAGATGTATGAGGCCGCCAAAAAGGCCGACAAGCCCGTGCGTAGCGCCGAGGAGATTTACAATGATCGCCGCCTGAAGGATGTGAAACGCCAGATGGAGGCGGTGCAAAAGCGCATCGCGGCAGGCGACTACACGCGCCCCGAGAAGCCTGCGCCTATTCCCAAGACCAAGGAAGTCAAGGAGGCAGAGTTTCAACTCGCGCAGGAAAAGAAGAAGTTCAACGAAGGGTTGTTCAAGGCCGACCTTGAAAAGCGTTCGGCTGGCCGCAAGGCTTTCGATACGACCCGCGAGGTCTTCAATACCGCGCGTGCCATCCAGACATCAGCAGATTTGTCAGCAGTGCTGCGTCAAGGTGGATTCATCGCCATCGGCCATCCCTTGCGTGCCGCCAAGGCCATTCCGTCCATGCTCAAGTCATTTCTTTCGGAAAGGGGTGAGCATGCGGTTAATAGTGAGATTCTGGCGCGTCCCAATGCCCCGAAATACGCGGAATCCAAACTCTACCTGCATGATCCGAACGATCTTCGCCTCTCCAAGATGGAGGAAGCCTACATGTCTCGCTGGGCTAACAAGATTCCGGGAGTGTCCCATTCCCAGCGCGCCTACACGACCTTCCTGAACCGTCTGCGGGCTGATTCGTTCGATGCCATGACCGAAGCGATGGGCCGCGAACCATTACCCGCTGAGGCGCAGGCCATCGCCAACTTCATCAACGTCGCCACGGGACGCGGAACGCTAGCGCAGGCCGGTGCGGCAGCGGTGAACCTCAACACCTTTCTGTTCTCTCCTCGCTACCTTTCGAGTCGATTTGAACTTCTCGCCGGACAACCGTTTTACAAAGGCACCGCCGCCACACGGGTCGCAATCGCCAAGGAATACGCCCGCACCTTGGGCGGTCTGGCAGTCATTTACACACTTGGAAAGTTGGCCGGGGCAACTATTGAGAGCGACCCGAAGGATAGTGATTTCGGAAAACTGAAGTTCGGCAACACGCGGGTTGACCTAATGATGGGGCTTGCGCAGGTCACTACTTTCGAGGCGCGTCTCGGTTCGGTGCTGTCAAAGTTTGCCAAGGGTGAGAAGATAAAGCCCGGCGAAGGGGATTTCTTGGCTCGCTTCATCCGCTCCAAGCTCGCCCCAGTTCCAGCATCCGTTATCGACGCCGCTACGGGAAAAGACATCGTTGGTCAACCTGTGACGCGCACCAGCGCCGCTACTCGACTCGTGAAGCCACTGGTCATTGACGACATTGTAAAGACCATGGAGGAGCAGGGGATCGAGCGCGGAACGGCCATTTCGCTGCTCATCATCCTTGGCATGAGTTCCCAGACCTATCAGCGCAAAGGGGAGCGACCGGCCCTGATCGAACCCGACGAACCATGACCGCGAAAAAAGGCATGCGGTTCATGGATGGCTACAAGGCAGGAAGCGCCTACGAAGTCCCTGATGTGGTTCGGGACTGGCAGTTCTACCTGATGCGCTTCGGGCGCACCAAACCCGGCGAGGAAAAGCTCTATTGGTTCCGAAGGCTGGTGGAGGAATTGCTGCCCGATCCAGTCTTTATTTGGGATGATTGGAGCGATTTGTTTTTTGGCGCTCTCTGCGGGGCCAAGGAAACGGTTGAGCGCATCAGTGGGAAACTTATCGAGGGCGACGAGAACTGGCGCAGGTGTGTGGTGGCAACCGGGGCGGGCGCTACTGGAAAATCAGCAAGAGCAGCTATCTGGATCATCATTAACTGGTTTGTGGCTCGTGAGGATACTGCCTGCATCCTGACATCCACTTCCGTGGACATGTTGGCGCGTCGTATCTGGTCAGACATTATGACTTGGATCGGCTCAATCAACGCCATTTTCGCCTCCAAGAACATGCCGCCACTCGGCTGTCGAATTATTCCGTCTGATTTGGAGATTCGATGGAACGACAGCGACCGCAAGCACGCCATTTTCGGAATCGCGGTCAAGCAGGGCGGAAATCCACAGGAAGCGGTAGACCGAATAAAGGGGATTCACGCCCCGCGCATCTTCGTGGTCATTGACGAGATGACGACCGTTCCCGATGCGATTGTCAAAGCGTGCCGAAACCTGAACAAAGGCACGAAAGAGTTCCAGCTTATCGGGCTGGGCAATGCCATCAGCAAGACTGATCCGCACGGGGAGCGCAGCGAACCAGAGAAGGGCTGGGAGTCCATCACGGTTGAGGACAAGTTCTGGATTACCCGCTATGGCTGTTCCGTACATCTGGACGCCTACGACAGTCCGGCAATGACCAATCCTGAGCGGTTCCATTTCTATCCGAACAAACAGAATCTAGACGAGGAGGCCAAGGAGCGTGGCGGTCTTAACTCCCCTGATTCATGGAGCAACATCCGTGGTTTTTGGCCGCCATCCGGATTGTCCGAGGCCATTTTTGATGAAGCGATCTTTGAGCAGTTCCATACGCGCGAGAAGGCTGTATGGAGGTCCTCATGGCAGATGGGCGGTGGATTCGATGTGGCGCTGGAAGGCGGCGACAGGCGCGTGCTCTACCCATTCAAATTCGGGGAGTTCGCCACGGGCGTCATGGGCATCGAATATATGGAACCTATCTTGGTGGAAATCGACAGCAGCACGGATAAGCGGTTCATTCACTACGCGATCAGCGATTCCGTCCAGCGGGTATGTGAGAACTACACAGTCGATGGAAAGAAAGCTCCGATTCCACCGGAAAACTTTGTCATGGATGTGACGGGTGAGGGCGGCGGTGTTTTTGCCATCCTCAGTGGGCGCTGGAGCGAGAAGATCGTGGCCTGCGAGTTCGGGGGCGCTCCTCCCAAAACCCAGATTTCCGCAACCCGTCCCACGACATGGTACGAGCTTTATAAGAACCGCGTGACCTACCTTTGGTATTCCCTGCGCCACTTCATTGAAGGAGGTCAGGTTCGTGGCTTGCGTGATAATGAGACGATCAAGGAACTGACGGCTCGTGACAAGAAGATGGTCGGGGGTAAGATTCAGGCGCTTCCCAAAAGCGAGATGAAGAAGTTTAAGAGCAAGTCGCCGGACATGGCGGATGCGGCAGCCGTCTGTATCCATCTTTTGATCGAGAAGGGCTATACACCAGCAGGAAATACCGGGGGTGGCCCTGTGGTTGATCCGGCGACATGGAATGTCTGGGCTGACCGAACCAATATCACTGATGGCAATGATTACGGGGACGAAAATGCTGGGTGGGCCTAATATGTGGGAAATGCGCCTTGTCTCACTCAATTCGGTTCCACCCGGTCTTTTCCGATTTCGCCATCCGATTTCCGGCACGGAACAGGCATTTCACACATGGAGTTTGTTACGCGAATGGGTGACAGATCATTGCGATGCAAATCGTTATCCTTCTATTTCCGATCAGGAAATTCAGCAGCAGATGTGCGAGCGATTTGGACCGGACAAAGTGAAGATGTATTGCGAGGGTGATGGCGTGACCGTTGAAGGGGTAAACCTTGGATGGCGTGATATTTTGCAGGGAACCAAGGTTCTGGGTGCCTTCGTGCTGGCTGGAAGGCCCTTGGTTTCTCAGGTGGAGGCGGATCGTCGAGCCGCGATTTGCTCCGGATGCAGTCGCAATGTAGGATTCGGCAAACCCTGTGGCGGCCTTTGTGGAGAACTTCAGGAGGCAGTGGAGGCCATTGTTGGACATCAGACCACTGTTTATGATGATAAGCTGGAAGCCTGCGCAGTCTGCAAATGCTCTCTAAAATCCAAGGTCTGGGTGCCTATGGAGTTCGTAAACATCGGAATAACTGATGAAATCAAGCAGCAACTGCCAAGTTTCTGCTGGCAACTGCCAGAAAACAGTTGATTTATCACGCGTAATCCGTAAAAACACCTAGCCAATGGCCAAAAACATTCCACCAGACGACAAATTAGCCGACTTGGAGGACGGAAAAGCGGTTTCCGAGCGTCTATCAGACCCGGATCAAGCCCTGCGTATCTGTCGGAAGTTCTATGCTGATGACAAATTAAGGGCCGCTCGACGGTTGAAGGTGCAATCGGCTTTCAATGGCAACGCCCCAAAGTCCGATGAGGCCATGCGTGCGGCTGGTCGCGGGAACGATTCCAACCTGAACTTCAAGCGGCATCGCGGGCAGATTATGAACGCGTGGACGCCATTCTTCGATCTGGTTTGTGAGGTTCCGGTCTGTATCGACGGTGATCTGGATTATGGGGATGCATCACAGAACGAGGCGATGATGCGCGGATTTGCGGAGTATTTTCATCAGATGATGTTCAACTGGCGCGGATTCGATGACATGAGCCAGCTTTGCGATCTGCAAATGCTCTTGCATGGGCCAGGGGTGCTGGCGTGGGAGGACGCATGGGATTGGCGTCCCAAGGCGATTTTGGCGGGGAATATCTATTTCCCCAACGAGGTGAATATCTCGTTGGATAATTGCGAAATGGTGGTGCTGAACACGCCAAAGAGCGCCGGAGAATTGTGGCGCTGTATTGAGGATGAGGAGACAGCCAAGAAAGCGGGGTGGAACGCGGAGGCGGTCAAGCGGGCGATCATGGATAGCGCCTCGAATGCCGACATGCGCAGTTGGAAATGGGAACGGTGGGAGCAGGCGTTTAAGAACGGCGACATTTACATCAGTCAGACCCAGACCAAAATCATCCAACTTTGGACAATCTTCGTGCAGGAAATGGACGGTACGATTTCCCAGAAGGTTATTCCTTTCGCCAGTGGAAACACCAAAATTCAGTTCCTTTACGAAAGCGTCTCGCGATACGAAGGCTGGGATCAATGCCTGTGTCTGTTTCCGTACGACATTGGAGCTGATGGCACCTATCACTCAGTCAAGGGGTTGGGCACCGACATTTATCCTTTCTGTGCGCTGCTGAACAACATCGACAATAGTATTGCTGATTTGGTTATCGGGGGAATCAAACCGATGTGGCAGCCTGAGACCAACGCCAAGATGGAGGATTTCAGGATGGCCAAGTGGGGCGGGGGAAACTTCGTTCCGAAAGGGATCAATCCGTTGCAGATGGACATCAGCCGGGGCATCGCTCCGGCGCTGGAGGTTTCGCGCGGATTCGCCCAGACCATGAGCAGCAACACGGCGGCGGCCAGCAACGATGAGTTTGCTGCGCCTACCGTGGAGGAGACAGCCAAGAGCGCGATGATTCGGGCGTCTGAACGCGCGAAACTCACCAAGGGACTGCACAACCGCTACATGCGCGGTAAAGACCGGCAATACAGCGAGACATGGCGTCGGGCAATCAATCCGAAGTTGAGTGACCATCATCCGGGATCAAAGGAGGCGCTAGCCTTTCAGAACAAGTGCAAGAAGCTCTGTCGGAAGCTTGGCGTCGAATGGGAGCGTGCTTTTCCTGCTGAAGATAGTCCCACGGGTGAAGCTGGAAAGTTTACGGTGCTGGAATGTGTAACCAACATCCGCGCCAATCGCTCCCTTGGGCTTGGCAGTGCCGCCATGCGGATCGAGATTGCCAATCAACTGATGGCCAATATCGACCGATTCGATGAGATTGGTCAAAATGAAATCAAGCGGATGTTCGTGGCCGTGATGACCAGCTTTCATAGCGTGGATGCAATTGTGCCGAGTATCGCTATGGAGCGTGACGCGACCAATGATGAGGCGGTGGCGGCGCAGGAAGACAATGCCTTTGCCATACTTGGGCCACAAGCCGAGGCTTTTGTCACCTCGTCACAAAATCACGTCCTGCATTTGCAGGTGCATATTCCTTCGATGCAAAAGGACATGCAGCTTTGTGATGCGGGTGAACAAGACCCGCGCCAATGTCAGCGCAGTCTGGAAGGAAAAGGCCCACACGCCAACCTGCATCTGAAAGAACTGAAGGGAAATCCAACCCGCCAGAAGGAATACAAAATGTTCTCCACGCAACTGTCCGAGATTGCCGCCTACCAGGATCATCTCGACCAGACCATTGCCGAGCAGGATCAGGCGGCAGCCGAACAACCGCAACCGGGCGAAGTCACTCCCGAGATGGCCAAGGTTCAAGGCAATTTGGCCATTAAACAGGAGAAGGAGCAGGGATCAATGGCGCTCAAGGCCCAGAAACAGCAATTCGATCAACAGATGAAAGTCATGCAGGCACAATTCGATAAAGCCCTGAAAGATGCGCAGGCTGCAGCGGATATTGCCCGAGACAATGCCATCACCCGAAACGAGTTGAATCGGGCAAATATCGAAGCAGTCGCCAAACTCACATCCGAACCCGCAACTTCCGAAGCATGAAGAAGTCCGCATTTCTTCAGGAGTACGGCCCAGAGTGGAAGAAGTTCGCGCGCAAGCCGATGTTCGCTGCCCTCCTTTCCATGCTTGACGACGAAAGCCCATCGCGCGAAATCACCACCAAAGGAGAGAATGACCGGTTACACGGCGGGGCAGTCTTCACTAATGAGATTTTCGGCTGGGAGAAGATGCGAAAACTGATCGCTGAACTGGCCGATTCCCCTATGGAAACCAAGGAGATTCCAGATACTTATGAACACGCTGAAACCATCTAATTATGGCTACTGAAACCGCAGAACCACCCGCCAAACCGTTGACCACACCATTCTCGGCGGCCTTGGGAAAATCCTTCACTGAAGCCGCGAATGCAGGAAAAGAACCTGTGGTTACTGAAGTCAAAGAAAAACCTCCCGTTGAGGAGGTGAAGCCAAAAGAGGGAACCCCAAAGGACTTGTTCAAGAATCCGGACGCTGAACCAAAATCGGCATTTGATGACATTGCCGCTCCCGAGTTCAAGGATGAGAAGGGCAGAAAGGGCTGGGAGGCCCAGCGCGCCGAGGGCAAGAAATGGGAACAGCAGGCGCAGGCGCTGGAGAAGCAGATTTCCGAATGGAAGGCCGCTGGACGAGACCCAGAGGCACTGGAGAAAAAGCTGGCCGAAAAGGAATCCAAGCTCACGGAATACAGCGATTTGGTAGCTCGTGCTCGTATCGAGACGCACCCTGAGTTCAAACGCGAGTTCATTGACGGTCGTGAAAAACTTGTCAATCGCGCCAAGACCCTGATCGACGCGGCGGGTGGTGACGGCGCAGCGGTCGCCAAGGCACTGAACCTGACCGGAAAGGCGCGTGAGGACGCCCTGACCGAACACGCCGAGGGCCTGAATCAACTTCAGGCCGGTCGCCTCGGTAATATTCTCGATGAGTTGTCTTCTCTGGACGAGCGCGCCGAGGAGAAGCGTTCCAAGGCACAGGAAAGTTATGCCGAGATTCAAGAGCGCGAACGTCTCAAGCAGATTGATGAACGCGCCAATCTGGTCAAGCGCCGGTCGTTAGAGTTTGACGACACAGTGAAGCAATTGCGAGGTCAGTTGGAAGTTCTAAATCCCGCCGAAGGTCACGACGAATGGAACAAGCGCGCCGAGGAAATCATACAGGGAGCACGCGCCTATGTGGAGCAGAACCCGACTGCTGACATTGAAGCGGAGATTCGCGCTCGTTCGATGATGGCTTATCGCGGCCTTTTCATTCAGGCAGACAAGGCCGTGGAGGAACGGGATGCGGAGATTACCAAACTGAAGGCCGAACTGAAGGCTATCCATGGAAAATCCCCAGCCCTCAATGGGCGCGGAAGTGCCGCACCATCAACCGGTGATTCCAAACGTCCCTTCAGTGCGGGGTTGTCTAAAACCATGACTGGAGAATAGCCATGCTGGTTATCATTGCTTTTTGCGCCAAGGATAAACCAATTGCGGAGCGTCTTGCCTCATGGATTGCCGAACTGGGCGGTGTAAAAAAACACGACTGCCTTCTGGCGGTGCATATCGACACCAAGAGCACAGGCGTCATCGAAACGCTGCAAGGCTGCTTTGGACGAGTGGCTGAGTTTTCAGTGGATGACACTGAGACGATTTATCCCTTCATTGCCAATATGATGTGGAAGCGATCTGCCCAACATGTGGCCGACATGAACGAGTCCATGCCGTGGCTCTGGCTGGAGCCGGATGCGGTTCCCATAGTTCCAGAATGGCTAGATCGGATCGAGGAAGAATACAAGACATGCGGGAAGCCCTTCATGCTCGATCAGGTAATTACCCCAAACTCCGTTCATAATAGCGGCGTTGGAGTTTATCCAGCCAAGGTCCGAGACTACACGATGAACCTGTGGAATCTGGCAAATATCCCGTGGGATGTGTTTTTTAAGGAGGATTTCACTCCCAAGACGCATCACACCGAACTGATTCACGACAAGTTCTACAAGGTCTGGGACGATCCGACCAGCGGCGCTCCGGTATTTCCCGATGCAGAATCGTTGTCGATCATCGAATCCAAGGCGGTGTTATTCCATCGAAACAAGGATGGGAGTTTGATCCAACGCCTGCGCGAAGCTCGGGGAGGTGTAGTGGCCGCACGCGCTTCTCATTCAAGCGAGGTTCTTGGTTCGATTCCAAGCCCCGAAACTACCAAGGTTTTCATCACCAATCCCGGTCCAGCTACGGTAGTGGCAAGATCGCTGGCTGAGAGCATTCGATTTCACTGCGCCGAACTGGCTGGACTGGTGGAAGACAAGCCGAGCCGGAAGCAACAACTTCACGCCGAACTACGGAAGGTCAAACTTTTGGGATCGGCAAAAACCAGAATGAAATCCAAGTGACCTGTGACATTTTCGTTCGGTCGTATGCAGGGGATTTTGAGTGGCTCACCTACTGTCTTCGCTCTATCCAGCGATTCGCCAAGGGATTCCGAAAGACGATTGTGGTTGTTCCGCATGGACAGCATCCGCCGACCGGCACCGCAGAAACCGTCTTCTTCATCCATGAGAAAATGGACGGCTATTTGGATCAGCAGAGTTGCAAACTCCACGCTGACTCCTTTACGGACGCCGATTACATCCTCTACACCGACAGCGATACGATCTTTACCCGTGAAATTACACCATCCGACTGTGTGGATGGAAACAGGGCGAATTGGCTCTATACCCCATATAGCAGCCTGACGGGCGATAACGCTCAATTCTGGCGCGCGGTGACCGAAAAGGCGATGAAACGACCGGTGGAGTTTGAGTTCATGCGCCGCCATCCCTTCTGCGTTCCACGCTGGGCGCTAGAAGGTCTACGCCAATGGTTCTGGAGGGTCCACGGAATGAGCTTGGAAAATTACATTGCCGCACAGCCCTCCAAGGATTTCAGCGAGTGGAACATCATGGGGGCATGGCTCTGGAATCATCATCGCGAGCGCATCAATTGGACGAACACGGATGTTGAATTAGGCGTGCCTTTTGTACATCAGCACTGGTCGCACGGCGGTTTCTCGGATGAGATTCAAAAAAATCTTGAATTAGCACTTGCGTAATAGGCTTCAATACTGTGGTATTTGGTGTATGCCAAAAGCAAAAGATTTAACGGGTCATCGATCAGGGAATCTCGTTGTTCAATACGAGATTCCATCGCTCCGAAGTCCGAATGGAGCATCTATTCGATTGTGGATGTGCAAATGCGATTGCGGTAAATACAAGGCGGTTCGTGGTGTGCATATAGCCAACGGGAAAACCATAAGCTGCGGGTGTATATTTCACAGGCACACAAGGCGCGAGAATGGTAAATGCACCAGAACTTATACCTCTTGGTATTCAATGAAAAATCGGTGCTCAAATCCCAATGATCCGTTCTGGAAAACCTACGGTGGTCGGGGCGTTAGGGTTTGTGATGAATGGAGTGAGTTTAAGAACTTTTTGCGAGACATGGGTGAACGACCCAATGGAACGACACTGGACAGATTTCCCAACCACAACGGAAATTATGAACCCGGAAACTGCCGCTGGGCGACTCCACTAGAACAAGGCAGAAACTCCAATATCAACGTCAGGGTCGAATGGAATGGCACTAGTGTATGCTTATCAGAATTGGCTGAGATTAATGGGGTCAGTTACTCAGCCGTAAAACAGGCGTACCGGACGCATGGGAAAGAGCGCGTCTTGTCCAGAATGGCTGAAGGTTCGTTCCGGCCCGCTAAAAAAAGGGCGCTGGCATGAAAGTCCTGATTCTCGTCCTGAGTTCACGCCGCGACCCATGGGACAGACTCATGGACACATCGCTTCTGACGTGGGATGCGGTCGATCATCCTGACGTGGAAACGCTTTATTACTGCGCCCAGCACAACGGCAACGAGTTGAGGCGCGAGAATATCCGATACTCGGCAATGGAGGATTCGCTGGAAAATATCAGCCCTAGAACGCTGGAGGCGTTCGGTTGGGCCTTGGAGAAAGAATGGGATTTTTTGGCCCGACCAAACTCCAGTTGCTATGTCCACAAGGGAAATTTAGCGAAGCACTGTGAGAGTCTGCCTCGAACTGGCGTTCTAAGGGGGGCGTGGACAGGAGGCGCGGATGAGCAAGGCTTTCTCTGGGGGGGCGGGCAATACATCATCTCGCGTGACGTTGTGGAGCGCATGGTGGCAGCGGGGGGTGGATGGAAGAACAAACTCATGGACGACGAGGCGATCACTCGCTGCGCGCAGGGCATCGGAATCGATATGAAGCAGGGGGCGATGTTCTGCACGATTGACGATCAATTCGACGGAAAATGGGCCTGTATGACGTACGGAGGCGGCGAGCCATTCGAGTTCACAGACTTTTCCGATCTGCACAAGGCCGATGGGCACTTCTTTTTTCGGGTGAAGCAGGATCACAGCCGTGAATTGGATGTGAAACTCATGCGGGAATTAAAGGCGCATCTGCCATGAAGATCACCGAAACATGGCTGAATATTCGCAAGCGCAGGGCTGGACGTGTCTTTATTCGCGAATACAAAAAACGAGATGGTTTTCAAATCCTTATCTACGGAAGGATGTGGATTAGCGTGGTATATGGAAACTATAAGGGAATCGAAAACAAACCAAACTGTGAGTATTTTGATGAATTTAGCGTCCTATGGACCGAGTGCGGAACGATGTCTTTCCTTCCATGATTTACACGTTTGATACCAAGCGAGAGCAGTTGAAAAACGGGTACTTTCGAGTGGGAGATGGACCCGAAAAAGTGCTCGTTCTTGGTTCGTGTCGGACAATGGCCTTCCTGAACTATCTGGAGCGGGCAAATGCTCTTCTTGGCGGCCTGACCATCACCTACATAAATCCATTCGACTGGAATTGGAATGCACGCGAGGAAGAGGTCAATCTGGAGGCTGTGATTGACGCGCTGGAAACCGATCCACGCATCCTGCAAGTCCTGAGTGAGACAACGATCTTCATCCATGAGCATTTTGGGAATTACGGTATGTTCAACACCTCCACGGAATCCCCGAAGAACATTTATCAGTTCGGTATGAATCCACGTCTGGACATCAGCATCCCGAATTTTCACGACCTTTTCATCTTGTGGAATGACTTCGCCTCGTTTGGGGATGTGCCGTCCAACTGGATTGAACTTGGGCAACAGGCGGTGGCAAAGTTTTGCAATCTCTGCTGGCTGACAAGTTTCCCTGAGTTCGGCCCGTATTTCATGGAGCATTGGACGAAGAAACGCTTCTTCTGGACGCCCAACCACACGTCAGCGGAGTTCACGCTCTATCTTTTCCGACAGATGAACGAGAAGTTTCTCAATCTTCCGCTGGACAACGATTTCTGGCAGCAAGCGGCTGGCGAGGATATGTTCCGCGATCCACACACAGAAGTTCATCCGAAAGATATTGCCGCCTACGGGCTGACTTGGGACAACTGATTTATGAACGAAACCTACGTATTCCTGCGACCCGTAGAAGCCGCACTGATTGATGACCTGATCGAAACCCTCAAGAGGGATTTTGGCGAAGTCCGGTTCTTGGAGATAGGGGTGTTTGGCGGAAACTCAACAAGGGGTGTCGTCAAGAAATGCCGTGAGATTGGAGTGCCTATTTACGCTGCTGGTGTGGATTTCCCTGAGCAGAAACCTGCGCCAATCCCGACGCCGGACTACGAGTTTCATGCGGGAGACAGCATGGATATGTGGAGGAACATTCACGGCTCGTTTAACTTTTTATTCATTGATGCATGCCATTGTGTTAATCACAGTTCTCAAGACTTCCTGAACTACTCCCCGTTTGTCGAGGTCGGGGGCTATATTCTCCTGCACGACACCGCCCTTCCCACCGGGAAAAAAGAACAAGGCGATTGGCCGCAGTATCACGGATATGCAGGAAAGAAAGATTCTACTTTAGGTGTGCGAGAGGCACTTAAGAAACTGGGTCTGCTTGATGGTCGTCGATCCGACTTTGAGTTTGTCCGAGAACTCGAATCAGATAGTGGACTCATGGGAATGATGCTTTTTCGGCGCGTTCTGCCATACTGATAACATGAATAAACGAAAGCTAGTTGGCGATAGAACACGAAAGGAGATGTCTTGGATAAGAGAAGGCGAATGCATAAGATGCACAAGTCATGCTCTTGATAACCAAGGATACCCTAGAATGCGACGCGGAGGATACAAAAAGGCCATAAGAATCTCCCGACTATTGTTAATTCGACGGTTTGGGGATATTCCTCCTACGGTTGTATCGCGTCACTCTTGCGATAACAAATGGTGTATTCGGCCAGACCACATTATTAGCGGAACACAGGCGCAAAATGTTGGAGACTGCGTAGAGCGAGGAAGACACGTCAGTAAATGTGGTGAATACAGCCCGAGAGCAAAACTTACGTCATTGCAAGTTATTCAGATCAGAGATGCTCATGGAACAACAAGAAGCATCGCCAAAAGATTCGGCACTAGTGAGACCAATGTCACAAGTATACGCTCTCGTAGAACTTGGGCACACCTACCATGAAGCCCGCCATTGTTTTCGTCCGCGTCGTCGGAAAACCAGAATACGAGCCGGGCGCACAACGCTGGCTCTCTGCCTATCGTCGCCACAAACCCGAGATTCCGCATGATTTAGTCATCATTAACCGCTATGCCGATGGCGACTCGTCTTTTGACGATGTAGCCACGGACATCCTGCGCTACGATGGTGGCGGATGGGACTGTGGCTCATGGCAGTTCGCTGGGCGCAATATCGAATCCGATCTGTTGGTCTGCTTTAATTCCACGACTCAGATCATGGGTAATGGATGGCTGGAGCAATTTGTCAGCGCCTTCGAGAAGCACGGTGAGGGGCTCTACGGGCCGATGGCTTCGCTAGAGGTCGCTCCGCATATCCGCACGCCCTGCATGGCGTTCAGTCCATCTGTCATCAACGGCTATCCGGCGACCGTCGATAGCCGGGAGGCCACGTATCAATTCGAGTCGATGGGATTTCCAGGCGTTCCGAACTTCAGCCTGTGGGCCAAGGCGCAGGGATTTCCAGTCAAGATGGTAACGTGGAGCGGCGTATACGATTTGCTGGACTGCCGAAAACCTCCGAATGTGTTTCGAGACGGCGACCAGAGCGATTTGATCGTTCATGACAAACATGCCGAACTTTACGCCACCTCTGATTCGGCTGGTCGGGCCTATCTGGAGAAACTCGCCAACGGATGAAGGTATTGGTCACAGGAAAGTCAGGTTTTGTGGGCAAGCATGTCGTGAAGTGCCTGTTGGATCGAGGAATCGAACTCTCCAATGATTTTACAGATCGACCGGCTGCCGTCATCCATTTGGCGTGGGGTGGATTGCCCAACTACGAAAACGCCTCCCATCTGGAACATGCCCAATGGCAGTGCGATTTACTGGACGCCATGCTGGCTGATGAAATCAAGAACATCACCGTGGCCGGAACATGCCTTGAGACGGTGGCGATTCCACCAGCCTACGGAATGGCCAAGACTTTCGTGCGCGAATTTCTGATGAGCAAGTTGCCCCGCGCCAAATGGGTCAGGCTATGGTATCTTCATGGCCCAGGTCAGCGCAGGGAATGTCTCGTGCCGAGTTTGGCCGAGGCCATGAATCGCGGTGACGAGGTGTTTAAGGTTATCGACGGCTCCCGAGACTTTATGGATGTTCGCGAAGTGGCCGCACGTTTGGTGGATGTGGCGCTTCAAACGGAGGTTAATGGCATCATGGATTGCTGCACTGGTAATGCTGTGCCGGTGGCTGAGTTCTGCCGTCAGTTTGTGGGCGATCACCCCATTCGCATCGAACCGGGCTATCCCATCCCGTGGTACGAGCCTAAGGTTTTCAGCGGCAACCCATCCAAGATCAGTCTCGTCCATGAACATCATCCCGCTTCCTAGATGTCTGTGCTGCGAGGGGGTGCTGGTTCCGCTCATTGACTTTGGAGGGATGCCTTTAGTCAACACCTACGGAGTGGATGAATTGGTGCCGATGCGGGTCAATCGCTGCGCGGCTTGCTGCCATCTGCAATTAAGTGGGGCCGTCGATCCGCTGGTTCTTTACAGTGATTACGCTTACTGTTCCGGAACAGGCCGAACGGCGGCGGATTTCTTCGCCTCCTTTGCGCGCACGGCGTTGAGCTACGTGCCGTCAGCCTCATCCATTTTAGACATCGCTAGCAATGATGGCTCGCAACTGGACGCCTTTAAGGCGCTGGGCCTGAAGACAACCGGCGTTGATCCAGCTGTGAACTTGGCGGTTATCGCGGCTACCAAAGGGCACGGAGTTATTATCTCGCTATTTGAGGATGCAACATTCCCCGAGGGGCACACCTTCGACATCATTACCGCGCAGAATGTTGTCGCCCACACGCACCGCCCGATGGAGTTTTTACGAAAATGCGTAAAAATAATGCATAGCGGGTCTCGGTTGTTTGTCGCCACCTCCCAGGCGAACATCGTCGTGAATGGCGAGTGCGACACGATTTATCACGAGCACATCTCGTATTTCAACTCCGTCTCCATGGCGAATTTGGCGCAGCGATCCGGTCTAAAAGTGTTGGATATTGTCATGCACGACATCCATGGAACCAGCTACGTTTTCGTGCTTGGACTGGCGGGCGAGTCATCTGTTCGTGTGAAGAACCGGATGCAATGGGAGCGCGCTGTTGGACTGCATCGCGGTCCTATTTATCGCTGGTGGAAAGCGCATGTAGCTGAGAAAATCGCGCGTATTAAGGAACGCATCAAAACCTATCAGGATGATGGATTTTACACTGTTGGATGCGGAGCGGCAGCCAAGGGTATTTCCATCCTGAATATGGCTGGCGTGAAGTTGGATGTGCTGGCCGATACCACGCCGACCAAGTGGAACAAGCGCACGAGCGGCATGCGCATTGTGCCATTCACAGAGATTGGCACAATGCAGGCTCGGAAGATTCTGTTCGTGGTTCTGGCCTGGAACCTGTCAGTTGAGATCAGGAGAAACGTAGAGGCACTGCGGAGTCATGGGGAGGATGTGTTTATCGAGGTTCGGTAAAATAGTTGTTGACCTTTTACGCTTAAAACGTAAAAAGCGAATCCAGAGGTTCGATTCAGCGGTGCTCCTCCCGCCAACTTTGGGCTGAAAATACAGGAACCGGCCCAACCTGAAACCAAACACGCGCCCGTTATCGACGGGGATTTCGCGTGGTTTCAACACCCTGCTTTTTTCAAATCCTACTCATATGGCATGTCCTGACTACTTCACTGGCCTTCGGATCAACACCGAACACCTTGGCAACGAGATTCACATGATCCCGTCGCCCGCCACTCCTTACTACAACTTCGTCCAGCGCGGCGTGTTCCCCAAGAACAGCGGCGTCAATATGACGACCTTCATCGCGGGTCGCGTTGAGCCGACCAGCAAGAGCGCCGGTTGGTCCGATGTGACGCTGGCGAACAATATCATCACGGGCGGCGCGTGCGCCGACACCTACACGGATGTTCCGGTGGGTTTCAAGGAGAAGAACTTTGCCCCACGCAAACTCTCGCTCAAGGGGCCGTCCATTTGTAAAGATACCCTGACCTACTCGCACAATCCCATGGCTTTCATTCAGGGCCATTATGTGCCGTCACTCTCAAATTACGTGAAGCGTAAGATCGACTTGGAGTTCCGCGATCAGACCATCAAGTTCAGCAACAAGATGTCGATTGCCAGCGGGGCCTTCAGCAATGTCTTCACCGGCACGACCAATCCGACGATCAAGCCCACCTCCCAATTGAATTGGGATTGGCTGGATGGCGTGGCGGCTCGCCTCATCAGTTCGGGTGCGACCAACGGCGACGAACAGGTCATCGAGTACGGCCCTGACGGCCCGGTTTTCCCTATCTTCATCGGTCTGGAGATGCTCAACCGTCTCGCGACCAACATGCCTGCCATTCGGGGCGATTTCCAATACGCCTTTGAGGGCAAGGGAGCGATGGCTGAAACGCTGCGAGCAATTGGGGCGAGTCGCCAGATCAAGAACTTCCGCTTTGCGCCCGTTACGCATCCGCCGCGCTTCTCATGGAACAACAGCATCCTCGTGGAAGTCGAAGCCTTCGACAACAACGGTGATGTCACCTACGGCACCGGCTCTGCCGAAACCAGCGCCTACATCAATGCCGAGTACGAGGCAGCCATCATCCCGCACACCATGCAGTGGAAGGCGGACATCGTGACTCCCGACAACGCCGGGCTCGATTTCGATGTCACCTCGTGGAATGGCGACTGGAACTTCATCACTGGCGCGAACAACATGGTGCTCAACGGTGGTGCCGCCTGCTTCGACCCTCTCCACAAGTGGGGCGCGCACTTCGCAGAATACGTCTACGCCCCTGAGCCGATCCACACGCAGTTCGGCTGGGTATTGTTCTTCAAGCGTTGCCAGAACGATCAGGCCGTGACGGTCTGCACCAGCGGCTTGTAAAAGAAACCTCAAACAGCGCAGCGGGGCGAAATCTCCGCTGCGCCATTGAGATTTCAATATGGCCGATACACTAACACAGGCAGCCAAGTTCGGGGACACTGACGACACGCTTATTGCGAAGCTCGCCAGGGCGGCGCAGACCTATGCCGGGGTGGTGAACTCTGCGAATATCGAGCGACAGACTCCGCAACTCGGCCAAACCAACTCCAATCTGTTGCGTTTCGCTTACGCAGTCCAACAACTCTAAAAAATGGCTGAATTACAGGATCAAGAAGCAAAGTTTGGGGACACGGATAATACCCTTCTGCTAAAGGCGGCAACCGCATTGCAAGCTGTTGCGAGCGGTGGCGCAGGCGATGCCGTCCTCTACACTGCGCAAACCAAAACGGCGGCGGAGCAGCTTATCGCGCGGAAGAACCTTGGCGCACTAAGCCAAGTGACGCTCCTTGGAGATGACGGTTCACAAACAGTCTTTCCTCCAGCGGCAGATACCAACGCGGCGCGCGGAACAGCCCTGCAAGCGGCCAAGACGGCGGCGGCTAGCGGAGACACGATCTTTGTCGGGCCGGGAACGTATGACACGAACAACCTACTCAAGAACGGAGTCAACTGGGATTTCGCTCCTGGAGCCAAGGTGAACTTTACTGGAACCTCGGACACCGCAATTTTCGACGATGGCCCGAACGGAACCAACGGTGCGGTTACATGCGTTATTCGAGGGGACTCCTTCCGCAACACGGGTGCGCCAATCAATCCGCAGGTGGGAGCGTGGGTCTTCGGCACGGTCATCAACCAGACCAACGCCGGGTCGTTCATCACCATCTATTCCAA
>Ga0247757_10000181_pt1 | contig 51823 bp, 57 predicted proteins | sample UWRJL126311R4_FD_180929 | JGI IMG/M metagenome (GOLD analysis project Ga0247757, IMG submission 180929) | Plant litter microbial communities from Arlington Agricultural Research Station in Wisconsin, United States - UWRJ-L126-311R-4 | ecosystem: Environmental > Terrestrial > Plant litter >... | reverse complement strand
GAGCCTTCTGGGAACGCCGCCCTGGACCGGGGCGGCGTTCTCGCGTTCGGGGACGACCGCGTATCCACGGTGAGGGACGACGGGCCGATGTTGGCACCTCGGCAATACGGCTCATGGGACCCCCCGAGCACGCTATGTTCGCTTCCCCCCGCAGCCCCGCCCGTTCGCTCATGACCCCCTCCCCGCCGCCCAAGAAGCGCCACCCGTACGACCAGTGGGCGCCCGACAGCCGTGCCCTCGATCTCGTCGGGGACAAGTGGACGCTGCTCATCGTGCGCGACCTGTCCCCCGGCCCCCGGCGCTTCGTCGAGCTCCACCGCGTGCTGCCCGGCATCTCGACCGAGCAGCTGCGCTCCCGCCTGCACCGGATGGTCGCCGACGGCCTGCTCACGCGCCGGCGCTACCGCGAGGTGCCGCCGCGGGTGGAGTACGAGCTGACCGAGCGCTCCCGCGACCTGCTGCCGATCATCGCCGAGCTGGTCCGCTGGGGCCGCCGGCACGAATGGTCGACCCCGCGCAACGGCGAGCACGTGGACGTCGGCGCGGTGCTGCGCGCCGCGCCGGGCTTCGGGGTGCCCGTCGACGCCAAGGGCGTGGTCCAGGTGACGGTCAACCACGACGAGACGCCCGCGCACTACCGCCTGACCCTCGACAACGGGCGGCTCACCGTGCACGAGGAGCACACCCCGGAGCCCGACGCCGGGCTGCACGGCACCCACGACGCGTGGATCGCCGCGCTCGGACCGGACTCCGACCACGCGGTGCTGGACATCGTCGGGGACCGCGGGCTCGCCCAGACGGTGCTGCGCGCCCTCTCGCTGCTCGACGAGTAGGACCAGAGTGCCCGGGGAGGGTTTCGAACCCCCACGCCCTTGCGGGCAGCCGGGTTTAAGCCGGCCGCGTCTACCGTTCCGCCACCCGGGCCGCTCAGCGCGCCAGCCTACTGCCAGCCGCCCGGCCGACCGCGCGACGGCCGGTGCGCCCAGGTCGGTGGATCGCTGATCCGCACAGCCCGTAGGCTGCGCAGCTGATGGTGCGAGGAACGCGACGAACGTTGGGCGGACTCATCCCGAGTTCATTCGTGCCCTCGCTACCCTGGAAGGCGCAACTTCGGCCTTCCGCCCGCGTTACAACGGGCGAGGAAGTCCTCTTCTCGTGGAAGTCACAACCCTGAACACCACAGGCGCCGCCGGACTGCGCGGGCCCACCCCCCTCCTCCGACTCCAGTCGGATGAGCGGCTCGTCGCGCTCACGCGCAAGGGGAACCAGGCCGCCTACGAGGCCCTCGTCGCGCGATACCAGTCCCGCCTGCTCGCTTTCTGCCGCCACATGCTGGGCAGCAAGGAGGACGCCGAGGACGTGCTCCAGGAGGTCTTCGCCGCGTCGTACTCGGCGCTGATGGCCGACGACCGCGCGATCAACGTGCGGCCGTGGTTCTACCGCATCGCCCGCAACCGCTCGCTCAACCACCTGCGCCGCAAGAGCGCCGTGGGCGTCGACTCGATGGACATCCATCTGGCCGACCACGGCACGACGACCGCGGACCGCGTGCATCAGCGCGAGGAGTTCCGCCTCCTCATGGGCGACGTGCAGGAGCTGGCCGAGACGCAGCGCACCGCGCTGCTCCTGCGCGAGATCGACAACCTCTCCTACGACCAGATCGCCGAGGCGATGGACACCACGGTGTCCTCGATCAAGTCGCTCCTGGTCCGCGCCCGCGTCAGCCTGGCCGAGGCCTCCGAGGCTCGCGCCATGTCCTGCGAGGACGTCCGCGCCGAGCTCGGCGAGGTCGCCGAGGGCCTGGCCAAGCTCAGCCCCCAGGTCCGCCGCCACTGCCGCCAGTGCGAGCGCTGCGGCGCCTTCCGCGACCACCTGAAGCAGACCAACAAGGCCCTGGCCCTGGCCCTGCCGGTCGCGCCCTTCCTGCTCATCAAGAAGCTCGTCCTGGCCCACCTGGGCACGACGGCCAGCGCCGGCACCGCGTCCGCCGCGGTTGCCGCCACGGCCACCAGCGCCGGCACGGCCGGCGCGGGCGGCTTCCTCTCCGCCTCGGTCGCCACCATCGCCTCCAAGACCGCCGCCGGCCTCGCCGCCGCGGCGATCGTCACCGCGGGCGCCGTCGAGGTCGACCGGGCCCAGAACGCGCCGAGCCAGCGCGGCGAGCCGGTCGCCCAGGCCATCGCGCCCGTCAAGCCCGTCCCCCAGGCCCCCGCCGAGCCCGTCGCGGTCGCGTCCGTCGCCCAGCCGACGGTGGCCGACACCAAGGACCTGGCGGCCGCCACGGCCGAGCGCGAGGCCAAGTCCCGCGCCGCCGGCGACGAGCCGGCGGCCACGACGCCCACCGAGACGACGCCGGCGGAGCCCACGCCGACCACCCCGACGACGCCCACGGAGACGACGCCCGCCGCGACGCCCCCGCCCGCGACGACGACCACGGAGACCGGCGGCGACACCACCGTCCTGCCGCCCACGGTCATCACCGACCACACGGGCGGCACCGTGCCGACCGACTCCTCCGCGCCGCCCGTCGCCCCGGTGACCACGCCCGCACCGCCCGTCACCGCCGGTCAGCCGGCGGCCCCCGCTCCGGCCCCGCCCGCCGAGGCGCCGACCGCCACGGTCACGGCCCCGCCCGTCGACGTCACGGTCACCGCCCCCACGGCGCCCACCGCGCCGGCCCCGGACCCCGCCGCGCCGGGCACCAAGCCGTAGCGCGACCGGCCCGACGGCCCGACCGTTGCGGCTAGGGCCGCTCGGTCCCGAAGTTGAACGAGCGCAGCGGCAGCTTCAACGGGCCGTTGGAACCGACCGCGTCCGGGAAGCCCACGTAGATCGGCACGTACGGCGCCCGCAGGTCGACCTGCACGGCCTCGGTCGGCTTCGGCACGTCCGGGTAGAGGAAGAAGCGCTTGCCGTAGAAGAGGTTGCCGGCCTGGCGCGGCCCGTCGCAGGGGCCGCTCAGCCGGCCCTCGTAGGTGATCACGTAGCCCGGGTACAGGTTGACGCGGGTGCGCCCCTCGCCGCGCAGCGAGAAGCAGCGGATCTCCCCGCGCAGCTGGGCGATCGACCGGGTGGCGCGCACGGTGAGCATGGCGCCCGGGTCGTCGCCCACGTAGGCGCCGAGCGCCAGCGGGGTGATCGTGTAGCTCTGCACGCCCTGGGTGCCCTTGGAGACCTGCTCCGTCGTCTGCAGGCGCAGCTCCTCGTCCCCGCGCGGCGTGACCTGCTCAAGGCGGTCGTCGCGCAGCACGTTGACCGCGACGGGCTCCTTCACGACCACGACGGTGCGGGAGGCGTCCGGGTCGTCCAGCAGCCGGACGACGACCCAGATCGCCACGAGCACGCCCAGGACGATCAGCGCGAGCCGCACGCGCGGCCAGCGACGGCCCGTGACCTCGGGGAGGGTCGGGCCGTATTCGGGGCGGACGATCGTGGACATCGCGGGAGACAGTAGGCGATCGGGCCGGATCAGGGCCCGGCGTCGTCGACCGCCACCAGCGTGGGAGCGGGCGGTCCGCCGTCGATGCTCGCGGTGTAGGTGCCCTTGCGCTGGCCGGGAATGCGCGCGGTGCCGTCTCCTCCGGCCGGGACCGAGACGGTGACCGGCGGCGTGGTCGCGAACACGATCTCGTGGGCCGCGCCGTCGGCGGCCTTCACCGTCACCGCGATCGGCAGCTGCGGCGGCACCGTGACCTGCCCGGGGCTGAGGGTGCCGTCGGTGAGCGTGAAGTCCGCGGGGACGCGGATGCCCTCCTCGTCCCCGGCGTCCGGCTCGGTCGTCGCCGGTGCGGTAGCCGTGGGCGCCGGGGCCGGGGTGGTGCCGGCCGCCGTGTCACCGGGCTGGTCCGTCGCCGTCGCCGTCGTCTGGACGGAGACCGACGGATCGGTGAACGTCGTCGTGTCGTCGTCGCTCCCGCAACCCACCGCGCCGACCGCCAGGCCGGCGGCGAGCACCGCGGCGACGATCGTCCGGCGCCTACTCACCGACCGAGAACAGGGCTTCGAGGTCGTGGCGGGAGAAGACCTCGAACGCGACCATCGTCTGGGTCCGCACGACGCCGTTGAGGTTGCCGATCTGCACCGTGACCAGCTCCGCGAGCTGCTCGTGCTTGGCGAGGTGGACGATCGCGACGAAGTCCCACTCGCCGGCCACCGAATACGCCTCGGAGACGCCGTCGATGTCGGCCAGCTCGCCGCCGAGCGTGGTCATCGCGTCGCGGTCGCACTCGACCATCACGAAGGCATGGGTCATGGCGTGAACGTCTCCCCGGGCTTCAGGACCACGACGGTGCCGGCACCCGCGGCCTCGACGTCGGCCTTGAAGGCCTCCGCGTCGGTCTCGATGGGCGGGAACGTGTCGTAGTGGATCGGGATGACCGTCTTGGCCCCGACGAGCTTGGCCGCCTCGACCGCGTCGTGGCGATCCATCGTGTAGTGACCGCCGATCGGGATCAGCGCGACGTCGATGGCGTCCCGCTTCCCCGGCAGGGCCAGGTCGCTGAACAGCGCGGTGTCGGCCAGGTCGTAGATGACCGTGTCGCCGAACTTGATGACGAAGCCGCCGGCGGGCGTGACCGTGCCCTTCGGGGTGGTCGACGTGTGGACCGCCGGGACGAGGCGCGCCCAGCCCCAGTCGTAGACCGCGGTGCCGCCGAAGTTGGTGTCGATGACCTCCAGGCCCTCGTCGGCCAGCTCGTTGGCGATCTCCACGATCGACTGAACCGGCGCGCCGGTGCGCTTGGCGATGTCCACCGTGTCGCCGAAGTGGTCGCCGTGGCCGTGGGTCAGGAGGATGTTCGTCGCCGCGATGGTGCCGGGGTCCGCGGCCGCCTTCGGGTTGCCGGTGAGGAACGGGTCGATGAGGACGCTGACGTCGCCCTCGATGAGCTGGAAGGCCGAATGGCCCAGGTAGCGGATCTCCATCTAGCTGCTCTCCTGATCGGAAGGGGTCGGTGGGGCCGGCGGATCGTCCGGCGGGGGGTCCTGCAGCTCGTGCGCGAGCTGGAAGCCGACGGCGACGCCCACGAGCATGCCCAGACGCACCTCCTCGGCCACCAGCGTGCGAAGCTGGCGCAGCCGCTCCTGCTCGTCGGGGACGGCCGCGACCGAACGCAGGTGCTGGTCGTGGGCCTCCTCGAAGTACTGGTCGTGGTGCAGCGCCTCGGCGAGGATGCGCTGCAGGCTCGGGGCGGCATGCACGACGATCTCGCGGGCGTGGTCGATGCGGCTGGCGTCGCCCAGGCGGGCCACGGCGGCGTCGACCTGCTCGGCGGTGTAGGTCCGGTCGGGCACGGAACGGAGTCTAGATGGACGGCGCGGCCGGCTCGTGACCCGCCGGTGACCGGCTCCTCAGCGGTTGATCCGCACGAGCAGCAGGCCGCCCAGGAACCCGGCCAGCAGGCCCACGGCCCCCGCGATCGGGTCGGCCTCGGGGACGACGAAGCTCATGGCGATCAGGACCAGGCCGAACACGAACGCGCCGATGAGGTCGTCGTCGTCGTCGCCCTCCCCGCGCCGCTCGGCGAGCAGGGGCGGCACGGCCCAGGCGCAGAGCATGGCCAGCGCCGCGCCGTTGGCGCCGCACACCACGACCTCGGGCGTGAAGGCCAGGCCCGCGGCGATGCCGCCCACCCCACCCACCAGGTAGAGGCCGATCACGGCGGCGTGGCCGTCGCGGCGCTCCACCAGCGTGCCGAACAGCGCGAGGCCGAACAACGCGACGAAGGCGTACCACCCGTTGAAGTGGATCAGCGGGGCGTACAGGAGCTTCCAGATGCTCTGGTCGAAGACCGTCGCGACGAGCAGGCTGGGGCGCACCGCCTGCACGACCGGGATGAGGACCAGCGCGGCGACGACCAGGAAGATCGTCACCCACGGCCGGCGCGTCGGATCGGCCGCGATGCCGGGGATCTCCCCGGGCCGGAGCTTCGGCAGCTTGGCGCGGCGCGGCGGCTCGACCCGCGGCTCGCCGCCCTCGCGCTCGATCCGCGGCGCCCGCTTGCGCAGGCGGTTGCCGCAGTACGGGCACTCGGTGATGTACGGGCTCACCTCTGCGCCGCAGCTCTTGCACACAACGAAGAGATCGGGACCCCGGCTCATCAGAGTTCGATTGTAGGCCTCAGCTGCGGTCAGAGCGACCGACGGGCTCCTACGCGCCCCCGCTGGCGCCCACGATCTCCGCCATGACCTCGCGGAGGTCGTGGTTGGCCTCGTACACGACGACCTGCCGGTCCGCCCCGTTTCCGTTGTCGATCAGGTCGACGACGGCCTCCAGGTCGTCGGCCGAGCCGAGGTCCTGGGCGTGCTCGCGCAACCGGTCGACGAGGCGCCGGGCCAGGACCTTCGACGCCACCCGATCGCTGGAGGGCAGGTCGACGAGCTCGCCGTGCAGGCCGTGCCGGGCGGCCAGCCACTTGTTCTCGTCGAGCATCGACCACGGGTAGTGGGTGAGCGGCTTGCCGGCGTCGTAGTGCTCGCTGAGCTCCTTGACCATCGCCTGGACGAGGGCGGCGAGGCCGAGCGTGTGCTCGATGCGGGTCTGCGCGTCGCACACGCGCATCTCCACGGTGCCGAAGATCGGGTGGGGCCGCACGTCGTACCAGAGGTACGTGTAGTCCTCCATCACGCCGCTGGCGACCATGAAGTCGATGTCCCGCACGAACCCGTCCCAGCCGTCGTAGGCGGGCGGGATGCCCACCCGCGGGAAGGCCCGGAAGATCGGGGTGCGGGTCGAGGCCAGGTGGGTGCGGTCGGCCCGCCAGAACGGCGAGTTGGCGCTGAGGGCCAGCAGGACCGGCACGTGCACGCGCATGCCGTTGGCCACGTGGATCGCCTTGTCCGGGTCGTCGACCGCGACGTGCACGTGGAGGCCGAAGATGATCTCCTGGCGGGCGACGAAGCGCAGCGCGGAGATGAGGTCGCGGTAGCGGTCGCGCGCGGCGATGCGCTGGTCCTCCCACATCGCGAAGGGATGCGTGCCCGCCGAGGCGATGGCCAGGCCGCGCCGCGCCGCGGTGGACCGGACCTGCTCGCGCAGGGCGCGCAGCTGGGTGCCCGCCTCCCGCGTGTCCCGGCACGGATCGGTGGAGATCTCGAGCACCGACTCCATCAGCTCGGGCTTGATGTCCCCGTCCGGCGCGTCCTCCAGCAGGCTCTCGATCGCGTTGACGAGATCGAGTCCCTCCCGGTCCACGATCATCAACTCCTCCTCGATGCCGATCGTGTAGGCCGGGCGGTCCGCGGTGAAGTGGTGCTCCATGCCCGGGGAACCTACCCGGGCGAGCAGGCGGCACACGCCGGTGGTTCGTAGTATCCGAGGGACCAGATCCCGAAGGAGAGACGGAAACCGCATGAGCGACACCACCCTTTCGCACGCCGAGATCGAGGCCCTGCTGGGCGACGAGGCGTCCGACCTGCTCGGGTTCGACAGCCCGAAGGTCTCGCAGGAGCTGCTGCATCTTCCGGGTCCGGACTTCGTGGAGCGCGTCTACCGGGAGAGCGACCGCAGCTCGGCCACGCTGAGCAACCTGTCCCGCCTGTTCAACACGGGCCGCCTGGCCGGGACCGGCTACGTGGGCATCCTCCCCGTCGACCAGGGGATCGAGCACAGCGGCGCGGCGAGCTTCGCCCCCAACCCGAAGTACTTCGACCCGGGCGCGATCGCCGAGCTGGCCTACGAGGGCGGCTGCAACGCCCTGGCCTCGACCATCGGGGTGTGCGGCGCGATCAGCCGCACCTACGCGGACAAGCTGCCGCTGATCGTGAAGATCAACCACAACGAGATCCTCAGCTACCCGAACACGTTCGACCAGACGATGTACGGGTCGGTCGACCGCGCGTGGAACATGGGCGCGATCGGTGTCGGCGCGACGATCTACTTCGGCAGCCCCGAGAGCCGCCGGCAGATCTGGGAGGTCGCCCAGGCCTTCGAGCGCGCGCACGAGCTGGGCATGTTCACCGTGCTGTGGTGCTACCTGCGCAGCTCCGGCTTCAAGCGCGACGGCAAGGACTTCCACACCGCGGCCGACCTGACCGGTCAGGCCAACCACATCGGCGTGACGATCCAGGCCGACATCATCAAGCAGAAGCTGCCGGAGCTGAACGGCGGCTACACGCAGATCGAGGCCGACGGCGAGTCGTACGGCAAGACGAGCAAGCTCGTGTACTCGGAGCTGTCGAGCGACAACCCGATCGACCTCACCCGCTACCAGCTGCTCAACTGCTTCGCGGGCCGCTCCGGCCTCATCAACAGCGGCGGCGCGTCCTCGGGCGCGACCGACAAGGCCGAGGCAGTGCGCACCGCGGTCATCAACAAGCGCGCGGGCGGCACCGGCCTCATCAGCGGCCGCAAGGCGTTCCAGCGCCCGATGAACGAGGGCATCGACCTCCTCAACGCGATCCAGGACGTGTACCTGGACGAGGCGATCACCATCGCCTAGGACGCACGCTTCGTGACGGAACGGGGCGAGGTCGCGACGACTTCGCCCCGCTTCGCGACGGGCCTGCAACATCGGGTGCCTCGCGCCCGCCGCGGCCCGTAGGTTCGGAGGATGCCGTCGCGTCACCTCCGCTGGATCGTCCTCGCCGCCGCCTTCGTGCTCGCGATGGTCCAGTTCCTCCCCCACGACCTGCTCTCCTCGATCTCCGGGGACGGCGACGACGGCGCCGCGACGGGCTCGGCGTCGACGGCCCGCGTGGTGCGCGTCGTCGACGGCGACACGATCAAGGTGGCGATCGGCGGGCGCACCGACCGGGTCCGCTACATCGGCGTCGACACCCCGGAGACGGTCAAGCCGGGCACGCCCGTGCAGTGCTTCGGCCACCAGGCCAGCGCCCGCAACGTGGCGCTGGTCGCCGGGCAGGAGGTTCGCCTCGTGCCCGACCGCGAGGCCCGCGACCGCTACGGGCGGCTGCTCGCCTACGTCTACCGGACGTCCGACGACCTGTTCGTCAACGCCGCCCTGGTCCGCGACGGGTACGCCCGCACGCTGACCATCCCGCCCAACGACCGCTACGCCACCCGATTCCGGCGGCTGCAGGAGGAGGCGCGCGCCGGCCGCCGCGGCCTCTGGAAGGCGTGCTGACGGCCCGGACGGGCTACTCTTCGTAGGTCATGAAGATGCGTCAGAGCATCGCCGAACTGGAACGTCAGTTCGTCGAGGATGCGGTCGAGGATCGCGAGCGAGCGGAGGCACTGCGCCGCCACGCCGACCTGCGCACGCGCAAGCGCAGCCTCGACAAGATGCACAAGAACGGCTCGCTGCGGTTCGTCCTGCTCTTCGTGATCCTGCTGGGCACCGCGGTCCTCGTCACCGTCGCGATGTTCCAGACGCTCTACATCGTCATGTCGTAGGCGGGGCGGGCGGGTCGATCCGCTCCGTCTCCCGCGTGCCGCGGATGTCGAGGTAGACCTCGCTGCGGAACACCGGGATGTCGCGCGGGGCCTGGATCCCGATGCGGACCTTGTCGCCCACGACCGAGAGCACCGACACCTCGATGTCGTCCCCGATCATGATGCTCTGATTCGACTTCCGTGTCAGGACCAGCACCGTGCGCGACTCTCCTTGTCCCAGCCACCGCGTAGTTGCGGCATCCCCCTCGGCGGGCCGGCCCCACGTGCGTGGCACGGGCGGGTGGGCCGATTTCCGGGGGTTTCCTATAGTGTCCGCCGCCCATCATGGCACGTAGATCTCTCCGCCCCCACTTCAACCAAATCCGGCTCTGGGTCCAGCAGGGCCGGACCGACGCCTGGATCGCGCACCAGCTCGAGGTGACCGTCCAGCAGATCGAGACCTTCAAGCGCGAGAACGACCTCTCCGACGCCGAGGCTCCCGAAGCCGCCGGCAGTGACGCCCCCGCCTTCGACGACGAGATCGATCTCCGCGCCGAGGACGACGCGCTGATCGCCGCCGAGCTCGAGGCCGAGGCGAAGGCCAAGGCCGCCGAGGAGGAGCGCCTCGCCGCCGAGAAGGCCGAGGCCGACGCCAAGCGCGAGGCCGAGCGGGCCGCCCGCAAGGAGGCCGGCGAGGACGACGAGGACGAGGACGACGACAAGCCCCGTCGCCGTCGCGGACGTCGCGGCGGTCGCGGTCGCGGTCGCAAGAGCACCGGCCCCTACGAGGGCACGTTCGACCACGGCGAGGAGGGGTACGGCCTGTGGCTCGACCCCGCCGTCGCCGACGACGGCGTGTACGCCGAGCACTGGGCCGGCCAGCGCGCGATCGAGGTCGTCGTCGAAGCCGACCAGATCATCATCCGGCGCGTCGGTGACGCCGCCGAGACCGACGCCGGCGAGTCGTCCGAGGACTGAGCCGGGCCCGCCCCTCGAGGGCGGCAGCAGCACCACGAGTGGCGCCTCATGTACCGACTGGGTACATCAGGCGCCATTCGTCGTTTCGGGGGCGGGCGTCCCCCTCCCCGCGTTAGAAGTGCTCGACGCGCCGGCCGCCGGCGTAGTCCGACGCCTCGCGGACGTAGCGGGCGAACGCGGCGTCCCCCACCAGGCGCGTGTCCCACGCCCACGGGGCGTCGGGCGCCTCGCGGGCCGCGAGGTCCAGGCACCAGTCGGTGCCGCGCTCGTACAGCTCGATCAGCTCGTCGGTCGTGAACGACCCGCCGAGCCGGCGCCGCAGCTCCAGCACGATCGCCTCGGTGACCCGCTCCTGGGCCACGGACATCGGCGGTTCGGCGCGATCCAGCCGCTTCGCGGCCTCGCGCCAGAGTTGGATCGCGTTCTCGAAGTCCATCACCGCTCACGGTAGCGCGAGCGGACCTCCGGCCTACTTGCCGTCCTTCGACAGGCCGGAGACGACGAAGGCCTTCTCGCCGGGCTTCACGTAGCCCTGCTTGCGCGCCTCGACCTCGACGGCGCCGGGGGTCTGCAGCGCCTTGCGCCGCTGCACCAGGCGCGCATGCTCGGCCTGCAGCTGCGAGACCTTGGCCTTCTCCTCGCCCGCTCGGGCCGTGGTGGCGAAGTAGGAGCGCACCGGGTTGACGTACAGCAGCAGGAGGACCGCGACGAGGGCCAGCAGGGCCCAACGGGTGATGCGATCCCAACGCACGCCGCCGGCAACGCGCGCGAAGTCCGCGGTGCGGCCACGGCGAGCGGCGGAGCCTGAGGCGGGAGGAGCCATTGCGGCCGTCTTTCGCCCCTTCCCGCCACTTCCCTCCCCGTTACGTGAACTGAGAGGGATCCTGCCGGAGACGTCGAACCGCCCGCCGAGGGTCACCTTTTGCCGCCATGCGGGGAGTTACGTGACCCTCGGCGAGAGGGTGGACCTCGGGGTCGGGGAGGGGACTCCCCTCCCGGCCGGTCCTCCTTGGGCGGTGGGGTGGGGTCCCCCTCCCCGACCCGGAGCCTTCGACATCGCCGCTGAGGGTCACATTTCTCCCCCATGGGCGGGAAAATGTGACCCTCGGCGATCGGGGCTAGGAGCGGAAGACGGAGCGGCCCGGGTAGGTCGCGGCGTCGCCCAGCGCCTCCTCGATGCGCAGCAGCTGGTTGTACTTGGCCACGCGATCGGAGCGGGAGGGGGCGCCCGTCTTGATCTGGCCGCAGCCCGTGGCCACCGCGAGGTCGGCGATGGTGACGTCCTCGGTCTCGCCGGAGCGGTGGGACATGACCGCGGTGTAGCCGGCGGCGCGGGCCATCGCGATGGCCTCCAGCGTCTCGGTCAGCGTGCCGATCTGGTTGACCTTGATGAGGATCGAGTTGCCGACACCCAGGTCGATGCCGCGCTTCAGGCGCTCGGTGTTGGTGACGAAGAGGTCGTCGCCGACGAGCTGGACGCGGTCGCCGATGGCGCCGGTCAGCGTCTTCCAGCCGTCCCAGTCCTCCTCGTTCATGCCGTCCTCGATCGACACGATCGGGTAGCGGGCGCTGAGGTCGGCCCAGTAGGCGGACATCTCGTCCGCGCTCAGGGAGCGGCCTTCATGCTCCAGCACGTACAGGCCGTCGTGGAACAGCTCGCTCATGGCCGGGTCCAGCGCGATGCAGACGTCGGTGCCGGGCGTGTAGCCGGCCGCCTCGATGCCGGCGATGACCACCTGCAGCGCCTCCTCGTTGGAGGCCAGGTCGGGCGCGAAGCCGCCCTCGTCGCCGACGGAGGTGGCGCCGCCGCGGGCGCCGATCGTCTTCTTCAGGTGGTGGAAGACCTCGGCGCCGACGCGCAGGCCCTCGGAGAAGGAGGACGCCCCGGACGGGACGATCATGAACTCCTGGAAGTCGACCGAGTTGTCGGCGTGCGAGCCGCCGTTGAGGACGTTCATCATCGGCACGGGCAGGACGTGGGCGTCCGGGCCGCCGAGGTGGCGCCAGAGCGGGAGGCCGGCCTCGGCCGCGGTCGCCTGGGCGGCGGCGAGCGAGACGCCGAGGATGGCGTTGGCGCCGAGGCGCGACTTGGTCGGCGTGCCGTCGAGGTCGATCAGCGAGCGGTCCAGCTCGCCCTGGTCGGCGGCCGAGTTGCCGACGATCGCGCGGGCGATCTCGCCGTTGACGTTGGCCACGGCCTGGGTGACGCCCTTGCCGAGGTAGGCGTCGCCGCCGTCGCGCAGCTCGGTCGCCTCGAACTCGCCGGTCGACGCGCCGGAGGGCACGGCGGCGCGGCCGGTCACGCCCGAGGTGAGCTTGAGCTCGACCTCCACGGTCGGGTTGCCCCGGCTGTCGAGGATCTGCCGGGCGTGCACGTGCTCGATGGTGCTCAAGAGGACTCCATTCGGATCAGGGCGTAGTACTGCAGCTTCTCGTCGGTGGTCAATTCAGCCCACGCCCGACCATCATCCTGGGCCCGCGCCTCCGCTGCTTCCACGGTGCCCTGGAACCGTCCGGAGGCGCTGCGCAGCGCCAGCTCGGGATCGACCTTCAGCAGCCGTGCCGCGTTGACCGCGGCGAACAGGAGGTCGCCCACCTCCTCGAAGGCCGCCTCGCGGTCGCCCTGGGCCGCGTGGAGCTGCTCCAGCTCGCCCGCGACGGCGCCCAGCGCGTTGTCCACCTCCGGCACGTCGAGGCCGCTGCTCGCCGCCCGGCGCTGGACCTTGCGCGCGTGCAGCAGCGCCGGCAGGTTCTCCGGCACCTCCCCGAAGATGCCCGGCTCACGGCCGGGCTCGGTGGCCTTGATCGCGTCCCAGTTGCGCAGGACGCTGGCCGAGTCGGTCACCTCGCCCAGCTCGGCCTCCAGCTGCTCGGGCGGAAAGATGTGCGGGTGGCGGTAGATCAGCTTCTGCCGCGTGTGCTCGGCCACCTGCGCCAGGTCCCCCGCGCCGCGCTCCTCCAGGAGCAGGGCCAGGAAGTGGACCTGGAACAGGACGTCGCCCAGCTCGTCCAGCAGCTTGGCGTCGTCGCCCGCGTTGGCGGCGTCGGCCAGCTCGTAGGCCTCCTCCACCGTGTGCGGGACGATCGACCGCTCGTCCTGATCGCGGTCCCACGGGCACTCGGCCCGCAGGACACGCGTCAGGTCGTCCAGGCGCCGGATGGCGCCCGGTACGTCGGGACGGCTCAACGCCGTCTCCTCGTTCTCGGCTCTACTGGGCCGGAGCCGCCGTCGTCGTCGCCGGAGCGCCCGTCGTCGTGGTCTTCGGCTTCGGCGCGTTCTTGCACTGCTGCGTCACGTAGCCGGCGCGGCAGTTCGTGTCCTTCTTCCAGTCGGCCTGGAAGTCCTTGACGAACGCGTCGAGCGCCTTCTGCTGGCCCTCGGACTGCAGCAGCTGCTTGATCTGGCTCTGCGACTGCTGCAGCGTCTGCTGCACGGCGGGCGTGATCTTGTCGACCGAGAAGACGTAGTAGCCGAACTGCGTCTTGATCGGGCCGACGACCTTGCCCTTGGCGGCCTTGAACACCGCGGCGTCGAGCGCCTTCTCCTGCTGCCCCTTGGACACGCCGGCGAGCACGCCGCCCGTGTTCTTCGTGGCCTCGTCGATCGAGTACTTCTTGGCGACGGCCTTGAACGACTGGCCGGCCTCGAGGGCCTTCTTGGCCGCGTTGGCCTGCGCCTCGGTCTTGGTCAGGACGATCTTGATGTCCCGCGTCTCAGGCGACCCGAACTTGGCCTTGTTCTTGTTGTAGTAGGCCTTGACCGCGGCGGGCGTCGACTTGGTGGCGTCCTTGGTGACCTTGTCGCGCAGCTTCTGCGAGAGCGTGTCGACCTTCACCCGGTAGAGGAGGTCCTCCAGCGTCATGCCCGAGCTCTTGAGGAACTTCTGGAAGTCCGCTTCCTTCGGGTACGACTGCTTCTTCTGCTTGTCGAACTCCTTCTTGACCTCGGCGTCGGACACCTCGATGCCCTGCTTCTTGGCCTCGCCGATGATCCACTCGGCGGAGATCAGGAACTGCATGACCTGATCCTTGAGGGCGTCGTACTGCTGCTTGCACTGCGCCTTGAGCTGCGCGGGCGTCGGGTTCGTCTGCCCCTTCGGCGGCTTCTTCGGCAGCGCGGCCTGCGCCTTGCTCACACACGCGGTGAAGTTCGGAGGCACCGGGATGGTCGGCGCGCCGGTCGCACCGGTCTGAGCCTGCTGCGAGACCGCAGCGATCTCGGACCAGTGTTCGAACTGTGTCTTGGTGACGGCGGTGTCCTTCACCTTGGCAACAGCATTACCGGGAATCGACGAGGAGTCATCACCGCATGCGGCCAGGAGGCCCGCGGTGGCGACGACGGCGATGAGCGCAGGAATCAAGCGAAATCGTGACATAAGTTGGGCGAGCCTAGCGACTCAAGATAAGGGCTGCTTCAACGCCAGGATCGCGTCTGCCGCCCGGACGACCGCGGGGAATCGCTGGGCCGGGTCGTCGGGCACCTTCAGGGAGACCTGGCTGCGCCCGGGTTCGTACAGCGCCTCGGGCAGCTCGGTCCCGAGCGCCGTCGTCTGCGCCTCGTCGAGTTCCATCGGCGTGACGCTGAGCCGCCCGCCCCGGAACGTGACCATCCGCACCCCGGCCCGGCCGAACTTGATCCGCGCCTGCTGCAGGAGCAGGAGGTTGTCCAGCGGCTCGGGCACGGGACCGAAGCGATCCTCGAGCTCCTCGCGCAGGATCCCCAGGTCGGAGACCTCGCGCGCCCCCGCGATCCGGCGGTGGACGTCGATCTTGGCCTGCTCGTACGGCACGTAGTCGGCGGGGATGTAGGCGTCCACGTTGACGTCGAGCCGCACGGGCTCGGTCTCGTCGCCGTCGTCATCGCCCTCCGCCTCCCGCACCGCGTCGTCGAGCATCGACATGTAGAGCTCGAACCCGAGCGCGGCGACGTGGCCGGACTGCTCGTCCCCGAGCAGGTTGCCGGCGCCCCGGATCTCCAGGTCGCGCATCGCCACCTTGAAGCCGGCGCCGAGCTCGGTGTAGTCCGACAGCGCGGTGAGGCGCTTGGTCGCCTCCTCGGTCAGGGCGGCCGCGGCCGGGTACAGCATGTAGGCGTAGGCCCGTTCCCGAGAGCGGCCGACGCGCCCGCGGATCTGGTAGAGCTGGGCGAGCCCGAACATGTCCGCGCGCTCGATGATCAGCGTGTTGGCCTGGGGGATGTCGATGCCCGACTCGATGATGCTCGTGGCGACGAGCACGTCGGCCTCGCCGCGCAGGAACGCCAGCATCCGGGCCTCCAGCGTCTGCTCGTCGAGCTGCCCGTGGGCGACCTCGAACCGCATGTCCGGGCACAGGCCGCGCAGGCGCTCGCCGGTCTGCTCGATCGTCTCCACCCGGTTGTGGAGGAAGAAGGCCTGACCGCCCCGGTCCTTCTCGCGCCGCAGCGCCTGGCGCACGAGGTCCTCGTCGTACTCGCCGACGTACGTCTTCACGGGGCGGCGGCCCTCGGGCGGCGTCTCGATGACGCTGATGTCCCGCATCCCCGCCAGCGACATCTGCAGCGTGCGGGGGATCGGCGTCGCGGACATCGCGATGACGTCGACGCGCAGCTTGAGCTGGCGCAGCAGCTCCTTCTGCTTGACCCCGAAGCGCTGCTCCTCGTCGACGATCAGCAGCCCCAGGTCCTTCGGGCGCATGTCGCGGCCCAGGAGGCGATGGGTGCCGATGAGGATGTCGGTGCCGCCCGCGTTGAACGACTCGACCGCCGCCTTCTGCTCCTTGGGCGTGCGGAAGCGGGAGACCTGGTCGATCGTGAACGGGTAGTCCTTCAGCCGCTCGGAGAACGTGCCGTGGTGCTGCTGGGCGAGGATGGTCGTCGGGGCCAGCACGAGGACCTGCTTGCCGCCCGCCGCGGCCTTGAACGCGGCCCGCAGCGCGACCTCCGTCTTGCCGTATCCCACGTCGCCGCACACCAGGCGGTCCATGGGCCGGGCGGCCTCCATGTCGGCCTTGACCTGCTCGATCGCCTCGCGCTGGTCGGCGGTCTCCTGCCACGGGAACTTCGCCTCGAACTCGCGCTGCCACTCGCCGTCCTCCTCGAACGCGTGGCCGCTGCGCCGCTTGCGCTCGGCGTACAGGTTGAGCAGCTCGCCCGCCAGCTCCTGGGCGGCGCGGCGGGCCCGGCTCTTGAGCGTCTCCCACGACTTGCCGCCGAGCTTGGAGAGCGTGACGTTGTCGCCGCCCGCGGCCCCGACGTAGCGGCTGATCTTCTGGAGCTGGTCGACCGGGAGGAAGACCTTGTCGGTGCCGGCGTACTCGAGCTGGAGGTAGTCGCGGGTGACGCCGCCGACGGTCTTGGTGTCGAAGCCGGCGAAGCGGGCGACGCCGTGGTCCTCGTGGACGACGATGTCGCCCGTGTTGAGGTCGCTGAACGAGCGCAGCACGCCCTTGCGGCGCGCGCTGGAGCCCTTGCGCTCGGCGCGGCGCCGGCGGAAGAGCCGATGTTCGGGGATGATCGCCAGCTTCAGGCCCGCCGCGACGAACCCGTCGCGCAGGCCGGCGACCGTGAACCGCAGCTCGGGCTCGCGCAGCTCGCGCTCGCTCGCCCGTCCGCTGTCGTCCTCGGACCCCATCCAGCTCGTCTTGAGCCGGGCCAGGTTGTACGCCGCGCGCTCGCCGTCGCCGCGCCGGTTCCAGGCCACCACCGTGCGGTAGCCGCCGCGCACGAGCTGCTCCAGCTGCCCCTCGGCCTCGGTCAGTGAGCGGGCCGCCGTGTCGGCGGTGGCGGCGTGGAAGGAGAGCGGCTGGTCCGAGGACAGGGCCGAGAGCCGCACGGTGACCATCCGGTCGAGCGCGGCGGTGATCTCCTCGGGCTTGACGTAGAGCTGGTGGGCGTCGCTGTCGTGGAACGCGGCGGTGACGTCCTGCCAGTGGTCGGCGAGCGCCGGGGCGACCTCCTCCTCGGCGGCCATGAGCACCACGGCGTCGTCGGGCAGCAGGTCGAGGAAGGCGCCGAAGCGATCGGTGGGCAGCAGCTCGGCGACGTCGGGACGGTCGTCGGCGTCGGTGAGCGCGGCGATCTCCGCCAGCTCCCGATGCTCGGCGGCCAGCTCGGCGGCGGGCGCGATCTCGACGGCGTCCAGGTCCCCCAGCGAGCGCTGGGTGAACGTCGAGAAGCGGCGCAGCGACTCGATCTCGATGTCGAAGAGGTCGACGCGGACGGCGTGGTCCTCCGTGGCCGGGAAGACGTCGAGGATGCCGCCCCGGACCGCGAACTGCCCGCGGTCGTCCACCTGGTCGACGCGCTCGTAGCCGGCGGCCACCATGTCGGCGGAGACCTCGTCGAGGTCGATCAGGTCGCCGACGCGCAGCGTGAAGGCGTGGGGCCGCAGCTCGGGGTCCGGCACCTTCTCCGACAGGGCGACCGCGCTGACGACCACGACCGGGGGCTCGACGTCGCTGGCCGCGTCGTCGCGCAGCAGGGCGTCGAGCGCGGCGACGCGCAGGCCGATGAGGTGGGCCGGCGGGGCGAGGTGGGACTCGTAGGTGACGCCGCGGCTCGGGTAGAAGCGGACCGGCCGGGGGTGCAGCCAGGCGGCGAGGTCGGCGGACAGCTCGCGGGCCTGGCGGTCGTCGCCCGCGACGATGATCGCCGGGCGCCCCGTGAGCGGCCCGTCCACCCCGTCCAGCAGCGCCGCGAGCAGGTACGGGCGCAGCGCCGAGGAGACGAACGCGCGGCCGCCCTCGCGGGCGAGCGTCAGGCCGGCGGGGTCGTCGCCGAGGAGTTGGAGGAGGGGGCGCAGGGACACGATCGGGGCACGCAGAACGACCGCGCAGGGGTGCGCGGTCGTCTTCCCCTCACGATACTTGTCCGCCCTCGCCGGCCGCCGTCGCGTCGATGTTCAGCCGCACGTAGGGCACGACCAGGGGCGAGGGCAGCGCGGTGAGGACGCCGGCGACGAACCCCGCGTGCAGGTCGGCGGGCAGCTGCTCCAGGTGCGCGCCGAGGATGATCGTGCGCAGGTAGGTCTCCGGCTCGTCCGGCCGCACCGGCCAGTCCTGCAGGCCACAGCGGACGTCGGTGAACCCGGCGGTGCGCAGGCGGGCCGCGGTCTCCTCCGGGCCCGCGAAGTTCCACGGGCCGGCCCAGCCCTCCAGCTGCGCGGCGTACGGCGGCTGCGCGCCCACCACCTCGGCGGCGGCGTGGATGACCTCGATGTTGCCGGCGCCGCCGCACTGGGCGACCAGCCGGCCGCCGTCGCGCAGCGCCGCCCGCAGGCGGGCGAAGAGCGCGTCGTGGTCCTCGATCCAATGGAAGGTCGCGGTGGAGAGGACGGCGTCGACGCGTTCCTCCCCCAGGTCGAGCGCGACCAGGTCGGCGACGCGCAGGTCCAGGTCGGGACGGTCGCCCAGGCGTGCCCGGGCGGCCTCGATCATCGACGGCGCGCCGTCCACGCCGATCACCCGGCCGCGGGGCAGGCGCTCCAGCAGGGCCTCCGTCACGCGCCCGGAGCCGCAGCCGGCGTCCAGCACGGTCTCGTCGCCCTCCAGCGGCAGGCGCTCCAGCACTTTCAGGCCCATGTGCTCCATCGGCCCGGAGATCCGGTCGTAGGTCGATCCGTCCCAGTCGCGCGCGATCGTCATGCTGCGTACGTTATCACGTACGCTTGTATGCGATCAGAGGAGCTCTTCGCCGGTGACGATGCGCTCGGCGGCGTCGGCGGCGCGGGAGACCAGGTCGCGGACCTCGTCCGCGGACTGACGCCACGCGCCGAGCACGAAGGCCGAGACGATCTCGGGATCGGTGGAGTCCGGGCGCCCCACGCCGATGCGCACGCGGGCGAAGTCGGCGGTGCCCAGGCCCGCCTTCAGCGACTTGAGCCCGTTGTGCCCGGCCATCCCGCCTCCGATCCGGGTGCGGATGTCGCCGAACTTCAGGTCGAGCTCGTCGTGGATCGCCAGCACGTGATCCAGGTCGACCTTGTAGGCCCCGCGCGCGGGGCCGATCGAGCGACCCGCCTCGTTCATGAAGGTCTCGGGCCAGACGATCGCCACCCGCGGGCCACCGGGGCCGGTGCGGCCGTCGGTGACCTGGCCGGCGAACTTCCTCTTCGGCTTGGGCAGCTCCCAACGGCGGGCCAGCTCGTCGGCGACGAGGAAGCCCACGTTGTGCGGGGAGCGTGCGTACTGCGGCCCGGGGTTCCCCAGGCCGGCGATCAGCCAGTCGACGGGCGCGACCGTGCCGGGAAGGCGCACGGCCGGCGGCTGCTACTCGTCGGAACCGGCGTCGGCCTTCTCGCCGACGACCTCGGTCTCCGTCTCGATGCCGTCCGCCTCTTCCGTCTCGTTGGCGAGGCGGGGCGCGGAGATCGTGGCGACGACCGTCTCGGCGGCGTCGTCCAGCAGCGTGACGCCGTCCGGAAGGGCGACGCCCTCCATCGTGATCGTGTCGCCGACCTCGCCGGCGGACACGTCGACCTGGATGGCCTCCGGGATCTCCGTCGGGAGCGCCTCGATGTTGAGCTCGCGCGTGACGTGCTCGAGGATGCCGCCGTCGGACTTGACGCCGGGGGCGTCCTCCGCGCCGAGCAGCTCGACCGGGACCACCGCGTGGATGGCCTGCTTGAGGTCCACCCGCAGCAGGTCGATGTGGATGATCTCGTTGCGGACCGGGTGGCGCTGCGTGTCCTTGAGGACCGCCGGCTCAGCCGACCCGCCGTCGATGCTCAGGTCGAGCACCGCGCCGCTGCCGTGGAGAGCCAGGCGCAGATCGCGGGCATCCACCGAGAAGCTCGTCGGTTCCTGGCCGCCGCCGTAGACGGTGCCGGGGATGCGACCCTCGCGGCGCAGACGACGCGTCTCGCGGGAGTGGCCCGGCGTGCGGGAGGTAACGGTGATTTGGGTGGAGGTAGACTCAGCCATGCGGCGAGCGATGGTAGCAACGGTGCGGCATCCCGGTCGCGCGCCTCAGCGTGCCCGGCTCAGCACGACGCCTCGCTGTCGATCGGCGAGGACAGCCGCTCGAGCTCGATCTCCCGCCCGAAGAGGGCGTTGCCCGTCCGCCGGACCGTGACGCACTGCACCACGGGCAGCCCGCCGTCGACGATCGTCCACGCCACCCGCGTGCGCCCGGTGGCCGAGCCCAGCGCGTAGGCCGTGTCCGACTGCAGCAGGAGGATCTTCACCTCGCCGGGGCGCTTCGTCCTGGCGACCGCCGCCCGGGCCTGCGCCTCGCAGGCCGCGTCGCCGGCGCAGTCGTGGAGCTTGGCCACCACCGCGTCCACGTCCCCCGCCGCCTCGGCCTGCAGCAGGGAGAACACGGCGCTGCGCTCGCGCCCCTCCGACGTCAGCCAGCGCGCGACGCCGGCGGCGACCACGAGGAAGACGATCACGCCGAGGACGATGGCCAGACGCCGGGACACGGAGCGCAGTCTGCCGCATGCGCCGGGCGGGTACGCTTCCCCTCGTGGTCGCCAAGATGCTCTACACGCCCCTCTCCGTCGGCCTCGGCATCGGTGCCGGGATCGTGGCCCGCAAGACGTTCGGCGTCGTGTGGGACAAGATCGACGGTCCCGACAACGACGGCCCGCCCGACGCCGGCGACCAGGACTCGCCGATCGGCAAGGTCATGCTCGCCGCCGCGCTGCAGGCCACCACGTTCGCGGTGACCAAGACGGTCGTCGACCGCCAGGGCCGGCGGCTCTTCTACCACCTCACGGGGTTCTGGCCCGGGGACGCGAAATCGCCGGCAGGAGCTGCCGGGCGCCGAAGCTCTGGGCGGGCGATTCCGTCGGTCCCCGCCGCCGGCGATCCCGACGCCGACGCCGCCTGACGCCGATGGACTCCCCCGCCGTCGCCCTGATGCAGCGGCTCGGGCTGAGCGACGACGAGCTGTGCACGGTGCTCGCCGTCGACCCGCTGTCGGTGATCACCGGCGAGCTGGACCACCGTCCCGAGCTGGGCATCCTGCTGTCGCTCACCGCCGAGGCGCAGGAGGCCGTCGGCGAGAAGACCCTGCACCGGTGGCTGCGCACCGCCGGGCCGGGCGGCGTGCCGCTCGACCTGCTGCTCGCCCGGGACTTCGCCGGGTTCGAGGACGCGCTGGGCGTGCTCGAGGCCCGCGGCTACGTCATCCGGGCCCGGCCGCCGGCCTAGAAGAGCTGGTTCTCCCCGCCGAAGACCTCGGAGACCGAGTCGTCGGTGAAGATGCGGCGGATCGAGTCGGTGAGGAGCTCGGCGCAGCTGAGCACCCGCACGTTGTCCGGCGCGCCGGCGCGGAGCGGGATCGTGTCGGTGACGACGATCTGCTCGAAGTCGGCCTTGGCCAGGTTCTCGAACGCCTTGCCGGAGAAGACCGGGTGGGTGGCGGCGGCGAAGACGCGGGCGGCGCCCTCGTCGAGCACCGTGCGCCCGGCGGCGGCCAGCGTGCCGGCGGTGTCGATGATGTCGTCCACGATGATCGCGGTCTTGCCGCGCACGTCGCCGATGACGTAGCCGATCTCCGCCACCTGCTGGGCGGGACGCTCCTTGTCGAGGATCGCCAGCTCGGCGCCGATCTTCGAGGCGAACTTCTTGTTCAGCTTCACGCGGCCGGCGTCCGGGGAGACGACGACGAGGTCGGTCATCCCCAGGTCGTCGAAGTACTGCGTGAGCATCATCGTCGCGGTCATGTGGTCGACCGGGATCGTGAAGAAGCCCTGCACCTGGCCGGCGTGGAGGTCCATCGTGAGGACGCGGTCGGCGCCGGCGGCCTCGAGCATGTGGGCCACGAGCCGGGCGCTGATCGGCTCACGCGGGGCCGACTTCTTGTCCTGGCGGGAGTAGCCGTACCACGGGGTGACGGCGATCACGCGGTGCGCCGACGCGCCCACGGCGGCGTCGATCATCACCAGCAGCTCCATCAGCGCGTCGTTGGCGTTGACGCCCGTCTCCGGGTTGCCGCAGATCGGCTGGACGATGAACACGTCCGCGCCGCGGATCGACTCGTCGTAGCGGCAGTAGACCTCGCCGCTGGAGAACGTCTTCAGCGTGACGGGACCGAGGTCCACGCCCAGCTTGTCGGCGATCTTGGCCGACAGCTCGGTTCGCCCGGCCGGAGAAGACCATGAGCCGCTTGTCGTACGAGGAGTGGAGATAGTTGGACATCGCGGCGGAGGGTTGATCGACAACGGGCACTCTACGACTCCTGGCTGACGGCTTGCTGGACACGGGCGGCATACCCCTCGACGGTGCGTTGGCGACTGCGGGCGACGGCGAGGGCTCCGGCGGGCACGTCCTGGGTGATCACGGAGCCCGCCGCGGTCCACGCGTCGTCCCCCACGGTGACCGGGGCGACGAACGCCGTGTCGACCCCGCCCTTGACCCGGGCGCCGATCGTGGTGCGGTGCTTGTGGCGCCCGTCGTAGTTGGCGGTGATCGTGCCGGCGCCGAGGTTGGAGCCCTCCCCCACGTCGGCGTCGCCGATGTAGCTGAGGTGCGGGACCTTGGTTCCGGCGCCGATGTCGGAGTTCTTGATCTCCACGAACGTGCCGGCCTTGGCGCCGGCCCGCAGCCGGGCCCCGGGGCGCAGGTAGGCGAACGGGCCGATGGCGGCCCCGTCCTCCAGGACACCCTCGAGCACGTAGCTGTGGGGGGCGCGGCAGTCGTCGCCGAACGTGCCGTCGACGATCGTCGTGAGCGGGCCGATCCGGCAGCCGGCGCCGATCGTCGTGCGGCCGCGCAGGAACGTGGACGGCTCGACCACGGTGTCCTGGCCGAGCTCGACGTCCACGTCGATCAGCGTCGAGGCGGGGTCGACGATCGTGACCCCGGCGCGCTGGTGGCGCTCGACGATGCGGGCCTGGGCGATCGCCCGGACCTGGGACAGGTGGACGCGGTCGTTGACGCCGAGCACGAGGCCCGGGTCGTCGGCCACGAAGGCGTGCACGGCGTCGCCCTGGGCCCGCAGGATGGGCAGGACGTCGGGCAGGTACCGCTCGCCCTGGGCGTTGTCGGTGCCGACCTGGGCCAGCGCGTCCAGCAGCGTGCCGCCGTCGAAGCAGAAGATGCCGGTGTTGACCTCGTCGATGGCCCGCTCGACCTCGGTGGCGTCGCCGTCGGCCTTGGTCTCGACCACGCGCTCGACCGAGCCGCCCTCGGCCCGCACGACGCGGCCGTAGCCGGTCGGGTCCTCCAGGACGGTGGTGACCATCGTCGCGGCGGCGCCGGTGGCGGCGTGGGCGGCGACGAGGGCGCGGATGGTCTCGGCCGTCACGAGCGGCACGTCGCCGCTGAGGACGACGACGGGCGCGTCGCGGTCCAGGTGCTCGGCGGCCGCCAGGACGGCGCCGCCGGTGCCGTCGGCGACGGGCTGGACGGCGAGGACGATGTCGTCGGGCAGGTGGCCGGCGAGGTTGCGATCGGGCCCACCGACGACCACGACGCGCGCGGCGCCGGCCTCCAGGGCGGCAGCCACGGGCCAGCCGACCATGGGCCGGCCGCAGATCTCGTGCAGGACCTTCGGAGTGCGCGAACGCATCCGGGTCCCCTGGCCAGCAGCCATCACGACGACGACGGGGGCGGCGGTCACAAGCCGCATCGTAGAGACGTGAGCCGCCGGGCGACGTGACCGCACGATGACGTGCGGTTCACACCGAGGCCGAACGCCGCGTCGAGCCCCACCTCGGGCCCGCTGAGCGGGCGCGAGGTGGGGCTCGGCGGCGGGTTGGCTAGCGGGTGTCCTTGTAGGCCTTGGTGGCCGGGCCGGTGCGGGTCGTGCCCTCGGCGTCGACCCACTTCACGCGCCAGCTGCGGCCCGCGCGGTTGCTCGTCTTGACCGTCCAGCTGCCGTCGGCCTTGGTCGTCACCGTGAGGACCTTCTTGAAGCTCTTGCCCTTGTCGGCCTGCTCCACCGTCACCTTGGTCTTGCCGCCCGCGGGCCGCACCAGGCCCCACAGCGCGGCGCCCGACTTCGTGGGCTCAACGGCGAGGGGCAGGCGGAAGCCCTCGAAGGCCGGCTTCTTCTTGCCCTGGTAGGTCTCCAGGCCCGACTCGAAGCCCGGGTAGCGCCGGGCCGCCGGCTGGTCCAGCGCCGGGGCGTCGTCGGTGAGCAGGTACTGCGAGAACGTGGCGATGCGCGGGTCGTTCCACGCCAGGCGCTCGGCGATCGAGCGGAAGTCGGACTGCTTGGGCAGCGACACGCCCAGGCTCTTGTCGGGGTAGGACTGCACGCCGAACTCCGTGATGAAGATCGGCAGCCTGCTCTTGACCCGGCCGGCCTTGGCCGCCTTGTCCAGCGCGGATTCCAGGCGACCCATGGCGCCCATCGTCACGTCGTCGGGGTCGCTGGTCGGGACGAAGAACGGGCCGACGGGCGTGGTGTAGGGATGGTGGGCCCAGCCGTCCGCGGTCAGCTTGGCGCACGAGCCCTTCTTCTTGTACTTGGCGTCGAGGCAGAACACGCCGCGCAGGAAGTCCAGCGGCGCGATGCGGTCCTTGCCGTTGCCGCGCGGCGCGGTCTCGCCCAGCAGCGTCCGGGCCTTGGGCAGCCCCGCGTCGGCCAGGCCCTTGCGCGCGGCGAGGTAGAGGTTGCGGTAGATCGCCGGCGCCGCCGGCTTGCCCTTGAGGTACTGGGGCATGAGGAACTTGAAGAGGTTGGGCTCGTTCCAGATCGCCCAGTAGTCGACCTTGGGGAACGCCCGGGCGACCGCGGTGGTGAAGTGCTGGAAGTCCGACGTGCGCGGGTTCGTGACGTTGTCGCGAGCGCCCTCGGTGCCCCAGCGCGGCACCGGCGAGGTGAGCGTGAGGACGACCTTCCAGCCGCGGGCCTTGGCGCCGTCGACCGCCGCGGCGAGCTGGGTGAAGTCGTAGCTGGCCGGATCGGTCAGGTCGACCGGGGGGCGCTCCAGGCCGTCCGGGTCGGGCGCGTAGGCCTTCCACGCGACCTGGATGCGGATGCCGGTGACGCCCAGCCCCTCCAGCTCGGTGAACGTGGCGTCCCGGTACTCGGGCGACAGCAGGCGCCCGCCGGTGTCGAACAGCACCGCCTGCCCGTGCTTGGCCTGGGCCACGCCGGGCAGCGCCACCGCGAGCAGGCAGGCAAGGACGGCCGCGCACGCCAGGCGTGCGGGCAGGGCAAGGGATGGACGAGACGCGGACAGGCGTGCGGGCATGGTTTTCGTAACTCGTCGGAGGGACGGTTGTTGCGCGAAACAGATTCTCGGCGCACCGACAACGGGACTGGGGAGCCAGGATTCGAACCCGGACCTCACGGCGCCAAAGGCCGTCGTGCTGCCGTTACACCACTCCCCAAGGAGACCGCGACCGCCGATCCGGGGCTTCCCGGACGGGCGCGTTCGCGGTCCGGAGTCTTACCAATCCTGGTCGGTCGCGGAGCCTTCCTCGGAGCTGCGCTCGTGGTCGGCCTCGCCGTCGACGACCGTTCCGGCGTCCTCGGCGGGGAAGGCGTCGTGCTCGGGCGAGCGGCCCTCCCAGTTCTCCGTGCGCTCGATCAGCTCGGCCTCGGACATCTCGAACCCCTCGGATTCGCCGCCTCCGGCCTCGTCGACCGCCTTGAACGCGGGATCGTTCTCTCGATCCATGGCACTGCTCCTCTGATCGGTTCCTTGACCTCGATACGAGCCTAGTGGACTCGTGGACGCGGTCTACCCGGCTCGCCGCGAATCACTTCCAGTCGAAGAAGTGCCCGTTGACCGGGACGGTCCCGAGGGCCGCCACGGCCGGGAGCGCCCGCGCGAGGGTGTCGGAGAAGACCCCGCTGCTCGCGCCGACCAGCTCGATCAGCGTCTCGACCGGCGTGGGCACCTCCGGCACGCCGTTGGCGTAGTCGGTCGCGTAGCCGAGCAGCGCGTACGGGATCTTGGCCTCGCCGGCCAGCACCGTCTCGGGCCCGGCCGTCTGGCTGACGGCAGTGACGCCCGCGACCTGGAGCTGGGCGATCTCGGTGCGGGTGTTGAAGCGCGGACCGTCCACGTGGCCGTAGACGCCGCCGTCGCGCACCGGGTGCCCGCCGGCCCGCGCGGCGCTGTAGAGCGCGGCGCGCAGCTCGGGGCTGAACGGCGCGTCGAAGATCCAGTGGCCCCGCCCGGGGGCGCCCGGCGTGGTGTGGAGGCTGCAGATCGAGCCGTCGGCCAGGCGGTTGGCCGGGAAGTGCAGGTCGTCGAAGACGACGAGCGACCCGAGCGGCAGACCGAGGTCCAGCGCGCCGCACACGGTCACCGCGAGGATCGCGTCGGCCCCGAGGTCGCGCAGCGCGGCGATGTTCGCGCGGTGGTCGACCTGGCTGGAGAGGCGGGCGTGCCCGTCCCCGTGACGAGCGATGTGCAGCACCTCGACCCCGTCCAGGGCGCCGACGGCGACCTCGGCCGTCCCGTGCTCGGTCTCCACGGCGCGCCGATCCCCCGCTCCGAGCCCGGGCAGGGCGTACGTGCCCGAGCCGGTGATGATCCCGATGCGCACCGCGCTACCCGTCGCGACGCGAGACGCGGCCGCCGGTGGTGCCCTCTTCGCTGGCCGGACCGCCGCGGTAGGCGATGCCCAGCACGCGCATGGCCTTCAGGCCGAGGCTGAGCTTCTCGCGCCCGTCGCTGGAGCCCACGTCGAGGCCCGACAGGTCGCGCACGCGCTCCAGCCGGTAGCGGATCGTGTGGCGGTGGGTGAACAGGCGCTGGGCGGTGGCCGCGACGTTGCCGTCGCAGTCCAGGAAGGCCTCGACGGTGGTGACGAGGTCGGTGTCGTACTGCTCGTCGTAGGCGACGAGCGGCTCGACGGTCTCGGCGTAGAAGCGCTGCAGCTCCGCCGGGTCCTCGCTCATCGCGGGCAGCAGCAGGCGGTACGCGCCGGTGTCGTCGAAGGCCAGGACGCGGTGCTCGCCGTCCTCGTCGCTCTCGGTGACGTTGGCGGCCAGCAGGGCCTCGTTGCCGGCCCGGGCCAGGTCGGCGGGATCGGTGGCGACGCGGCTGCGGCCCACGGCGCACGTGAAGCCGACCAGGCCGGCCTGGAGCTCCTTGAGCACGCCCTCGGCGGCCCGCTCGGCCTCGGCGACCTCCGAACCGGGCAGGACGACGACGACCTCGCCGGCGCTCGCGGCGCGCTGGACGGGGACGACGACCGCGGTGGGCACGGCGGCCCGGGCACCGCGCTCGGCCACGGCGACCATGCGGGTGCGCCAGCCGTCCTCGGACGCCACGTGCGGGTGGGCGCGGGCCACGAGGACCGAGGCGCCGTCCTCCAGGGGCAGGTTGAGCTCGGCCGCGGCGGCGACGATCTCGTCGCGATCGACGAGCTGGCGGTCCAGGACGCTGCGCACGAAGCCCTCCAGCGCCTCGGCCGACGCGCGGGCGGGAGCGCGGACGCGCTCGACCTCCGAGGCGACGAGGGTGGTGACGAGGCGCACCAGCGCGGCCGGGGCCTCCGCGTCGCGGTGGCGGGCGCGCATGCGCAGCTGGCCCACGGCGTCGTCGGCGACGCGCAGGTCGATCCGCTCGACCCCATCGCCGCCCGCGTTGAGGGACTGCTCGTCCGCCGGGGAGCGCACGGCCACGGCCAGGACGGCACCGCCCCGATCCGCGAGGATGAGGCTGGCGTCCAACGCTCGGGCGGCCGCACGGACGATCTCGGGGAGACCGGCTCCGGACTCGACGGCCGCCGTCATGTCGTCCAACGCCGAGAGATCCGGGCCGACCGGAGAACTCGAGGGTGAGGCGGGCACGCCCAGAAGTGTAGGGCGATGTGACGTTTCGGCGGCGTTCGTACGGTGTACGTGCGCCGCGGAGGACTACCCCTGGAGGTAGAGGTAGACCCCGGCGCCGCCGACGCCCAGGCCCAGGAGCACCGCGGCGACGAGCACATAGAGGCTCAGGAAGACCGCGCCGAGCCGCTCCCACGTCTTGGAGTAGGAGGCCCAGGCGGGGACGACGACCAGCCCGATCCACGCCGCCAGGGCGAAGACGCCGCAGCAGACGGCGACCAGGTAGGTGATGGAGGTGGAGCTCATCGCGATCATGCCGGGGCGGGATTGTTGCGGAGATGGGTGACGACCAGTGCCGTCATGCCCGCCACCGCGAAGATCGCCGCGCCGAGACCGTATCCGCCCAGCACGTCGGACAGGTAGTGGACGCCGAGATACAGGCGCGTCAGCCCCATCGCGATCGTGAGCGCGAGCGCCGCGCCGACCGCGATCAGCTGCGTCCGGCGGGAGCTGGTGCGGCTGAAGATCACGGCGATGGCCACGAACGCGACCGCGTGCGCCGCGTGGCCGGAGGGGTAGCTCCAACCCGCCGGGTCGTAGACCGCGATGTCGGGCCGGGGCCGCGCGGTGGCGGCCTTGGTGACCTGGACGGCGAAGAGGGTGACGAGGCTGGCCCCCACGAGCACGAGCGACTCGGCGTAGCGGCGGCGGACGATCAGGAGCAGCGCGGCGATCCCGGTGATGCTGCCGACGACGGCGTACGTGCCGAGCGTGGTGACGGCGCGGGCGACGTCGATCCACGTCTGCTCGCGCAGCTGCAGCGCCCACCGGATCACCCGCTGGTCGCCGACCGTCTGCAGCGTTCCGCCGTCCAGCACGATGAGGTAGCCGAAGAACGCGAACGAGCCGACGGCCGCGACGGCGAGCAGGCTCGTGAGCTCCAGGCCCAGCTCGCCCGGCGTGACGCGGTTCCACAGGAAGCGCGCGGGGCCGCGCAGCCAGGCCGCGAACCGGTGGAAGAGCCGCACGACGGGGCCGATGACCGGCCTGCGCTCCTGCTCCTCGACCCAGCCCATGACCTGGGCGCGGTGCTCCTCGACGCGCAGCCAGCGGACGAGGACGACGATCCCCACCACCACGGCGATGACGGTGCCGAGCGCGAGCGCCCCCTGCTTGGCGATCGACAGCACCTGGTCGAGGCTCCGCCAGAAGATGTAGCCGAGCAGGCAGAACGTCGTCGCCCACAGCCCGGCGCCGAGCACGTCGTAGGGCAGGAAGCGGCGCATCTTCATCCCGGAGGAGCCGGCCAGGAACGGGGCGATCGCCCGGACGAGCCCGACGAACCGGCCGATGAGGATCGCCTTGCCGCCGTGCTTCTCGAAGAAGTCCTCGACGGTCTCCAGGCGGTCCGAGGTGATCTTCACCTTCTCCCCGTGCTTGACGAGGAACGCACGGCCGAGCCGGCGGCCGAGGAAGAAGCTGGTGAGGTCGCCCGCCACCGCGCAGGCCCACACGACGGCGATCAGCGCGATGAGGTCGATCTCCCCCTGGCCGGCGACCACGCCGCCGACGATGATCGCCGTCTCCCCCGGGGCGACGAGCCCGACGAAGGCGCCGGTCTCCAGGAAGGCGAGCACGCCGACGAGCAGGTACGTCCACTGGCCCAGCGCACTGCCCACGTCCGTGAGGACCGCGTCGAGGTCGGGCAGGTGGATGACCCCCGTGCCGTAGACGGCGAGGCCGGCGGCGACGAGCACCGCGAGCGCGGTCTGCACGCGGGTGACCTTGCGGCGCCGCGCGACCAGCGCGACGAGCACGAGGACGGCCAGGACGTAGAAGAGCGGCTTCACGCGTCGGCGGCGACCGGGGCGCCCGCTCCGTCGGCGACCGGCTCGGCGTAGCGGGCGGGTGGGTCGCGGTGGGCCAGGCGGGCCGCGGCGTCGCGTGCGGCGTCGCGATCGGCGAACAGGCCGATGACCGTCGGGCCGGAGCCGGAGACCAGCGTCCGGTCGGCGCCCGCGGCCATCGCCTCCAGCAGGGTGCGGCCGATCTCGGGCACCAGGGACCGGGCGGCGGCCTCGAGGTCGTTGTGGATCAGCGCGTCGGGCAGGTCGCCCGCGAACTCCCGGACGTCGGCCAGGCGCGCGGTGAGGTCGTCCGCGGTGCGGGCCAGCCCCATCCGATCGGCTTCCCGGAACACGTCGGCGGTCGACAGGGCGACGTGCGAGGGCAGGACGAGGACGCCGTAGTCGGGCCGCTCGCCGGAGGCGGGGATGCGTTCGAGCGTCTCCCCCGCGCCCGTGGCGAGCACGCGGCCGGGCACGACCTGGGCGGGCACGTCGGCGCCGAGCTCGGCGGCCAGGGCGTGGAGCAGCGCGTCGTCGCCCCGACCGGACGCGGCGTGGGCCAGGCGCAGCGCGGCGGCCGCGTCGCCGGAGCCGCCGCCCATGCCCGCCGCGACGGGCACGCGCTTGCGGATCTCCAGGCGCTGGGGCGGGCCGTCCCAGCCGGTTGCGGCCCGGAAGGCGCGCAGCGCGGCCGCGGCGAGGTTGTCCCCGGTGATCCCCGGACAGACGACCTCGTCGGTCGCGCCGCCGTCGGTCCGGGGCGTCATCGTGAGGTCGTCGACCAGCGTCAGCGACTGCATGACCGAGACGAGCTCGTGGCGGCCGTCGGCGCGGGTGGGCCCCAGGTACAGGCAGAGGTTGGTCTTGCCGGGGGCGGTGGCGCGCAGCGCGGTCATGCGGGCTCCGGGGTGGACGGCTCCGCGGCCGGCACCGGATCCCCGGCGAGCGCTGCGGCGAGGGCGAGGAAGTCCTGGGGCGAGAGCCGCTCGGCGCGCACGTCGGCCGGGTGGCCGAGGGCGACGACGGCCTCGCGCACCTGGTCCCGCACCTCCTTGGGCCGGTCCGGGGCGAGCGACAGCGAGCGGGCGAGCGCCTTGCGCCGGTGGGCGAACGCGTCGGAGACGACGCGACGGACCTCCGGCGGCGGCGCCGGGCCGCGGCGATCCAGGACGATGAGGACCGAGTCGACGTTGGGCACCGGGTAGAAGACGGTGCGGCTGACGCCGCGCAGGACCTTCACGTCGCAGGACAGCTGGGCGAGCACGGACGGGACGCCGTAGTTGTCGGAGCCGGGCCCGGCCGCGAACCGCTCCCCGACCTCCTTCTGGACCATCGCCACCCAGCGGGTGACGAGCGGCAGGTCCTCGATCGTCCGCAGGATGGCGCCCGCGGCGATGCCGTACGGCAGGTTGGCGACGACCCGGTCCGGCGGCGGGTCGAGCGCCTCCAGCTCCAGCTTCATCGCGTCCGCGAAGTGCAGGGTGACGTTGGGGAACGGCGCGATCGCCTCGCGCAGCGGCGCCTCCAGCGTGCGGTCGAGCTCGACGACGTGGACGTGGGCGCAGCGCGGCGCGAGGTGCTCGGTGAGGACGCCGAGGCCCCCGCCGATCTCCAGGGCCACCGCGGTCGACGCCGTCTCTCCCTCCGCCGGCGCGATGTCCGCGGCCCGCTCGATGACCCCGAGGATGTTGGAGTCGACCAGGAAGTTCTGGCCCAGGTCCCGCCGCGGCCGGACGCCGTGCTCGCGCAGGCGCCGCAGGCTGGGCTGGACCGGGAGTTCACCTTCGCTCATCGAGGCGCCCCCGCCGGAAGAACGAGCCGCCAGGCGAGCTCTTCCAATGGAACGCAAGGCCCCTGGCCGCAGCGTTCCACGTTCATGTCCAGCCGAAGATCCTGGCCGCGTTGCGCTCGACCGTCGCGTCCAGCTCGGCGTAGGTCACGCCGCGCGCCTCGGCCACGAACTGGGCGGTCTCGGTGACGTACGCGGGCTGGTTGCGCTCCTTGCGCATCGGCTGCGGCGTGAGGTAGGGCGCGTCGGTCTCGACCAGGAGCCGGTCCTCCGGCACCGCCGCCGCGGCGGCGGCCAGCTCCTCGTTCTTGGGGTAGGTGACGTTGCCGGCGAAGGAGATGAGCCAGCCCTCGGCGAGGCAGACGTCGAGCCAGGCCGGCATCGAGAAGCAGTGGAGGATCACCGTGACGCCCGCCGCCCGTTCGCGCAGGGTGTCGATCGTGTCGTTCTCGGCCGCGCGGGTGTGGATGATCAGCGGCTTGCCGACCTCCCCCGCCAGCGCGATCTGCGCGTGGAAGGCGCGCTCCTGGTCCTCGCGGGAGGCGTAGTCGCGGAAGAAGTCCAGGCCCGTCTCGCCGATCGCCACGCACCGCGGGTCGGCGGCCAGCTCGCGCAGGTCGGCTACCACGCCGTCGTCGAAGCCGGCCGCGTTGTTGGGATGCCGGCCGACGGCGGCGAACACCTCCGGGAACGCGTGGGCGGCCTCCAGCGCGGTGCGGCAGGAGTCGGCGTCCATTCCCACGGTGAGGATGCGGGTGACCCCCATCGCCCGCGCGGACGCGACCAGCTCGGCGTTCGGCGGCGCGCAGGAGTCCAGGTGCGTGTGGGAGTCGATCATGCGTCAGCCTCGATGCGGGGGAAGAGCGGGTCGATCCTGTCGATCGACCCAAGCTGCCCCGCGCCGAGCCGTGCGCCGTCGTAGGCGATGTCGGGCGCGTGCAGTGCGCCGAGCAGCGTCTCCATCGAGGCGGGCAGGTAGGGCGAGAGCAGCACCGCGATCACCCGGATGCCCTCGGCGAGCGTCACCAGGACGGTGTCCAGCTCGGCGGCCTGCTCCTCGACCTTGGCCAGCTTCCACGGCGCCTGCTCCTCGACGAAGCCGTTGAGCCGGCGCACGCGCGCCCAGATCTCCTCCAGCGCGGCGGTCACCTCGGCCCGGTCCAGCAGCTCGGCCACGCGCTCGGCCAGCCCGTCGAACTCGGCGACGATCGCGGGATGCAGCGGCGCGGACGGCACGACGCCGTCGCGGTAGCGGTGGATCATCGCGATCGACCGGCTGGCGAGGTTGCCCAGGGCGTTCGCCAGCTCGGTGTCGTAGCGCTGCTCGAACGCCACCGGCGAGACGGCCCCGTCCTGCCCGAACGCCACGTCGCGGAAGCAGTAGTAGCGCAGCGCGTCGGCGCCGTACTTCTCGATGATCTCGAACGGGTCGATCACGTTGCCCAGCGACTTGCTCATCTTCTCGGCCTCGCCGTCGGCGCCCTTCGTGGTGAGGAAGCCGTGCACGAACAGGTGCTGGGGCACCTCCTCCCCCGCGGCCATGAGCATCGCGGGCCAGAAGACGCCGTGGAACTTGAGGATGTCCTTGCCGATGAGGTGGTAGTTCGCCGGCCAGAACGTGGCCGTGAGGTCCTCGCCGGGCTTGGCGAAGGCCAGCGCCGTGTAGTAGTTGAGCAGCGCGTCGAACCACACGTAGAAGACGTGGCTCTCGTCCCACGGCACGGGCACGCCCCACCGCAGGTTGGCCCGGCTGAGCGACACGTCGCGCAGGCCCGACTTGATGAAGGACAGCGCCTCGTTGTAGCGGGCCGGCGGCTGGACGAAGTCGGGCCGGTCGGCGTAGAGCTGCTCGAGCCGCTCCTGGAAGTCGGAGAGCTTGAAGAAGTAGTTGTCCTCGTGCTCCAGGACGAGCGGGAAGCCGGTGTGGATGAGGCAGGTGTTGTCCGGCCCGATCTCGTTCTCGTTCTTGAAGTCCGCGCAGCGGGGGCAGTACCAGCCGTCGTAGGTGCCCTCGTAGACGTAGCCGTTGTCCTTGATCCGGGTGAGGAACTCCTGCACGCGCCGGACGTGCTCGGGATCCGAGGTGCGGATGAAGAAGTCGTTGGAGGCGTTGACCAGCGGGGCGAGCGCCTTGAAGCGCTCCGCGTTGCGATCGGCCAGCTCCTGGGGGGTGACCCCCTCGCGCTCCGCGGCGATCGCGACGGGCTCGCCGTGCTCGTCCGTGCCGGTGAGGAAGAAGACCTCCTCGCCGCGCTGGCGCATGTGGCGGGCCAGGATGTCGGCGCCGATCGTCGTGTACGCATGGCCCAGATGGGGCGCCGCGTTGACGTAGTAGATGGGGGTGGTGACGTAGTAGGGCACGGGCGTCTGAGGCTACCGTCCGGCCGCGGCGTCCCGCACCACGCCGCGCAGGACGCGGCCCGGAGTGGAGCGCCAGAGGCCGCGGTGGACGCCGAGCCCGATGGCCAGCAGCCCGACGCCGGACCACGCCAGGACGGTCAGCGGCACGGGCCCCGAGGTGGGCACGGGACCGGTGCGGACCGGCCGAGCCGCAGGGCCGGGGCGGGGCGCGCGGACCGGCCGGGGCGCGTGCGGAGCCCGCGGGATCCGCACGGCCGGCACGAGCGGCGGCGGCTCACGGGGAGCGTCGACGAGCCCCAGCGGATCGACCCAGCCCCACCGCTCGGCCGCGACGCGGGCGCCGAGACGCACCCGGCCCGCCGCCGGCACCGTGCCCAGCCGCTGCCCGGCGGCGACGGACGCCCCCCGCCGCACGGCCAGCGACCCCAGGCCGAGGTGCGTGGCGACCAGCGCGCCGCAGCGCACGGTCACGCCCCGCCCGCCCCACGGCACGGGACCCGCGTGGGTGACGCGGCCCGCACAGGCGCTGCGGACCGGAGCGCCCGGCCGGGCGACGAGGTCGATCCCTCGCCGTTGCCCCGCCCGGAACGGCCGCCCGCGGTCGTAGGCGAAGCGGCCGGCCACCTCCGCGCCGGCCACCGGCATGCGCCATCGCGCACCGGTGGCGTCGGGCGCCCCGGACGCGGCCACCGCCGCGCCGGGGAGCACGAGGGGAACGAGGAGCGAGAGCAGCAACGAAGGCAGGAACCAGGGCATGGCTCGACCGTACGCCCCGCCGGGACCTCCTCCGGCGGGTTCTCACGCTTCCTTCGCGAAACGTTGCACTTCCGTCACGAACCGGTCCCCGGATGGCACATCTCCGGCGGCCCGCGGACCGCTACGACCCGTCGGTCAGCCCCTTGTACAGGGCGTTGGCGCTGATCCCCATCAGCTTCCCCACCACCTGCGCGGCCGGTCGCGCCCGGGCGCCGGCGTCGACCAGCGTGCGGACCGCGTCCACCCCGGCGGCCAGGTCCCCCGCCACCTCGTCCGCGCCCCCGATCACCAGCACGATCTCCCCGCGCGGCGCCGTCGTCGCGTACCGCTCGGCCAGGTCGCCGGCCAGGCCGCGCACGACCTCCTCGTGGATCTTCGTCAGCTCCCGGCAGATCGCGACGGGCCGCTCGGGATCGAGCGCCGCGAGCACGGCCAGCGACGCGCCCACGCGCGACGGCGACTCAAAGGCCACCACGGTCTCCGGCCCGCGCAGCAGCGTGGTCAGCTCGCCCGCCTTGCGGGGCAGGAAGCCGACGAAGCGCCAGGTCTCCGCGGGTAGAGCGGACGCGACGAGCGCGGAGAGCACCGCGCTGGGCCCCGGCAGGACCTCGACGGCCAGCCCGGCGGCGACGCAGGCCCGCACGAGCACGAACCCGGGATCGCTGACCAGCGGCATCCCCGCGTCGCTGACCAGCGCGACCGTCTCCCCCTCCTGCATCCGACCCACCAGCGTGTTGGCCTTGGACTGCTCGTTGTGCTCGTGGTAGCTGACCGTGCGCGCCGTCACCCCGTGACGATCGAGCAGGATGCGGGTGCGGCGCGTGTCCTCGCAGGCCACCACGTCGGCGTCGCGCAGCGCCCCGAGCACGCGGAGCGTGATGTCCTCGAGGTTGCCGATCGGGGTGGGACAGACGACGAGACGTCCGGGGGTGCTCATCGGTCCGAGGATGACATGGCCAGCACCGCGGCCCCCAGCATCCCCGACTCGGCGCCGAAGCGGGCGGGGACGATCCGGGCCACGTCGCGCGACGGCGTCAATGCCCGCTCGGCCACCACGCGGCGGGCCGGATCCAGCAGCAGGTCGCCCGCGGCGATCACGCCGCCGCCGATCACCACTACCTCGGGGTTGAGCAGGTTGATCAGGCCGGCCAGGCCCACGCCGAGGTGCTCGCCCATGCGGGTGACGGCGTCCAGCGCCCCGCGATCCCCGTCGAAGGCCAGCTCCGTGACGAGGGCGCCGGTGATCTGGTGGCCGGCCCGCCGGGCCAGGGCCAGCGGCGAGTCGAGGTCGCGCGCGGCGGCCCGCTCCCCCGCCTCTCCCAGCGCGGTGCCGGACACGTAGGTCTCCAGGCAGCCGCGCCCCGGGCAGGCCCCGTGGCAGGGCGGGCCGTCCTCGTCGATCGACATGTGCCCCGGCTCCCCCGCCGCGCCGGTGATGCCGCGCACGAGCCGCCCGTCGATGATCAGGCCGCCGCCGATGCCGGTGCCGATCGTCAGCAGCAGCGCGTGCTGGGCGCCGCGTGCCGCGCCGGCCCGGTGCTCGGCGAGCATCGCGCAGTTGCCGTCGTTGTCGACCGCGACCGGGAGGCCGAGCCGCTCGGCCATGATCGCCGCGAAGGGCAGCTCCACGATCGGCAGGTGGACGGTGCTCACCGCGACGCCGCGCGCCTGATCCATGAGGCTGGGGATGCCGAAGCCCGCCCCCCGCGCCCCGCCGACCGCCTCGGACGCCTCGATCACCGCCTCGGCGACGGTGTCCAGGAGCGCCTCGCGGCTCAGCCCGGCGACGCTCCGCTGCGCGCGATGATGGACTTCCAGGTCCGCGTCGACCGCCCCGGCCAGGACCTTCGTCCCGCCGAGATCGACACCGATGACGCATCCCGTAGGCATGTTCGGCCACCATACCCTCAGATGACCGACGACCCTCGCCGGCCCGGCAAGCCCCCGCGCTACACGAAGTACCGCGCGCGACCGCAGCTCAAGCGCACCTCCGCGGAACCCGTGTCGATGCTGGACGAGCTGCGGGCCCAGCCCGGCTCGCGTGGTGGCCAAAAGGAGGGTTGGACGCGGCCCGCCGGCGACGGCGGCGACGGCTCCGGCGCCCCCGGGAACGGCTCGCGCTCGGCGCGTCCGGCGGGCTCCGGCCGCTCGGGCGGCTCCGGTCGTTCCGGCGGCGGGCCCGGCCTCCCGGCCCTGCCGTGGCGCCGGCGCCGCGACCGCACCCCCGGCGTCAAGAAGCCGTTCACGTGGAAGCGCGCGGTCAAGTGGGTCGTGCTGGCGATCCTGGGCTGGCTGGCGTTCTCCCTCGTCCTCTTCCTGGTCAGCGCGCAGCTGCAGGCCGGGGACGTGAAGACCGGCGGCACGCTCAGCGGCGCCGGGCCGATGCCGTTCTCGGCGAATACGATCCTCGTGCTCGGCTCCGACGCGCGCCCGAAGGACACGAAGGAGCCGGGCGGCGTGGCCTCCGGCAGCCGGGCCGACTCGATCATGCTGCTGCGCCTGGGCGGGGGGCATTCCTCGTCGCTGTCGATCCCCCGCGACACCGTGGTGGACATCCCCGGCCACGGGCTGAACAAGATCAACGCGGCCTACGCGTTCGGCGGCGTCCCGTTGACGATCCGCACGATCGAGTCGTACCTGGGGATCGACATCAACCACGTGATGCTCGTCAGCTTCACCAACTTCCCCGACCTGATCGACGCGATGGGCGGCATCGACTACACGGGCGGCTGTGTGAAGGCGAAGGTCAATGGCGGGTACAAGAACGGCGGCGTCACGCTGAAGCTCCCCAAGGGCACGACCCACCTGGACGGCAAGCGCGCGCTCGCCCTCTCCCGCGTGCGGCACAACGACTGCAAGCCCAACGAGGACGACTTCGCGCGCCAGGCCCGGCAGCAGTCGCTGATCAAGGGCATGAAGGCGCAGGTGCTCTCGCCCGAGGGGTTCGTGCGGCTGCCGCTGATCGCCTGGAACATCCCCAAGGCGCTGGAGACCGACATGGGCGGCCCGACGCTGACCGGGCTGTTCGCGTCGCTGACGCTGTTCGGCTCGCCGACGCCGACGACGTTCCCCGAGAAGCAGGTGACGTTCACCACGCTGCCGGACGGCGGCTCCGGCCTGTCGATCCCGCCCGAGCTGCGCCAGAAGCTCGTGAAGTCCTTCCTGGACGGCTAGTCGCCCGAAAACCCCGCAACGATGTCGCAGGTATGCGTGCTGTACGCGCATACCTGCGACATCGATCCGGGCGGAACCGGGTGACGCGCGCGGGTGGCCGTGATATCCCTGTACGGGCATGCGGGATCCGGACGACCTCCTCATCGACGACCTGAAGGCGCCCCCGCCGCTGGACGTCTGCCGGGAGGCCCTGGAGTTCTGGACGCACCGGCGCGACACGATCTCCCGGCTGCGGCGCAGCGCCCGCCGGGACGCGGCCGAGATGGTCGCGCGGTGGGAGCAGCGCCTCCGCGACGCCGAGCGGGCCGAGCGCGCGCAGCGGCCCTGGCGCCGCCTCCTGGACGCCCTCGGGATCGACTGGCCGGCCGTCGCCCAGCGCCACCTCCCCAGCCGCCGGCGCGTCACCGTGATCGTGAGCGGCGGGCTCGTCGCGCTCGCCGCCTGCCTGCTGGCGATGACCGTCCTGTGCCTGGCGCTGGCCTACGCCGTGCTGACCCACCTCGGGTGACCGTGGACGTCGATCGCGCGCAGGTGCTGGCGTTCCGGCTCCGCGCGCACGACATCGGCGCGCCGGGACCGGATCCCCTGCGGGCGCTGGAGCGCTGGGCGTTCCAGGACTCCCCGCCCGGAGCCGCGGAGGCGGCGCTCTCCCTCCGCACCACCGACTACCGGGCCGGCTGGCTCGACGCCGCGCTCTACGAGGACCGGACCGCCGTCGCGCTGTACAACGCCCGGACGGCCACCGCGATCCTCCCGGCCGGCGACGCCGCCGCCTTCGGCACCGCCCTGCTCCCGTACGACGACGCCGGGCTGAAGGCCATCGTCGGCCCGGCGCTGCCGGACATCGAGGAGGACTACGCCGAGCCGGTCACGCTGGCGGTCGCCGCGGTGTCCGACGCGCTGGACGGGAAGCGGCTGTGCCGCGACGAGCTGCACGCCGAGCTCCGCGACCGGCTGCCGGCGGAGCTGCTGCCCTGGTGCCCGGGCTGCGAGAGCCACCACGCCCGGCGCGGCCTGCTCGTGCTGGCGGGCCTGCACGGCCGGCTGTGCCTCGCGGGCCGCAGCGGCCGGCAGCCCGCGTTCGCCCGCACCGACCAGTGGACCGGGTGGGACGCCCCCGCCCCGGAAGACGCCCGGTGGTCCCTCGTCCGCACCTACCTGCACGCCTACGGGCCGTCCACCCCGCAGGACTTCGCCGCCTGGGTCGGGCTGGGGATCGCCCACGCCCGCACGCTGTGGGACGCGCTCGCCGACGAGCTCACCGAGGTGCGGATCGGGGACGGCGGCGCGGCATGGCTGCCCACCGAGGACGTCGGGATCCTCGACACGACGCACGTGGCCACCGACCTGCTCGTGCTCGCCCCGGGCGACCCGATCCTGCTGGCCCGCGACCGCGGCCTCCTGGTGCCCGACCCGGTGGTGCGCAAGCGGCTCTTCCCCGCGCTCAACCCCCCGGGGCTGATCCTCTCGGGCACGACGCCGGTCGGCCTGTGGCGTGCGCGCAAGAAGGGCACGCGGCTGGTGGTGGCGATCGAGCGGCTGGGCCCGATCAGCCGGGCCCCGGCGAAGCAGCAGCTCGAACGGCTGGCGCCGCTGCGAGGCTGCTCGTCCGTGGAGATCGACTGGGGCTAGCGCGGAACGGCGCGCCGCCGCTAGTCCTTCTTGGCGGCGGGCTTCTTCGCCTCGCCGGAGGACTTCTTGGCCCCGGAGTCGGACGAGGACGAGGACGACGAGGAGGACGAGGAGGATCCGCTGCTGTCGGAGGCCTTCTTGTCGGCCTTCTTCTCCGCCGCCTTGGCCGCCGTCTTGTCGGCGCCGTCCTTGGCCGCGCTCTCCGTCTCGCGGTTGCGGTTGCGGGTGCCGTAGTCCGTGTTGTGGAAGCCCTTGCCCTTGAAGTGGATCGCGGGCGCGTGGAAGACACGCTCGACGGGCTTGCCCGTTTCCGGATCGACCGTCAGAGCGTCGTCGGTCATCTTCTGCACGACTTCGAAGGTCGTGCCGTTCTGGCGACGGTATTCGTAGATGGGCATACGCATCGCAGTATAGGAGCGAGGCTCCCCGATCAGCGCCGCCACGGTCGCGTCGGTCGAGGATTCGCGCGTCAGCCGACCGGCCCCATCGCGTACGCTGCGCGCCATGAGCACCGACGTCGTCACCATGGACAAGGTCGTCGCGCTGTGCAAGCGGCGCGGCTTCATCTTCCCCTCCTCCGAGATCTACGGCGGCGTCGGCTCGACCTACGACTACGGTCACTACGGCGTCCTGCTGAAGACCAACGTCAAGAACGCGTGGTGGCAGGCGATGCTCACCGAGCGCGACGACATCGTGGCGATCGACTCGGCGATCCTGCAGCACCCCAAGGTGTGGGAGGCCAGCGGCCATCTCGCCGGCTTCAGCGACCCCATGGTCGACTGCCGCAACTGCAAGCAGCGCTTCCGGGCCGACCACGTGGACCGCGAGGAGATCTGCCCCGCGAAGGCCAACCTCCCCAAGACGGAGGACCGCCGCCACGACTTCACCGAGGTCCGCGAGTTCAACCTCATGTTCGAGACGCACGTCGGCGCGATGCGCGACAGCTCCTCGATCGCCTACCTGCGCCCCGAGACCGCCCAGGGCATCTTCATCAACTTCAAGAACTACCTGCAGTTCTCGCGCAAGAAGCCGCCGTTCGGCATCGCGCAGGTCGGCAAGTCGTTCCGCAACGAGATCACGCCCGGCAACTTCATCTTCCGCACCCGCGAGTTCGAGCAGATGGAGATGGAGTTCTTCGTCCCGCCCGCCGAGGCGCAGCAGTGGTACGAGCACTGGAAGACCGAGCGCTTCACCTGGTACACGGACCTGGGCATCCGCCCCGACCACCTGCAGATGCGCGAGCACGAGCAGGACGAGCTGAGCCACTACTCCAGCGGCACCGCCGACGTGGAGTACCTCTTCCCGATCGGCTGGTCGGAGCTGGAGGGCGTCGCCAACCGCGGCGACTTCGACCTGTCGGCCCACGCGAAGGTGTCGGGCGAGAAGCTGGAGTACTTCGACCAGCAGAGCGGCGAGCGCTACGTCCCGCACGTGATCGAGCCGGCGGCCGGCGCGGACCGCGCCACGCTGGCCTTCCTGGTCGACGCCTACGACGAGGACGACCTCGGCGGCGAGCAGCGCACCGTCCTGAAGCTCCATCCGCGCCTGGCGCCGGTGAAGGCGGCGGTCATGCCGCTGAACAAGAAGGACGGGCTGCCGGAGATCGCGACCGAGGTCCAGCGCGCGCTGCGCGGCGTGGGCGTCGTGGAGTACGACGACAGCGGGTCGATCGGCAAGCGCTACCGCCGCCAGGACGAGATCGGGACGCCGTACTGCCTGACCGTGGACTACGACTCCAAGGACGACGACGCGGTCACGGTGCGCGATCGCGACACGCTCACGCAGGAACGCGTGGCGATCGCCGAGCTGCCCGCGCTGCTGGCGGGCCGCCTGGCCCAGCCGTGGCGCTCGCCCAAGCTCGACGCCTGAGCCTCCTCAGCGCAGGCCGTCGAGCAGCGCGCCGGTGGCGGCGCGGAGCTCCGCCGCGGCCGGGGCCGTGCGGGCCACGGCGACGATGCCGGCCCGGCCGGCCCGCTCCAGCGCGCCCGGCATGAAGGGGACGACGCCGGTCGCGGCCTCGCGATCCCAGCCGAGGCCCGACGCGGCCAGTGCGGCGAGGAAGCGGTCGGGATCGACGGGCTCGCCGTGCGCGGCGTACAGGCGGTCGGTCGCCTCGTAGTGGCGGGTGGACCCGTCGGGCAGCACGAAGGCCCCCGCGGCCGCATCGAACGTGCCGCCGGTGAGCAGCTCGAGCACGCCGAGCGGGTGGGTGGTGCCGCCCTCGCGCAGGTTGAGGTCGACGGCGTGCGCGGCCCACGGCCCGGTGCCGCCGTCCCGGGCCACGACGAAGTCCAGGGCGAAGCGGCCGACCATCCCCTCCGCGGCCAGCCGCTCGCCGACGCGGATCGCGTCCTTGGTCACCGCCGGGCCGTAGCGCGGGTCGGCCGGGAACCGGGCGCCGGCGAACGTGTGGCCGAGCGGGCCGGCCAGTACCTGGTCGTGGGTGCCGAGCACGCGCACCGCGCCGGCCGGCGTCACCTGCACCTGCACGCTGGGGCTGTGCGTCTCCTCGCCGTCGATCAGCGCCTCGATCACGGCGGGCTGCGCGGCGAGCGCGGCGCGGTACTCCGGGGCCAGCGCGGCGGCGAGGTCCAGGTCGTCCAGCGCCACGATCGCGTTGCCCTGGCCGAGCGTGCCCTCGTCGAGCTTGATCACCGCGCGGGCCAGGGCCGGCCGGCGGGCGCGCAGGGCGGCGAGCGCGTCCGCGACGTCCTGCTCGCCGTGCAGGTCCCCGGCGCCGTCGGGCACGGCGACGCCCGCCTCGGCCAGCAGCCGGCGCCCGCCGGACTTCGTCCCGTACCGCGCGAACGCGGGGGCGACGCCGTACACCGGCACGTCGAGGGCCAGCGCCAGGTCGCGCTCGGCCTCCTCGACGTTGAAGGGGATGACGTAGGCGTCCCGCGGATCGCCAGCGGCGGCGCGCAGCCGGTCGAGCACGGCAGGGCGCGCCAGCACCTTCTCGGCGAGCACGCCGGGCACCGGATCCCCGGCGTCGAGCACGGTGAGCCGCGCCCGGGCGCCGGCCGGGTCGGGCAGGAGCCCCAGGTAGAAGGAGACCCAGGAGCCGGGAACCGGCGCGGAGGTGATGGCGACCACGCGCAGCGCGGGATCGGCGAGCAGCAGGAGCAGGTAGAGCCAGCGCTCCTCCAGCGCCGTCGTGTCCTGCACGGCGTGGTAGTCGTCGCCGAGGTTCATCGACGGCAGGGCGATCGCCGTGGTGCGCGCGGCAGCGGCGTCCCGGCCGGGGGGACGCTCGACCAGCCGTCGCTGGAGCTCGGTGAAGCGCCGCGCGGCGGTCATCGCGCCGGATTCAACCAGGTCGCCCGCCGCCGTGCGGCATTGTCGATGAAGCCGATAGGGAAAGCGGTAATCTGCGGCCGATGCCCCTCCCCACCCACGGTCGCCCGAGCGACGAGATCCTGGCCGACATCCATGCGCGCCGCGGCGCCGACCTCCCCCTCGACGGCAGCGTCGCCTGGGCCTACGTGTACTCCACCGGCCTCGACGACCTCGAGGCCCTGGCCCGCACCGCCTACGGCGACATGCTCGCGGTCAACGGACTGGACCCCACCGCCTTCCCCAGCACGGTCAGCCTGGAGAACGACGTCGTCTCGGCCGTCGGCGACCTGCTCGGCGCCGGCCCCGACCATGCCGGCACGTTCACCTCGGGCGGCACCGAGTCGATCATGCTCGCGGTCAAGGCCGCGCGCGACGCCAACCCGCAGATCGAGAAGCCGCGCCTGGTCAAGGCGACCACCGGCCACCCCGCCTTCCACAAGGCCGCGCACTACCTCGGCGTCGAGGTGGTCAACGTGCCGGTCGACCCGGTCACGTTCGAGGCCGACCCCGCCGCGATGGCCGCCGCGATCGACGAGCGCACCGTGCTCGTGGTCGCGTCCGCCGTCTCCTACCCGCACGGCGTGCTCGACCCGATCGCCGAGATCGCCGCCGTCGCCGCCGAGCACGGGGTGCTGTGCCACGTGGACGCCTGCGTCGGCGGGTTCCTGCTGCCGTTCCAGCGCCTCCTCGGCGAGGACCTCCCGCCGTTCGACCTCTCCACGCCCGGCGTCACCTCGATCTCCGCCGACCTGCACAAGTACGGGTACGCCCCCAAGGGCGCCTCCGTCGTCGTCTTCCGCGACGCCGAGCTGCGGCGGGCCGCGTACTTCGCCAGCGCCGACTGGCCCGGGTACACGGTGGTCAACTCCGCGGTGCAGAGCACCCGCTCGGCCGGCCCCGTGGCCGGGGCGTGGGCCACGCTGCAGCACCTCGGGGAGGAGGGCTACCTGTCGCTCACCCGCCGCTCCCGCGAGGCGCTGCGCCGCTTGGTCACGGGCATCGAGGGCATCGGCGGGCTGCGCGTGCTCGGCACGCCGATGGCCACGTTCGCGGCGGTCGCCGGCGAGGACGGCGTCGACGTGTTCGTGGTCGCCGACGAGCTGCGGGCGCTCGGGCCCTTCGCCCAGGTCCAGCTCTCCCACGGTCCGTCGCCGGCCAACCTGCACCTGTCGACGTTCGGCGGCAGCCTGGAGCACGTCGACGCGCTCCTGGAGGCGCTGACCGCGGCGGTCGCGACCGCCCGCTCGCTGCCCCCGGTCGACGTGCCCGCCGACCTGTCGGCGGCACTGGCCCAGCTCGACCCGGACACCATCACCGCCGAGGCGTTCAGCGGCCTCGTCGCGGCGACGGGGCTGGACCTGGGCAGCGGCGAGGCGGGTCGGATGGCGATGGTCAACCACATGCTCGACGCCGCGCCGACCCGGCTGCGCGAGGTGCTGCTGGAGCGCTTCCTGGGCCTGCTGTTCACCCCGGCGCCCGCCGAGGGCTCCGCGACGCCGGCCTGATCCGCCCCGGCGTGCCGGCTATCCTGGGCTTGACACGCAGTCAAGTCCAGGAGCCCTCGCCGCCATGAAGGTCGCCCCCGTCGTCCCCAGCCGTGGATCCGCGCCCACCGACGCGATCTCCTACACCGACCTCTACGCGCGGTGGGAGAAGGGCAACTGGAGCGCGATGGACATCGACTTCACCCAGGACCGGATCGACTGGGAGACGCGGTTCACCGACGAGCAGCGGCGCGGCGCGCTGTGGCTCTACACCCTGTTCTTCCACGGCGAGGACTCGGTCGCCGACAACCTCTCGCCCTACATCGACGCGGCCCCGCTGGAGGAGCAGAAGTACTTCCTCACCACCCAGCAGGTCGACGAGGCCCGCCACGCCGTCTTCTTCAAGCGGTTCATGGAGGAGGTCGTCGGCCTCGGCGACGCGCGCGGGAGCGTGGCGGGCACGCTGGACGCCACCGCCCCGCAGCTCACATGGGGCCACCGCAAGGTCTTCGGGCGGCTCGACACGATGGCCCAGGAGCTGCGCGAGGACCGCTCGCCGGTCAAGCTCGCCGCCGCGGTCACGCTCTACCACATCGTCGTGGAGGCCTCGCTGGCCCAGCCCGGCCAGCACATGATCGAGGCCTCGCTGGAGGCGATGGACGTCCTGCCCGGCTTCCGCGCCGGCATGCGCAACGTCGCCCTCGACGAGCAGCGCCACATCGGCTTCGGCGTCAAGCTCCTCAGCGACCTGTACCGCGACGACCCGGAGCCCGTCCAGGAGGCGATCGTCTCCACCATTCGCGAAGTCATGGCCTGGACCGGCAACGTGGCCATCCCGCCCGGGTGGGACATGACCTACCTGGAGGCGTTCGGGTTCAGCATCGAGGACCTCTACACCGAGGGCGCGCAGTCGATGGAGTCCAAGCTGCGGGCGATCGGGCTCGACGTGGACCATCTCCCCCGCTTCCCCCTGCCCATGGACATCACGCCCCGGGAACGGGCCCGTCGCGGCCTCCTGCTCACGCGGGCCGGCATGACCGGACCGCGCGAGGGGGCGACCCGGCGCGACCCGGAGGCGATCGAGGCGATGTTCGACGGGCTGCGCTGCGTGGCCGACACGACCGCGGTGAAGCCGGGCACGACGATCGCCTGGGACTTCACCGACGCCGAGCCGTGGTCGCTGACCGTCGACAACGGGGCCACGCGCGCGTCCCGCGGGCTGCCGGCCGACGCCGACCTCGTCCTGACCTGCGGGTTCGAGGACTGGGTCGACGTGTTCGCCGACCGGGTCGACGCTCGCTCGCTCCTGCTGCGCCGGCGGATCCGCCCCCGCGGCGACCTGCGCCTCCTGCTGCGCCTGGACCGCCTCTTCGGCTAGTGGTCCAAGAGGTGGTCGAAGCTGGCCTGCGCGGGGTTCTCCTGCGCGGTCGCCTCGGCGCGCGGGCGCCCGCGCTTGGCCCAGTGCTCCAGCACGTCGCGGGCCTTGATCTGCCGGTAGCTGATGTTGCGCTCGATCGGCTCGACCTGCAGCCCGTCGTTGGCCGTCCCCTTCACCACGGCGTGGAACATCCGGCCGCGGACGGAGACGCGGACGATGTCGCCGGGGTTGATGGATCCGAGACGCACGGGGCTCGACATGGTGGCGCGTGGACAGGACGACACGCCGGCCGGAACGAGCGAGGGCGCCCGATGGGCGCCCTCGAAGGTCCTACCGGCTGGCGACGGAGCCTCAGGCCTCGGGCTCACCCGCGGCCGGCTCGGTCTCGCCGTCGACCGTCGAGGTCGCGGCGCTGTCGCCGTTGACCGTGACGGGCGGCGCCACCGGAGCGGCGGGCGGCGGCGAGGCCACCGTGGTGGAGGTGTAGTCGAACTCCTCCTCCGCACCGAAGAGCAGGTCCAGCGCCTTGTTGCGCAGGCCCTCGCTCACGACGAGCGCGACGCCCGCGGTGACGATGCTCAGCAGCACCAGGTTGCGCAGGCGGTGCTTCTTCTTCGCCTTGACCGGACCCTCGCGCAGCGCGGTGATCGCGGCCGTCAGGTTGTGCTGGGCCGTGCGCAGCTCGGCGTGCAGCTTCTGATCGTCCAGCAGGGCCGAGGCCGGAGCCTTCGACGACTGGATGCGCTGGAACGCCTTCTGAGCGTGGCTGTAGGCGACGCGCGCGTTGTCCCGGAGCTCCGGGTCGCTGATCAGACGGTTGACGTACTGATTCTGACGCACCTGCTGGGCAGCAGCCCAGCCTTGCGCCGCTCGATCCACTGCAGACATGTCCTATTCACCTCTGGTCGACGACATCGAAAGTCAGCATACCCTCCGTACCCGCCTGGCACGACGCAAACCGTCCAGAGGCGCGCGGAAATCCGACCGACGGTCGTCTCAAAGCTCGTAGACCGCGCCGCCGACCGCCAGGTCGACCGCACCCTCGAAGCACGACCGGGCCTCCTGGAGCGCCCAGTCGCCGTCCAGCTCGTCGGAGATGTGCGTGAGGACGAGCCGGCGCGCGTGGGCCTGGGCCGCGGTCGTCGCCGCCTCGGTCGGCGTCATGTGGCCGCGCACGCCGTCGCGCTCGGGCCGGGGCAGCGTCGCCTCGAGCATGAGGAGGTCGGCGCCGCGGGCGAAGCCGGCGAGGTCGTCGCTCGGCGCGCTGTCGGCGCCGTAGACGAAGCGCCGGCCGGCGGCGTCCGTGATCTCGATCGCGTGCGTGTCGACGTAGTGGGGCACCGGGTGGAAGCGCAGGCGCAGCGGGCCGAGCTCCAGCACGTCGCCCGGGTCGTACTCGCGCAGGCCGAAGGCGTTGGTGATCACGCGGGGCAGGCCGCCCTGGGCGGTGATCGTGTCGAACGTCGCGGCGGCGCCGGCGGGCGCGTGGAGCGCGGGGCGGGCCGGCGTGTCCGTGCCCGGGAAGCCGGCGACGGGGACGGGCTGCTGGCGCGGGGCGTAGGTCAGCGCGCAGGCGAAGGGCAGCAGGTCCAGGAAGTGGTCGGCGTGCAGGTGGCTGACCACCACCGCGTCGACGTCCACGTAGTCCACGACGGCACGGAGCTTGCCGAAGACGCCGCTCCCGCAGTCCACGAGCAGCACGTAGTCGTCCTGCTGGACGAGGTATCCGCTGCACGCCCCTCCGGCGTCCTGCCAGGACGGGGACTTCCCCAGGACGGTGATCCGCACCACGCCTCCTCTCTCGTGACCGCTGCGACGACGCGGCCGACTCTACCCAAGCCGCGTCGAGCCCCACCTCGTTCCCGCTGAGCGGGACCCAGGTGGGGTTCGGCGCCGGCCGGGTCAGCCGCCGGCGTAGAGCGTGGCCTGCTCCTGCGCGGTGGGGAAGGCCCAGGCCGCACGGGTGCGGCGCTCCTGCCGGAAGTGGAACCGCATCTGGGTCGGAGGCCGCAGGCCGTCCGGGTCGTTGGGCCGCCACGTGGCGCACGCCTGGGTCTCGTTCAGAGCACACAGTCCGTGGTTGCGGAAGAAGCATCCCTCGCACGTCGCCGGTGTCGCTGCGGTCCTTCTTGCCATGTGTCTGCGGTGCTCCCCGTCGGTCGTGCGTTGCCTGAGGACGATCCAAGCACGACACGGACAGGCCGAACAACCCCGGTTCCCGCACAGCGCAGGAAAACGGATCGGGGGAACCCGCAAACGCGGACAATTCGTTGCTACCCCTCCTAGGGCCGGAGTCCTGCACCCTCTCCCCCCTCCTTCCGCGAACATCCCGCACCTTCCGGGAAACGCCCGCTCGCGACGTGAAACGGTCCTTCTCCACCGCCGCCCCGTAGGTTTCGAGAACGATGCGCGTCCTGCTCACCGGTGCCACCGGATTCGTCGGCTCCGCCCTCCTGCCCCAGCTGCTGCGGGCCGGCCACGACGTCCGCGCGTTCGCCCGCACGCCCGGCCGGGTCGCGGAGGGCATCGAGGTCGTCCAGGGCGACATGGTGACCGGCGCCGGCCTGCCCGCCGCGTTGGACGACGTGGACGTCGCCTACTACCTCGTGCACTCGATGGAGTCGCCCACCGGCGCGGGAGCGGGCGGGGGGACCCTCGGGGCGCCGGCGGGCTTCGAGGACCGCGACCGCCGCGCCGCGGAGTCCTTCGCGGCCGCCGCCCGCGCGGCCGGCACGCCCCGCGTCGTCTACCTCGGCGGGCTCGTGCCCGAGGACGAGGCCGCCTCGCGTCACCTGGCCAGCCGCCTGGAGGTCGAGCGGATCCTCCTGGACGCGGCGCCGACCGCCGTCGCCTTCCGCGCCTCGATCGTCGTCGGGGCGGGCTCGCGGTCGTTCCGCTTCCTCGTCCGCCTGGTCGAGCGCATGCCGATGCTGCCGCTCCCGCCGTGGCGGACGTTCCGCACCCAGCCGATCGACGTGCGGGACGTGCTCGCCTACCTCGTCGCCGCCGCGTCCTCCCCCGCGCTCGCCGGGCCGGCCTCGCTGGACGTCGCCGGCCCCGACGTCCTCACCTACGGCGAGATCGTCGAGCGCATCCGCGACCACCTGCTCGTCCGCCGCTCGACCGTGCGGCTGCCGATCAACGCCACGGCGGTCGCCAGTCGCGTGGCCGCCGCGGTCGCCGGCGAGGATCCCGCGCTCATCGGGCCGCTGATGGGCGGGCTGACCACCGACCTGCTGCCGCGCGACGACGCGGTCACCCGGCTCCTGCCCGTGCGCCTGCACACGTTCGACGCGGCCGTCGAGCGGGCCATGCGCGAATGGGAGCGCAGCGAGGAGCTGCGCGCACGATGAACACGTCCATCCCCAGCCCGTCCGAGCCTCCGGAGATGTCGCTGTGAGCGAAGTCCGCACGTCCATCGAGATCCCCGCCGCGCCCGACGCGGTGTGGCGCGTGGTGATGGATCCCGAGCGCCTCGGCGACTGGGTGACCATCCACCGTCAGCTGCACGCCTTCGATCCGTGGCCGCCCCGCACCGGTTCGCACATGGACCAGACGCTCGCCCTGCGCGGAACCCCGTTCAAGGTCCATTGGACACTGGTTGACCTGGAGGACGGACGGCACGCTGTGTGGGACGGAAAGGGGCCCGCTCGTTCGAGGGCACAGACCGAGTATCGACTGACGGAGACGGCCGAGGGCACGCACTTCGACTACCGCAACAGCTTCAAGGCGCCGTTCGGACCGCTGGGTGCGGTGGCCAGCCGCGCCGTGGTGGGTGACATTCCCCTGCGTGAGGCCAATGCCTCCCTGGAGCGGCTACGCGACCTGTTGGCACGTTGACAACGCGCTGCTGTTGCACAGCACGTCAATTGCCAACGGTTTCTGTATCTCATCACAGCATGGGCGGCCGCTCCCAATGCTGACACCTTGCGGTGTTACAGTGCCGGACTTCACCTTCGATCCAAGGGAAACGACACATGGCTGACTTCGTCGACGAGAAGAAGCAGGAGATGCAGCAGCGTCTCAAGGAACTGCGTCCGTTGGTGGAGGAATACCATCGGCTGGAAGCCGCGGTCGCCGCTCTCGCGGGCGTCAACTCGCAGCCGGCCAGCACGGGCGGCACATCCTCGCCCCGCGCCAAGCGCGGCCCCCGCCCCGGCCAGGCCCGCCCCGGTCGTCCCAAGGGCAGCGGGCCCCGGGCCCAGCAGACACTCGAGCTCATCCGCTCGCAGCCCGGAGTGTCGATCGCCGAGCTCGCGACGACGATGGGGATCAAGCAGAACTACCTGTACCGCGTGGTTCCCGGGCTGCAGCGTGACGGCCTCGTGCGCCGTGAGGGTCGCGGGTGGATCGCCAACGAGGGCGGCGGAGACGCTTCGTAGGTCCACAACCTGCTGAACAAGTGCTGTACGTAAAAGGGGCGCCTCATGCGAGGCGCCCCTTTTCATACTCATCCTTCCCCACTTCCGGGGGCCACCTCAGACCGCGCTGAGCGGCCGGAGGCGTCCCCCAGCGGATCGTCTGCGACCAGTATCTAGATGAGGCCGAGGTCCTTGACCGCGTCGCGCTCGCCGACGAGCTCGGCGACGGTGATGTCGATCTTGCTCTGCGCGAACTCGCCGACCTCGAGGCCCTCGACGATCTCGTAGCTGCCGTCGCCGGTCACCTTGACCGGGAAGCTGGACACGATGCCCTCCGGCACGCCGTACTGGCCGCCGGACGGGACGGCCATGGAGACCAGGCCCTCGGCGCCGAGCACCCAATCGTGCACGTGGTCGATGGCCGCGTTGGCCGCGCTCGCCGCGGACGAGGCGCCGCGCGCCTCGATGATCTCCGCGCCGCGCTTGCCGACGCGCGGGAGGTACTCGTTCTCGTACCAGGCCATGTCGTCCACGGCGTCGACGGCCTTCGTGCCGCCCACGGTCGCGTTGAACAGGTCGGGGAACATCGTCGGGGAGTGGTTGCCCCAGATCACGAGGTTCTCGATCTCGGTGAGGCTGACCCCGAGCTTGCTCGCCAGCTGCGCGTACGCGCGGTTCTGGTCCAGGCGCGTCATCGCGGTGAAGCGCTCCTTGGGCACGTCCGGCGCGTGGCTCTGGGCGATGAGCGCGTTGGTGTTGGCCGGGTTGCCGACGACGAGCACCTTGATGTCGTCCGCCGCGTGCGCGTTGATCGCCTCGCCCTGGGGCTTGAAGATCGCGCCGTTGGCCTCGAGCAGGTCGGCCCGCTCCATGCCCTTCGTGCGCGGCCGGGCGCCGACGAGCAGCGCCACGTTGGCACCGTCGAAGGCCTCGTTCGGGTCGGCCGTGATGTCGATGGCCTCGAGCAGCGGGAAGGCGCAGTCGACGAGCTCCATCGCGGTGCCCTCCGCGGCCTTGAGCGCGGGCTCGATCTCCAGCAGGCGCAGACGTACCTTCTCGTCGGGGCCCAGCGGCTGGCCAGAAGCGATGCGGAACAGCAGGGCGTAGCCGATCTGGCCGGCGGCGCCCGTGACGGTGACGGTCTTGGACATCAGTGGTTCATCTCCTGAGGGGTGACTGGTTGGGGAAACGGCGCGGCGTGCGCTACGCCATCGCCTTCTGGAGGTTCTCGTCGATCGAGGCGAGGAACTCCTGCGTGGTCTGGAACGGCTGGTCCGGCCCGATCAGCAGGGCGAGGTCCTTGGTCATCTTGCCGCTCTCGACGGTCTCGACGCAGACCCGCTCGAGCGTCTCGGCGAACTCCGTGACCTCGGGCGTCCCGTCCATGCGGCCGCGGGCCGAGAGGCCGCGCGTCCACGCGAAGATCGACGCGATCGGGTTGGTGGAGGTCGGCTTGCCCTGCTGGTGCTGGCGGTAGTGGCGGGTGACGGTGCCGTGCGCCGCCTCGGCCTCGACGGTCTTGCCGTCGGGCGTCATCAGCACGCTCGTCATGAGGCCGAGCGAGCCGAAGCCCTGGGCGACGGTGTCGGACTGCACGTCGCCGTCGTAGTTCTTGCAGGCCCAGACGTAGCCGCCCTCCCACTTCAGCGCCGCGGCGACCATGTCGTCGATCAGCCGGTGCTCGTAGGTGATGTCCGCGGCCTCGAACTCGTCCTTGAACTCGTTCTC
>Ga0247757_10000180_pt1 | contig 52090 bp, 31 predicted proteins | sample UWRJL126311R4_FD_180929 | JGI IMG/M metagenome (GOLD analysis project Ga0247757, IMG submission 180929) | Plant litter microbial communities from Arlington Agricultural Research Station in Wisconsin, United States - UWRJ-L126-311R-4 | ecosystem: Environmental > Terrestrial > Plant litter >... | reverse complement strand
CCCCCGGGCCCAGGCGGCGTAACAGCCCCCCGCCCTGTTGCGACGGCCACGACGGGGCTGGCGCGGCGCGTGCGCCCTCTCGGCAGGACTCGAACCGACGACGAGCCCGAGCCGTCGAGACTTGCCCGCGGCGCGCAAAGTCGGAGGACCCTCCGCCGTGCGCGGCGCGATGCGGCTCGGCGTGACACCCGCCATCGACCTCGATCGCGAGCCGCTCGGTGTGCGCCAAGAAGTCAGCGATGAAGCGGCCGAGCCGCCGCGCCTGCGCCGGAACACCACGCGTGACAACAGCCGGCGATTTTTCACAAGCCGCGTTGGCGAGTTGCTCGGGCAGCGAGCCCTTCGGAAGCTCAGAAACGCTCGTTCACCATTTCCTCGCTCTTCGCCCACAGCGCTTTTGCGCGCTCGCCATCCAGCGCGTAGGGGCGAACACCGGCGCGTAAATCAGCGCCGGCGTCGATGACTTCAGAGACGTGACAGTCCTCGCAATAGCGGGCGCCCACGTCCTCGGCACGCGCGACGATGCCGGCCCAAACGCTGGTCGCGGCGCCTTGGGGGATGGTCTTGAACGCGAACGGGGGCAGACCGTTCTTCTTGTTGTCTTCATTGATGCGCGTGACCATCGTGCTGAGCGCGTTGGGCTCCATGTGACGCGACAGCTCGGTTTGGATACCGCCCGGATGGACCGCGGTTGCGCGCACGCCGCGCGCCTGGTGGCGGCGATCAAACTCGACCGCGAACAGGATGTTGGCGGTCTTGGAGCGGCCATAGGCGCCGAAATCGCTGTACTCGGTGCGCTCGAAATTGGGATCTTCGATGTTCACGTCGGAATAGCGGTGACCTGAGGAAGACAGGTTCACCAATCGCGCGTTCGGATTGAACAGCGGCGCGATGCGGTTGATGAGCACGAAGTGGCCCAAATGGTTGGTGCCGAACTGCGTTTCAAAGCCGTCTGCTGTGAACGTCCTCGTCGGGATCGCCATCACGCCTGCATTGGCGATCACTAGATCGAATTTGGCTCCCCTCGCCTGCAGCTCGTCCGCAGCCGCGCGCACACTGGCGAGCGAAGCGAGGTCCATTTGGAGAAGCTCGATGCCGGGAATGCCGGCGGTCGCGCGCCGACCTTTGGCGAGATCGCGGACGGTGCCGATGACACTCGCGCCATGCGCTGCGAGCACCCGCGCGGTCTCGACGCCGATGCCGGCCGAGACACCGGTCACCAGTATGCGCTTGCCGGTGAGATTGACGCCGGCGAGCACTTCGTCAGTGGTGGAAAGAGCACCGAATGATTTGGTCATGAGTCGACAGTGTGGGACCCGACCGCTCCGCGGCACGCCCGATCACATCCAATTCTTGCCCAATCCTCTCAAGCTCGACCTCGCCCCGCTTGTCACCGGAGCGATCCGGCCTGATCTTCAGCTGATGCAAGAGCAGATCGAGAAGCTCCGTGCCCAGGCATTGCGTCACGCTGGATCGGGCACGATCGAAACGGCCGTTCGGAGCGTCGCGATCACACTCTCCCGCCAAACTACGCGGCCCGCTGTCGGTGTGTTCCAGCCGCGATGCTGCTTGGTGCTGCAGGGCGCAAAGGAGGTCACGATCGGCGAGCGGCGATTGCGCTACGACACGAATAATTATTTCATCGCCTCGCTCGAGGTGCCGGCCTCCGGGTGCATCATCGAAGCCAGCGCGAGCCGTCCCTACATCGGGCTCAGTCTGGCGCTCGATGCGGAGGCGTTGGTTGCACTGATCAGCGACGCGCCCGCGGGCCAAGACAGCGAAACGTCGACCTTTGCCGTCAATCCCCTCACGACGCAATTGCTCGACGCCTGGGGGCGACTGATGGCGCTGCTCGACGCGCCAGAGGACATTGCCGTGCTCGCGCCCATGATCGAGCGCGAAATCCTGTACCGCTTGTTGCAAGGCCCCCAAGGCGCGGTGTTACGCCAGATCGCGCAGCGACAGCCGCTTGGGCCAAGTGCGTCGCGCCGTCGCCTGGATCCGCGAGCACTATGACCAGCCACTGCGCGTCGAAACGCTGGCCGAGCTGGCCGGCATGAGCGCAGCTTCGTTCCATCGCCATTTCAAGGCGGCGACGGCGATGAGCCCGCTTCAGTATCAGAAGTGCCTGCGTTTGCAGCAGGCTCGGCGCCTGCTCATCGCCAACCAAGACGCCACCCGCGCTGGCTATGCCGTGGGCTACGAAAGCGCCTCGCAATTCAGTCGTGAGTATGCGCGCCTGTTCGGCCTCCCCCCCGCGCGCGATGCAGTCCGCCTGCGTAGCAATGTCAGCGGTTTGGATGGCGTTGCGGGCGCCTAGCCCGTAACCCTTCGCTCAGCGCGGACGACCGGCACGATGCGCGCTGGGTCGTCGGTCATGATGCCGTCGGCGCCGAGCGCGATCAAGCGACGCGCTTCGTGCGGATCGTTGATGGTCCAGAAGTCGACGCGGAGCCCGAGCCGCCGCAGCTTTTCGAGTTTGCGTGGAGTCGCAAACTGGAGAGGCCCCGAGTGAGTCGGGATCTGGGCCCGCGTTGCGGCGGGCGTGCCGCGTTGAAGCCAGCGGGGAACCAGCGCCCAGTATAGAAACGCTGCGCGTGACAGGGAGCTCTCGCCGCGCCACCCCGCGCGGCGCAGCGACGAAAGCGTGGAATGAAAGAAACTCGCGGCGATCACGCGATCTTCTGCTTGGCACTCTCGCACGATGGCGATGAAACGCTGGACGAGTGCGGGCTCTTCGCTCTTCAAGTCCACGTTGAGGCGGACGGCGGGTAGCTCCGACAACAGCTCCTGCAAGCTCGGAATGCGATAGCCCTGTCCCTCGAAAGGGCGCCCGCCCTGGGCGTCGACGAAGCCGTAGCCGGCATCCCAGCGTTGAATCTCCGCGAGCGTGGCGCTGCGAAGCGTGCGCGCCACGCCCGTCATGCGCGCACCATCCGGGTCGTGAGCCGCGACGATTTGCCCGTCGGCCGTCAGGTGGACGTCCGTCTCGAGCGCGTCTGCGCCGAGCTCGAGCGCGCGGCGAAAGGCAGGCAGCGTATTCTCCGGCCGCTCGGCAGCAGCCCCTCGGTGGGCGTAGACGATGGTCAAGGGATGACTCGCCAATCCCCGATTGTGTCACCAGTGCCCGGTGGCGGCTAGCGTGTGCATCGCCCCAAAAACAGGTTGAAACGTCGATGCGCGGTTTGGGCTCCGAGGGCACGCGCGCGCAGCTCACCCTATGCGCGAGCCCCGAACACGGTGCTCGCGACGGACGCGCGCTCCGCCGCCGAAACCAATGGGGGCATCGTGACGTTCGCACGAATTTCGATTGGGGCGCCGCCTCAACGAGGGCACGGGCTGGCCGGACCACGGGAGGCCAGGGACGAGGCCAAGGGTGGCCGCTTGTCCTTGGAGAAGCCCGCAAATAACCCAGGATCGCTGGCAACCTCACCGGCGAAAGCGCGCACCCTACCGGCGCCGAGCCCCTGAAACAAACGGCGCAGCGGCTGCCCCCCGCGGCTGCGTCAGCAACCGCGGGGCGTTACGCGATCTCGACGACCGACGTCGAATTACTGCAGCACCGTGTCCATGTTCCAGTCCACAAATAGCCCCTTCCATTCGGCTTGCGGTATCTGGAGGCGGGCATCTTGCATGTTGAGCTTGCCCGTGTCGGCAGCCATGTCGCCGTCGAGTGCGCGCTTGAACATGGCGGCCGCGATGCCCGTGTCGCCCACACCGCAGTGCCCGCCGCTGTACACTTCGAACGAGTGGTTCTTTGGAACGCCGAGGGCCGTATACACCGAATGGGCCGCCCAGGAGGCCAGCGCTTCGCTCGTACCCGCCAAGTGGCACCAGGAATTCTTACCGTTGTCGTTGGTGAAGTGCACCAAGTACCGGGGCGCAATCGTCGCCAGGAGCATGTGCTGATCGAACGGCAACCGGTTGACCGTCGCTGGGGTTTTTCGGAACGAGTCGGCGGCGGTGGTCACCCACGGGCCGCAGATCCCAGTCTGCTCGAGGTTATCGATGCCCTGGGGAAGGCCGTCGGCACAAGCCCATCGGGAGTTGCCCGCACCGTGGCGGAACCACTCGGTCATGCGCCAGCTGGTGCCGCCACCGCCGCCCGATTCCACGATCACGACGATCGGCGCACGGCTGAAGACACCCGCGAGGAAGGCACCCTTGCCGCATCCGGAACAACCCGAGACGGCAATCGTCTTCGGGTCATGCCCGCTGGTGGGATTCTTCTCGAGCACATCCATCGTGCGATTGATCATCCAACCGTTGACGATGTTGGGGTTGAGCTCGGATATGCCATAGAGAGTCTTGATCTTGGCGTCGTTGCCGCTGCCCAAATTGAGCGTTTTGCCTGACGGGAGGATGCCGGACCCGAGTTGCACGTTGATCGACTTCCCGGATCCACTGATGGTCGTGGTGAAGGTCGCGCTCTTGGTGCCCACTTTGCAGGTGATGTTGACGGTGCCACCGCTGACGGTTCCGGATACTTCGTCACAGTCACCGGGGACGGGGCCATAGAGGTACTTGGCGGCCATCGCGAGAATTTCCTTGCGGCGACACTCCCACTGCGCCTTCGTCGTCACCTTGGTTCCGTTGTAGAACGTGAACGGGTCGGGCAGTTTGATACCCAGGTCGGTCAAGGCTCCGGCGTCAGGGAAATTGGGCAACACGCAATTGGAGTCCCCTCCGCCTCCCCCCGCCCCGGACCCAGCGGCCGCTCCACCTCCGCTTCCCCCGACCGGCGACGATCCGCCGGTTGCGGGAGCGCCGCCCGTCGTCGTCGGCGCGCCACCCGTCGCGGTGAGAGCGCCGCCCGTGGCGGGAGCGCCGCCCGTCGTCGTCGGAGCGCCGCCCGTCGCGGGAGCACCCGCGGTCGTGGACACCGATCCACCCGTGGCGACTCCACCGCTCACGCCCGACCTCCCGCCGGTGCCCACGGCCGCTCCGCCAGAGCCAGTCGAGCCCGTTTCGGTCGAATCGGACGAGCAGGCTGCAAAGTTACAGAGAGCGAGGACGGGAAACGCGAGGGCGGTGAATTTGCGTAAAACGGCGGACATAACAGGCCTCCAAACTTTCGAGTGCGGGAAGTAAGGGGCAGTGGGTAACGCGAAGAAAAACCGTCACGTCCGCGGCGCAGGTTAGTGAGATCGATTGCCGATCGCGAGTCCCAGCTGTAATTTTGCAGCGAGGCGGCGCACGGCCGCGCCGCTCGCACTTGAAGCCCAGGTCGCCTCGCCCGGTCCGTGAGTCCGGATTGCATCGACGATCTCGGCGTAGTCATGTTCGCCGGGCTCGTTCGGTTCGGCACCCAACCTGGGGGCCGCACAGGCATAAAGCAGACGTCCGCCGCCATCGGAACGATCGAAGCGACGGATTCCCGGATTTCCTGCATGCCTCGGATCAAAGCGCTTCGCTGGTGGATCATCGTCCTGCTGATGCTGGGCGGGATTGTGAATTTTCTCGCTCGGAACTCACTGGGCATCGCCAAGCCGACGCTCTCGGCCGAGCTCGGCCTCACCGATCAGCAATATGCGCTGATCCTCACCTGCTTTCAGGTCGGTCTGATTTTGCAGCCGTTCTGCGGCTACCTGCTCGAGTGGCTGGGCTTGCGGGTGGGCTTCGCGCTGTTCGCCGTTGCCTGGTCGCTCTTCAATATGGCCCACGGTGTGGTCAGTGGTTGGCTCGGCCTTGCCGCGTTGCGCGCACTGATGGGGTTTGCGGAAGGGTCGGCCAACCCGGCGGTGATGAAAACGATCTCCGCTTGGTTTCCGTCGCGCGAGCGCGGACTGGCGAGTGGTGTCTACAATGTTGGGGCCTCGTTTGGCTCGGTGATGGCCCCGCCGCTCGTGGCGTGGGCCATTTACGCGTATCACTGGCAGGCCGCTTTCGTCGTCACGGGCGGCATTGGCATCGCCTGGGCGGTCCTGTGGCTCGCTCTTTATAACGACCCTGAGCGGCACGCCTGGCTGAGCCCAGACGAGCGTAGCTACGTCGCGGCAGGCAAGGAGCGCCACCTGCAGAGCGGCGGCGCACCGCCTTCGATCTTCGGTTTGCTACGCCAGCGCAACTTCTGGGGCATCGGCCTACCGCGCATGCTCGCCGATCCGACCTGGGGAACGCTGTCTTTCTGGGTCCCCTCGTATTTCGTGGCGGCACGTCACTTCGACCTGAAACAGCTCGCGATCTTCAGCTGGATGCCGTTTCTTGCGGCGGACTTCGGCAGCCTAGCGGGAGGCCTGATCGCGTCGACGGTGCAGCGCTATACGCGCTTGTCGCTGGTCAACGCGCGCCGCACTGCGTTCACGGTAGGCGTGCTGCTGATGCTCCCGGTCGCATTCGTCGGCAGCGTCGAAAGCCCCTATCTTGCGGTCGGGCTGCTGTGCCTCGGTGGGTTCGCGCACCAAACCCTTTCGGTGACCGTGATCACGATGTCGACCGACTTGTTCCGTCAGAACGAGGTCTCCACGGTGACCGGCATGGCCGGTACGTGCGGCAACCTCGGGACGATGATCTTCACGCTGTTGCTCGGGAAACTAGTATCGACCTATGGCTACGATCCTTTTTTCGTCGCGCTCCCACTGCTCGACGTGCTTGGCGCGGGACTACTCTGGGCGCTCGTGCGCGAACGCGCGCCCGAAGCCGGCGAACGCGGGGCGGGTCGCCCATCGCTCCGGGGACGAGCCACGCATTAGTAACCGTAGCCGTCGCCGGTGACTGGGCAATCCGCCGGCACGTCTGGCATTGGCCGTACGACGACCGGCAAGTCGCTGCGCGGGATCACAATCACCGGGGCGGATGCAGAAGCACCGCTCCGATCAGGACAAGGCTCTGGCGCGATCAGCCAATTGATGAGCGAGTCGTTCACGACCACGTCTTCGGTCAACAATGCTCGCGAGGACATCGGCGCCAAGCGATACCAGAACAGCTGCTGGCGCGGCCAATCGACGTTCGAACGGCGGCAGAACAGCGACTCGAACTCGACCTCGCTATCGACCCGAATGACGGGCCCAGTGTTGATCGCGGTGCGACAGGGCGACGGCGCATAGGTGCCGGCCCACGCGAGCTTGTTAGCGCCGTGCGGCACGGGCATTGGCGCGTGCCAGGGGCCTTGTTCGAGCTGCGGATCCGGAGGCAGCGCGCTGCCGAGTGCGAGCGCAGACGGCGGCAGCGAGCCCTTTGGCGAGCTCGCCCCAGCGCAGCCGGGAACGCACCCGGCCAAAACGAACACCCAAACAGTTCGCACGGTCGAGAAGTATCGAGCGACGTGGCAACAATGTCCAGCTTGGCTCATCTCGCACGCGATGGCCGGCCTTGGCATTTGCCAGAGCGCGTCGCGCGCGCCACGGTTGATCGTGATGCCCTCCATGATGCGCCCTCGGGCCGTGCGCGTGCTGCTCACTACAGCGCTCATCTCGGCGCTAGGCGCGGCGTGCGCGCGTTCCGAGACCAACCGCGAGCTGCGCCTCGGAAGCACCAGCGCGGAACGCTCGCAAACCAACGAGGCAAGCAGCGCGAACCGCGAAGGTTGGGCAGACTCCGTCAGCGGTTCGGGCAACCCGCAGCCCGTGCTCGAGCCGGAGAACGTGGCCAATTCGCTCGGCGGCGAACCTCTGGTCGCGCTGCAAGTGGCCGGTTTTCAGCCTGCGATCGTGTCCGTCCCGATCTCCACGACGCGGCCCCGACCGATCGTCGTCGCGTTGCACGGCAACTACGATCGACCAGAGTGGCAATGTGGCGTTTGGAAGGAAGTGGTGCGCGAGCGCGCGTTCGTGCTGTGCCCTCGCGGCGTCCCACGCCGCGGTGCACCCGCTGCGGCCGATCGTTGGGAGTACTCATCGGCACGCGCGATGAAGAGCGAGGTCGAGGCGTCCCTCGCGGCGCTACGCTTACGCTTCGCAGAATTCGTGGCGGAAGGACCATTGCTGTTCATCGGCTTTTCGTTGGGCGCGGGCTACGGCGCACCGCTCGTGCAGGCAGCGCCGGAGCTCTACCCACGCGCGGTGTTCATCGAGGGCGGTGCCTCTGCCTGGAGCGTCGGAACCGCGAAGCGTTTCGCCAAGGGAGGCGGCAAAAAACTGCTCTTGGCGTGTGGGCAAGCGGGCTGCCTCGGGCAGGTCAAGCAATTGGGCCCGGCCCTCACGCGAGCGGGCTTGGATACGCGAGTCGGGGGCAATGCCAGTGCGGGGCACACCTATGACGGCCCCGTCGCGCAGGTCGTGAGCGACAACTGGGACTGGCTCACCGCAGACGACGCGCGTTTTGCGCCTTGAGGCTTCAAGAGCGCTCGCGCTTCACCGAGGGAGTTGGCGCCCGAAAGCTCCTCACTGAGGTGCTCCACGCGATGCGGCGTTGGCGCTTTGCCATGCGCCCCAAGTGCTGACCGGAGCATTGGTGAGACTGAAACGCATGAAGGTGACCTCGGCGGAGCTCAAGCTGCGGACGTAGCTGCAAAAGCCCAAATCGAGTTGTTCGAAATACAAGAATACGACGTGCCCTCGGCCCCAGGTCGTGTAGCCGTGACAGAGCGCCTGCTCGGGCAGCCGGAAGATCAACGGCGTGCCGAGCTTGCCTTCGGGCGCGACTCTTTTTAGAACGGCCTCGAGCGCGGTGACCAGGCGCGGATTGGACGAGCGCTCACCCGACGCGATGAACGCGTCGTCGAGAACGAGCACGTTGTGAAAATAGTCAGAGACCTCGTCGAGATCCTCGACGGTCAGGAGCAGCTTTCGTAGCTGGGAGATTTTCGCATCGATGTGGTCGTCGCGTCGTATCGGGAGCGGTTTGGGCATGGTTTCTGCCCTTCGGCCGCGGCCCGCCGCAGTTGCGCGAATAATGCGATGTGCCGCCGTGATCCGCCGCGGTCCGACTTACGATGCGAGTTTGGGTTCGAGCGACGCTTTGAGCGGCTCGTCATCACTTTCGAGCGAGTCGCCGCGGTCAGCGCGCTCGCCCCCGCTGCGGGTTTTGTCGCCCTCCGGCGCACGCAGTTTGTAGCCAGAACCTCGTAGGGTTTCGAGCGGGAGCGTTTCGCCTAGCTTGGCGCGCAGGCGGCGCACGTGGATGTCGACGGTGCGCGGTCCGCCTTCGTAGCGGTTGCCCCACACTCGCGCCAACAGGTGCTCACGGGATAGCACCTTCCCTCGGCGCTCGAACAAGTAGGCGAGCAGCGCGAACTCTTTGGCGGTGAGCGCAACCGCGCGACCGTCCACGTAAACCTCGTGGCTGCCCTTGTCGACCACGATGCCCGCGACCTTGTGGCGCTCCTCCGTGGCGAACTCGCTGCGCCGCCATTCCAGCGCGCGGATGCGCCCATACAGCTCTTCCGGCACGTACGGGTGCAAGCAGAAGTCGTCGAAGCCGCTCGAAGGATCGATGCGCGCGATCTGCCCGACGGTGACGACGATCAACGCCCCGACGTTGTCGAAATACGATTCCTTACGAATGGCGCGCAGCGCGGCCACGGCGAGGTCTGGGCGATCCAACGCTTCGAATACCAGCGCCCGCGGCCGGATTTCCTGTTCGTCGTCCTCGTCACCGATCAGCTCGACGGGATCGTCCCACAGATCGAGGGTGCGGACGGTGGCGCCGAGTTGCTTCAGCGTCGATGAAGCCCCCTCTTCGCGTTCGAGCATGGGGCCATGCCCGATCACGGCGACGAAACTCTTCGCCCGCGAAGGCGCGCCGACGGACTTCGCGCTGACCGATGTTCGAGCACCCAAGGACAAAGGCTGCGTCATGCGCTGGACCATGAGCCCAGACATGTTTCGCAATTGTTTCTATCCGGATCCAATCGACTAAACGAGGTTTCCCCAGCACCCATCGAATGGGCTGATTTAGGGCACAGAAGCGACGAAACCTCCGTCGAAACTATTCCAGGGCCGAGTCGCGCGCTGATCCTAACCGCCTCAGTTCAGGGCACGAGCGCTGCGCGGGCGCAAGCAACGTTGACGCCGAGTTCGCATGCGCGCGCCACGTCGGCGCGTGCGGCTTCGGGCTGAGCCATGTGCGAGTAAGTCCCAGAACGCTCGTAGTAAGCCCGCCCCTCTGAGGGGTTGTCGGCGATGAAGCCCCCCCACAGGGCGACGATGCGTTCCCACTGTGCGCTCTGGGACAGCGCGTAGTCCAAGCGTTGGTGCGCGTACAGGTCGTGCGGAGCCGCCTTTGCAGCGCGCTCCAGCGCTGTCAGCTCTTCGGCAGAGCCGTGAAAGCCGCTGGTCAACACGGCATTGCGACGGTGCTCCGTCGCATTGTTCGGAACGAGATCCATCGACTCATCGAGCAGGCGAATCGCGCCGCTCAGATCACCACGCTGTTGCGCTTGGCCCGCGAGATAATCGAGCCCTTGAGCGACGTTGCGCAAAGTGGACCGCCCGTTGGGGCTCGCGGGGTCGAGGCGCAAGGCCAGCAGCAAGTCGCGATAGGCAGCCTCGTAGTCTCGCAACTCCTTGCGCGTGTACACGTACGCGCGGAAAAGTAGCAGATCCGTACGCTGCGGCCTCAGTTCGAGCGCGCGGCTGATTGCCTTGAGCGAACCCGCGGTGTCATCGAGATTCGAGAGGTCGCGCGAGAGACGGAGCAAGAACTCGACGTTGTCGCCGAGGGCCACGGCCCGTCGGGCAAGCGCGAGAGCCCCCTCGTGGTCCTTTGCCGAATCAGCGACCGCGGCGCGATCGATCAGCTCGTAGCCAGGAAGCTGCACGAAACGCGGATTGAGCCTCGGGTCGGCGGCCTTCGCGGCGGCGGCCATGCGCCCGTAGCTGCCGCCCCAGCGCGGTTCGAGGGCGACTTGCTGCGTCGCGCGCGGCTGAAAGCAAGCCGGACAAATCACGAACGAGCGCGTACACAGGGCGTCGAGTTGGCCGCGATGCTGCGAGCCAGCGAAGGCAATCCGGATCTCGTTTCGGTGCGCGGGCATCAAGCGCGGATTCAAGCGCAGCGCGTGCTCGAGATCGGCGAAAGCCAGCGCAAAGGCAGCCTCCATGCCCTTGAAGTTGTCGGCGTCGGTCTTGTACGCAAACTCTTCGCCGCGCTGCGCGAAGCCGAACGCATAGCGATGTGCGCCTCGCGCGACCCAAGGCGCAAACGAATCTGGCGTGGCCGTCACCCAGGCGTCGAGGCGAGCATCCAGTGCTCGCTCGGGCGTCTCGAAGGCGTCGACCGCGTCGTGAATGCGATACTCGTTGTGGAAATCGGCATCTGCCTCCGCTGCGAATTGCTCGAGATATCTCGATAGTTCTTGGTACTTACCGCGACCGAGCAGGCTGCGCAGGGCCGCGCGATCGACGTAGGAGAGCGGGTAGCCATAGGCGTCCTTGCCGGGTCGCTCGATCAGCGGAAGCTCGTCGGGCAACGGCGCTAGCGCCACGTGTGCCGCCGGTTCGGCCCGCAACTTGCGGTCGAGCGCGGCCTTCTCGTGCTCGCGGGGATCTGTAGCGCGGGGTTCGACGGCAGTGAACTGCGCGGAGCGACGCGCGAAGTACCAATGAATCGCCAGGCGCGCGATCACGACGTCGCCCGCCAAAAAGACCGCAGCCAATCCCACCCACAACCATGGCCGCGCTAGCGGCGACCAAGAGGCTCGCTTGTTGCCGTCGTCTCCGAACGCCATGACGCAAAATATCCGAACCGCGCGGAAGAGCCAAATAGCTTCTACCCTTCGCGTACATGCTCTAGGCTGTTCTCAGCGTGAGCCCGACGAAACGGCTCGCTCGCATCGCCATGCCACCGAAGCGATCTTCCGTTCTCTGGATGTGCGCACTGATCGTGCCTGTCGCCTGCTCGACGAACCCCCGCGATCTGCCGGCCGCCGAAGGCGCTTCGGGCACGGGGGGCGGAGCGGCGGAGACCGGCGACGATCGGGCGTTCGTCCCAGAAGGCTTGTCCAACACGCCCATGGACGGCCAGGTCGTCGATGGGCTGACGCTGATCGCCTTCACGCTCCGGCAAAGCGCCCGTGGCTTGGCGCTTTACGGCGCCGTCAGAAACGACCGCGCAACGCCCGCGTGCGAGGCGGGCATGACCACTTACTTCGTCGACGACGCAGGGCAGGTCGTGACGACCGCAACCAGCGTCTTGGAGAGTGCCCATTTTTACCGTCTCGACACGGGCGTGGTGATTCGCTGCGTCGCTCCGGGCGAGGTCGCGATGACCGCTTCGAACGAGTTGCCGAAGGAGGTCGTGCTCGACGAGCTCGGATCACTCCGGCACGCCTTTCCCGCGTTCACCGTCGACGGCATCGTGCCCGTCACTGCGCTCGCCGTCAGTGATGTGAAGAGCGCGCTGACCGGAGTTGGAACTTTTTACGCGGGCACGCTCCACAACCAGCTCGACGTGAGCGCCAGTTCACCTCGGGTCGCGATTTTTCCGGTGAACCGAGTCGGGCGACCGTTGGGGATGGCGATCACGACCGGACCCGCAAGCGAACTCCCCGCGAGCGGCAGCTGGAGCTTCGAGACTGGCAACGTGGACGCCGCAGGCGTCGATTTCGCCGCGTACCCCAACGCGACGTTTGCGCGCTGAGCCATCGGTCGGCGTCACTCTCTCGAATGAACGCCAATCGATTTAGATCCGCCCTCCCCCCGGCTCAGGCGTTCGCGCGGAGCTCCGCATACTCGCCGGGCTGCTTGATCGTCGAGGGCTCCTTGCTGTTGAACAGCTTGGTGTCGTCGTACTTGCCGAAGCGGCTCACGGGCTCGGTGCCGCCCTTGGTTGCGTAGCCGCTCGCGTCGGCCTTGACGCCAATTGCGTTCATCAAGTTGCAAAAGTACTTGTTGATCGGCATCGAGGCCATCGCCGAGGGTGTTCCAACGCTGTCGAGCTTGCCGATCGGACTCTGCCCGTTCACACAATCCTCTTCACTGTGGCCAACGGTCAGATCCGCCTTGGCACCGTCCAGGTTGATGGCTTGACCGGTCTTGAAGTAGCCGCCGCAGCTCCCAGCTTGGAGGATGGGCATGTTGTTCAAGTTGTGGCTGTTGCCGTCGGACATCTCCTGGAACCAGACGGTGGCGGTGTTGTCGAGCAGCTTTTTGTCGCCTTCGTTGATGCTATCCAGTTGTTTGACCAGAAACGCAAATTGCTCGGCGAAGAATGAATCGACCTTGGCAATCTTGGTGAACACGTCCGAGACGCACGAGCCGCCCATGTTCGGGCCGCCGATGCGGTGCGAAAGCCCGTGATGCTCCTCGGTCAAGCCGAGCTCGCTGTACGTGTGATTCCCCGGTGTCTTCAGGAAGATGACGCGATTCGAGTCGCAGATGGCGGACAGCACCGCCAAGTTCATCATCACGGGCGCGGCCTTGGAGACGTCGTTGCCGGTCACTTTCAGCGCCGCGTCGGTCAGGCCGAGCTGGGTCGCCACGTCACGACTGCACTGGGCCGAGACGATCGCGTTGGTCTCGTGCAGCAGATCGACCCAGTCGCTGAGCCGCTGCTTGTCGGAGCCGCTCATGTCGATGCGCTGCAGAGAACTCAAATCGTCGCGCACCAGGTCGATCACGCTCTTACCGCGGACGGATTTGTACGTGTCCGCCGACATCGCGCCATTGCCGAACAAGTTGGTCAGCTGGCTGAAGATCTGCGACGGCGTGCCGAAGCCCGGGAAAATCCGGTTGGGTGCGTCGTACGAGATGATGGACTGCGTGTTGGTGGTGCTGCCACTCACGCCGCCGATCTGCATCACGAGCGGTGAGCCGCCCTTCGGGTTGACCTGTTCGGCGCAGATGTGGTCGAGCGAGCGCCCCGTCGGGGTGCCCGTGAACTTGCCGTCGTTGGGAGTGACGGGGTGGCCGGTGAAGAACGTGCCACAGACCTGAGTGTGCGGATCGGTGGTCTGCCCGAGTTCGCCGCCAAAGCTCCACTCGTTCATCTGTCGGATCCCGCGCACCATCAGCAGCTTGTCGGCATACGGCGCAAGCGGCTTCAGCGTCTGCAACGCCGAGTAATCGGCATTGCCGAGCACACCGTGGGATTTGCTGGGAAACCAGCGATTGGTCAAGCAGCCGTAGTGCGTGAAGAACACGATCAGGCGCTTCGGAACGTCGACCGGCACCGAGTCCGCCTTCGCCTCGCGCTCGGCGATCGAGCTGAGGAAGGGAGCCGCAACGACCGCGCCCCCCAGGCCATACAGAAACCGCCTACGATTCAGGAGATTTTTGGTCATGTGCTGATATCCCTTGCCGGTCATTGACCGACGGTGCGCAGACGAAACGAGTCGGCTTCGGTGTAGTCGGCCATCAAGTTCAAGACGGGGTAGTTCGCTTGGGCCAGGTTGGTCGCGAGCGCGTTGACGGTGCAGGCGTCGTTCTGGTTCGGAGATCTGCCGGTTGCGAAGGTGACGAACTGTTCGGCGTAGTGACGCTGGACGGTGGTCAACGCGGCCAGCTCTTTCATCATCTCGAGTGGCGACGAGATCGTCTTCGGCTGGCCCGGGCCCAAGAACACATCCGCAGTTCCGTTGATGGGTCCCGTCAACTGATCGGTGTCCTGCCAGGCCCCGATCGCGTCGTAGCGCTCGAGCACGAAGCCCGCCGGATTGATGAACTGGGCGTGGCACGACTTGCAGGGCTGAACACCGGTCAGGGCCTCGATTTGCTGGCGACGAGTCGTGTACATGCCGGCCGGAATGGGTGTCTTCAGCGCGTCTGGACTCGGCTCACCGGGGTTGATGCCGAGGATTCGACCGCTGATGAAGGCGCCCCGCAGGATGGGACTCGTCGTGTCGTAGTTCGAAAAAGTGCTCAAAAACCCGGCTCGGGTCAAAAAGCCGGGCCGCTGGTTGGAATCGAGCTCCACCCGGACCGGGTCCGCGCCATAACGCGCCGGGTCGAGGCCATAAAGCGCGGCCGTGTCCTTGGTGACGAACCCGACGTTACTGAGGAAGAGATCGTTGAGGGTGCCGCCCTTGAACACGAGTTCCTTGAAGAACGAGTCCATCTCCCCGATCAGCGGCGCGTAGGTGGCGGGGTTGAACTTGCTGAATTTGGGATCATGCTCGCGATTGTTCAACCAGTGTGAAGACGTCTCGATGCCGAGGTAGGCTTGGTGAAAGCGGGCAACGGCGGGCGCCACCTTGTCACTCTTGAGCATGCGCCGCGCTTGCGCGGCGATCTGCTCCTTCGTGGTGAGTTGGTCATTGTCGGCCGCGATGTTCAGTTCTTCGTCCGGGACGGTACCCCAGAGGAGGAACGAAAGCCGCGTCGCGGCCTCGAAACTAGTGAGCTTGTTCGCCGTCCCGTCCAGGCTTTTGTCGAGCGATAGCTCGGGCAGCATGATGAACGAGGGCGAAGCGAGGAACGCAAACAGGATCGTCTCGGCGATCTCGGTGGGCGTGCCCGCCGGGGTCACGCTCTTGAAGCGCTCGAAGCTCATCACCTCCGGGGCGGTGAGCGGCCGACGGAATGCCTTACGACCGAAGCGCTTGATGGTGTCGGTCAAACACGTACCCACCGCTGGGTCACACGCAATGAACTGGGACTTGTTGGCGCCCGCCATCACGTCGGCCGCGACCTTCTCCGCCGTCTTCAGGTAGCCGTCCCACGCGATGGCCGTCATGCTGCCGTCGTAGTCGGGGGCGAGCGCCTTGGACGGCAGGTCTCCAGCCACCGTCGTCACGCCGAGCAGATCCTTCAACACGGAGTTGTACGCGGCGTCCTTCATGCGTGGGATCTGCGACGTCGCGGGGACGCCGGGTACGCAGGTGCTGCCGCTAGCGCCGGCCGCCCCACCCGTCTGCACCGGGACGCCGCCGGTGCCGATCGCGCCCGTGCCGCCGGCCCCAGCCGTGGTTGCGGGGTGCGGGGCAGCCTCACCGTTGCCCGTTTCTGACCCACACGCGGCGAGCCCCAAAAGGCTCAACACCATCGGAAAGAGTGAAACATAGGAACTTCTCATGGCACCCACCATTCTTGTCCACCAACCCCACACGCATCCGAGCGCGTTCACGCGGACCTCGGATGATCGATGAATAGCGGCCTGCCGAAGATCTGGAGAGACGAATGTTTCCTCGCCCGTACGAATAATCTTTCCAGCCTCCGGGTGTGAAACGTCACATCCCTTCTAACTCTGGGCCCCATTTCGCGATGAACACACAACGGCTCCGCGCGGAACTGTTGCAACTAGGAACGCTCGAACATGCAGCGTTCGCAGCAGCCAGTGCACCGAGCGCGAACTGCGGACCACGAAAACGCTTCTTAAACCAAGGGGCCCAACGCAGTGGTGACGGCGCCGTCCGTCGAATTCATGCCGGGCTGCGCGTCGCTCGTGATTGGTACCTGCGCACTGGTGGCATGTGGTCTGGCCCACCGCACCGGGAGGCAGGGCCCGCGACTCGATCGCAGGCGCTTCAATGGCGGATTGCCCACATGAAGTACGAGCAACTCCAGACGTGGTAATCGGCTGGCACGGGTTCGCTTCTCAGCGCCACCAGTTCAATGGTGTAACCCCATCGCGCGGATCGAATGTCCGACGCCAGGTGATTCGACAAGAACCTGCTCCTGGACTCGCGAGCCATCGCATGGGTTCCCGGCATGAACACGGTGTTTGTATCTGCTACCGACACTTCGACTCTCTCGACTCGGAATTGCTGAGTGAATGTCACGGTACCGGCACGTGGTCGTGTGAGCGTGTGGCGCAGGTTCGCCCCCTGCGAAAGGAAGCCTCATGAGCTCTACCAGTCGACGCGATTTTTTGCGCAAGTTCGGGACCGCGGCCGGTGTTGGCATTGCCGCCGGTGTTCTTCCCCCTTCGATCAGCAAGGCGCTCGCGATTAGACCGCGGCGTTGCAAGGGAACGATCGAAGACGTCGAGCACGTCGTGATTTTGATGCAGGAAAACCGCTCTTTCGATCACTACTTCGGGACGCTGGCCGGGGTGCGCGGGTTCGGCGATCGCTTGCCGATCCCTGTGCCCGACGCGGCCGGCATGGTCAATCGCACGGTCTGGTATCAGCCCTCTGAGACGGGCACTCCGCCCGTGATCGCGCCCTTCCATCTCGATACCGAGGTCGCATTCGAGCTGATGCGCGTCGAAGGCACCCCCCATGCGTGGCCGGATTCTCAAGGCGCGTGGGGCCAAGGCGTGATGGGCGAGTGGCCGCGCTACAAGCGTGATCACTCGATGGGCTATTTCAACGATCAAGACATGCCGTTCCAGTTCGCGTTGGCGGAAGCGTTCACGATCTGCGACGCGTACCACTGCTCTTTCATGGGCAACACCAATCCGAACCGACTGTTCTTGTGGACGGGTACCAACGACCCGCTGCAAAAGAACGGTGGACCCGCGATTTACAATCAGTACGACAATGTCGACTACGAATCAGCGGGTGGATATACCTGGCGCACTTACTGCGAGAGACTACAGAAGGCGCGCATCAGCTGGCAAATCTACCAAAACATGGACGACAACTTCACCGACAACTCGGTGGCGGGCTTTCGCACCTTCCGCGCCTCGTATTTCGGTGAGGCGGGTGCAGACCCCGCGCTGGCCAAACGCGGGCTGTCGACGCGCGACCTCGAGCTGCTGGAGCAAGACGTGCTGGCCGGCAAGCTGCCTCAGGTCACGTGGATCGTGGCGACGGCCGAGGGCTCCGAGCACCCCGGGCCGTCGAGCCCGGCGCAGGGGGCCGACTACACGGCGCGCGTCTTGGAGGCGCTCACGGCCGATCCAGAAGTGTGGGCGAAGACCGTGTTGTTCGTGAACTTCGACGAAAACGACGGCTTCTTCGACCACGTGCCCCCGCCCGCGGCCCCGAGCTACCTAGTATGGGACGCGGACGAGAAGAAGCGCGTGCTGGCCGGCGATTCCACCGTAGACACGCTCGGCGAGTACCACGAGTTCGTGCCCTGGGATGTGCCCGCGGCTGCGGCCCAGCCGTTGCATCGACCGTACGGGCTCGGACCGCGCGTGCCGATGTACGTGGTCTCTCCGTGGAGCAAAGGTGGCTGGGTCAACTCCGAAGTGTTCGATCACACTTCGGTGATTCGCTTCCTCGAGGAGCGCTTTGGCGTCCGAGAGCCGAACATCTCGCCCTGGCGTCGCGCCGTCGCGGGCGACCTCACCTCGGCGTTCAACTTCAACGACCCAGACGACAGCGCGTTCTACGACGAACTCCCGAATACGATCGAGCTCGCCGAGCGCACGCGGGAACTGCCCGGCCGCACGACGCCTCAGACTCCAGCGCTGCCCGAGCTGCCCGTTCAAGCATGGGGTATTCGCCCTTCACGCGCGCTGCCGTACGAACTGCACGTGCACGCCAAAGAGCGAGTCAAAGACGGCAAAGTGGCGCTGTGGTTCGTCAACACGGGCCGCGCAGGTGCCGTGTTCCACGTCTACGACAAGAACCACCTCGAGCAGATCCCACGCCGCTACACGGTGGGCGCGGGGGACGGGCTCGAGGGCGAGTGGAGCGTGAGCGCCGACGGGGGCTCGTATGATCTGTGGGTGCTCGGCCCGAACGGCTTCCACCGGCATTTCACCGGTAAGCTATCGGCGAAGCCGCTTCCGCGCGCGCCCGAACCGGAAATCCGCGTCGAATACGAGTGCCGCCACGACGGCATTCGCCTCGTGCTTTTGAATCGAGGCAGCGAGCCCTGCACCTTTCGCCTCGATGCCAATGCCTATCAGCATCGCTGGAAGCCGGTGAGCGTCCGCGTGCCGGCGCGAAGCGATCGCGATCAGTTGCTCGCGCTCAAAACCAGCGCAAACTGGTACGACTTCAGCGTCTCGGTGGTCGGGCAAGACGCCTTCTTGCGCCGCTTCGCCGGCCGCGTCGAAACGGGCCGCCACTCGCTCAGCGACCCGGCCATGGGTGGCCGCGCGCGAGGCGAACACAGCTGAAGGGCAGAGCGCGCTGACGGGCTCCTCGCTCGGGGCCCGTCCGCCACGACCGGAGCCCGATCACGCCAATGATTCGCATTGACGCCGGGGTTCTTCGGACCGCGATCGATAGCGGCGAGCTGGATATTTGCACGACTCGCTCACCACGAATCTTCGGCGTGCTGCGCAACTCGTGCAGCGGCTGCGCAACTCGTGCACATCGGCGAGTTCGCCGGTGAGGGCGCCGCACCCCGACGAGAGATCCCTGCGCTCGAGTAGGTGGTTGCGCACGAGCTCGTCACCCTCGAGAGATGTAAATACTCGTATGGAGTCGTACACCCGCAGTTTGCTGCGAGTTTATCACAGATCGCGTGCCGCAGACGCGGAGTAGCCAACACCGGTGGATCTGCGGAGTCCGCGCACTACACCGCTCCCGAACGGCCATTTCCCGCGATCTACGTACCCAGTGCAAGAGTGCCAATGCTTGCACGGTACGAAGTCTGCACGTCTTCACGACTTCAGTCAGAGGCCGAGGGCTGGGGAGCACTCACGTCAAAATGACTAATCAGCGCGAAGGAAATCTATGAACCGAAGGCGTACGATGTCGGACAAGATGAACAAGAATTTCGGGCTGAGGGGCTCGGCGCGCTGGTTGATGGCGGGGGCCATATTCGGGTTGAGTGGCTGCAGCGCCGCGGTGGGTGAGGAGGCACCCGAGAGCACCGCGGCGACCCAAGAGGCGCTCACGAACCCGTCGATACCGGTTCCCCCCGGTGGCAGCTGCGGATTCAAGGTCACGTCCAACTATATTTCGCGCCGTTCCGGCACGGGCTACCTGGGTGAGCTCGCGCTCAAGAACGTCTCGGGGCCCAAAGCGAGGTCGTTCGAAATCTTCGCGGATCTCGGCGGCGCTGGGATCCGTCGCCGTTGCTTGTTGGCGGACTGCACCGCGGTCGATGGCGGCTATTCTTTCACTGAACCGCTGCTGGTGCGGCTGCTCGGTTTGAGCCAGGGCCAGACCCTTCCGATTTTGTACGGAAGCCCGGATGCGTATTCATCGGTCACCCCTTACGTGATCTCGATCAACGGCCAGAAGTGCGACGCCGTCGCCCCGCAGATCTCGCTTTCGGCGAGCAAGGTGTTGGTCACCTCGAGCGGCCTCGTGACGCTCAGCGCCCAGGCGAGCGACAATGTCGCGGTTCGCAAAGTGGTCTTCAAACGCGATGGGGTCGAGATCGGCGTCGATACGAGCGCGCCGTACGCGTTGGATATCCCGGCCGACGCCAGCCTGAATGGTCGCCAAGTTTACACCGCGGTCGCCTACGATCCGAGCGGCAACACCACGACCAGCAGTGGCGTGCGCGTGCTCACCGGCATCGGCAACAAGTTCTTCGGTACCGCCGCCACCACGGCCGCGGACTACCCTTCCCTCCTCGACTACTTCAACCAGATCACGCCCGGCAACGCCGGCAAATGGGGCAGCGTCGAAGCGACGCGCGACCAGATGAACTGGACCGAGCTCGACACCGCATACCAGTTTGCCAAGCAAAACGGCCTGCGCTTCAAGCTACACACCTTGATCTGGGGTCAACAGCAGCCGAGCTGGGTGACCAGCCTGACCCCCGCGCAGCAGCTCGCCGAAATCGAGCAGTGGATGTCACTGGCCGCTCAACGCTACCCGGATGTGCAGCTCGTGGACGTGGTGAACGAACCGTTGCACGCGGTGCCCGCCTACAGCGCGGCGCTCGGTGGAGCCGGCGCGACCGGCTGGGATTGGGTCATCAAATCCTTCGAGCTCGCGCGGAAATACTTTCCGAAGTCCGAGCTGTTGCTGAACGACTACAACGTCGAGGCGAGCGACAGCTCGGCCACCGACTACATCAACATCATCAATCTGCTCAAAGCTCGTGGTCTGATCGACGGCATCGGGCTGCAAGCCCACTTCCTCGAACGCGCCGAAGTCTCGGTCGTTGCCGGCAATCTCGATCGCTTCGCGGCGACCGGCCTGCCCATCTACGTGTCGGAGCTCGACCTCAATCTGAGCAATGACGCTCGTCAGGCCCAGAAAATGCGCGATTTGTTCACGCTATTCTGGCAACACCCGTCGGTGCTGGGCGTGACACACTGGGGCTTCCTGCAAGGCAACATGTGGCAGCCGGATGCCTACCTGGTGCGCACGGACGGAACACGCCGCCCGGCCCTCGACTGGATCAACTGCTTTCGCGCCGGCGGTAGCAATTGCCCGCTCCCCCAGTACGTTCCAACGCCACGTACGGGGGACAGCAGCGGCATCACGCTGCAAGCCGAAGACTATGACGACATGCACGGCATCACCGCCGCCGGTGACGTGATTGCCTATGTCGACAACGGTGATTGGGAGAGCTTCAGCCGCGTCGTATTCGACAAAAACTGGGACACCCTCTCGGTCACTTACGCCAACGGCGGTGCGACGGCTACGACCGTCACCCTGCACGCAGACAGCCTCACCGGACCGGTCCTGGCAACGGTTCAGCTGCCTCCGACCGGCGGCTGGACCACGAACAGCACGTTGGACGTGCCTCTCGCGCCGATCAGCGGCGAACGCAACGTGTTCGTCGCCTTCGGTGGCGGCGTCAACGTGGACAAGTTCAGCTTCAGCGCGCCGGCCGGGTACGGCCCCAATCTGATCGCGAACAACGAGTTCGAAGAGAACACGAACGGCTGGTACAGCTGGAATGGCACACTCTCGACCAGCAACCAGTACGCGGTGAGCGGCGCTCAAAGCCTGCGTGCCACCAATCGCAACGGGAACGGCCCGATTGCCACGAGCCTGAACGGCCTCGTGCAGCCGGGTAAGAGCTACGAGGTCAGCATGTGGACCACGGTCACCGGCGCAGCGGCGAGCGTCAACGTGACGCAAGCCGTGACGTGTGCCGGCCAAACCTCGTACACGTGGCTGATCAACCCGGTCGCGGTACAGGTCGGTCAATGGACGAAACTCAGCGGCACGCTGGCCGTCCCCGACTGCGTGCTGGGTGACGTTCAAATCTTCGCCGAAGGCCCGAATGGCGGCGATTTGTACCTGGATCACGTCTCGCTGCGCGCAAAACAGGCATCGAACGTCGTCGCCAATGGCACGTTCGAATCGGGCACGAGCGGCTGGTACACGTACAGCGGCGTCGCGTCTTCCACCACGGCTCGCGCTCACAGCGGCTCGCGCAGCCTCTTGATCGGCAATCGCACTGGCAACGCGCCGGCCGTAACGGACCTCAGCCAAGTCGTCACCAAGGGCGCGAGCTACAGCGCGAGCTTCTGGGTGTCGATCGGAGGCGCGGCCAGCGCCAACGTCAACCTCACGCAGAAGATCACCTGCGACGGCGTGACGAGCTACAGCTGGTTCGTCAACCCGGTTGCCGTCAACGACGGGCAGTGGGTCGAGCTCAAGGGTTCGTTGAACATCCCCAATTGCAGCAACCTGACCGAGGTTCAAATCTTCGCGGAAGGTCCGGCCGCGGGCGTCGATCTCTACGTCGATGACGTGAACGTGTTCATTCCCACCGTCACCAATCTGCTCAGTGACGGAACCTTCGAGTCGAGCCAGGGCAGCTGGTTCACCTGGGGCAGCGGGACGCTCGCCGTGAGCGCCGCACGCGCCCATGGTGGGTCGCAGAGCCTCGCGTTCACGAACCGCGTCGGCAACGGCCCGATCGCCCGCTCGCTGCTCGGCGTGGTGCAACCGGGCAAATCGTACCAAGTCAGCATGTGGACGTCGATCGGCGGCGCCGCCACCGCAAACGTCAACATGACACAGGCAATCGGCTGCGATGGCGTCGATTCTTACGCATGGCTCGCGAACCCCGTCGCGGTCGCTGACGGTTCGTGGGTCAAGCTCAGCGGCACGCTCAACGTGCCCAACTGCAACCTGACCAACTTGCTCGTCTACCTGGAGGGGCCCGGCACGGGCATCGACCTGTACGTGGACGACGCGGTCGTGACTCAGTAACGCGAGACACGTAGCCGTGACGCGCAGCCGGTGCTTCCACGAGCACCCGCTGCGCGTCTTCTATTTCGGAACCGAGAAGGAGCTCACGAGCCGCGCCTTACTTGACGACTTCGACGCGGCAGCTCGAGCTGCAGCCGTCACCGCTGAGCCGGTTGCCGTCGTCGCAAGATTCGCCGGCTTGCGTGAGGCCGTCACCGCAGTACGGGCCAATCAGGCAATTGGGCGCGCATTCACCGTAACCGCCGTCATTCACGCCGTCGTCGCATTGCTCGCCCAGGCTGACGATGCCGTCACCGCAGATCGGTGTGCATTCACTGCGGGCGGTGTCGAAGCCGGCCAGCGTGAGGCGGAAGCTGGAGCTCTCCTTCTTCCGTTCAGCGTGAAAGATATTCAGTTTGTACACTTGGCCGTCGGTCAAGCCGTACGTGGCCGCGGTGGCCGCGCTGATGCTGACACTGCCGTCGACCGGCTGGTGCACGCCCCCGAGGTCGACCGCCAAGCGGTCGTTCAAGAACACCCACACGTCGTCGTCACCGGTGAAGTCGAGGCGGGCCGTGGTGGCGGCGTCGTACTTGAACCAATAGGTGACTTGAGTGGTGAAGTGGAAGTTGTGGGACTTCGCGCCCGCAACGTGCGGCGCCCCCAGCCGAGGCACGATTTGGTCTTCGAACTCCCAGTTGTAACCGTATTGGGTGGGGACCTTGGCGTCGATCCACGGATCGTTCGGGTCCACCTTTTGATCATCCAGCGGAAAGAACAGCGGGGTGCCATCGTACTTCATGCCGGGTGTGCTGATGACGGCCGCGCACGAGTCGGTCTGACCGCCCATGCTGGGCGGACACGGGTAGAAGCAAGTATCCACCAGCGGGTCGAAATCGCAGCCCGAGAACGCGGGCGGCGCGGCCGTGCACATCGTGTCACCGTTGCCGCAGAAGCGCGCGTTCGTGAACTTGGGCTGAGATTCCCACTGCTCGCCCATGGCGCCGTAGCGATTGACGAAGCCGCCCTTGCCGTTGTCGAACAGTACGATGTCTCGCACGATCGGCGGGGCGCCCTTGTCCGAATACCAAGTATCCAATGACGTGATGCACGCGGCCGTCGCGGCCGTCGTGGCGGTGGGCACGCCATTCGTGAGGGTACCCGCGACGAGCTTGGTCGTGGCCGCTTTGCCGTCCATCGTGCCCAAGCAGGTTGGCTCTACGTCCTTATGCTTGGTGGTGAGATCGCGGTAGATGACCGGCACGCGCAAGATGCAAGCGTCGTTGATCTTTTCGCAGTTTGCCTTCTGCGAGCATTCGAAGCCGCCCTCCTTCTTGCAAGCGGCGGAGCAGCCATCACCATCCTTGGTGTTGCCGTCATCACACTCTTCGTTGATCAAGAGGCCGTCACCACACTCCGAAGTGCAGCCATCCGCCTTACAAGAAGGTTCGGTCTGGCAGGTGGACGAGCAACCGTCGAACGGGACGATGTTGCCGTCATCGCAGCTTTCTGCGCCTTCTTTCTTGCCGTCCCCGCACTTCGTCGGAACACAGGTGCTGGGCTGACCGTCACACTTGAAGCCCGCCTCGAACTTACAAGTCACCGAGCAGCCGTCGCCCGCGACCTGATTGCCGTCGTCGCATTGCTCGGAACTGCCGACGATCTTGTCGCCGCAGATCACGAGTTCATGACACGGCTTGCCGGGAGGACTGCATGAAAAGCCAGGTTGAGTGGCCAGGCAATTGGCCATGCAACCATCGCCGTCGTTTCGGTTGCCGTCATCACAGGCTTCGTCTTCGGTGAGCGTGCCGTCACCGCAGCCGGGCGGCGCGGGGGTGTCTGGGTTGCATGGCGAGCCCGGGTCCGCGGGGTCGCAGCCGACGTTCAGTGCCGGGCCACCGGCGGAAGGATTGCCGGGACCGTTGCCCGTGCCAGCGCCACTTTGGCTCGCGGAGCCAGCAGTGCCGGGGCGCACGGTGCTGTCGCGCGGACTACTACTCGTGCTGCATGCGAGCACCCAAGAGAGGATACACAGACTCAACCCACTCAGCCGAATGACCCGCCAACACATGGCCCTACGCTACTGCCAGCGCGGCTTTGCGCAAGGCTCCCCAGGGCGTTTGCGCCGAATCGCGAGCGCGCGCACGCCGAGCCATCGAATCGCAAACACCAACATGCAGCGATGGCCCCATTGCACGGCGCGAACCCTCGATTGACCAGAATGGGTACGCGAGAATCTATCACTAGGGCTGCAAGCCGAGTTCCGCCGAAGAGTTCACGGTCGAGGCTCGCGGGGCCGCAGCTTTTGCGGCCCCGATGCGCGCACAAACGCCGCGAATCATCGGCTTTTCGCGAGCACCGGTCGCGCGCGGCGTCAACGCTTCATTTCGGCTGGACCGTAAAAGCACCGGCGTCCCATACTCCGCCGCGATGCCGGCGCTGATCCAGTCTCCTCATGGTGAGGTGCGGTTTCGCCAAGCGCTCTCTTGGCTCTCGGCGCGACCCTCCGCACAGCCGCTTTTGGTTTTGGCGCCCACGTTGGACGCGGGGAACGATCTGTTGCGCGCCGCAACGAAGGAAAAGGGCGCCGTATTCGGCTGGGCCATGGAGTCGCTGGGCTCGCTGGCGGTGCGGCTCTCCGCGCTACCGCTGGCCGCACGCGGGCTGACCTTGGCTCCGCCGCTCGCGCTCGAAGCGGTCTGCGTGCGCGTGGTCTCCGAGCTGCAAGCGCTGGGCAAACTCGGGCGCCTCGCGCCGATTGGCGATCGGCCTGGGTTGCCGCGAGCGCTGCTCCGTACTTTCTCCGAGCTCGGCCTAGCCGGGACCCCGCCCGAAGCCGTGCCCGGCGAGCTGGCTGCGCTCTACCGACACTATCGAGCCACGCTCACGCGCCTGGGGCTGGCCGATCGTTCCACGCTGTTCCTGACTGCCATCGAGGCCGCACGCGAGTCGGGCACGCCGCCCATCGGTGTCCCACTCTGCGCGTATGATCCATCACCCAGAACGCGACTCGAGGGTGAGTTGCTCGCGACCCTCGTGCAGCGCTCACCACTCGCGTTCACGACTGTTTCTACGAATGACGTGGGCACGCCAAACGTCATGACGCAGCGGGACGCAGCCGCCGAGACCGCCGCCGATGCCGATGCGTACGAGCCTCGGGGACTGCCCCCTGCCCTGCGTCGTTTGCAAGCGCAGCTCTTCTCGTCCCGCGAACAGGCGGGCGAGGCCGACGAAAGCGTAACCATCCTCAGTGCACCCGGGGAATCTCGCGAGGCGGTCGAGATTGTCCGCCGCATCCTGACCGAGGCCGAGCGCGGGGTGCCGTTCGATCGCATGGCGATCCTGCTCCGCTCGCCCTTCCACTACCGCACGCACCTCCTCGAAGCGCTGCGGCGCGCGGGAATCCCCGCGCATTTTACGCGCGAGGCGGCGCGCCCCGAGCCGGGCGGACGCGCGCTCTTGGCGTTACTCGAATGCGCGTCCGAAGGGTTGAGCGCGAGTCGATTCGCCGAATATCTGTCGCTCGGCGTGGTGCCCGGGGCCGCTTCGACGCGCGAGCCGAGCAACGCCTCGCCGCCCTCGTCGAGTGACGAGTCGACCGCCCAACTCTTGCGCGTCTCGCTCGCGAACGTGGAGGCAACCACGCCCCGCGCTCCCCAAAACCTGACCGTGCCACGTCGTTGGGAGTCACTGCTGGTAAACGCGGCCGTGATCGGCGGCGCGGCGCGCTGGCATCGCCGATTGTCTGCGCTCGAGCTCTCGCTCGACAAGCGCATCGAACGTTGCAACGAACTCGAACGGTTCTCCCTGGAGCGCGAGCGCGACGCGTTGCAAGGGCTTCGCGCGTTCGCGCTGCCGATCATCGATTTGCTCGGCCAGCTTCCCGAGGCCGCGCCCTGGGGGACCTGGCTCGATGCGCTGAACGAGTTGACGCAGCGAACGATCGACGCGCCGCAGGCGATCGTCAGCGTGCTCGCGCAGCTCGAGATCGTGCGCGACGTGGGCCCGGTGGGCTTGAAGGACGTGCTCGGCGTGCTGCGCGAGCGCTTGGGCGAGGTGAGCCCGGCCCCGAGCGCGAACCGCGGGGGGGCCGTGCTCGTGGCCTCGATCGACGAGGCGCGTGGCCGCGTGTTCGACGTGGTGTTCGTGCCCGGGCTGGCCGAAAAACTGTTCCCCCAGCGCGTCGTGGAAGATCCGTTATTGTCCGACGCGCAGCGCGAGCAGCTCGGCCCCGATCTCGAGACCCAGAGTCGCCGCGTGGCGAGCGAGCGCGCCGCGCTGGCCCTCGCCGTGGGCGCGGCAACCCAGCGCGTCGTGCTGTCCTATCCCCGCTTCGAGAGCGACAAAGCCCGCCCGCGCGTGCCGTCGTTCTACGCGCTGGAGGCCATTCGCGCCGCGGAAGGCCGGCTCCCCGGCTTTGCCGAGCTCGCGCGTCGAGCCGATGAGACCAGCCAAACGCGTATGGGCTGGCCGGCCCCGAGAGAGACCGCGCAGGCCATCGACGACGCCGAATACGACCTGTCACAACTGCGTGAGCTGCTCACGGGCGCCGGAAAGAACGCAGATGGCGCCGCCCACTACCTGCTCAACGCGAGCTCCCGTTTGCGGCGAGCCTTGCAATTCCGCGCGCGCCGCTGGCGCCCCGAGTGGCGCTACGTCGACGGCCTGGTCGAGCCCAATAGCCTGGCGCGCGCGGCCCTGGTCGCGCGGCACGCGCGCCTGCTCGAGCGCGGCTTCGCGGTGACGGCGCTCGAAAAGTTCGCCGCGTGTCCCTATCGCTTCTACTTGGCCACCGTGATCGGGCTGCGGCCACGCAAGGTCGCGACCGCGATCGAAGAAATGGACGCGCCGGCCCGCGGCCTCTTGATCCACGAACTGATGCGCAGCGCGAGCATCAAACTCGACGAGCAGGGCTTGTTCTCCCCGACGACGGATTTTCTGCACGCGAAACGCGTGCTGATGGCCTCCGTCAACGAAGAGGCCGCTGCCTGCCGTGATGAGCTTGCCCCGGCGATCCCGCGAGTTTGGGACGATGCCGTCGCCGATGTGGGCGCCGATCTCGTGCGCTGGCTCGAGGCCACGCGCGACAGTGGCTGGCAGCCGATTCACTTCGAGTACGAATTCGGCAAGACGAAAGCCGCGACCGCGGCCGCGTCGGCGGCACCCGTGAGGCTCGAATTTGGATTGCCGCTGCAGGGTGTGATCGACGCCATCGAGCAGAGCGGCGATTCGCTGCGCGCTACCGACTACAAGACAGGGGTGCCGCCCGAGACGAACGTCGTCGTCGGTGGTGGGCGCCATTTGCAGCCCACACTCTACTCGTTGGTCCTGGAGCAACTCTTCCCCGAGCGTCGAGTCACCGGAGGCAATGCCTTTTACTGCACCAGCAAGGGTCAATTCACGCGCAACGAAGTCGCCCTCGCCGACCCCGCGCGCAGCGCCGCCGCGGCCGTGCACGACACGATCGCGAGCGCGTTTCGCGATGGATTTTTCCCCGCTGCGCCCGCCGAAAAAGCCTGCGATTTTTGCGAGTTTCGCGGCATTTGTGGGCCCTATGAGCGCGAGCGAGTGCAGCGCAAGGACGCCTCGAAGCTCGACCCACTGCTGAGATTGCGAGCCATGCCATGAGCACGCTGGTCGACGCACGCGCGCGCGAATCGATCGCCAGTGCACTGAACCAGACGCTGGTCGTGGAAGCGGCCGCGGGCACGGGCAAGACCACCGCGCTGATCTCGCGCATCGTGGCCGTGATCCGTTCTGGACAAACCAGCTTGGAGCAAGTGGTCGCGGTCACGTTCACCGAGAAAGCCGCGGGCGAAATGAAGCTCCGGTTGCGGGCCGAGCTCGATCGCGCGCGCCACGAGGCGACTGACGCCACGCAGCGTGCGCATTTGGAGCAAGCGTTGGCCGCGCTCGAGGTCGCCCACATCAACACCATTCACGGGTTCTGTGCGGACCTGCTACGCGAGCGGCCCGTCGATGCCGGCATCGATCCGCAATTTGCCGTGCTCGACGAGACCGCGGCCGAAGCGCTGCTGCGCGAGGCGTTCCGCAATTGGTTCGAAGGCGCGCTCGCGGATCCCGGCGCGGGGCTGCGCCGCATGCTGCGGCGCCGCAATTGGCGCGCGGAGCGCAGCACGCCGCGCGAGGAATTGCTGCGCGCGTGCCGCGATCTAGTCGAATATCGTGATTTCGATACGCCCTGGGCGTTCCCGGAGTTCGAGTCCCAGCCGTTGCTCGACGAACTGGTGCTGCGCTTTCGAGCGCTCGGCAGCTTCAAGAACATGCCGCTGCGCGGCTCGGATCCGCTGGCGCGCGCCATGGCAGAATTTCAAGCCTTCATCGATGCGCTCGACGCGCGTGAACGGGTTCAAGACCGGGATTACGACGCGCTGGAAGTCGAGCTATCGGAGTTCCTGCGCAGCAAGGAGCGCTCGATCCGCGCCACGGGTTCGGGCCGGCTTTACGGTCAGTCGCTCGACCGCAGCGCGGTGGTGGCCGAACGCAACGAAGTCACCGAGAGCTTGCAACGCTTCGTGAAACTATCGGAAGCCGACTTGGCCGCTCACTTGCGGCAAGAGCTGATCGGCGTCGTCCACGAGCGCGAACGGCTCAAACAGCGGGTCGGCGCGCTCGACTTCGTCGATCTGTTGTCGCGCACGCGCGATCTGCTCACGAGCAGCCGCCAAGTGCGCGAGCAACTGCAGAGTCGCTTCACGCATCTGTTCGTGGACGAATTCCAAGACACCGACCCGCTGCAGGCCGAAATCCTGATGCTATTGGCGAGCGACTCGCCCGACGCGACGGACTATCGCCAGGTGCGCACCAAGCCCGGCAAGTTGTTCGTGGTGGGCGACCCGAAACAAGCCATTTATCGCTTTCGCCGTGCCGACGTCACGCTGTACGAAACAATCAAGGCGGAGCTCTTGGCGCAAGGCGCCGAGCTCTTGCACTTGACGACCAACTTCCGCTCCGTGCCGTCGATACAGGCCGCCGTAAACACCGCCTTCTCGCAGGCGATGATTGCGACCGAAGATGGTAGCCAGGCCGAGTACGTGCCGCTCGCCGAGCATCGCCCCGCGCTCCCGTCGCAGCCGAGCGTGATCGCCCTGCCCGTCCCCGAACCGTATGGCAGCTGGTGGAAACCGACCAAAGCGGCCGTATCCAATTCCTTCCCGCAGGCGGTGGGCGCTTTCGTGGAGTGGCTACTCCAGAGCAGCGGCTGGCAAGTGCAAGACGAGAACGAGCTCGTGCCGATCAAGCCGCGCCACGTCTGCCTTTTGTTCAAACGCTTTCAGTCCTACTACGGGGACACCACTCGCCCCTACGTGCAATCGCTCGAGGCGCGGAGAATTCCTCACATTTTGGTGGGTGGGCGCTCGTTTCACGATCGCGAAGAAGTGGTCGCGCTGCGCGTGGCGTTGGAGGCGATCGAATGGCCCGACGACGAACTCAGCGTCTACGCGTTCTTGCGCGGGCCTCTCTTGGCCGTCAGTGATGAAGAGCTGTTGTGCTTCCGGCAAGACTTCCGTCGCCTGATACCACTGCCGCAGTTCGAGGCCGAGGCAAGCGCCAAGCACCCCGCGGTGATCGACGGTCTCGAGCTGCTCCGCGAGCTGAATCGAGAGCGCAATCGGCGCCCCGTGGCAGACACGGTGGAGCGCTTGCTGTCCCAGACGCGCGCCCACGCGTCGCTTGCCATGTGGCCGAGCGGTGAGCAAGCGCTTGCCAATGCTTTGGCCATCGTCGACCTGGCCCGCAACTTCGACGGCCGCGGCGGGACGTCGTTCCGCGCCTTCGTCGAAACACTCGAAGAACAAGCCGAACGCGGGCAAGGCGGTGAAGCGCCGATCGTGGAAGAGGGCACGGAGGGCGTACGCTTGATGACCGTACACAAGGCAAAAGGCCTGGAATTTCCGGTCGTCATTTTGTGCGACCCGACTGCGCCCTCGAAGACCACGACCGCGTTTCGCTTCACCGACGCCGCCCGCAAGTTGAGCGCGCACGCCATCTGCGGCTGTCGGCCGTTCGAACTGATCGAGAACGAAGAGCTGGCGCGCCGTCACGACGACGCCGAGCTCGTGCGCCTGAGCTACGTGGCAGCCACCCGCGCCCGTGATCTGCTGGTCGTGCCGACCATCGGTGACTTGAGTGCGCGCACGGTCGACATCGGCTGGTGCGATGTATTGGCGCCCGCGCTTTACCCGAACGACGCGGAGCGCCAAGAAGCCGCCCCCGCCCCTGGCTGCCCGCCGTTCGGGAGCGACAGCGTCCTCGGTCGATCGGCCCAGACGCAAGCCACGCCCGAAGACGCCGTGACCCCGGGGCTACACCGCTCGATGTCGGGCAGCGCGGTCGTGTGGTGGGATCCGGCGACGCTTCGCCTGCGCGCACCGCCACTCGGTGGTGTACGCCAGCAAAAGTTGCTCGCCGAATCCGCGCGCTCGGCCGAAGGCATTGCTCGATACACGGCGTGGTTCGAGCGCCGGCAGGCCACGATCGCAGCCGCGAGCCAGGCCAGCATCGCGCTTCGCACGATGACCGAGCTGTCCAAGCAAGCCTTCGAATCACCCGCGATCGCGGCCGTGGAACGCACGGAGGTCAGCCGCGCGGGTCGCCCCCGCGGACCACGCTTCGGCACGTTGGTCCATGCGCTGCTCGCCCATGCCCCCTTCGACGCGGATCGGCCAGCCTTGACCGCGCTCTCGTCTTCACTGTCACGCTTGATCGGCGCGACGTCGCAAGAGACGAGCTCGGCCGTCGATGCGGCGCTGGCGGCATTGGCCCACCCCCACCTGCGCGCCGCGGCTCGCTCCACGGACGCGCGCCGAGAAGTGGTGGTCGCCGAACAGCGCCGCGACGGCAGCATTGCCGAGGGCGTGATCGATCTCGCCTACCGCACGGACCACGAGTGGATCGTGCTCGATTTCAAGACCGACGAAATCGTGCCCACGGAAGGCGCCTATGCCGAACAGCTCGGTTTGTACGTCGCGGCGTTGCAACGCGCGACCGGAGAACCTGCGCGCGGCGTGTTGCTGCAGGTTTGAAGCGCGGGCTCGCCCCGGGAGTGGGCGATCGCGCCCCCGCCACGCACCTCTCACACCCACGCGATTCCCGCCAAAAACGGCCACCGCGGACACGCGGCCGCGCACGGCCAAGCTGCCTCGCTTCGAAAAGATCCTTCGCGCACGAAGCAAAGTCGCGTCGTGCAGTCAGTGAAGCGTTCGCTCGCAGGCGACGAGTGACGGCAGGGCTCGCACAGGCCAAACTTCGCTTCGCGCACGAAGCAACGGCGTCTACCGGCCGCGGGACTCTCGACTTCAATAATCATGCTTCGCGCACGAAGCATCGGACGTCTACCGACGCGCGAGGACGCTGGCCTTCGAGAAATATGCTTCGCGCACGAAGTAAAATTTCGCTTTACGCGGCGCTCGAGCGCGACAGTGAAGTCAACACCGGCCGTGGCGGGCTTGACCGAGGCCGCTTGCGTTCAAGAATAATGCTTCGCGCACGAAGTAAAATTTCGCTTTGCGCGGGGCGCTCGAGCGCGACAGTGAAGTCAACACCCGGCCATGGACTCCGGCCGCGCTGCAACCATGGCGCTACGCCGTTGGCGCTCAGGTGGCGGCGATGCCAGACAACGGGGACTTGCCCGTGAAGCCCGGATCACCGAAGCCCGTGTAGTCGGTCACGCCCATGGCCTCGAGCACGTTCAGGAGCACGCGTTCGTGGCGATTGCTGGCACCACCGCCGGCGTTCACGTAGCGCCCGCCCGCGGCTTGCTTGAGGTAGCCGCCAGCGCCGCCCGCGAGCACGAAGCGCATGTCCTTCATGTCGTGATTCACAGCGTCGCCCATGTCGCGCGCCCAGACGACGAGCGTGGAGTCATACAGGGTGCCGCCGCCGCCGTCAGGATCGGGCTTGCTCTTGAGGCTGGTGATCAGGTTCGCGTACTGGGTGGCGAGCCAGGCCTCGAAGGCGATCAAGCTCTTGAAGTTCTCGCCCGCGCCGGAATGAATGAAGCCGTTGTGCTGGTCGCCTTGCAGGTTGGGCAAATCGACTTGCAGGCCTTGATCGGTGCCGAACTGGATCACGCCCACGCGCGTGATGTCGCACGCGAGCGCGTTGACCAAGATGTCCATGTGTAGCAGATCGTTGGCGATCGCGGGATGGGTGCCGGAGGCGTCACTCGGCTTCGCGAGCCCGGCGCAGGCTTTGATGGCGTCGGGGTTGCTGCCGCCACCCGTGCTGCCACCTCCGGTCGAAGCCGTGAGTTTGCTCTCGAGCGCGCGGATCGAATCGAGGTGCGCGTCGAGCTTTTCCTTTTCGACGGAACCTACCCGACCGCGCACCGTGTTGATCTCACCCGAGACGAGATCGAGGATGCTCTGGCGGCGCTTGAGCGCGGCATCCGGCGTGGTCATGGTGCCGCCGCCCGTCATCGTGCCGCCGCCCGTGCTCACCGAGCCGAACGCGGTGCTGAAGGCCGAAGACGGCGATGCGATCGGCGCGACGGCCTTGCCCGCGCGGTAGGACATGGTGACGCCGCCCGAGGTGTCGGCGCCGAGCACCAGTGACGAAAGCGGGCGATTGATGCCGGCTTTCTTGAGTTTGTCGGCGACGAATTGGTCGACCGAGATCGCGAGCTGCTGCACGTTGTTGACCGCGTAGTAGCCGTTGCCCTGGCCCGTGAGCCCCTCGGGTGAACCGTGGCCGTCACCGGGGTTACCCGCGGGGCAGCCTTCGACCAAAACCACGCTGTCTTTGATGGCGCTGAGCGGCTGCGTCATCGCGCTCCAGGCGCTGATCGACTCGCCGGAGATCCCCGTCGGTTTCCAGCTGTCCGGCTTGGTGCCCATGGTGCAGAACACGAGCAGGCGTTTGGCGGTCTTGGTGGTGGCCGCGCGGGTCGGGCCTTCTTTCAACATCGCCACGAAGGGCGCGAGCAGGAGCCCGGCGCCCGCACCGATGGACAATTGTCTGCGACTCAGCTTGTTCATGCGACTCCTATCAGCTCACTGGTCGTTCACGCGCGACGTGAACCGCGGGGAATGGAAGATGGCCGTGAGTACGCTCTTGAGCGAGTAACCCTTGCCGGAAGCTTCGGTCCGAATGGCATCGTAAGTGCAGCCGTCTTGCGCCCAGCTGGCGACACCGAAGGCGTAGTACGACCAGTAGCGAACCAAGCACGTCTTCACGTCCTCACTCTGGGCGAGGTACTTCTGCAGCCCTTGCGGGCCGGTGAGACCGTCGATCTCGACGTCACCATCGGTGGCGTTGGCGCCGTAAATGGTGCCGGCGGCGTTGATGTTCACGCCATTTTCCTGGTCGCGATACTTGCCGAACGCATCGTAGTGTTCGAAGGCGACGCCGATCGGATCCATCGCCTTGTGACAGCCATAACAAGGCTGATGGTCGGGCGCGGCGTGACCCTGCATGTATTGGTCGCGGGTCGTCTTGAGGTCGGGGTTCGGGACGAACTTGGTGTCGACGCCCGGCGGCGGGGCCGGCACGTCTTGGCACAGCAGGCGCGAGCGCACGAGGTGACCGCGTTGCGTCGGTGACGAACCATTGGAGCGCGCGTAGCCGATCAGAATGCTCGCCTGCCCCAGAATACCGGCGTCGCGGCCGCTCGGCATCGGGACTTTGCTGAACGAGGTCGAAAGGCCGCTCTGGCTCAGCCCGTAGAAGGTGGCGAGGTTTTGATTCAAGAAGGTGTAGTTGGCGCTGAACAGATCACCGACCGTGTTGTTGGTCGAGGCGCCGAAGACGTCCAAGATCAGCTTCTTGGTCTCGGTCGCCATGTCGGCGCGGTCGGTGTCCTGCAACTTGACCACCGTGTCGTCTTTTACGTTCGTGTACAGACGATCGAGCCCGAGCCAGCCGGTCATGAAGCCCATCAGCGCGTCTTGCGCCGCGGGCGGCAAAGGGTCGGCACCGGAGGGTGCCAGCAGGCGGGCGGCTTGGTCGTCGACCATCTTGGCCAGTGCGGCCGCGTCGTTGCCCTGCACGCCATCGGCCGCTTTCAGTAGCGTTTCATCGGGAGTGGTGCCCGTGAGCAGATACGACAAGCTGCTCGCGACTTCGTACGGCGTCAGACGAATCGTCGTGCCGGACGCGCCCACGTCACCGATCTCACTGCGGTACAGAAAGTACGGCGATTGCAGCATCGCCGAGATGACAGCGGATGCGCCGTCGGCGAAGCTGGTCTCGGCCATGAACAAGCCGCTGTAAGCGGCGATGCGCGGGTCACTGTCCGGAATCGCCGTGCGGAACGCTTTGCGTCCGAAGTTCTTGATGAACAGCTTGGCGCAGTTGGCGTCGAGCGTGCTGCACGTGGCGAGCTGCGTGAGCTGCGACAGCTTCGGCGCGCTCACCGCCCAGGCCGCGACCGCTTCGGCGTTGGTCATCAACTGGTCGGCATTCAAGTCTTGCACGCGCAGCGTGCTCGAATCGACGGTGAAGCCGAGTACGCGCGAATCGTTGAACACCTGCGCGACGGGTGCCGACTTGTCACCGAACACGTCCGCAATGGACGCCGCGAATTCGCTCGCGGTCAGGCGCCTGAGCACGCGCGGCCCAGGGCTACCGGGGGTGCTGCACGCGCTCTCCGTCGGCAGCCCGGTCGGCGCGTTCTGCACGCCGGTACCCGCGGTTCCTTGCGGCTGGCTGCCGGCGGTCGAGCCCTGCCCATTGCCCCCCGGGACCTGCGAACTGCCTCCCCCTTGCGACGTCTCGCCACGTTGATTGGGGGCATCGCCGATGGCGCCAGAGACGCAGGCGCTGGTCAGGGCGAGTGCGCCGATGGCGCCGAGGAAACGAAGCCGGGGAGCAAAGCTGCGCGGACGCAACCACCCCCGGAAGCTCATGATCCGATCCATACGCACCCGCGGAGGCTACCACGTGAATGCAGCCTGGCGAGTGACGCCGTCCAAAAACGTCGGCGGCGTCCGTGAGTGCAAGCTGGCTTACGAACGCGCAGCTCGAAGAATATTTCAGCGAAGCGTGATCCAGATCTGCAATGAGCGCGGCGTGAGTTGACACTCGCGCGCGAAAGCGCGGCGCGCACGCGCGCCTACAAAAGCCCACGCAACGGGCAACCTTTCACTTTTGAACGCCCACCGACCCTAACCTCCAGGGTGATGCCGCGAGAGCGATCAGCGAGTCTCGAACTGAACCGCTTTGCAACGACAATTGGAGAGCAACACTCTCGCCGCAAAATTGCACCCAGCACGAAGCCGGCGTGGATCACGGCTTGGAAGAGCCTGAAACGCGCAGCATGGGCAGCGGATTGAGCGGGTGTTTCAAGAACCACGACCACGCGGCCCGCGCGAGTACCCCGTGAAAACCAGCATACGGAAACACGGCCACGAGCTCGCGCAAGAACCCGCGGTCTAACCCCGCGCGATACAGGCTGCCCGTTACGTCGACGAGATCGGCGCGCCGAAATGCTTCGGCCAAGTCAGGGGCGATCCCGCCTCGGATCCGGCGCAACGCGTGGTGGTTGGCGATCAGCTCGCGGACCAGCGGTGCGAGTGCCGCTGACGCGCGGGTGCGTAGGTATCCTTCAGCCCGGGCAATCGACGGCGCCAGGTAGTCGAAGGTGCGATCGGACCAGATGCCGAGATCGTGATAAGCGCTGGCCACCGCGAGCTCGTCGTCCCCACGGCTAGACCCGAGCACGCTTCGCGCGAGGTTGTACACGCGGTAGGCGTGACCGGCGTACGCCGCCCGAGCCGGGCCGAGCGCGGGCGACCACTCGTCCAGCATGTCTTCGAGCACGGCATGCCGCTCGATGACGCGGGAGTTCGCGTTCGGTCCGCGCCCCGCCCAAGCTCCGTCGTTCATGGCTGGGGCAGGCGCGCGCCGATCCAGCTTTGGATGTCCGCGATCACGGTCTCCTTGCCGATGTCGTTCAGCAGGTCGTGATAGTGCCCCTCGTATAGCTTGAGCGTTTTGTCGGGCGACCCCGCGTTGTCGTAAAAGAGCTGACTTCCCCCGGGTTTGGTCACGCGGTCGTCGGTGCCGTGCAAAATGAGCAGCGGCAGTTTGATCAGCGGGAACTCTTTCTTCAGTCGTTCGTCGGCGCGGACCAACTCCGCCACGGTCAACGTGGGCTGCACTTCGTGCGCGATCAACGGATCCTCGTTCATCGCCTCCACGACCTTCGGATCACGCGAGAAGAACTGATTCGGCAACTTGAGTACGTGCGCGTGCGGCGCGAGGTGACTGATGCCCTTGAGCACGGCCAGGCCGAAATCAGGCGCATATACCTGAAACGCGAAGCTCTCGCAGATCAGCCCCGCCAGCTCCGCTTGGTGCTCGAGGGTGTACACGCACGAGATCACGCCACCCGCGCTATGGCCAAGCAAAAAGACCGGGAGGCCGGGCTCGCGCGCCTTTGCGAGCTGAACGAACGATGCCAAGTCGTTCACGTACTCGCCGACCTTTTCGATGAAGAACCGCTCGCCGTCGGATTTCCCGCGACCGCGATGGTCTAGCGCGTACACGGCGTAACCGCTGGCGACGAGCTGCTCACCCACCCACTCGTAGTGTCCACCGTGAGAGTTGAAGCCGTGCGCGATGACGACGACGCCGCGCGCACCTTGCTCGGGACGCCAGGAGCGAAAGAATATTTTTAGACCGCCTACGCCTTCGAACGTCGATGTGTTCATTTGATTCCTGCCGTTGATGCACACGAAACGGTGCTGGGTGCGCCAAGTGCAGCAAGCATGCCCAGCCCGAGGCTGGCGGCGAGCGGGCCTCGTTCGGTCGTGACGCCCGCCCCGGTCGTTCGCTCAGCCAACTATTGGACGGTTGTCATGGCCATGGCCGCATGTGGGCAGCGTTGAACGAAGAAAACCCCGCACGTTGCCGGGATTCGGCAACGGCGGGGTTGCATGAGCCTGGGCTTTGGTTTCAGCCGCGGATGAACGCCAGCAAGTCCGCGTTGATCACGTCGGCGTGCGTCGTCGGCATGCCGTGCGGCAGGCCCGGGTATGCCTTCAGCGTCCCGCGCTTGAGCAGCTTGACGGATTTCGGCGCGCTGTTGGCAAAGGGCACGATTTGATCGTCCTCACCGTGCATGACGTACGTGGGGATGTCGATCATCTGCAAGTCTTCGGTGAAGTCGGTCTCGGAGAACACTTCGATGCAATCGTAGGCGGCTTTGACGCCGCCCATCATGCCCTGCCGCCACCAATTGTCGCGGACGCCCTGCGAGACTTTGGCGTTGGGGCGATTGTAGCCGTAGAACGGCAGCGTGATGTCTTGATAGAACTGCGCGCGGTTGTTGGCCGTGCCCGTGCGGATTCCGTCGAAAACTTCCTTCGGCACGCCGTTCGGGTTCTTCTCGGACTTGACCATGACCGGGGGCACCGCGCTGATCAACACGGCCTTGCTCACGAGCCCTTTGCCGTAGCGCGCGACGTAACGCGCCACCTCTCCACCGCCCGTGGAGTGACCGACGTGAACGGCATCCTTGAGCGCGAGCGCCGCGACGACCTGGGCCACGTCGGCGCTGTAGGTGTTCATGTCGTTGCCGCTGGACGTCTGAGTCGAGCGGCCGTGGCCGCGTCGATCGTGGGCGATGACGCGGTAACCTTTACCCAAAAAGAACATCATTTGGGCGTCCCAATCGTCCGCGGTCAGCGGCCAACCGTGATGGAAGAAGATGGCTTGCGCAGTCTTGGGTCCCCAATCCTTGTAGAAGATTTGAACGCCATCTTTGAGGCTGATGTATCCGCTTTCCATGCGAGTAGCTCCTGTCGTCGAGAGGGGTGTTTGAGAAACGATTGGTACGGCGGGCGCTGGGCCGGGCGGCGCACAGGCGACGCTGGCCAGAGCAACGCTGCTTGCGATCAGACTGCGGCGGGAGAATTCCAGCGGCGGCTTGGCTGAAGGCGGCTCACGAGGTGTCATCGACATACGCGGGGGCCAAAGCAGCAACCGTGCCGTCTCGTCGACCGTGCGGGGGAAGCCATTTCTGGCTCTGCGACTCGGACGGCGAGGCGCCGAGTCGGACTTCACGTGCGCCATGTTCACGGGCCGACGGCGAAAACTGGGTGGTGGCCAAATTTGGTCACGTGGGCCATAAAGCTCCCTCTCCGTGCGCTCGAAGCGCTTGGGTCGCGCCGCACGTGCCCGATCATACTCGAGTATAGTTGACCCCGTTGGTGGTCCCGCGCAGCGTGATCTCGTTCGGTGAAACGAAGATCGACCTATGGCTCTGACCGACGACGGCGCTGATTCCGGAGCATCGCTCTTGGCCGCGCGCAGCCAGAATGCGCAAAATCTGGTCGAACCGTTCCGGCGCTTGGCCGACACGATTCCGCACGTGGTGTGGATTACCTCGCTTCATCCGGAGCGGGTCATCTACGTGAGCCCGAGCTTCGAGCACACGTGGGGACGCAGCCCGCAGGAGCTGTACGACGACCCGCGTGTCTGGACGCAAGCCATTCACCCCGAAGACCGCGCGGGCGTGGAGCGAACGTTCGTCGAGTGGATCAGCGGCAACAATCCAAACTGCCAACTTCTAGAGTACCGCGTCGTTCAGCCCTCCGGCGACGTGCGCTGGATTCGCGACTATGGGGTCGTGACGTTCGACGCGGGTGGCAGGCCGATGCGCGTGAGCGGCGTTTCGATCGACCTGACCGAACTGAAGCGCGCCGAGCTCGAACACCTGGCCCATCTCTGGTTTCTGGCAAGCTTGGACAAGGTGAACCAGGCGATCCAACGCAACGATGTGCTCGAACGCATGACCCATGACGTCCTCGAACAGGTGTTGCAGATTTTCGATTGCGATCGCGCCTGGCTGGTTTTCCCGTGCAACCCCCAATCGAGCTCCTGGCGCCTGGCGGCCGAACACACGCGACCGGCGTACACGACGGGCTTCGAATCGGGCGTGGATCGCGTGGCAGATCCAGCGTTGGTCGCGCTCTTCCGCGACGTGATGGACCAGAGCTCGGTCATGCAAGTGGGTTCCGGAGCGGAGCGCGCGCTGCCGCCCGAACTCAGCGAGCGCTTCGGCGTTCACGCTTTGCTGTGCGCGCCCGTGCACCCCAAAGTCGGCACCTCCTACGTGTTTGGCCTGCACCAATGCGCCGGTCCCCGAACGTGGACCGAGCAAGAACAGCAGTTATTTCGAGAGATCGGCCGGCGCTTGGCCGACGCGCTCAGCACCTTGTCCACGATTCGTAGCTTGCTCGAAAGTGAAGCGCGGCTCGACGCCGCGCAGCGACATGCCCACGTCGGTTACTGGAACCTCCACCTCGAGACTCAGCTGATCACTTGGTCCGAGGAGACGTTCCGCATCTACGGCTTGCCCTCCCAGCCCGGACCCCTGCCGATGCGCGACGTGCGTGAGCACATTCACCCTGCAGATCGCAGAATTTTAGAAGGCGCGCTCGCACGAGCTATCGACGGCAACGGCCACTACGAAGTGGAGTATCGAGCAATACCGCCCAGCGCCGAGCTACGCTACTTGCACAGTGAAGGGCACGTCGTGCGTGACGCCTCGGGAAAGGCGAGTTCGTTGTTCGGCACGGTGCGCGATGTCACGGCCCGCAAGCGCACGGCACAGCTCTCTTCGGCCCAGCACACCGTGACCAAACTGCTCGCGGAAGCGCCCACGCTGGAAGAAGCGATGCCGCGCATCCTGAAGGCCATCTGCGAGAGCGTGAGCTGGGACTTCGCAGCGCTCTGGCGCGTCGACTTCGCGGCCGACGCGCTGCGCTGCAGCGAAGTCTGGCGGGTCGCCTCGGTCGCTGCCCCGCGCTTCGAAGCCGCGACCCATGACGGCACTTTCGCGATCAACGTCGGCCTGCCCGGGCGAGTTTGGTCGACGCGCAAGCCTTGGTTCGTGCGCGACATCACCGAGTCGAACTCACCCCGCTCTCCCATCGCGGCCTTCGAAGGCTTTCACGCGGCATTCGGGTTCCCGATTTTGGTCGGCGCCGAGGTCTGGGGGGTGATGGAGTTCTTGAGCCAAGAGATCCGGCAAACCGAACAGGACCTGCTCGACACGATGGCGACCTTGGGTAGCCAAATCGGCCAATTCGTCGAGCGGAAACGCGCCGAAACCGCGCTGCACGACGCGCGGGCGGAGCTCGCTCACGTCACGCGCGTGGCAAGCCTCGGCGAACTGACGGCGTCGATCGCTCACGAGGTCAACCAGCCGCTCACCGGCATCATCGCCAACGCGCACGCGGCCTTGCGCTGGCTGGGCCGTGAACCGCCAGAGTTGCGAGAAGCCGTCGAGGCAATTCAACGACTGGCGCGTGACGGCAAGCGCGCGGGCGAGGTCGTGGCTCGTTTACGAACGCTCGTCCGCAAAGGTGAAGAAACGCGCAAGGTGAGCCTCGACATCAACCAGGTCGTGAAAGAGTCTTTACCGCTCATTCGCAGCGATATTCAGCACAATCAAGTCGCGACGAGGCTCGAGCTCGAGCCGGACCTCCCGCCGGTTTTTGCGGATCGCGTGCAGCTGCAGCAAGTGATCTTGAACTTGATCATGAACGCCGTGGAAGCCATGTCACCCGTACTCGATCGTCCGCGTGAGCTGGTCATTCGCACGACGGAGCGCGCGCCCAATGCCGTCGCGGTCAGCATTCGGGATACGGGGATCGGCCTTGCGCCGGACAGCCTCGATCGCATCTTTGATGCCTTTTATACGACGAAGCCGCACGGCATGGGCATGGGCCTCGCGATCAGTCGGTCCATCGTCGAAGATCATCGTGGGCGACTCGGGGCAAGCTCGGCGGAGGGGGCGGGCAGCACTTTTCAGTTCACGTTACCGACCGACCGAAACGGATGAACCGTCCCCCACCTACCAACGTATGACTTTACGTTCGTGACGGACCAGTTCACCGTGCCGGAAGGCCGCACGTGAACGACAACGAGGGATTCCAGCCGCAACGTAGCGACGTCCGGAAGCAGCCGCTCGCGAGCGCGCTCGCCGAGTCGTCGACTCGCTCCGAACACGACGGCTCGAGTGACGAACTACTCGAGACCGCGCTAGACGGCGGTCCCATCGAACTGACGGCCGCGCTGAGAGTTGCGGTCGGCATCGCCAGCGCGCTGCGACGACTGCACGCTCGCGGCCTGGTGCATCGAGACGTAAAGCCCGCCAATCTCAGGGTCGATTGGCGTACCGGGCGCGCCGCGCTCGTGGGCATGGGGCAACCCCCGCCCCCCCTCACGGACGGGGTCGACCATCCACCGCACATGGTCGTCGGCACGCTCGCCTACATGGCACCCGAACAAACCGGACGAGTGAATCGCGCCCCGGACAGCCGCACCGATCTGTACGCGTTCGGCATCACGCTGTACCGGATGCTGACCGGAACGCTGCCCTTCATGGCGACCGAGGTCATGGGCTGGCTGCACGCGCACGCGGCCCAGCCGCCGTTGCCGCCCCACCAACGCACGCCCTCCCTACCGCCGCAGCTTTCGGCAATCGTGCTGAGGCTGCTCGAAAAATCGCCCGATGACCGCTATCAGACCGCCGCCGGGGTGGAGGCCGACTTGAAGCGCTGCCTGGCTTCTTGGACATCGAGCGGGCGCGTCCCCCCCTTCGCGCTCGGCGCTCGGGACCGCTCGAGTCGCTTGAATAGCCCGCGCAAGCTGTACGGGCGGGACGCGGAACTCGCTCATTTGAGCGACGCCCTGGAACGCGTGCTGAGCACCGGCGAGTCCGCGTGCGTACTCGTGTCGGGCTACTCGGGAATCGGCAAATCAGCACTCGTCGGAGCCCTTCGCGCGACGCGGTTTCCGCCGCACGCCATCTTCGCCGCGGGCAAGCTGGAGCGGCTCGAGAGCGACATCCCGTTCGCGCCGCTCCGTCACGCATTCGGGGACCTGGTGCGGTGGATACTGAGTCGGCCCGCGGCGGAGCTCGAAGCCCTGCGCGCGCGCTTGACGCAAGCCGTGCAGCCGAATGGGGCCCTGCTGACTCAGCTGGTCCCGGAGCTTTCGCGCGTGATCGGCCCGCAAGCGCCGGTGCCCGAACTCGCCGGAAAAGACGCGGAGAATCGCCTCAACGACGTCGTGCGGCGCTTCATCGCGGTCGTGGCCACGCGCGAGCATCCGCTGGTGCTATTTTTGGACGACTTGCACTGGTTGGATAGCGCGACGCTGACGGTCGTCGAGCATTTGCTCGTTCAGGGAGAGTCGAAATACCTGCTGCTCTTGGGGGCATATCGTGACGCGGACTCTGCGTCCGACCGGCTCGTCCAGCTACTCGAGCGGAGCAAGAGCGCGCTCGTTCCGGTCAGCCGAGTCCCACTCCGGCAGCTCGAGCCAGCGGCGTTCTCCGACCTCATCGCCGACGCGCTCGGAACCAGCCCCGAGCGAGTGGGCCTGCTCGCCCGACTCGTGCATGCAAAGACAGCGGGCAATCCCTTCTTCGCGACCCAATTCCTCGGCCTGCTCGAGGAGCGCAGCCTGCTCGCCATCGACGACGAAACTCGCGTCTGGCATTGGGACCTCGCGCAAATCCGCGCGCAGAATTTCACCGACAACATCCTCGATTTGATGTTGCAGCGCTTCTCTCACTTACCGAGCGTAACCCTCGACGTGCTCAAAGAGCTTTCCTGTTTCGGGCATCGAACGACCACCCGCAACTTGAGCCTAACCTTGGCCGTCGAGGAAGGGGTCGTCCACGACTGCCTCGCGGAGGCCGTCCGCTCCGGCTTGGTCTTTCAGAGCAAAGACACGTATTCGTTCTTACACGACCGCGTGCAAGAAGCGTCGTACGCGCTCTTGGGCGCGGACCGCGCGCGCGCACACTTGCGGATCGCCCGGCGCCTGGAAGCGAGCGTTCCCGAGCCAGAATCGGACGTATTCACCCTCGCCTTCCACTACAACGCCGGCGCGAGTCTGCTGGAGTCGGTCGAACAACGCCAAGCGTTGGCAGAGCTCAACCTGGCGGCCGGGAGGCGCGCAAGAGCGAGCGGTGCCCATGCGTCCGCGCTGGTTTTTTTTCGCGTCGCCGATGGCTTGCTGGACGCGGAGCGTTGGCAGCGCTGTCCCCAGCTGTCCTTTGCCATCGAGTTGGGCTGCGCCGAGTGTGAAATGCTCGGCGGCGTGTTCGATGCGGCCGAACGGCGCTTGAGCTACTTGGCGAGCGTCGTTCACGAGCCGATCGCCTCCGCCGCAATCGTATGCGCGCAAACGCAACTCTACACGGCGACGGCGCGCGCCCCGCAGGCGGCGGCGCTTTCGGTCGCTTACCTGCAAGGGGTGGGAGTTGCGATCGCTTTGGGTCCGACGCGCGCAGACGTGGAACGCGCGTATCGAGAGCTGTGGCTGCGAATCGGTCCGCGAACCATTGAGTCACTGGTCGACCTGCCGCCCATGACCTCCCCCCTCTGGCGTGCCGTGCTGGACGTGCTGACCGGGTTGAGCCTGGCCGCGTACTTCTATGACAAGCAGCTATTCGCGGTCGCCCTGAGTCATTCCGTCGCTCTCAGCTTGCAGCATGGCAACAGCGACGGCTCGGCCTTCGCCTACTCGTTGATCGGCGTCGTGTTGGGGCCATCCTTCGGTAGATATGCGGACGGATACGGTTTTGGCCGGCTGAGTCTCGCGCTCGTCGAAGAGAAGAACCTCGTGCGCTTCGCGGCGCGTTCGCTGCTCAACTTCGCCTTCAGCGTCCTCCCATACACGAGGCCGCTGGCAGATTGCCCCGCCGTGGTGGATCGCGGCTTCGAGGCGGCGCTTCGCGCGGGTGACTTGAACTACGCATCGTACGCATCCGTGTCGCGTGTCTCGAGTCGGTTGGATTGCGCGGCGCCTCTTTCGCGGGTGGAGGCGGAGGCCGACGAGAACCTTGGCTTCGCGCACCGCTCCGGACATGCCTTCGTGGTAGCCAGCGTCAGCGTAGAGCGCGCGTTCGCGCGGATGATGTCAGGCAAGCTACCGACGTTCGGCTGCCTCGACGACGCCGAGTTCGCGGAGGCCGACATGGAGGAGCGAATTCGGTCGGTCCCACTGCCCAATACGGCCCCCTGGTTTTGGGTACGCAAACTACAAGCTCGCTTCCACGCGGAACGTTACCAAGAGGCCGTCGAGGCGGCGGAGCGCGCGCGCGGCACGTTTTGGGCCGCCCCGCTGTTTTCGATCGAAATCCAGTTTCACTTCTATTCAGCGCTGGCCCACGCTGGCGCCTGCGACTCGCTCACCGGCGAAGCGCGCGCCGCCTGCGTCATGACGATCGAGACGCACCGTGAGCGACTGATCCGTTGGCGCGACGATTGTCCCGCAAATTTCTCGAGCTGCGTCGAGTTGGTCAGCGCCGAGCTGGCCCGAATCGATGGCCGCGTCACCGACGCGGAACTCGCATTCGAGCACGCGGCGCGGTTCGCGCGAGAGTCGGGGCTCGTGCACTACGAAGCGATCGCGAGAGAACGCGCAGCGCTGTTCTACGCAGCACGAGGCCTCGACAGCATCGCGAACTGGTCGCTACAGGCGGCATGTGATTGCTACGCGTCGTGGGGCGCCGCCGGCAAGGTGCAGCAGCTCGAAGCGCGTCATCCCGACCGGTGTCGTGTCGCTCGCGTGACGCCGGCGCCGGGGCAAACGGTGGAGACCCCGCTAGAGCAGCTGGATCTCAGCAGCATCGTGACGGCGCTCCAGGCGATCTCGAGCGAGATCGACTTGGAGCGGCTGGTCGAACGCCTGCTGAAGCTCGCCGTGCAACAAGGTGCGGCCGACCGTGGTTTACTGATTTTTGCCACGGGCCAACCGCGCATCTTCGCCAGCGTGACGATCCGGGGCGACCTAATCGAGGTCGCGCACATCGATTCGCCCGTGTCGCCACGGCTGCTTCCCGAGACATTGCTCAATTACGCGTTGCGCACCGAAAAAACCATCGTGCTCGACGACGTCGCTCGGCCGAGCGCGTTCTCCGAGGATCCGTTCCTGCGTCTCGGCAGGGTTCGGTCCTGCGTGGTCGTTCCCATCATGCTCCAGGGCAAGATGCTCGGCGCGCTCTACCTGGAGAACAGCCTGACGGCCCAGGCATTTCCGGCGAAGGGCCTCAAGGTCCTCGACCTGCTCGCCTCCCAGGCCGCGATCGCGCTGGAGAACGCTCGGCTCTATGCCGAGCTGCGGCGCGCGAAGCTTTGCATGAGCTACGCCGAGAATCTGAGCCTGACCGGCAGCTTCATTTGGCAGCCCCAGGCGGCGCGAATTTTCTGGTCGGACGAAGTCGCCCGCATTTTCGACGTCGAGGGCGAGCCTTCACTCGACCTCCTCCGCGAAAGAATCCACCCCGACGATCGTGCTCAATTCGAAGCGCTGGTCTTGGACGCGTCGCCGCTCGTGAACGCGCCCCACGTAGTGCGGGCCGTGATGCCCGACGGCACGGTCAAGCACCTCAGCGCGGTCGCGCAGCGCACCGAAACGCCCGGCGGCGAGCTGGAGTACGCGGGCGCCCTGCGCGACATCACGGCCGCGAAGCGCGCCGAGGAGGAGCTTCACGGCGCGCGCGCCGCCCTGGCTGAAGTGAGCCGCATCGCCAGTTTGGGCGAAGTCGCCGCGGCCATTGCTCACGAGGTGAATCAGCCCTTGGCCGCGCTCAAGCTCAATGCCAGCGCCAGCCTGCGTTGGCTCGCGGGTGAGCGTCCCAATTTGGAAGAAGCGAGAGAAACGGCGAAACGCATCGCGCGCGACGCAAGCCGAGCCGCGGACGTCATCACACGCCTGCGCGCGCTGTTCGGCCGCGCCGCGGCAACCATCGTTCCCGTCGATTTGAACGAAGCGGTGCGTGAGGTCTTGGAGCTCTCACGCTTCGAGATCCGGCGGCATGATGTCCATGCCACCAGCGAGCTAGCGGCAGACTTGCCCCTCGTGCCGGGCGATCGCGTTCAGCTGCAACAGGTGCTCATGAACCTGATCAGCAATGCCGTCGAGGCGACGCGCGAAGTCCAAGGCCGGGCGCGCGAAGTGGTGGTGAGCACGTCCATGCTGGACGCGCGCCAGGTTCGGATCGAGGTCCGGGACAATGGCGCCGGGACCAGCGGCGCGGACGATTCGCGCATCTTCGAGGCGTTTTACACGACCAAGCCCACGGGCATGGGCATGGGTCTCTCGATCTGCAAAACCATCGTCGAGAGCCACGGCGGCAAGTTGTGGATGACACGCGCGGAGCCGTCCGGCACGACGTTCGCCTTCTCTCTACCCATCCACACGCGCGCGCGAAGCGCAGACTAGCCGCCCCGCGGTCGGCCCGAGCGCTACGCTCACGAAGACGAGCGCAGCGGGGGGCGCACGATACCGAGCTTTTTCATACGAAAGTTCAAGGTGGACCGCTTCATTTCCAAGCGGGCGGCCGCGCCGTTGGGCCCGGCAATCACCCAGTTCGTATCCGCCAGGACACGCAAGATATGCGCCTTGCTCACGTCTGCCAGGCGCTGCGAAGCGCCTTCACTCGTCGCAGCATCGGCGGCGAATCGCGGCGGGACGTCGCTGGGCGTGCGCGTAGACTCGGATACCCTGAGCGTGGGCTCGAACTCCGGTACCCGCAGCAGACCGCCGCTGGATAGGATCATCGCTCGCTCGATCACGTTCTGCAGCTCACGGATGTTGCCGGGCCAAGCATAGGCCAGCAATCGATCGATGGTGGATCCCGAAAGCTCGATCGTTGGCTTACCCAGCCGCGCGGCGACCAGAGTGATGAAATGCCGAGCCAGCGCGGGGATGTCTTGCTTGCGGTCGCGGAGCGGCGGCACCGTGATTGGGATCACGCTGAGGCGATAGTAGAGGTCTTCACGGAAGGTTCGATCGGCGACCATCGCCCGCAGATCGCGGTTGGTAGCGGCGATCACGCGGGCATTGGAGCGTACGGTGCGCACGCCACCCACTCGCTCGAACTCACGCTCTTGCAACAATCTTAGCAATTTCGGCTGCAAATCCAAGGGCATCTCCCCGATCTCGTCGAGAAAGATCGTTCCGTTGTGGGCCAGCTCGAAGCGACCGATGCGCTGCGAGGTCGCGCCGGTGAAGGCGCCTTTCTCGTGGCCCATGAGCTCACTCTCGAGCAGGCCGAGCGGAATCGCCGCGCAGTTGACTTTGACGAAGCGCCCTTCCCTGCGCGTACTGCGCTCGTGGAGCGCCCGCGCCACGCTTTCCTTACCGGTGCCCGTCTCACCTTGGATCAACACCGTGGTGTCCGTGTCGGCCACGGTGACGACCTGCCGCAACAGCTCTTCGAGGACGGGGCTCTCGCCCACGATGCCTTCGATGATCGGCGGCCTCGGCGGCGGCGTGGTCAGCGGGGCGGCGGCCGGCACCAGCGGTGGCCCCCCCCGGGGCTGCAGCGCTCGCGAGATCGCCGCCAGAAACCCGTCGGCTTCGAAGGGTTTGGTCAGAAAGTCGACCGCTCCTTGGCGGAACGCGGTTACCGATTTCGGAACATCGCCATAACCCGTGATGAAAACGATCGGCAGATTGTCGTTGGCGGCGTTCAGTTGTTGTTGCAGCTCCAAGCCGTTGAGCTGCGGCATTTCGACGTCCAACACCAAGCAGCCTCGGCCCGGCGTGCGGGGGAAGGCCAGGAACTCGAGCGCGGATCGAAACGCCAGAGCCTCGAACCCCGCCGCACGTGCCAGCCCAACCACGGCTTCACGCGCAGAAGTATCGTCGTCAACCACGTACACTGCGACATCGCTGGTCGTCATCGAATACTCCCTTTTCCCGAGCCCAGTACCGCATCAACGGCGTCCAAGAGCTCGCTTTCGGCAAACGGTTTGACAAGGTACGCGACGGCCCCGAGCTCGAGGACCCTGGCCCGCAACGCGGACTCGGTACGGGCGGTGATGAAGATGATGGGGACTTTTTGCTCCTCCGCGAGCAATCGTTCTTGCAAGTCGGCACCGGTCATCCCGGGCATCGTCACGTCGAGAATCAGGCAGGCCGGGGCCAACTCGCCCACCACGCGCAGAAATTCTTCGGCGGACGCGAATACCCGCACCTGCAGACCCACGGATCGCAGGAGCCCCGCCAATGACTCGCGAACCGACTGATCGTCGTCGACGAGACATACGACTTGGCCCGTTGCCATGAGCCCACCGTGCACGTCGCAGCGCAGGGACACTAGTCATACGTTGGTATGCGTCCGCTAACTGTAGCTCCCGAACTAGGGCGGCTGATGTATGTTCGGCCGGCAAATGGCCGAAGCCGGTGACGTCGTTTTCATCGTCGACGACAATGCGTCGATTCGTGAGGCGCTGGAGGGCCTTTTGCGTTCTGCGGGTTTCCGCGTTCACGCCTTTGCGACTCCGGCCGAGTTCCTGGCCGAACCAGCTCGGGACGCCGCCTCCTGCCTAGTGCTGGATATCGAGCTACCGGGAACCAACGGTCTCGACTTGCAGCAGTCGTTGACCGAGAGCAGACCCGACCTGCCCGTGGTCGTGATGACCGGCTACGGTGACGTGCCCCGCTCCGTCCGGGCGATGAAGGCAGGCGCAGTCGAGTTTCTGACCAAGCCGTTTTCGGACGACGCGTTGCTCACGGGAGTCGAACGAGCGCTCAGCCGCAGCCGACAATTTCGCCGGTTGGAAGCTGAGCTCTCCGAGCTGCGGCAGCGCTACGCCAAACTCACGCACCGCGAACGGCAAGTCTTGCAGCTCGTGATCTCGGGGCTGCTCAATAAGCAAATCGCCGCCGAGCTCGGCACGCGCGAGATCACCGTCAAGATTCAACGCGGCAAGGTCATGCTGAAGATGGCGGCATCTTCGCTGCCCGATCTAGTGCGCATGGCCCAAAAGCTAGGGGTCACACCGAAAGGCTGACGGCAGCGCGCCGCTCAGGCGCCCGACGCCGACCGCGGCAGCCAAACGCGGAAGGTCGTCGTCCCTTCGTCGCTCGACTCGAGCTCGACGCGCCCGTCGTGGGCAATTGCGACCTGTTGCACGATGAACAAGCCCAAACCAAGCCCGTCCGCGCGCGCTTGTGCGGATCGCTTGCGATACGGATCGAACAAGCTCGCGCGCAACGCACGCGGGATGGTCCCGCCGCTCGTGACCACGATTTGGGCATGGGCCTCGCTGCCGATCAATTCGACCACGATGGGACTATCGGCGGCACCGTGCCGAACGGCGTTGCCGAGCAGATTGGACAGCACTTGCTCGAGCCGTGTCTCGTCCCAGTGCCCGACCAGGTCGCCGCTGGTTTTGAGTGACATGCAGCGGGTCGGTGCCGTCAGCTCCTGTTCTTCGAAGACTCTCGTCGCGAGTTCGCGCAGGTCCAGCCACGCACGCTCGATCGGAATACCGCCCCCGAAGCGCGCGCGCGTGAGATCGAAGAGCGCCCCGGTCATGCGCTGCATGCGTTGCGCGCTCGTGCGCGCGGCGTGCGCGAGGCGGACCGTCTCTGGATCTTCCGCACGACGACCGATCAGGAGCGTGGACGTGAGCACCGCCGCCAGGGGATTTCTGAGATCGTGACCCACCGCGGCCACGAAAATCTCGTTCAGGCGCAGGGTTTCTTCGAGCAGCTGCTTTTGGCGAAACAAATCGAAGAACGTCTGGGCCTTGTTGCGCAGCACCACGGGCTCGACCGGCTTGTACAGAAAGTCGACCGCACCCGCTTCGTAGCCGCGAAAGAGGCGGCTGTTTTCGTGGCCACTCGCGGTCACGAGGACGATGGGGACGTGTTGGGTGCGCTCGCTGCCGCGCATGAGCTCGGCCAGTTCGACGCCATCCATCTCCGGCATCTGCACATCGATGATTGCAAGCGCGAAATCGTGCTGCAGCAGCGCCTCGAGCGCGGCGTGGCCGGAGCGTACGAAAACAATCTCCAGGCCGTCACGCTGCAAGATCTGGCCGACGGCGTACAGATTTTCTTCTCGATCGTCGACGATCAAGAATTTCACCGGGGGCAACGGGCGCTTCAACATCGCCGGTACCAGCGGTCTGGCAGTTCCTCGAACTCACGCTCGTGGGCGGTGAAGCGCAGGGTTTCGGGTGAGCTGAGACTCAAGAACCCACGGCGGCACAGCGAGTCTCGGAACAGGCCAAGGGCACGATTCTGCAGCTCGCGCTGGAAGTAGATCAGGACGTTGCGGCACGAGATCAGCTGCATTTCCCCGAATACGCCGTCCGTCGCCAAGCTATGCTCGGAGAAGAAGATCTTCTCGCGCAGGCGCTGGGCAAACTGAAGCGAGCCCCGGCTTTCGACGTAGTGCTCGGTCAAAGCGGTACTCGCGCCTGAAAGCCGGTGATTTTCCGTGAACAAGGCGAGGCGCTCGGCAGAATAGCTGCCGATGCGGGCTGCGGCCAAGCTCTCCTGGTTGATGTCGGTCGCGTAAATGAAGGTCCGCTCGAGCAGACCTTCCTCGGCGAGCAGGATCGCGAACGAGTAGGCCTCCTCCCCCGTACTGCAACCCGCGACCCACACTCTGAGTGACGGATAGGTGCGCAGCACGGGCACGACATTGCGGCGCAAGGCGAGGAAAGACGGAGCATCCCGAAACAGATCGCTCACCGGAATGGTCAAATATTGAACCAGCGCGAAAAACGCGTGCGGGTCACGGAGCAATCTCGCGCGCAGCGCCGAAAGCGAAGCGCACCCGAACCCAGGCAGTGCGTAGCCCAAACGGCGGCGCAACGAGGCCCGCGAGTACAGGCGAAAATCGTCATGAAATTGGCAGTAAATCGACTCGAGCAGCTGATCGAGTTCGAGCTCGTCGAGGCTTTGGGCGGCTGACTTCACTTGGGCATCCAAATCCGCAAGAGCGAAAGCAACAGATCGACGTCGAGCGGCTTCGCCATGTATTCGCTGGCGCCCGCCTGCAGACACCGGGCGCGGTCGTCCTTCATCGCCTTGGCGGTGAGGGCGATGATCGGCAATTTAGCCCAGCGCGGCTGACGTCGAATGGCCTGCATCGCGGCCATCCCGTCCATTTCCGGCATCATTACGTCCATCAATACCAAGTCGATCTCGGGGTCGATTTCGAGCGCCTCGAGTCCCTCGCGGCCGTTCCTCGCTATCGTCACCTTCATGCCCTTCGGTTCGAGCACGCTGCTCAGCGCGAAGATGTTGCGCACGTCGTCTTCCACCACGAGCACGCGGCGCCCCTCGAAGACCGGCTCCAAGCGCCGCGCCTTCTCGAGCATTCGCTGACGTTCCGGCGGTAACTGCGCTTCCACTTGATGGAGAAACAGCGTCACTTCGTCCAGCAATCGTTCGGGGGACCGGGCACCCTTGACGATGATCGAACTCGAGTACTGGCGCAATCGCTGCTCTTCGTCGAGCGTGAGCGAACGGCCCGTGTAGACGACGACCGAGGGGAAAGAATACGCTTCGTCTTCGGCC
>Ga0247757_10000179_pt1 | contig 52096 bp, 42 predicted proteins | sample UWRJL126311R4_FD_180929 | JGI IMG/M metagenome (GOLD analysis project Ga0247757, IMG submission 180929) | Plant litter microbial communities from Arlington Agricultural Research Station in Wisconsin, United States - UWRJ-L126-311R-4 | ecosystem: Environmental > Terrestrial > Plant litter >... | reverse complement strand
AGTCTTGCACTTCTTGCAACGGAAGCTGCAACAGCTGTGGTTGCAATAGCTGCAGCCACTAAGATGTTACATCTTCCTCGATTCCGATGAACGGCTCGCCTTTACGACTACGCTATCTGTCAAACGTATAGGGAACGCCGAATTCAGTATAGATGGGAATCGGAACTATTGCAGAGATATGCAGGCTTATGATCATCTGATGGTTTGCTAGTGACACACTCATTTGTGCGCATTAGGTTTCTTCACAATGAAATGAAATAATTGGTAACATATCTATTCTATGAATTATCGTACCGTATTTCGCACCTTCTTCATGAATGTTATCTTGCAGGTTTTCAAGCATCTACAATGGCGCAGCTATTACTCCTAATGTTTTTAAAGAAAGTATCTCTTGCTAAATTGAAACCAAAGACATAACAACCTCCCTAAAAACCTTCAGTTAAGCTTATGAATGGTCGTCGTCCGGCTTAGGTCACGATGTTTTGACCAGACTTCATTTCCTTCCCACAGCTCTTGCAACATGCTGTGATTTGCTACTAAGGCAAAGAGGCCTTTTGGGAATCAGCGCAAAATAGTCAATAGCTTAGGGAGATACGTTGTTTGAAAGCAGTAAATATGTAGTTGCAGTTTGCAATGATCCTGAAAGCAAAATTTGACACACACTTAGAGGCATGGGCCACCAGCGAATCACATCCAAAGACCAGTGGAGGCCAGAGTGGAAGATCCGAGCACTGCGACAAATCAAATTGCTATTGTTGATTGTGCAAAATGTATTATAACAAGCCTAGGCGACTAATACTCCAAGCATGTCTCATGTACGGAACACTCTTATTGCAGGTATACGAAGAAAACTAATGTAATTTTTCGCAAAGTTATGTGACGGTTTGAAAACAACGGAATGATAAATTCCAATTGCTGGGCTTTCAAGAGCCTATCATGCTCTTTCTCTTAAAATTATTGTTAACTAGTATAATGAGAATATATTGTAGAAGTAAATCCCAACACACAGCTGGCAGTATTCGGCTCGTCTCCAATGCTCCTTGAGAGGTACTATTTGTATGTTTTAATATAATTGAGACGTAAATAATCACTACTACTAAGATACATAACTAGCCTGAACATATAGCCATATCTACCCCATTCGTTGTCCTTCATATGACGCGTCTGAAATTAATCCAAAGATTTGTAACAAGCGGCTTGCTATGCCTTTCTTTCTTTATAGTATTAATTTCCGTAATCCGTGTGTTCGGATATCCTGCTGGCAGCAAAGTCAGTTCGGATTCTATATCGGCCCCTTTCTGGCTATATGTAGAAGCCAGTTTTGCTATACCTATGGCATCCCTGACAGTCTACCGATCAACTTGCGTCAATACTCAGAGATGGGCAGAAGAGAGATGATATCAGGAGTATCAGAATGAAAAGAGTATCTCTTAAGATGGACACCGTAGAAAAAACGGAACCCGTGGAGGCGAAGCTGCGGCGCAGCTGTGGCGCAGCAACGCCCTCACCGGAACGCATATCATTAAAGCCTCGACTTATGTTGCACCAGAGCAGCTTGTTATTCACAAGGCAAAAACGGCCATTGCTTGTGGTTCCGCTCAAATTACTATCAATTTTAAATAGTCTTATGACTTAAGTACATAATCAACTGAATGTCCCATTCTTTAATGGGCAGCGAAAAACAGGGTAGAGATGGAGATGCCATCATTCCGATCAACGACCTGCGCCACATATACAAAAGCGAGGATGGCAACCGTTCAGCTGAATCTCTTAACTCCATCATAGATGCCGAAGGGATCATAGGTCCGACACCCGAGCAATTTATGGAGCGGATACCTGCCTTGGAATACTTGAAGGCGCCGAAGAACGAACGCGGAGATTACGGATATGACAACGAAGAGCAAGAAAGGATACTTTTGCGTTTGGCAGATAGGGCCTATGACGATAAGAAAATCGTCTTGCAGCGCTTTGGGCGGTTGGCAAATTACTGTTTACTAAGATATCAGCATGAGTTGGTTCAGATCGACAAGAAAATCGTGGGCTCCAATGGGAATATAGATAGTCCCAACGAATTGAAGCGTATAAGACTTTTGTTGTTGGAATATTGTAAGTTCAGGCGAAAAGGAGGATGAAACTGCGCAAGTGACTGATCAGGACAGATGAGTATATACGCGCGGTATCTGACGTCACTACTATCAAACGACCCGCGCTGCATGACACAAAAGAGCACGGCAACTCTCTTGCACGCGATCTGCATGAGCCTCATTACTGGCATTCACCCGATGCTTTGAACTTGTTTGAAATCAGTGAAGAGAGACCAGACAACGACCCGGATACAGTACGGCACTTGCTACAATGTAAATTACCAAAGCAATTCCTTGACGGACCTGGAAAGGATCGACGAGTTATTGAGGATTTGAGGTGTGGCGGTAATCTGACAGGTACTAGGCTCGCTATATGCCCTTCCTATTTGTTCTAATGCCATTGTAGCTGGTACAGCCAAAGTCGTTCGTGCATTCGATTTTCAGGCTTTCCCTATATCGCCCTCTACAGACAAGTTAGCCCGATTAATTATCGGGTTTGTAGGATGTATATTCTTGCTTGTTCCAATGGTGGTTATGACATTTCTTTCAAGCAAGAACATCAAGGTGTCTTCGCTCTGCGTCACTGTCGTATCAGTGATTCTTTTCACTGGTATAATGGCAATTGGAACCAAGGCAACTAACCAGGAACTACTTGCTGCGATGGCAGCTTATACTGCTGTACTCGTAGTTTTTGTAGGAAGCGCTGTCAGTCCGAGTCCGAGCATGGGTCGCGGAAGTTGACGGAATATGAGCAAGGGAACTAGCAGTAAAATTCTTGCGAACAAAGAATAGCACAGTGTATATGCAGGCTATAGTGTGAATTCCACCAAGCCTTGTTTGGTTTTCTGGTATTATGCCCATGCGCACAAGAGCAATGCTACGATGCAACTGGATCTGCTCATTCATTTTCATTGGTTGAATGCTGAAGGCAACGAGGCGGAGCCGCTCTTGCAGCCCATCTCGTTATTCTCCCTTGCTTGAGCAGTCGCATGAACGATAAGCTCAGCCTCCCTACGTTTATTCAAATTTATGGCTCTGGGTCTTTTCTAGTTCAAAGCACCTCATCAGCATTGTTACCCTCTTTGACACACTTCACGTCATATTCGGCGAAGCCCAGCACTCTCAGCCTTACGGCTATATAGCCGATATTAGAGTACCTTCAAGCAAATAGCGATGGAAAAATACTCTTACGAGCCGCTCGATCTTGATCGCCCCGCACTCAGGCTCTTGAGACTTCGCAAAGGCGAGTACGACGACGACATCCACTGCGAGCTTTTCCAAGCTTATCTATACGGCGATGAAATCGCCCCATATGAGGCGTTGTCCTACACATGGGGTGACAAGAAATTGTCATCAACTATGAGTATCAACGAGAAGGAGCTGGGTATCACCGGAAATCTAGACCTTGCGCTTCGATATCTTCGAAGTCGGGAGATTGACCGAATACTATGGGCAGATGCGGTCTGCATTAACCAGGCCAACGATAAAGAACGTGGACACCAGGTTCAGCAAATGGGCGAGATATACTCTCAAGCAGAAAATGTCATTTTTTGGTTGGGTCTGGCGACATATGAAAGCAATGTCCTCATGGATTCTCTTAAGCGATTTGAGCAAGAAGGAATTCAGATGGGTTGTAGAAGCTGGAGCTTCACAGATAAAAAATGGAGAGATCTGTGGGGGTCATTGCAACCTGGGCTACGTTACAAATATTCGGGTCTGGAGTCATGGCTGCAAAAGGGGATTGAAGACCTCTTAAACCGACCGTGGTTTGATCGAGTCTGGATTATACAAGAGGTGGCCAATGCAAAGAAAGCTGTAGTATGCAGTGGCCCCAAGTCCATCTCAGCATATGTATTCGCGCTTGCTCCGTCGCTTTTTAAAATAATACCAAGGCGTCATTGCCAATCGGTCCTAGACATCATGCCCGGTATTTCCCGGAACAATTCGTGGTGGAACCAGAAAAGAGACCTTCGGACACTGCGAAAATTTAGCCAAAGCAAAGCGAGCGACCCCCGGGACAAGATCTACGCGATACTAGGCATAACTTCCGACGCCCGAAATAGCACACTTTTGCGCTCAGACTATGAAAAGAGTTCTCTTGAGCTTATCCGTAATACCGCTAGATTCTTGTTTGGACGGTCGGATGTCCTCTATGAGACAATTTCGGAGTTCGTAGAAAGCATGCTCACCGACAGCACCCGTTTTGTCGGTAACGTTTTGTACGCACCACAACTGGAAGAGCTATTTAAGGACTTTGAAATGAATCTTGCCGAAGGCAGAGCTGCTGAAGAAATAGTAGAACTGGTTGCATCAAGTAATAATGGTGAAAGGCTTTTCAATCGTCTGCTTTCACAACAACACAAACGCAACTTCGAAAGCACAATGGAAGCAGCTTTAACAGAGCAAGAAACTGTAGAAATACTGAAATGTCAGAAAGTTTTTACAGATGATGTACTCTCAGTGTTGATCGAATACTCAACATCTGAGAGCGATGTAAAAGCATTACAACGTCTTCTCCGGAACTTGGATAGCGAGCTCACAGTTTCAGAAGAGGCCTCCAAAGTTGCTTCCAAAACGCTTACCCATGCTCATGAGCTTATCGAGCTACTCATTCAATATTGCGGAAATAAAGCACTGGTCACAGAGAGGATGGTTGAAGCAGTGGCAATGAATAGAAAATATGGAAAAGAAATGCTCAAGATCCTTATTCAGCATTGGGGAAACGAACTCCCAGTTACAGAGAAGGTAGTTCAAGAAGTAGTAAGGAATAGTTTGTATGGAAAAGAAATGCTCGAGATCCTCATTCAGCATTGGGGAAACAAACTCCGGATCACAGAAAAGGTGGTTGAAGCAGCAGTAGCAAATATTACGTACGGTAAAGAAATAATCAGCATTTTCATTCAGCATTGGGGAAACGAACTCCCAGTTACAGAGAAGGCAGTTCAAGAAGTAGTAAAGAATAAAAGTACGCATGGAGAAGAAATGCTCGATATCCTTATTCGGCATTGGGGAAACAGACTCCCAGTTACAGAGAAGGTAGTTCAAGAAATAGTAAAGAATAATAGTAGGTATGGAGAAAGAGTAGTAAAGAATAGTAGTATATATGGAAAAAAAATGCTCGAGATCCTCATTCAGCATTGGGGAAACAAACTACCGGTCACAGAGGAGGTGGTCGAAGCGGTAGTAGAGAATATGTTTTATAGAAAAGAATTGCTCAAGATCCTCATTCAGCATTGGGGAAACGAACTCCCAGTTACAGAGAGGGTAGTTCAAAAAGTAGTAAGGAATAGTTTGTATGGAAACGAAATGCTCGAGATCCTCATTCAGCATTGGGGAAACAAACTCCCAGTCACAGAGGAGGTGGTCGAAGCAGCAGTAAAGAATGGGAGCTGTGGAAAAGAAATGCTCGAGGTCCTTATTCAGCATTGGGGAAACAAACTCCCGGTCACAGAGAAGGTGGTTGAAGCGGCAGTAGAGAATATTTTTTACAGAAAAGAATTGCTCAAGATCCTCATTCAGCATTGGGGAAACGAACTCCCAGTTACAGAGAGGGTAGTTCAAAAAGTAGTAAGGAATAGTTTGTATGGAAAAGAAATGCTCGAGATTCTCAGTCAGCATTGGGGAAACAAACTCCCGGTCACAGAGAATGTGCTAAGGGCTACCATACCTCAGAGGTTCTGCCGTTTGCTTAAACTTCAACTTCGCCACAGCGACTTCAAGATTACATAGAGGCTGATCGAAATTGCGGCGATGATGTGTTCTCCAGACACACTAAATACCCTTCTTCAACATGGCGACAGTAATATCGAGGTCGCAGAGACGTTGATTGATGCTGCTGCGCAAAATCAGTTCCACAGAGGAGAGCTTATAGAAATCTTGATTCAGCATTTCGGTAACCGCATGAAAATTACAGAGAGGCTTCTTGTGTGTATAGGCTTCATTGGGCTCAAGGAAGAAACGTTAAACACCATTTTAGACACACAGTGGCAGGAGCTGGAAATAACAGAGAATCTTCTCGAGTGTTTCGCAGCGTATGCCTGGCCTTCCACTATGAACGTCCTCTTAAAGCATCGCGCGGGTGACGTTAACATTACAGATTGGGTTGCTCTAGCCATGGCGAGGAATAGGAAATATTCTCTTCCTATGATATACAATACTATGTACGCTGCAAAAGGGAGTGGACCAATTACAGAAGACAGAATAAGAATCCTTGAAAATGCCACAGGAGTTCGATATAGCGCGACCAGACCCCTATAGTCATAGGATAAAACCAGATTTTCGACGGAACGCGAAGTGTTTAGTATATGTTATTGCGACTACTCAAATTCAAAATAAGGTAGGATGTCTGAGCAAACAGCCACATCAACATGATCCGTTTCACATGAATCTTTTTTTTACATTCCAGCCCAGCAACAAAAGGCCGTCAATTTTTCGAGAAGGAAATAAACGCCCTCTCCAAATGCCGCCTCCACCCTCCCTGAAATACCTTATTGCCTGATATGCAGAAGAAGAAAAAAAAAAATCCTATAGAAAAAGGAGGGTATCCCAACACCTCATAAGAAAAATCCCCTCTTTACATAAGAAAAAAAAAAATTATATCCTATGACCGATTCCCCTAAAAATTCCATCTACAAGAATGACAACACAAGTGCATACACGCACTCCCTCCCTCTCTACAGCACCAGCACACCCGCAACCAACGCCGCCGCCATCACCACTCCCATCGCGCTCCCAGGCGCGAACCGCCCCATGGCCGCACTCGTCTGGATCCTCAGATTCGCGAAAATCATCTCGGGCACGTACTCGGCCTGGCCGCTCGCCAGCGTGCCATTCCAGCAGTACTTGTCGAAGCACTTCGTGCACGCATCCGGGACCGTGGTGCCCGTGCGGTTCCAGCTTCTCGAGAGGATGGCGCAGCCGACGCAGGTGGGCCAGTCCTCGTAACCGGGCCTGGTGGCGTTACCGACGGTGGCGACGTTGTATCCGTTGGTGATCATGGCGTTGCGCTCTGCGTTCGTGTACGAGAGCTTGTTGAAGGTGGAGGTGTTGGAGTCGAAGACGTAGGGCGCGTTGGGGAGGTACACGACGAGCGGGGAGACGCCCTCGCTGGTGAGGTTGCCCGGGTTGCAGCCGAAGAAGGTGGGGCGGTTGTTGAGGCCGAGGTTGACGAAGGTGTTCTGGTCGGGGATGTAAGGGAACGCGGTGCCGTTTTGCATGGTTCGGTTGGACGTGCGCTCGTACGTGGCTACGAGGGAGGTGCCGTTGGGCCAGTTGGGCGCCTGGGAGTTCACCGTGTCGGCGGAGGAGTCCACCGCGAAGATGACGTCCACGGCGCGGACGGGCTGGATGAGCGGGTTCAGAGGAATGTTCTGCAGATCCTCGCCGCCGTCGACGAGTGTGAGGGTTTTCGTCTGCGCGGAAGGATTGGAGCGGTTATTGAAGCCGTGGAAGGGGTTGGGCGTGTAATCGGCAATGTCATCGTCGCTTTGGCCGAGGGATTGGAGAATATCACGCAGGGCGCTGCGGAGGAAGTCCGGGATGCCGTTTACCCCGTCGAGCTGAAGGATAATTTGGTTGAAGAGGGAAGAGCTGGTTCCCATGACGAAGCCGCCGTTGTCGAAGCCTGCGATGCATTGCTCGTTGTCGGGGAGTCGGCCGTTGGTGAAGTTGGAGCCGATGTATCGGAGGGGTGCGAAGCCGTAGAGAGTAGGATCGAAACTACCCATTTCGTAGGGGTTGAATTCAATGTTCGTGGCGTTCAGCGACACAACTTGCTGGCCAGGGGCGCGCTCTAGGGCGACGAGGATGGGGAATGGCGCATCGGCATTGCTGAAGTCGGGGTCGTCCTGGATCGATGAAAAGGTGTAAGCAGGACCACCGTCAGAAGCGTTGACGAGCTGGAATGAGAGTGCACGACCCCAGTAGTCAGTAATTGACACATCGAAGCCTCCAGGCGCATCAGCCTTTGACTCAACCGTGTCGTGCAGGTTGCTGTAGTATTGTGCAGTATCTAAGATTTGGATGCCTCCCTTTTCAGGCCCTGAACCTTTGTAAGTTTATGTTCTCTTCGAGTCCATATCCACTATGACTTACCCTCCAGAATCGAGTTTCCCAGCTGCCAGAGATCTCCAGGATTGCTCTGATCGAGAATGCTCTGCACCGAGGTGAAGTTATTCATGTAGATGCTCCCCACCAACCAACTGCCGCCGGACAAGCCAGCGATATACGTAGCCGCCTGCAGCAAGCCACCCAGTTTCCCCGCGCCCGTGGAATTTGGCGTCCTGCTATCGAACGCAGCCAGCGCACCGGCGCCGTTCAACATGGCGCGGTACCCACCACCAGAGAAGGCAATGCCGATGTTGGGCAGGTTAGTCGTGTTCTGCGAATTGTTGTCGATGTACTGGCCGGCGTCGAAACCCTCAATGTTCAACCGGGTGAGGAATTCGCGCATGGGATCCACCGTCTTAGGCCGCCGCGATCGCAGCCATGAGGTCTCATTTTGCGAAAGACCGTTGGCTGTGCGGATGCTGGGACGCGTCGACGGGCAGTTCACTGCGGCCGGCGCGTAGCCATTGGGAGCTTGGGGGGTTGCGCGCTTGTACACTTCCACTACATTATTGTATGCCTCAATTTCCTGACGGCCAACCGAGGATGCTGGAAGAAAAGAGTAAGCATTGACCATGTGAGTTGGGCGAAATCCTGCTTACTGCTCGCAAGAGACGTCAGCGCCGAAGCTGCAATTAGCTGGTACTTCATCCTTTTCCAAAAGCTCGAGCACTGCCAAGCTCGACGCACGCACGTATGAAAGAGGACCAACAAAAGGGAACAAACGGAAATGATGCTAAAGGGAAACTGAGATTTGCGGAGAAGCCGCGGGTGCTTATATGTAAGAACCCAGAAACTCGTCGGAAGCCCGGCAATGACCAGCAGCAACCCACGAAGTTACGCGGCTGTGTTTCGCGCGGCGCGGACCCAAAGGGGCCAGTGACCTCATGGCAAACTAGGCCAGGTAGGTTAACGCTGTGGCTGGTACCTGACAGATGCTGTTCACTCGTTATTTTTGGCCGTGCGAGGTCGTGAGCCCGACGCCCCATTGGTTGCCGTGCCACAGACGCAGGCCCTCAGCTTTCCTGATCGCCATCCAAGTAGTCCGCCCTAGTCGCTCTAGTCGCTCGACTGACCAGCAGAGCCCATCTACAGTAACAAAGCATCAGCACTTGCTTGCGCGATGGCTAGCCCTTTGCCGCTTTCGTGCAGCGCCTGCTCCCACCGTCTGGCTGGGTGACTCGTTCACCGCTCCCAAAATAAAGCGCCTGGCCACTTGGAAACAATCATGTCCGAAGAGCGAATGGGGGCTGGGCGACGTCTGGTCTGGCAACCAGCCCTTCGACTCGGCGTTTAATCGCACGGACTCCGCTCTCTCTCCCAAACGTTGAACGGGTAGGCACTTCTGCGCCCGCCCGAGCAGCAAACGGGAGATTACGACGCTGTGCTACCGGAATTTCATCTTGTTTGCAGCAGCAGCGTGTGCCAGGTAAAGCACATATCCGCGGCTTTCACCTTTCCAGAACGCCCAGTCTGTCCCGATCACGTAGCCTCGCCGACTAGCGCGAGATGGGGAATCTCCAATCTCCACAGCAAAGGCGAAGGGAAGAAGGTGCCACAACGACTGACGGATTCGCAAACATTCGAGCACCAAAATCCTCACCGTCTCCCGGACGTTCCGAGTAGAAAGGCAGCGTGACGTTTTGCGCCACAGGCGCTGGCGTGCAACGGCCCAGCGTATCGGAAGCGGCGAGGGCAACCTCGCTGCTGGCGAACGAACCTCCCCATCGGTATCCCGGCGATGGTTGCGACGATGGCGTGGCTCCTGTGGATCATGGCTGTGGCCCTGGGGAGTGTACGGTGGGTAGTTAGCTGCTTCTCGCACATTTCCCAAAGGGGCGAAATCTCGCTTTCTAATCTACCCGCCGAGGCAGTGTGAGCAAGAGGATGGCGATGCCCAGCTGGTTAGCTAACTTGTTTGTCTCCTGATCCGGCCGACAGAACGAGTAGCCGGTTGTTGGAAAAGTAAGACAGAGGCATAAGAGAGCATGAACTTTGCTTTTAATGAAGAATAGCTCTTTATTCACAGCTGAAGCCTCCCATTCTGCTTTTGCGAAAAGAGAAGCATCATCATCATCATTTCGGAGGCATTCTGTTCCCGACGCAGACGCTTCTGACATCCATCTTAGGAGCAGCATCAGCAGTCCGTTCGTTCGTTCGTCCGTCCACGGTATCTCCAAAGCGGAGACGCGTGGCGTTGCGTGATGCGATCATCGTTCGGGAGAACGCCGGGCTGCTCGGGCGCTACTTCGTACTTCGTATGCAAGAGGCTTCCGTTTCCACGAGAGAAAAGCTAAGATCGGAAGCTTGACAAGCTATCTACCGCTAGATACTGTGTTTAGTAGTGGACTCTGAAGTGGGTGGACAGCTAGGTCTTATCTGAGACAGTTTGGGGCTGAGAAAAATGGATCCAGATCATACACCAGCCTAATCATCATATCTGGCCGAGGGCTGAGTGAGCAAACAATGCTGGTGGCCGTCATCATAATCATCATTTCACTTCTCGTGCGTCGCTGCATCACACCTTCCCACACCTAGTTTGTAGAGGCAACAGCATTCACTATGACTGATTCTATTCATATCTCGAGCGACGACAACGATTATGATGACGATGATGTACAGATCGGTATTCCACTGGCCAGTTCTGAACAAAAAAAAACAAAAAACAAAAAAACCTCGCCATGGTCCACAACCTACTGTACTTCTCATTCATTTCCCCCAATGCAGGCCGTTAAAAGAACCCATTGCTACTCCAATGAATCCCGACTGGCTGACCCGCTATAAGAATCTATGAACAGTCCATGGAGCCACGTATGTAAAAGGAAAGCGCACCCATGTCCCTTTCCTTTCATTTCTTTCCTTGGAAATGCAACGCCGGGTGTCCAAACCAGCTCCTGTCCGAAGTAGTGCCAAAGTGGTTTGTACGCAATTTGAATGGGACTAAGAAAATAGAAAAAGAAGAAAAAAAAATCGAAATCAAAAAGCCAGATGCAACGGTCACATCTGAATAAGAGAAGAAGAAAAAGCGCATATCGCTCGGGACATGTGTATATCGAACGAATTTTCAATCGAGATGAAACATGAGAAGAAGAAGTACGGGAAGAGAAAGTACGTGGGACCACGCTTACCCTCCGATGGAACGCCAGAACGCAAGACAAGCAAGAGCATTACGGCGAAAAGAATTGAGGATAGTGTTGGGGCTTAGCCGACGTCTAACGTAGCCATGGCGAGCCTCGCCTGCCTCCACTTCCTGTGCTTGACCCACCTCTGGCTTCTTCGAGACTCCGCCTAGATCCGGCGCCTATCTCACTCATTTGGAACAGCAGAGGCTCATCATCATCATTCGAGACATTGCGGCTAGCGAAGTTGTATCGACTCTGGCGTTCTGTCGTGCTGGATCCGCCGGTAGCGACACTATTCGACGACCCGTGCGACGAGAAGCCTCCACGACCTCGGCCACTTCCTGAATAGGTTCCACGTTTAGCAGGAAGACCCGATGTAGAAACGGGACGTGGTACTTCTTCACGCGCACCTCCGTGGTTGAGCAATCCGGCTGGTGGAGCGTCACCACTCGCACTGGCTAGTAGCTCCGTCTGTGCAAACAATTCACTGGGAGTAAGGTCAGGTGCCAGGATGCGTTCCAAGTCTCGCTCCCGGTCCCCCTCATCAACTGGTACGCTTGCAGAGCGGAGACCAAACAAATCCGGTTCGTCGTCGATGGTGCGCGGCTGCTGAGCGACAGAGCTCGACCGACGAGGATAGTTCCAGGGGCGCGGCGAGGTTGGAATGTCGATCGCGTTACTTGCCTCGTCACTTTCGCTTCGTTCCTCGACCTCGGCTGTTTCTTCACCGCGAGGTTGACTAGGACGACTGCGGCTACGACGCGGTTCGTATTCAATAATGCTATTAGCGCTCAGCCGTGAAGGAATCGCGGGTGTGTGAGGGGTGTGCGGTGAAATAGGTTTTCCTGGGGATGAAGCGGTGGACACAGAAGTGCCAGCTACCATTGGGGGTACACTGGAAAGCTGACGGCTGGAGGACGAGGACGACCGATGTAACATCATAGACGATGACACAGAATCTGATAGTGTGTTGTATGGCTCTCGCATACGTTGGTACTTTGAGAGTTGAGCTGTCGTCTTCCGCATAGATGCGTCTCGTGAGGCAGTATCGGGTTTGCTAAAGCTTTTGAGGTCTTTCTTCTGCTCTAAGAGCTTCAAAAAATCAGAAATGTTCTCGTCGTCCGTCTTAACGGAACCCGAGCTAGCCCCTTCACCTTCGTTCAAAACGTCAGAACCTCGCTGTTGCGATGAGGCAACGCTTCCCTTCCCGCTACTAAGATTGTCGTCCTCCAGCTTGCTACCGCCCCCGGATGAGAATCGGCTTCTTCTGTGACCAAAGCTGCTGCTGTAACGGGCAATCGGTGCTGGCTTTGGAGAACTTGAGGCAGAAGATGCGATTGCAGTCTCGTTCGATAATGAAGGCGTTCTGAGAGCAGTCTGCGGCAGGGTAGTCAATGAGGTCCGGTTTCGAGGTTGTGTAAGAGGATTGGGAGCCGCTGTCCGGCCAAGCGAACTGCCAGGTCGTCCCACCGAACTTCCTGGAGAAGCAGGGATACCCGAGATTGGAGCCGGCGAAGATGACAACGAGCCGGCTTTAAATGGTTGAAATGATACGGATGTACGCCTTTGGTATGTAGGAGCTTCTGTAGAACGAAGCGAAGATTTGGAACCCTGGGCGGTCCTGTGATTCGGAGGCAGTCTTTGTGGCGGGGACTCCATGGGTGACGACGGCATGTCTCGAGCGGCGCGCAGAGCGGACATGGGACTTGTTCCGATCGGAGCCCCAGCCTGGTGGAACGTTGACATGCTGCCATAAGCTTGGCCTAGATCTGGCGTGCCATGCGAATGCACTTTGTTGACGGGTAAGGAACCTGGAACTTGGGTTAATTCTCTGTTCGTCTGCTCTAGGTACGTGTTGTCCAATCCAATGAAGTGCGAACTAAGCAATGATTCGGAGTCGTCAACGCTCAATTCACAGTTTGTGCGGTACTGCACTGATATGCACAGTGGCCCGATGGGTGAATTCGATGGCGCGAAAGTCTGAGTCTCAATGACGCTTTCCATAGCAGGATAGAGGGGAACATTCAGAGTGTCTGGTCGCGGACTCTTGAAGTCGCCATTGGATATGCGGAAATTAAGTTTCAAGGTAGGGTGGTTGGTGGGCTGCTTTGAGATACTCTTGTAGTACTTGAAAGCAGGTAAGAAATGCAGATAGGTGTAAAGCGACCGGAAAAGGACGACGGCTTTTTTGTAGACATTCGGAAGGGGCTCATTGAGATCTGAAGGGTGCACTGTGCTCTTGTCGCCGATGTGGATCTTCCAACGCTCCAGCACAAGCTGAGTAGACTTGCCGACTCGGCTTGAAGGTCGGGATGTAGACTCAACAGGCACGTTCAAGGCCTCGGCCACATCCCACCTCTTGCCTTGTTCGTCGTGAATGACAAGAGACTGTCTGGGACCCAAATCTTTGGTGTCCAGATATATTTCGATGCAGAGCGACGGATGTTGGCCGGACACTGCGTCCATCAATCTCCACTCTTGAAGGTCGGACGAGAGGAGATCGGTTTCGTCGAGGACGACATTGAACTAGAATTGGGCGATTAGTGGTCACCCACCATGGTAGAAGTGTCAATTGCTTACCCATTTGTTTTGCCTGAGGTTGCCGTCTTTGTTGAAACTTTGAGGTAAGATTGTCCTTGTCGAGATTATGGTAAGAGCTGCTTTGGTGAAGAAGTTCTGAGCAAACGGTCAGTAAAGCCCGGAACGACCGACTTTATGCAACCAAGGACATACCTGGATAACTTGGTTCACCTTCTGGACATGTTTCTGATCTGCCGCCGACATCTGGTCGGCGCGGCCTACCATCTCGCCGGCGTCGTCGTCGACCCCGCGGTCGCTGTAGGGAGCTATGTCCGAGTATGGAGAGGAACGTTCGGAGGCGGAATCCCGCTGGTTGTTTGTTCGAGTAGGGTTGGTCTGCAGGTTGTTGGCCGCCGAGGCGGTCCGCGGCGAAGGGCGCGGGTGCTGGTACATGGTGTGGGAGGCCTCTCTGGGAGACCAGGGTGTGGGGCGGCGGTAGGAAGTAAAGCTGGGCGAGCTGTAGCGTAAAAGATTATCGAAGTTGTGGTGGGTAGAAGCGAGACGTGGTGGAAGCCATCACGAGTGCAAGCAGGTGAGGGTATGGCTATAGAGTCGGACAGGGACCGTCGCAAAACGTCTCTCAGCAGACTAGTCCACGCGAGGAGGGTGCTATCCGGCGGGGAGCTCAGGCAACAGCCATGATGGGCGCGGTTCTACAGGGAGTTGGAACGAGGACGGTCGTGCGGTGCTGTGGCGCGGCGATAAGGTTGAGCACCCTGCTGCGGCCGGGCGAGCAGGTCGGGCAGCAGACGGAAACAAAAGGATGCAGGGAGCCGTAGGAGCGGGAGGAGGGGCGGTTCGCGATGGCGCAAGGCTGGAGAAGAGGGTTGAGCAGTGCGGGAGTCAGGCCGTTGGTGAGGCTCGTGACTGTACCGGATGACGCTGGTCACTGATAGCAGAATGACCAAGCTCGCAGCAGAACAAAAGCTCCCGGCGCAAGACGGCGGTGCAGGGACACAAGACCGAGGGCAGAAGGGAAGAGACGGTTGACTGGGCCAGCACAGCAGTATGAGATGGCAGATGCAGGGTGTGGAGGACGTCCTGCTCACTTGACGCAGCAACGGGCGCGCACCGAGGATGAGTCTTGGTGCTGCCGTCGACAGTCAAGCAGCTAGAAAGTCTGAGCTGGACCGCAGCGCGATCTGAGAGCGCAGGCTAAGGCGGGCTCGGCGGCAAGGACAAGGGCAGGGGGCAGGCGAGCCGAGCGTTTTGGTCTTCTGTGTGGTATCTACCTCGCCCGGCGCTGTGTTGAAGTCGCGATTGCATCATCTTTCACCATCCCATCCCTCTGTTACTCCGTCGCCGCCGTCCTCCAATGCAACCTGGCCGGCCACTGCAGCGCTGACGTGCTTTTTTTTTTTCTTTCGATGTCTGGCTGCCCACGTCTGCGTCTGCAGGGTGTGCGTGGGTAGTCTCTGCGACTTTGCGCCCAGCTGCTGCCTGCTTCGCATCACCCCGCTGCTGCATGCTTCATTGGACATGTCTTCGCCACAATTATGCGCGACCCCTTTGCGGCCTGGCATCGCGCATGGCTTAGATTGACTGGCACCAGCAGAGGTCGGAAGCATCTGGTGCCTGGTGCAACAACGAGGGCGTGTTGGGGGTCAGTGTCCAATTGACCCCTGGCCCTTGTGGACGTGGACAAGCCGAAAACAAGATGCTGGGCACCACAACGAGAGGGTTCGCTGCCACGCTTGATTTTTCTCCGTTATTTATTCTATCTGAATCACGCTGGGGAAGTCGTCGAAGGGTGCTGCCATATCCGACTTTTTCGATTCCACAAGCGTCTGCTCGCAGCAGGTCTGTGGGATGCGAGAATCGCTGACCGGAAAACACTATATGCGCTGCTCTTGAAGATCAGATGATAACAACTGATAACCCTCCTTGGAGCTTGATAACTATACACCCACTACGAGTCATATAACCGCTCGACTCGGCCCCCAGAGCACATCGATACACGGTTCCAACGGCCTAGTGAACAATCTCAGCCATTCGCATCACACCAGACACTGAGGGGTGTCGTACAGCCCCAGGCAGCATCTGCTCGATCCTGAATGCGGGGCACATAGCGGACTTCAGCTTGATACGAGAGACTCCACTGAAGCAGTCATATGTTGCTCAAGCCCTTCCTGCCTTCCTCTTCCATCCCACCGGATTCTCCATCTCTCTGCCTTTGTAATCTTCCGAAGGCAGACCTGGGGAAGCCTTGACGTAACGTTCCGATATGATCCTCTTGCATACATACATCCTGCATGCACGTTTACCCGGCGAAGAGCCTCAGGCCTCAAAACCGGTTAGCATATGGCGCGATAGCTCCCAGTACATAGCAGGCAAGCCCATGTTCGGAAGCGGAAGGAGACCTGTCTCACAAGAGCCGCTCAAAGACCCTCCAGCAACAACAACAACAATACTAACCACTTACCTATTCATGTCTTTCCATGCCTAGTGCTGGAACCAATGCTATAGTACAGCCGCCAGTCCATACAGGTACGTTGACGTGCCCACTCCTCACCGCTAGATCGCTGTGGAGAACGTGCGCACGTTTACAATATATACCGTCGGTGATCTGCCAGACAGCAGCATACACATCGTCTCTCTCGGCTTCTTCGTACACAGAAACGTCTCTCGGCGCCCGTAGACCTTGGTTACTCTTCTGTATAGTAGCTCCAGAGTGTTGAATCAAACACCCTCCACGCGATGAAGCTCGTGGGGTGCAGGCCTTCCTGATTGGCTGATATGGTATGAGTCGTGATGAGTTCCTCCCACAATCGCCGAAAGGCCACGCCCCCATCAGTCAGGCGCTGTGACTGTCATATATCTCTGCCGCTGCTCGCGTCTCTACTCCCACTTGCGCCAGCTTTGTGCGGCTCTCTGTAACTCACAATCCATCGCTGCAGCCCGCAAACGTCGCCCAGGACGCTCGACCCGGTTTCGTCATCGATCCCCCAGGTACCCTTCGCCCGCCGACCCTATCTCTCGACGACCACCGCCGCACAGCGAATAGTCCCCCGAGCGATCTCCAGAAGCTTCCTTTGCCCCAGACTCTTCGTAAAGAACAAATTTGGCTGTAGCCGCCTCTGTTAAACTCCCTAGCCCTTGCGCACAGCCAGGTCGCCACTTCGCGTGCGTTTTCGCCGCCACCTTCACGTTCCTCACCTCCAACGCGCTTCCCTGCACCAACCATATACTATTTGGCCACTCGCAGCAAGCGCATCGTCGTTTCCCGATAACACCGGCCGTAATCGCGCCCGGTGTCCCAAGGAGTCATCCTCAGCTTCGCAACCAGCACCTTTAAACAGGCTTTGACCCCAGAGGTCATAGCGAGGGGCTACTTGTTGAAGCCAAAGGATCACTCTTCCTCGTCCTCCTCGGCACATGAGCGGTTATCTCTGGAAATACTACTTTGAAGATGACGTGGACAGCTTCCGGCGTGTCTTGGAATCTGCCACCCATGCTTCACGCTTGGGGTCACAGAAAGGCCCTGTGGGCCGGCAGGGAAGTCTTCATGGTGCCGGGTTGAACAGCAGCCCTGGAAGCTATGGAGCCTCGCCGATATTCGGTGTAAAGGGGAGGAGGGCCCCTGGTATTGCCGCTCTGACTTTGACTCGGTCAGACATCAATAGCCGTGATGGCGTAGGCATGACCATACTACATCACGCAGCGTCTTCGTCGTCTGAAAATGCCATTGGATTTGCTCAGGCTTTGCTTGAGCATTCACTGGTAGATCTCTACATCCAAGACACGGAAAATGGCTGGACTCCACTGCACCGAGCCTTCTATTTTGGGAATATTGCCATTGCGCGCCTCATTCTTAACCGCGATACTCGCGACATTCTCGGAAACGGTTCTACTGGGTTCAATCAACATGCGCGTGGCCTTGTTAAGATTAAAGACAAGGAGGGCCATGGACCTCTGGACCTATTTTCTCTCACAATCAAGGATCGTACTCTGACTGTGGAAGCAGGGACCACACGTGAGACAGATTCAGACGACGAATTTGCGCATGGAGACAGTGGTGATAAAGATGATGAAGTTCGAAGGCGAATCGTGCCCCCGCCTATTCTCCTTGGCGGGGATGAAGTTTACACCTTTGGCAGCAATAAAAATGTAACATTGGGTTTCGGCGACCAGGATGATCGTCAATTCCCCGAACGTATTGTCCTGCGGCGGCCTGATCATCTACTGCAGCGGTTTTATCGAGAACATCGAGAAGCACAGATTCAGAAGATGGGGATTATGAGTCTAGGGCTACAAGACTCTGGGGTTCTACAGCCAATCGCTGTTACAGATCTGCCGACCCACATACGGAACACGCCACTTGTTATTCAAGACGTACGGATGTCTAAGCTCCACACTGCAGTCTTGACTACGGATCCTATTTCGAATCTCTACGTCTGTGGCCATGGGCCTGGAGGTAGGCTTGGTACGGGCAACGAAACTACACGATATCAGTTCATCTGCATCGAAAGTGGTGGCCTGGGGAACAAAAAGATTGCATCAGTTGCTCTTGGGCAGAACCACACTTTAGCCATAACCGATGAGGGAGAAATATATTCGTGGGGTAACAATGCTTTTGGTCAACTAGGATATTCGCTGCCAAAGCCGGCAGTGAAAGATGACGATCCTATTTCAAGCATCCCAAGGCAGATCTTCGGAGCCTTGAAGAGAGAGCCTATCACTGGGATTGCAGCTTCTCGGATCCATTCAGTTGCCTACACTTTATTCTCCTTGTATACTTTTGGAAAGAATGAGGGGCAACTAGGAATTGTAGACTCAGATGCTCGGTCATTGGAGACGCAGATCATACCGAGGAAGATTGCAGCATCCCTGTTCTCTTCCCCAATCAGCTCGGCTTCCGCCATTGACGGTGCTACGATCTGTCTTCTAGAGAATCACGAGGTTTGGGTATTTGCGAATTATGGTTATGCAAGGCTCAACTTCCCCTTGGATGGGTTCACCAACAACTTCCTCAAGGAGAGCTGGCTTACCACGAAGTATGATACTACTCCCAACAAGATCAAGAAAATAACATCCGGTGGCGATACTATATGTGCCTTATCGAGCTCGGGGGAAGTTTTCACGGTAGCAGTCAGTCGACGTGTAGATGGAGTCCAGGATACGAATACGTCAACCACAAATCCCAAGCAAATACGAGGCGCTTTATCGCAGCCTTACCGTATCTGGTCAGCAAAGCAAGGGCACATGGCTGCTCGTGACGTAGGTGTCGATCAAGACGGGTCCATCATTTTGACCACGGAAGCTGGTAGTGTCTGGAGACGTACCAAGAGGGCCACCATCAAGAACGCGGCTTCACTCAGTGGATTGGAACAAAAGCCCAAAGATTACAAATTCCAGCGAGTGCCCGGTCTAACTCGTGTCGTTGCAGTCCGCGCATCCGCTTTTGGTGCTTATGCTGCGATCCGCAAGGATTGTGATGTAACAAGATCTCAGATTGGCGTCGACGAACCCACACTCTGGAAGGATGTCGCACCGCTGCTTCCGTTCTATGAGTTGACAAACTACGAAGAAGATTCGGATGATGAGGATCCACTTCCAAGGTTTTGGCAACGACCGTCAGAAGCACAATCACTACGTAAGCGGGTACTGCAGTCAACAGATTTGGAGAACGAGATTACGGAAATACTGCAAGGCACGCTTGCGACTTCAGAGAATACACATGATATGCAGCTCGGCACAACGCTCTCAGACGTTCGCATTCCGGTGCACGAGTTTATCATGTCCGGTCGAAGCCGTGTTTTTAGAGACGCAATAGCCCAATTCCGCTCTGGGGAAGCCGAGATGCTCCAGGTTACCGAGCTATTGGAAATTCGGAAGTCCGACGGCAAACTCACAGTCACGTTACAAGGCCTTGACTTCCTCACCCTCTTCAATATGATTCTCTATTCTTACACTGATACTGTGGTCGATTTTTGGAACGTCACTCGACATTATCCGAAACTAGCTTTTAGATATCGCACTGTTCGTACTGAGCTCATGAAGGTTGCCTCCCGACTTGAGTTCCGTCAGCTTGAGCCGGCGGTTCGCCAGATGATCAGCCCTAAGAGATCGATGAATCTAGACATGATGATGGCTATAAAGGATCCTGCCTTCTTTGACAGCGGCGATATGATTGTCGAGCTAGCTGATGGCGAGATGATTCTACACTCCGACATAGTCTGTCAACGTTGTCCTTTCTTCGAAGGACTCTTCAGAGGACGTGCTGGAGGCCAGTGGCTCGCTAGTAGGCGAACGGACGAGTCTCAGCTAGTTCGAATTGACCTCACGCATGTTGAGCAGCACATGTTCGAACTTGTTGTCCGCCATCTATACGCCGATGCTGGCGAGGAAATTTTCAACGAAGTTACCAGTGAAGATTTAAATGACTACCTCGCACTAGACGAGCTTTTGGATCATATCATGGATATCATGTCAATTGCAAATGAGCTGATGTTGGACCGTCTCTCACAGATATGTCAGAAATTGATTGGACATTATGGTAAGTCTGGATTACACCTGTTTGAATACTCTTGCTGATACCGGTGACAGTGAACGCTCGGAATGTGTGTTCGTTACTTGCTGCCATAGCACCAAGCTCCGTTGCCGAGTTCAAGGACGCTGCTCTTGAGTATGTGTGCTTGAGCTTGGAAGCTGTCATGCAGAATGGGTAAGTGATGCAGACCCCTTTTCTGGCACTCGTACTAACTGTATCCAGTTCTCTCGATGAACTGGACGACGACCTTCTGTTAGAACTCGATCAGGTTGTCCGTGAAAATCAACTCGCGTACTTGCCTTTCACCCGCAGCGGCCGAGCAGAAGCACTCTTATTTGAGAAACATCCTGAATTGGCTGAAAAAATTGAGAGAGGCAAGCGTGCAAAGGTTGACGCTATTGTCCTTTCTAACAAATTCTCTGATGGTGATGGCTTGGCTTCTACTTCTTTCCGGGCGCAAAGTTTAGAGGAGATATCCGCGTCTCCTTTACGGCAACGCACACGTCGAAGAGCATCTCGCGAGGGTAAACTGGACTCCGAAAGCCCTGCGCCTACCCCAGCCCTAAACCCCAAGGGCTCTGTCGCAGATCTCATGTTTGAAATGTCAGACGGTGAAAATGAGAACGTGGAACTAGACATTCGACAACCACGGTTCGCACCCTTGGAAGAGAATAAACCAGTAGCTACTCCTGTTGGGTCCCCAGAGGAGATTTGGAATGGGGCAAGTAAATCAGCAGCATCGGCGGCCCCGATCTCTGCTTTACCACCTCTTGGGTCACCAAGCCCAACAACTCCCAAGAGCATAACCGAAAGAACGCCTGGTAGGCCGTGGGGAGCTGCTCTTTTGGCTGGTGCGAAGCTTGACTTGAAAGACATCATGGCACAGACTTCTGGAGATAAACCCTCGAACTTAACCTTAGGATTTTCTGAGCAAGAAAAAGAAAGGAAAGCATCAGGGTCTTTCCATGCAAAGATGTCTCAGAAAGAACGTAAAAGAGTTCAGCAAGCGCATCAACTCGGCCAGCCTGTTGAGAAGCCGCAACCAGCTCCTCCTGCTGTATCGCCGTGGCAAGCGATGTCTCACCGAAAGTCCAGCAACAGTTTAACATCCACTCCTATTCCTCAGTCTTCTCTTACTCCTAGTACACCTCAATTGACGATGCGCCAAACAGTGGCCAATAGAGGTTCATCTTCGAAGCGAAAGGATAAAGCGCAGGCCTCACAATCTACTCCTGGGTCTACCAAGGAAACTCAGAACGCACCAAATCCTGCTTCGGAGCGAGGAATGTCAGTGTCAACAACCCCTATCCCCACACCTCATTCTGTCCGTCACATTCCTCTTCCGTCTCACTCGCCGACTTCACCAAGTCAGCATCTTAGCATGACGGAGATTCTTTCGATACAACAAGCTGAGAAAGACTATGTCCGCGAAGCTGCAGCGAAACGCAGTCTACAAGAGATCCAGCAAGAGCAGGAGTTCCAGCAATGGTGGGACCAGGAGAGCAAGAGAGTAATGCACGAAGAGGAACAGAGGAAGCGTGCCGAGGAAAGAGCGGCCAAGGCGAACAGAGGCAAAGGCAAGAATAGGGGAGGTCGATCAAAGGGCAAAGGCAAAGAAAAGAAAGGTGACGATATTGATGCAGACAAAGCAAGCGGAGATGTGAGCAAGCTGCCCATGGCACCAGAAACCTCCGTACCTACAGCACCGCCCAAACAAGAAGGCGATAACAGAAGCAAATCCAGGGGTAGGGGTAGTCGTAGTGGTAGAGGAAGTCGGCATCAAGGCCCTGCAAGAGCAGCATCGAACCCTATCGCAACAACAACAGCAGCAGCAGCAGCATCGATTAAACATAACGGAGCTGTTCTGTAGTGGCGTGAGTTTAGCGTTGACATCGTGTATATGTTACATGCATTAGACATCTATACTCTGCATTATTACATAGTATTGAATTAGTATCATTGCGTGTTCTAATAGTAAAGTACATCAGATTGAATGAACTGCACCTCACCTCGGCTAACCTTCCTTGCCTACGTCTCGGCAAACATTCCGTGTCCAGACCACGCGTCAACGTGGTGGGGGCGGGGTACCTCTCGGAGCTCATCTATAAAGCTACATCCACAAATCACCCAAAAATCAAATAAACTGCATTCCCCATTCTTCCAGCAGTCAATTCCTCTTGTTTTCTATAAACCAAGCTCCAAAGATTTGGACTATACCTTTTCCCACCCGAAAATGTCTGACAACGGCCCTGACCGAAGCTCCCTCGTCAACCGACAACTTCCAGAGATGGAGCTCTCCACAATAGACAACCCCCTCACAGCTCCTAGATCACCCCCAGAGAACCTGACAGCCCAGCAGCGAGCACAGTACAGGTTCTCGGTCAAGGGCAATGCCATCAGTACGTAGGAAACACGCACGAGGGTAACCATCCCGAGCACTACCAGACCAGACCACCTCTTATCTCACCTTCCCATCCACCTAGTTCACGCAGCTCCGACTCTAAGTCTCTAACAGTAACCGGTGGCACCGGAACCCTCGCCCTTGAAGCCGCCCGCGCCCTCCTCGAGCACGGCGCCTCCGGCCTCGCCCTCTGGGACCTCGACCCCGACGCCTCCCTCCCCGCCATCGCTAAGCTCCACGCCCAATTCCCCACGCGCCGCATCATCACCGAAGCCGTCGACGTGCGCGATGAGAAAGCCATCACCCGCGCCCTCGAGTCCGCCGCCGCCGTCCTCGGCTCCATAGACATCCTCTGCTGCTTCGCCGGCGTCGTGGGCTGCACGCCCGCGCTCGACATGTCGGCCGACGAATGGCGTCGGACGCACGACGTCAATCTCACCGGCTCGTTCCTCTGCGCGCAAGCAGCAGGCAGGAAGATGAAAGAACAAGGCACCGGCGGAAGCATCCTCTTCACGGCTAGTATATCTGCGCACGCGACGAATTGGCCGCAGCCACAGGCTGCTTATAATTCCTCGAAGACGGCGCTGCTTAGCTTGGCGAAATCGCTCGCGGTGGAGTGGAGTCGGTATGGGATAAGGGTTAATTCGGTGAGTCCAGGGTATATGAATACTATTCTGAATGAGGGGGAGGGGCTGAGCAGGGCGAGGGAGACTTGGAATAGTAGGAATCCGATGGGGAGGATGGGGGATCCGTGGGAGATTACGGGGGTGGTGGTGCTGCTTTGTGGGGAAGGAGGGAGGTATATCAATGGGACGGATATTGTTGTTGATGGAGGGGCGATGGCGCTGTGAAATGAGTATTATGTACTTAGGGGTTTGGTGTTGTGTGAAGGGAATTTTTGGGTTGATTTAAGAGCGCCCATCGTATGGATTCTTTTCTCTCTTACTTTTGGATGAGGCGACAGGATAGACGGAGGAGAATACTGTGTAGTTGGGTCTATGCATGGCGAGGGATAGACGATGTTGAGTGAAGTTACTTCCACTTTATGCAGATCGTTCCGTCTATCTCGAGGAGTGCCGCACTTTCGCTTCCTTACATGGACGACCCTTTCATGACTTTTTTTAATTGGTTGACAAGCGAATGATAGCTTTAAATTGTATCACGCATCTAGAAGTCCATCTAGTGTATTTGAACAGAAACCCCTACAAGTTATCCCTAGATCTGAGATTTCTGTTTAGGTGTACGTAGGGCGCAAGTTTCTTTGTAATTTTGAACTAACGAAAAGTTTATTCTGTATCATTGTGCCGAGCAGTGCACCCTGAGGACCCATGAGAGCCATATGAATTGAACGGTATGATTGATTGTAGCGATCTATCGAAGCGAAGGTAGATTGGACTTGAGTGAATACACATGACATTTGGTCACATGCGAGATCAGTCCCTCGTCCGGCACTTGACTTCTAGAGTCGTGTTAAACCTACTTCAACGTTTTTGCCTTTGAACATTTTGTAAAGGATATTGGCAGCCTCCAGAAGCTTGTTTGGTATAACACAAATGTCGCTGAACTAAACCCTTAGGCGCACGAAAACTAACAATATATAACGTCATGATACACAGTGTCGCAAAGCCTTATCACTATTGTCAGAAGACTCAGTAGTCAATCCTTCCCACTTTAGCACATAGGGTCACCGTAATGTCAGAACATTATCAGTCCTAACTAGGGTTAAGGAGACAATATATACACTCTAGATCAACCGAAAAACCTCCCCATTACCTCCGGTATAACCATCTAGAGCTGACCCGTGCATAATACCATGAATGTAGCATTCACCTTTCAATGACTCTGTACCTAAAGCTCTAGTACCGATGACGAAAGGGACCTTTCCACCGTGAAATACGCATATTCTATCGCCGACAATACTATGCTTGGGCACGAGTCCTGCATACCCTTTTTCTGTGACGCAAAACTGGTTTCCGGCAATTTTAGAAGCAAAAACTGCTGCCGTCTCCCAATAGTCATAGATTTGGTCCTTGACATCATTAGGAAGCATCTCATATTGTCTCTGATCGTGGCCTTCGTCGATTGCGAGTAGATTAGACACAAGAGAAGGCTGCCAACCTTGTCTTCCCTTATGTTTTTCGTCGGCCGAAAACCGGAAGATTTTCATGTCAGCTTCTTCGGTCCATTTTCTTGGTCTTTTTGCGTTACCAATTGGAATGCGGAATTGCAGCTCCTCCATGGTTTCTCCTGTCGGATATCTTCCGCCAAGGCTTTCAATCGCTTTTCGATACAGAAACATGGCCTTCATAAAGTTGATTCTAAAGTTAACCGGCGACTCGTCATATACTTCTATTTCAGTTAAACTTGCGATACGATCGACCTTGAACCCGCGAATTTCTAATATGATGGGGTTGTATGAGCTTAACGCTGCCTCTGGAGGCGATCGGCGACCGGCGTAAAACGGTTCAATTCCATCGCATTCCCAATCAGAGATTGTACGTGGGAACGTTCCGCGTGTCCATTTTGGGATCCATGAGGAGAATGGATATGACTTGCTTTGATAGCCAGCTCTGTAGAGAAGGTCGAGTGCGTGCCCTTCTTTGACAAATGCTTGTGCATATTTACGAATTCCAACTTCTGAATCATCGCCATATATGGGATCAAAAGCCTGCCCGCTAGTATCGTATGCGAGTCCACGTAATGCGAAGAGCTTGTCTTCTTCTCTGGTGGCCCCGGTAAATGAGAAAAACTCGAGAAGCTCGAGTAGAGTGAATTTTTGCCTCTGTTCGACCAGTAGTTTACGAGTTCTCCCCAGTGCATAGACTGGACCGATACTGTTTTCGAAATAACGAATTGAATCCTTTCGGGATAATGAATTCAGCAACTGCCGGTGCACGTCAACCGCTTCCAAGAACCGTTCCCATCGTAATTCTGAGTCGCCGCATACAATAAAGACGTTCGAACCACGCACAAGTTCCTGGACAACCCAAGCACGCTTGAACCACGGCCGTTTCAAGAGTTTGTTCATGGGATCGGCGACATCCTTAAACAAGGCTTCTTTAGATGCATCGAATTCGGGGCTGCTTAAGCGTGCTAATGTATCCATTACGCGGTCGCTTCTCTCTTCTTCTGCTCCAATCCAAGCAAAAACTCGTTCGGAAGAGTGAAAAATGTCACCCATTAGTTGGATCTGCAGTGCTTTTTCAAAACTACTTTGCTGATTAATGCACACCGCATCTGCCCAAACACGTACGTTCTGTTTTCTGTCATAGATCTTCCTCAGTGCCAGATTTAGCGAGGCCGTGATAATCAATGTGCCATAAGATGTTTCAAAATAGTACGGAACTTGCTCGGAAGGTGGAGGCCCCCATACGTATGACAGGGCCCAGAATCTCCCCGGCTCCGTTATGGGCACGACGTATATTTCCCCTTCAAGACGATTGTCTGATATGCTGCCTTTAATCTCTATCAGTCTGATATGTGTAGAAGGATTCATTGCCTCTTGATAAATGCTTTTGCTGCCGCTAACATTCAGATCGGGAGCCCGGATCGCACTAGCCACCGCTCCGTCATGAAAGGTAACACTGTAGCCATATTTTGACTCTGATTGTATCAGTTGATTAGTATGCATTTGCCACGGATCTGGGAAAAGCGCCACCTGCGGCGTTTGATCGATGTTCGCAATCCGGGCAACAATGAATAAATCTGACACAGTTTGATCGTTTTGCCCGACCATCGTGTATGTCTTAGCCTACGAAATGTGAGCGACTTAACTATTGGACCAATTTGTTTGCTAGGGGGGTCTTACCAAAGCCACTTCGTCTTGAGTCATATCGAAATTTGAGTCCAAGTTTCCTGTTGATGTACTGACATATATATGAAAGGTAGGCAGGTGTGACATCAGGCTTGCTTGACTATATCCGTTCTGGACGAGAAATTCCACGAATTTTCTGTTCTTGTCCAGGAATTTGAATCGGAGGCCTTGTTTACCCTTCTCCTCAAAAGGCAGGTAGCCGTCCCTAGTACGAAAAGAACTCAACCAATGGTTGTTAGGGCTATAGTCACTACCTAAAATCTTTTCGAGGATTTTTGATACCTGGACATGCGACGTTAATACAGTCTGTACCATAAAATGGGTCAGTGACTTACATAAAGCTCCCCAAAGTAGGCTTTATATTTTAGGTCCGGTTTTTCAAATGATGCAAACGGAGATGGCACATCCATATAGCCGCCTTCAATATTTCGAAAGTGGGCCGGAAGCTGTAGCATGTCTCTTTCTACTGGAGCATCTAAGCAACGTTAGATGGTCAACGTGATTTCTCTTTCGGCATAATGATTTACCATGAGTGTTTCCATGCTCTCTTCCCTCGAATGATACTCCTTTACTCTTTAAATATTTCTCAATCTCGCTTGTGTGTCTAGGAGATAGAATGTGGGAAAGCAAGACCGCATTCTCTCCATTTTCTTTGAAGCCACAATAGCGCGAGAGTTCGACTATCATATCGATCGGTGCACTTCCAGGCTCTGAATCATCTGTAGATAGATACAACTCAAGTTTGTTACTGTCCTCTTTTTCAACGAGATCAAATCGAACAGTTTCCGTACACTGCCCATCAACCTTCCCGAGTTGGTTGAACATTGTCCACGTGCTTTCAATCCTATCCGCTACGAATACTTCGATTCGACGGAGACGAGTATATTTAGTAGCCTGGTGACTTTGCAAAAGAACAAGGCTATATCTGAGTTAGACGAAGAGTTACTCAGACCATGTTTAGACTAACGTACCCCTTGACATATCTCATTCGGTCCCGGAACCAGGCTTGGTAGTGCCTATTACGCACGACCTTTCCATGATTAATCGAGCGAGTAGCTATGTTCGATAGATATCTTCTTTGTAACTTGAGAGCGGCGAAGAGAGGCTGCATTTGATTAATGGTTGGGAGGTCGAATGCAAGAAACCGATGGTTTTCGAAATGCTTCGCGACATGTGGCATATCTGGTATATACCACTGGTCTTGCGTGTTTTCAAACTTTGAAAATTTTACAGCTTTACCTCCTAACTTTGTTGGAAATATGTTAAATTTTTCCAGGCTTTTAATTTCCACCTCAGAATCCAGTATGAGATGGCGGCTGATTTGTTTTAACACTTCCATGGCGTGTTCTACGGAATCATGACGGCTGATATCATTCGCTTCAGCTATCAAATCTAGCATAGACGCGTCAGGGCATTTTAGAATTGAGCAAAACAGTACCGATCTGTCTCCATATTGAAGCCTCAGACGAGGCACAGTCATAAGACAAGAAGGACCATCCCAAACGCAGTCTTTGATAGTAACCCATCTCTGATTTGATGAGTCAGGAATGAATACAAACTTTTCTTTCTCGAAAGTTGATCTATACGTCTTTTAGCTTAGGGTTTTACGTATAGATTCTACTCTGGAGCCACTTACCGAATAGTTTCCAAGCCAATGTCATGGGCAGAAATCTCGATTTGTTCATATAGCTGATCAACATGTTCTTTAGTAGCTGAGCCACTACTAAGCCTTCGAAGATGATTCATGACAGTGGTCGAATCCACTTTCATGGTGACCCCCAAATACCCTAAGAAATCCCATCGCTTGTCCTCTGGATCAGGAACATCGAGAAATAAACGGCCATTATAAGCTTTCTTAGCGGCGGTCCGATTCTCATGTCTATCTTGATCGTTTTGGTTAACGTTAAATTCGGGCTTAGTTTGCATTGAATGCTTGTCTTGATGTGATTGTTCGGTGTCATGATCTATCGATGAAGGGCTTTTTCCATGCCGTGGAGGTGATAAGCCTTTAGGTTGCAGAATAGGAGAGTGGCCGGTCTTGGCTCCTCCGAAAACCCGTCCTTTCAGTTTACCTAGATATAACTTAGGTGTATTCGATGTGCTTTCGTTCCCCCGGAAAAGATGCCATTTGCGTGGCCCGCTAATTCCACTTGCTAGATATATAATTCTTCTTCTGGGAAGCACTGTGTTACAAAGCTTGGCTTCTGCCCCCCCTTGACATGGTACTTTCATTCGGGATAAGAAGTCCCTTATCTTGTGTTTTCCTTGGACATGAGCTTCTTGTTTGTTGTTTTGATCGCTCTTGGGAAATATAAGCCCTTCATAGTGATTCCAGTGCTCACGTAAGAGCAGAAGAACCATTACAGAAGACCTATTATCAATGATGAAATGAAAATCATTAGATATCGCATGCTTTTCTTTTTTTGATATTGTACTTGAACCATCAACGAGCCGTGGAAGGGTTTCGAGCATGTAGTACTGACAGAGCACATCTCTCCAATTTTTTGAGGATCCTGAAAGTGCGGAATCGTATCCTCGATGTAGAAAGAAGAAATCTGCTCTTCGCATCTGAAACATCGAAGTTGCAGAGTACGTCGAAGGGCTATCTATGTACACTTTGCTCCCTAGTTGGCAAGAGCCGTCTTCAACAAGGAACCACATATCTTGCTTCTTTTCCTTCCGTGATGTCCAATCAGAGGCAATTAGAAACCTCATGTGGGAGATTAAATCATGTGGGGCTAAATTCTGCGGTTGGAACTCCTTTTGCTGATGGGTTTTGATAATGGATTCGCAAACATATTTATCATCGTAATCTTTTGCATCGAGAAGCTTCAATAAATGCTTCCTTTGGGAATTTTGGCAAGCATCTTTATGGATTAGGAAGACGTCGATTCCATTAGGTACATCCAATACCTTCCTTTCAGGCGGGAAAAATATAGTGACCGCATTCGCACTCACCCAACGCCGTCCATCTCGCAAAGGAACGATTTTAAGAGCCATTATAAGTTTGGCGAGGTCTGTGTGTTTGAATCCTTCATCGTGTATGAGGCGGGCAAGGCTCTTCGATAGGCTTCCATGCCACGCCTCGGGCTGGTTTACAAATTTTTCAAAGTGTTTACTGATGTACGTAGACAGTTCCTGCACGAACAACTTTGGTGACATTTTCTTGACGCCGAGTTGTTTCATAGATTCTCCGCATTCACTGGAATATCGTGTAGAGACGTACATAACGTCTTCACTTCCTGGCGGGACTAATGGAATGTTGTACTCATCCCGAAACTTCTTAGGAACATAAGTCAGTAGGTTTGGAACGATCAAACTACCCGTATGTGACTCCAGAATACAGCTCTGGTAGAGGCACTCCAAAATACTTGAATGAAGGTTTGCAAATATTTCATGCTGGCTTTGGTGAAGTGGGATGAAACGAAGCCAGTCAAACCGAATGGGATCTTCGTAATGCGTCAGACCTTTAACAGCTTCGAGGAACGCGCTGGGAATATGCTTGATAATCTGCTGATTCCAAGAAGATGGATCAAGATCCTCTCTGCTGGCAACTAGAATGAAATCGGAATGTACGAGAAACTGATTGGTTAGGCAATTGCTCCGTAATGTTGAAATATGTACATTATCTTACCTTGAACCCGTAGTCTCTTATAGGTAAGAATGCATGAACAAGTGCCACTTTGTCTTTCCTATTCCGAGAAGATTGGTGGACTGGGAATACCAATTTTAACTCTGCTTCCGTGGTTCCGATACGACGGTCATCGTGGGGTAAGTTTGGTATGTTTTTGCTATACATAGCATATTCAGTTGACTCTTGGCCTGAATAAACCGTAACGTTGCTTAGCCCATGCGCCACTCGACTAAAATCACTCCTTCTCCAAGCCCACGTCTGAGAGTTCTGTTTTTGAATTAAATCGATGTCTAACCTTTTCAGGTTCTTGAGGAACATCAAGAACGCCGGATCCATCGACTTAAGCTTTTTGATTAGATTGGCGGAAGAGAACTTAGGGGTGAGTTGCAGGGTTATAGAGGTGCCAATAAAAGGCTCGCTTTCCAAAGGCTCCACCCAGTGTGGTACAATCATCGCGAGAGGCTCTGATTCGTGGTTCACAAACCTGAACGAATAGTACCCAGATTGTATGGTGACAACATCTGCAACAGCGAAAACTGACTTGAACCCCATTCCTTTCTCTCCGATATGCTTCCTCTCTTGGCCTGGTTGGCGCTTTGAGCTTTCGGACAAGCTACAGATGGCTTCTACGTTAGCTCGGCTGAAGCCTATTTCGTTGCACTCTATACGTAGAGTACGAATGGCCCGGCTCTCGTCTAAGGAGATCCTCATGCTTGGCGTTGGATCTTCATATTTGTTATCGTCCGCATTCTGAATCAATTCATAAAGAAAATGGGCCGAGTCTGAGTAGATTTTCGCGGATCTAAACGACGGATTACTATTGCTCTTGCGCGTTACCAGTACCAACTTACTCCTTCAAAACGTTATTTAAAATTCTGGCAATCGAAGTTTCTATCGCACTCAGCTTTTCTGCTTTTATGGCAGCAATGTGATCCTTTGCTTCGCCCTTGTTACAAGGGAAACCTGGTCCTCTATCTGTAACCCCCCTCTGATCCCATGATTTATCATTTGATTGCAGCTGGCTGTGATGTTTGACCTCTTTTAGTGGCTGCTCTGCTAATGTTTTGTTATCATTGAATATGCGCATTTTAAGTTGTTATACTACGAATCGCTGACTATGTGGGAAAGTACAGCAAATGACAAATGACCTTTGATTGAGCCTCGACCAGACGTCCTTTGATTGGTCTGTGCACCTGTGCTGGCAACCTTTCATGTTCACTTTATGCCAAATTCTAAGCATATATATGCTTTGGGTACCAGTGGCTGTGCAATGGGCTCATTTCACGTTGCAGTCAGTGCATACGACGCTATCGATTCAGCCCCTTGCGTGTTTTTGCCAAGGCAACCGGCAAAGCGCTCGATCGCGGGTATTCTTGCAGGCAACTGCTCCCCAGTTTTACTTCAACCAATGATGAGACTTGGACCAGATTAAGCGAATCTTCGCCACATTTATCAGGAGAGAATAACAACTGGGGAAGCGGGGCCACAGAAACGAGAATGTCGGATATGACATGCTGGCGGCCCTGTAGAATAGGGTAGAACATGACGTAGAAAAGTAAAATGGAGGGCTACAAGGGCTCTTTGGTGTTAAAATTTTTTGTTTCCGTATCACTATGTTAGACATACGGGGCTGTGCAGGGCACTATGAATAAGCTGGAAGCATCCGGACAAACAACATCAGTGATACCAATCCCCTTCGATCCCAGAGCTATATTACTTGGATCCGATCCCTTTGTCATCTTTCGGCCACAAAAGACCAACCTATCTACATATCCAAGCAGCGATGAGTTGAGTCGGAGTGGCGTATCCCCGTCGCTAACATCTAGGAGGCCGATGAGCCGGGTCCTTGCGCTCGACAACGAGCAACCGGTCAAGCTGTGAGGGTTTTCGCCCAGTTCCGTAATTAGCTGCCTTGTTTTGCGTCCAATGGCCTAGGAGGGTTAGTAGCTGTACTAGACAATCGGGAGCCGACAGTGTATCGATTGAGCCTAGCTAAGATAAGTGAAATCTATTCATGACGAAGCAGGAGTATGTTGGTGTGGGCGTAAGATGTTGCTGTTTATTTCAGTAGAAGCTAGAGGCGAGGGTTAAGTGTAAGTTGAGGTACGGGAGAAATGGAAATGTAGTGTTGAAGCGGGCGAAACACATTAAACTTCACAAACGAAGGTTAGCTGAGAGCCTTTTTGATCAGATTTAAATCCCGATATACCTAGAGTTTCATTAAGGGCTTAACGGTGCATAGGAATACTTGGGACAGTAAACGTCGTGTCTACATGAGGGACCCAAACCGTGCCCTAGTATTATGGTTATCTGATATACATGGAAGATATGATCACATACAGCATAACAACTAATCATGAACTAGTCGAGCTTTGAGTAAATGAGCGCGGTAGTGACCCAAGCGACGATACCGAAGAGCTTCTCCTCCTTTTTGCCTCCTTCTGCGCACGTTCCGATACCTCTAGACTTTTCGGGTCGGTCAGCGATCCTTTGAAGGAAAATCCTTCGTGTATGTTCTCTCTATCCTGTGGAAACCTGGCCGTAATAGTGCATCCAGCAAGCTCTATGTTCGCACTAATTGCCGGGTAGAGTTTGCCGCGGATATTGTGAAAAGCGCAACCTATAATAATATTTAGCCTTACATCTAGCCGCCAGATCAAGGAATAGGCCTAAGTGGGGTGAAATAGCGCTCAAATTTTGCGTTTAGGAGGGAAGGAAAGGAGCATTTCTTACCGATGATGTCCCCATTCTTCGTGTAAAACGCGATTTCTTCCCCAAAGTTGACACCGCACCCAATCGTATCGCCATCCCCAAACTTTGGGCCAAAGGGGTCGCCAAAATTCTGCCCATCAGCAAAAATATCGCCGTCATCGCCATGATATCCCCATGCCTTATCCCTCCACCCAAGCATGTAGCCGAGAGGGACATTTTCTTCGCAAAAGCCAACACCGACTGGGCTGTAAGTACGTAAATTAGCGAATGAATTCTATAGTACATTCGTGGACTTACATCTCATCACCTCCTTGCTTCTCTATCTTGACCTCGAAGTAGTACACACCGTCCTTCATGGGAAACATGGGGTGATCAGCGCGGGCGGTGCCGTGCAGTTCGAAGGAATTGAACTCTATTTATAGTTATTAGCGTTTATCATGGAAGCAGTGCTTGTGCACTTACTCTTGACTTCCACAACCATCGGATTTTCTTGGCGGAACAGGCCCGTTGACATGTCAAGCTCATGCCATTCTCTTGGCAGTTTAGGCAGATTAGTACTGTCACCTCTTGATAGACCTGCATTCCTCGATGCCTTGTAGATCAACGATTTGACAGGGCTGAAGTATCTCAATGCTGTATAATGCGCGGTCCAACCGTCTTCATCGGCTTGTCTATTGCTGTATTGTATATTGCCCAGTAGCGAATCTGCAAAATGGAAGTTATTCGAGGTAATAGCGCCGTTGACAGCATGCTGGTAGCGAGAAGGCGAGGCACAGACTTTCTGCATGACTTCCATGACTCGTTCGAACGTGTTAACGCTTGACCCTAAGGCAGCCCAATAGAGCACATCTCGTCCACGTGAGTCTTTAATGAGCGGATCTGCTCCAGCATCAAGCAAGGTCGCGACGATAGTAGAGTAGCCGCGGCTCACTGCATGAATCAGTGCAGTTTTTCCCCACTTGTCTTGAATATCAAGCTTTGCGTCGTGGGTGATGAGGTCACTGAAAATATCAGTTCCCAAAATGGCAGAAATAATCAGCGCTGTTCGTCCAAGCAGATCTTGCTCGTTGATGTCGATATTTTGTTCCCATAAGAAGGGTAGAAGATCTATACTCTTCCATGAGATAGCATGCGAGAGAGGCCCTCGCCCGGAATCATCCTTATAATCCAGTGAAGCACCATGCTTAACAAGTAGCTCAACTATGTTTTGTCGTCCTTTTCGAACGGCGACCTGTGCTGGCGACTCGGAGGTTTTACCACGGAGATTGGGATCCGCTTTAACATCGAGTAACCTCTTCACATTTAGAGAGTCGCCCATTTCGATAGCAGCGATCAGAGCGGTGCCGAATCGCCCCTTGCTGATGATGTTTACGTCTGGAACCTGCTCAAAACACAGATCTATCAGTGCCGAATCCTGCAAGCCCAAGGCTATTTCCAGCGCTGCTCCCTCTGGTCCTGCAGCGTAATTGATGTCGGTACCGGCGCCTAGTAAAAGCCTCGCGGTTTCAGTGTTCCGATTTGCTATTGCTGCGCAAAGAGCGCTGCCATACATTCCGCCGGTGAGGTTTACGTCGGCGCCGGCGCTTAACAATGTAGTGACGATGACATCGGATCCGGAACGAGCAGCGGCTTGTAGGGCAGTGTGTCTAGCGTTTTTACTTGTTCTATTCGGGTTGGCATTGTAGCGCAAAAGGCTATCCACGGCCGGAGAACAGGCACTGCTTGCTGCTGCCATTAGTGGGGTCCCATACTGCGTGCACTGCGCTTCAGCATCTGCGCCCTTCTCCAACAGCAAGCCCACAATATCTGCATTTCTTTCATCGGCCGCATAGTGAATAGGAGCGACTCCTGTATCTGTGATCGCAGTCGCGTCTCCGCCGTAATCCAGCAAGACTTCAACAATACGGAGTCGTCCTTCTCGCGCAGCGACATGCATGCACGTAAGTCCAGCTCGGTTCCGTACATTGGGGCTAACTCCCGCTTCCAGATAATGCCGGATGGTCTGATCACCACGCCAATGATCAGCTGCCAGGAACATTGGCGGATCGCCTTCGGTGGTGAGCGTGGTTGGATCGGCATGGGCATCTAGGAGCAGTCGCGTTATTTCTGGGTTGTCGTACGCCGCATGTAGTGCAGTCCAACCGGTCGATCTTTTTGCAGTGTTCAGGTCCGGATTCCATCTAAGAAGCTCTTTGACGCAATCAGTTTCGCCACGGTAAGCGGCTCGCCAAAGAGGTGTTATTCCTTCTCCATCTTCCGCATTTATCTTACCGCCTTTCTCTAGTAGAGCAAGCACAGCGTCTGGATTGGAGGCAACTGCCTTGTGCAGTGGAGTGGTGCCGTCCTTTTTCGTCGCGTTAGGATCTGCTCCAAGCTGAGCAAGGAGACGGATCATGGAGGCATCACCGGCACCGGCGGCATAATGAAGAACACCCGTATTATCCTTCTCCTCTTGGTATGCGATATCCCACCCGCACTCTAGTAAAAATGGAATAAAGTCCTGTGCCGAGCTTTCGGCAGCTACGGCCAACGCATTTTTGCTTCCTTGAAGATCGACAGCGTTCAACGAAGAGGACGGCCCTGGAACTAGCTCGCGAGCTATATCGAGGTGACTGCCCTGTACGGCAAGGATGAATGGCGTGTTACCAAAGTTATCTTCGCACAGCCTGATATCAGCTTCACCGTGTCGACTTCCCCCCGAGTCCGCGTGCCGTAACAGTTCCGCGACAATGTACGAATGGCCAAAACGTGCTGCCACGTGGAGCGCCGTCTGACCATCATTGTTTACGTAGTCTAGCTGGGCTTTGTGGTGCAGTAAGACTCGAACTGTCAAAAGCCGACCCGATCTCGCCGCCAGAAGCAAGGGTGTCCAACCAGTGTTATTGCTGGAGTCAATACTAAATGTAGCAGTCCTGGGTAGTTTGGCTTCCAATAGCTGCGATACGATATCTGGGTACTGCCTCTGCGTGGCTAGGTGGAGCGCTGTGTTACCGTTCTCGTCCTGCACCATATATGATACTCCGGATCTAAGAAGCTGGTCGACAACATCAGCATGACCTTCCGCAGCCGCCAGCATCATTGCAATAGAGCGTCCTTTATCCGAATTGTACCGCTGGTGTTTGAGCAGTTCGTGAACGATTTTGATATGTCCATGCGATGCTGCTAGGTGCAAAGGCGAGAGCACAGCCGCGGTAGTATCGAATTCTAGCGGAGACAATATGTCTCCGTCTATTTCATTTCCTTCGCTGGAGACGGGGGCCTCGGAGTCCGGCATCCTTGCGATTAGTTGCTGTAGGATCTCGAGATAGCCCTCCCTCGCCGCTATATTAACAGGCAAGAGATAACCCTTGTTTTCGACCTGGACATTCGCATTATGTTCAAACAGGATGTTGCAAGTGGACAGATGGCCGTGTAGAACGGCATTGTGTAGCGCAGTATTGCCGTCATTCGTTTGTCCGTTGACATCAACTCCATACTTGGGCGTCAGCGCGATCGTTACTACATCGTCAAATCCTCCTGCTGCAGCCATTTTAAGGGCGTCGTCATTATCATCCGTGGCTGCTTTGATGTCACTTCCGGCATTGATCAAAGACTCGAAAATTTCTGTCTGTCCGGTCATGGCCGCAACATGGAGTGCGGTGAAATTTGACCCAACTGTGGTGTCGTGACTTACCCCCTTCGACAGAAGATAAGCCACGACATCTCTTTGCCCATTCAAGGCGGCCAGTACGAATGGAGGTGTATGGAACTGGTCTTTACCCTCAAACAGGTTTGGATGTGCCTTCGTTAACGCTTGGAAAATTGCAAGGAAGCCGCCATCGGCAGCAAGACATGCTGCTCTGTCGGATTTGGCGCCATTATCTAGAAGCAATCCGACCACAGTATCATTTCCATGCCCTGCAGCCAGATCCAGAGAATCAGAAAGAATGTCCTTGGAGTTTTCTTCCAATTTGGTTTGCGTTATTGCCTCGGAAGCTAGGTCAAGCATGCCAAATCGACTCGATATCTTTAGGATATGATCTAATTCAGAATAGTATTTCGTCATAACTCCTCCATATCTTTGATAGAGGGCTGACCAAGTTTCGATATTTCGTCTATCAGTAAACATCTTGAGAACACGATCTATAATACGAGTCGTATTGCGAACTTTGAGGTAGTGCCGAGGCCAAGACGTGACTACGTAGGTGAGTAGTGCAAATTCATCGTCGTCAATCATTGAAGTCTTCAAATCAAGTGGTAAATTCTCGCCCAGGTTGAGATGCTGAATGGCCGATTCAAGATAGTCAAGGCATATCGAAAGGATGGTCGTATGGGGATCATCCTCAGATAGTCGCTCGGATCTGGCTAGCACGGAAGTGACTGTACCGTGGATAGGGAGTACTCGTGAGCTGATGATCTTAATCAAGGTACCATTAATTGGCTGTAGATCTTTCGCAATACATGTCGGCAAGTTCTCCTTTATGCAGTCCATGCATATCTTTTCAAAGGTCATCAGCGTTGTTACGACGGCGAATTCTCTCATACTTAATGGCCGAACAGTGTGCGTAATCCATGGAAGCGATGCCACAATAGAGAGAGGGGATCGTTTTTGGAAATCCGCGAGCGCAGCGTAATAAAGCTCTTCAAGCGTTGATGGGAGCGCATCAATATAGTCGGCTACCGCACTTCGGGTTGTCGACATCTGCGCGTATCCTATGAGATTTATATAGACATCTGTTCGAAGAAATGATGAGTGATCGTTCAGTCTCTTCAGTAGGTTATTTTTCAGGAACCTAAAATGCGGATGATTGGCGATCAGCTTATCAACTTTGGATTGGGCGTGTTTTGAGATCGGTGCACCGTCGTGTGGAGTCTCGGAGAGATCAATGTCGCGACACAAATCAGCGACATGTTGAAACTGTCCATACGCAGGGCTTTCACCGATAATCACAAACTTAAACAAGCCGGAGGACAATCGGCGATAGTCTCGGAGCAGGCTAATGACTTTGTCTAAAGAGAATGATTGGCACTCTTGTGCTCCATAAATGACGCAATACACTGGAGAGGGGTATGCCCCTTTTAGAAGTGAGAGCAGCAGACTTCGTAATATCTCAGAGCCAGAAATGTCTTCATTCTTAATCCAACTACTGATGTTCGATACCCGACGGAAGAGGGATGGCTGACAAAGAAGTAGCTGCCGGATGAGGGAGACGTAGAATGTTGTAATTGGCTGAGTCCGAGGGCTTCTTTGATCGAATGAGTATGTCAACAGAATTCCGATAGGTGTTGTAGCTGCAATCGAAGTCAATATATGAGATGCCGTAACACCACCGCCAGAAGCTCGCGGCCCATGGAGATAGAGAATATTAGGTGCGCTCGGCTTAAGTGTTTCCCAGACTTTGTACGATGCGTGTGTAGTAATCCAATCGAGTGATCCTGGAAATGATGGTGATAATCGGATTTGATGGTCATTTTCATCGAAACCAGAAAGCAGGCTAATGAATGCGCGCAGTTCTTCCGAGCCGGCTGTTCCCAAGATCAGATGGCAATTTGAGAGATTATGTACCATGTTTCACTTACTTTGCAGCTCTTTTTTAACAGCATGGTCTATAAGATCGAAGACACATTCCGTATGGGATTCACCTGGAGCAAACCTCCATAGTTCTCGCCTCGTATTTGCAGAAATCAGCCTAACATGGGCACGCGGTCTGAATCTTAGCCTCACATTGTAGGAAGACTAAGCCAGTTAGTAGAATGTCACCCTGTTAAAAACATGAAGTGACAACGGCGGCTTACTTTATAAGTACCAGCAGTTTTCCCCTCTTCCCATTCTGATTCAATATTGGCATGTGGCTCCGCAGAGTCTTCAACATTCAGGCTCGCACTTCCAGTCATCCGTATTATCTTGGTAGGAATATTTGTGTTGAGTCACTTATGAAAAGCGGACTTTTTAGGAGACCTACCTTGAATGATGTATTTTCTAGCTCACAGCTTTGCACATCAATGATGGTGTGATGTCTTCGAACGATGGAAAAAGTCCAATGTATATGCTGTAAAGCATTTGAAAGCTCGCTTACCAGCCTGGAATAAGTGAGCGAGCCAGTATCTGCACCGTCTAGTACTCCGATCACCGCTTGATCATAGGACTTAGAATCATCTGATACATTGGGTGTATTACACAAGACCTATATAAAGACTGTTTAGTTGCGCAATCGGTAGGGTATTAGCACTTGAGAAGGAAACCGACCAGTAGAGCAGTATTCCTAGAAACCCAAGAATATCTTCTGTCTTCGGAGGCAAGAACGAGTGCCTCAATCTCTGTTAACTTTCGCTGTCGCTTGATGCTAGTCTCTTTCGATGGCGTACCTGTTTTACGATAGAGCCACCTAAATCATGGCATAGAAAAACCCAGGGCAAGTGCTCGTCTTGTTCATCCTTTATTGGGTCATTCACTTCGTTCTACGGGCGTTTTGATGTCTTACTAGATGTTTTTGAGCTGTTTCCGCAGCTGCTAACAAAGAAACAGCTCTTTCTAGAAGTCCAGAATATCCCCAATTGGCATCGTCTGCGAGGAAAGGAAATTTTGTCACAAATGCTCTGGGAAATCGAGTTGACCAGAACTTGTTGGCGGCGTCCCGCGCGGCTTCCGAGTCACCCACGCCATGGACAATCATAAGGCTGAAGCTGGTCGTCAGAGTCGTAAACTAGTCGGCGTTGGGGAGGCTATAGAATAAACGTACTGAAATCGCCTCTCGTCGGAAGGCTCCATCCTGTTGAGAAACTAGTCACGTCGACTGTCTTGTCGTTTTGGGAATCGGAATGTCGTGATGAATTGCAAAGAAATCTCTCGGGCAGTAGGAGATAGGGAACGTGCGCGCTGAGCCTCTTCCACTCTCCCAAAGCAAGGTCACCCATTGCTGAGCGAGCTACCCCCTTACAATTAGGCAATGCTGGCAATTCGTACCTGGGTGTGCGTGAGAAGGCAACACTACTGAATTCGTAATGCCGTGCTTCAGCTCCTGCAGGGTAATAACAAGCGAGACGATGATTGGTTTAGACATTAGGGAACGGAGAGCCACATTTGATGTATCGTAGTGCATGTAAGCGACTCCAATGCATGGGATAGCGAGACACCCAGCCAGTAGTGCACATTAGCATGTTATTTTCAATTGAGAGGGCCTATGTAAGCTGATTTGTCCAATTAACCGTCCGCATATATGTTTTTAAACTCCCAAATGCCGAAACGCTACTCATTGACACCCTTCACCCTGGCACTTCAATCAGCGTCGCGATCACAATATCTGCCTTCTTCCCGATGTCCATGTTCCGCATATTGGCCAAGTCTATGCCGGCAGCATTTGGGTCAAGGCTGGCCAAGCCCAGCTCCTCCAGATCAGTTCCCTTGTCCAACTCCACCGGGTCGACCGGGTCTGGCTTTTCCAGCCCGAGCAGCCGTCTGAGCCTCCCCCCAAAGTCAAGCTCTGTTTCGACGGCGATAGTAAAGCGGAAGGGAACATCATCCCGTCGGCGCAGTAGCACGGCTGCCCGCAAGAAACTCGGAATGCCCTGCTTTTTCTTTGTATCCTCTTCCAGGCCCCAGATCACAGTATCATCCTTTCCAAAGTCAGCCAGGAGACGCTTCGTGCCAACTAGCCTTGTCGCATGTTCAATTTCCTCGACTTTGGATGTTTCCCAAACGTAGCCTAACTCGCTTGTAATGCCAGCTGCTCCGCCCTGGACGCCTGCGTTGAAGGCCTGGTGGACGTCTCGCGTAGACATAGTCTTGTTGATTGCGAATGTGCCGGCCGGTGCTATTCTTTCTACCACTGGCCGATTCTTGACGTTCCCACTTGCATCTTCGAATCTCAAGGTAACCTTTCCGCTAGTGAACCTACGCGAGCTCTTCATGCTCGTAAAGTTAAACTCAAATATTAAGAGTGTAGCCGCATCACCATCTGTCGTAAAGTCGCCGTGTGTGACGCTGGCCAGGGTTGCTCGAAGAATTAAGGCGTCGCCATGATCAATAAGCACGCTTCGAGCCTGGTCACCAGGTGCGTTCTTAGTACGAAAACCCGAATTTGGGTCTCCCTCCTCAAGGAGTAGAATTTCATATGGTTCGATACCCATAGCTGCAGCGGAACGTAAAGCGTCCTGTGCGGATGATGATGGTGTAGTTGAGTGAAGTTGAAGCGAATTTGAGCTCTAATAGATTATCGTTTCGCACATTCCGGTGAACTGGGATGGGCGGTTCGCATCTTCGGTATTGACTACACAACATGATCATCCGAAGATAGGTCAGTCCCAGAGTACATGAAACCCCGCCTATTGATGGAGGCTTGCGCAGTTTCCCTAGTCCGGTAGAGCAGCTACCCCAGTAGCGAGCCAAAAAATCGCGCATATACGCGTCAGATTCCTCGACGGCTAGTAACACTAAATATAGATTATTTTATATAAATTTCGCAGCAAAACGATCCATAGTTACGACTAATTGTTTAATTTTTAATAAATAACAAGATACCAGATACTAGAAAATATATCAGGTACCACTGACTCTTAGTTTAGAAAATAATCTAAGAAGCGTAGTAGCTATTATATATATAAGGAGTATAAGTTTATTCTAAATCTAATGATATTCCTTTCCTCTAAATAAAAAATTATGGAGTTGTGGAATTCGTTATATAACTCGTTACATATCAATATAATACTGTATATCACTTCCTATCTCTCCATTATCGACCCCCGGCCACTACTCGTTATCTTCGTTATCATTGCTATAAGGCGTAACCGTAATATGTCAGCTCGGCACTTGGGTAGCTACTCTACCTCCGGTTCTGCGGAAAATCCTCGCGTAATGATACCAGGATCACCGCTGACCCAAGCTGGGGTGTTCAGCTACTGCGTGCCGTATAATCCGTCTCGTGCCCCCCGCCAAGCCTTGGGGGCCTTTAGATAGCCATGAGCTGATTGATGATTTGTAAATGAGATGATAGAATCTTTCGGCCTTGCGCACTTCACAAGGCTGAGAACCCGTGGAAGCCCCACACTATCCGACAACCACCGAATGTCTAACCAAGCGTAAAGATCGTTCGAATAGGTTGTACGCCCAGCAATAGGATTCAGCAGTTCAAATTTTCCTATTCATGCCTAGCAATTCGCAAGGCTGATAGTACTGCACTCTCCTTGGCTAAAACAGCACTGCTGAGCGTCATGGAGAAGGACGACAAGGATGCGAAAGACAGGAAGGAGCAAAAAGCAGTGAAAAGGGGTAAGAAGCACAAGAAGGCCGCCCCAAAAGAAGTGCCTAAAACCGGCCCGAAGGACATCCTCAATGCTGCTTCTAAGGTTGATTTCAGCAAAGTTGCTGAAGCACAAGAGTTCGGGAGCCAATTCAAAGAAGATATTGAGAATCTCTCAAAAAAGAATGATGACCAATTTCTTCATATTCTTGCCAAAAAGAACGACTGGCCTGAAGATATCAAAACCTGGACTGATCAGCATGTGAAACAATTTCTAGATTGGTCCCTAGGCCCGCTGGGTGGTCACCACGATATTCTCGAGCGTAAAAATAAGGACAACTACACCCCTCTTCATTTAGCGCTCATTGAAGGGCATACCGCTTTTGTCGATGCTATCCTGGAGAACACGAAGCTGGTAAATTTGAACCTAGGATTGGTGTTGCCCGAAACTTGCCAATGGGGAAATTCGCTACACGTTGCCATCAAGTCCAAACTCGAAATGGGCTCTATGAAATCTTTGATCGATAAGAGCAGGCGTTTCACGAAGATGTTCACCACAGGCGACCCCGAAAACCGCAATACACCTTTGCACATGTGCATGATGGACATGGAGGATCAAATTCAAGATGAGGAGAGTGAAGATGAGGCTGACTCAGAAGAGGAATTTGAGGGTTTCGAAGAAGACGATAACAGCTCTGCAACATCACATACTGAGGAGAAAGATAGGGAAAATACCAAACAAGACTGGATTGCTATAGTGAACGACCCGCACGTGCCTTTAGCTCCAGTCGAGCCACGATCCCCGGTCGGGCTTCCACGACGACTTAGCCACGCAATGGCACCTCTTACCAAACAAAAATCATTCCCGACTCCTAAAGCATCCGCGCCTACATCCCGAGTCCACGATATCGTAAAACTCTTAATTCAGAGTCAGGATGCGATACTTATCCAGACCAACAAGCACAACCGAACACCATACCAGGAACGAGTACACCATTTAGAGATATTCCACTCTGACGCTCTACAGAGCGCGACAGAATCTGCAGCTGATGGTTTCAAGACGCAAATCGAAAGAGTAGGATCCGGCTTAGAGAAACTAGCGACAGAAAAGCTCACAGTAGATGATAGAATGGCGGCGCATCGAGAAAAACTCCTGCAGCAGATTGTAGCCGATGACCCTATTGCCTCGCACATTCGATCGTACTGTGTAAGAAAATTCTCTAGGGACAGAATCATGGCCTGTCTTTACCACCCCGGCCAAGGTATGATTTATTAAATTTGGCTCAACAGATGTTATAATATTTTCTAATTTTTCTCGTAGAACGACATATTGAATTCGATCTCGGAGGTTTGCCCCATCCAAATATATCCATAGAGTACCTTGACAGCCTATCTGAACACTTGCGGTTCGAAAGCATCTTGAAGTATGTTGCACTTCCAAGATTGACAATGGAGCCTGAGCCCAGAGAGCGCAGAAAGAAAGGAAGGGGGTAAGTAACCGATTTCCTATATGAGGATAACAAGTATCTGTCTGACTTAAAATGTAGTGGTCATCCACCACCAAAGCGTGGACTTTCTGATGTCGTGGGTGTCTTCAGATGGCTGCGCGAGAACGGTGTCAAGAAGATTGTCAAGGTCATGGTCATTGATGATGGCGATCCTTCCCACGCCGATTCTAGCATCGAAGAAGCACTGCATGGTTTCGACGTTGAGAAATGGGACTGGAAAAGACTGGATCTGAATACAGATGTTATTGCCGCTTCAACAAAGGTCGCAGAAGAGATCTCTCTCTACTCATCCGGTAATAACGCCGTTTTGATGGGCTGGGCAAGTCCACAGGGTTTGCCCAACAAAGAGAACTTTCCGCGGGTGAGGCATGAAACCAAGCAGATTGTCGCTCCAGGCTGACGATGTTAAACAGCTCACGAGAGTGAACCTTTTCATTCGCGAGGTATGAATCTTCCATGCATTTACTATCCAGCTCATACCTGATTCGCCGGGCTGACGTCGTCCAGGGTCTTGAGGATCCTGCTCGGTTGAACAAGTACATTGATAAATTCAAGACCAGGATTAAAACTGAGACTAACAATACAGTCACTGTGCATGAAACCCTAGATAACAAGGACGTTAGCTATGCATCCGAGTTCAAGACCGCAGAAGGGTCGTCACAATCGTGAGTACCCTACCCCACTCCGATCGAGACTTCAGGTTTAAAAAACTTCTTACAGCGAAAATTCATGGATCGACTGCCTCAGGGCATTCGCCAAACCTCTGCGAAGAGCTCATACAACTAATATCCGTCCTGTCAAAATCGCTATCATTGACGACGGTGTGGATGCCTCACTCATCAGCCTTGGTGGTAAAATCGCCATCGGAAAGTCGTTCTGCTACTACGCCAATTCGACCGACCAAATGAGCCCATATTACGTTCCGTCAGGAAATCATGGGACATGCATGGCAGATCTTATTTGCAAAATATGTCCCAAGGTGAGCCTATATATTGCACGTCTAGACGAGCGCCGAGCCACTGGAAGTGGCCAACGACAGATTACCGCCAAGTCCGCTGCAGAGGTAAGTGTGAACTTCCCCCTTTTCATTCTCGGCACAGTCTGACACTTACGAAGGCGATTCGATGGGCCACCGAGTGCGGTGTTGACATCATCTCCATGAGCTGGACGATTGAGACCCCAGTCGAAGGAAACGAGGACATGACACTATTCCGCAATGCGGTCGACCAAGCTGCAGCCAAAAAGATTCTCATGTTCTGCTCGACCAGCGACCAAGGGAGTAGTACCAAGGACAACTGCTATCCTGGCGGTTTCGGCAACTGCATCAGAATCGGCGGTGCCACCGATACTGGTGAAGCTTTGAGCTGGGTCAACGCCGAGAAAGTTGATTTCTTGCTACCTGGCAAAGACCTGCCATTCGCAAATAACGAAGGTAAGATCATCAGTCATGAGTCTGGTAGTTCTATTGCTACGGCGGCCGCATCAGGACTTGCGGGTCTCTTGATCTTTTGCAATTGGCTTGTCGGCGCGAAAGACAGACAGTTTCAAGACCAGAAGAGCATGGAACGAGCGTTCAAGGCGCTGGCGGGAGGCAGTACGAACAAGTTTCCACACGTGCAAGATTACTTCAAGGATAGATTTAAACGAGAACTCGCAAGGTTGCAAGAAAGAGATGAGCAAGAGAGAGACGATGAGAAAAATGAGAGAAAAGTGATGATGAATATTACGCAGAGGATGGCGAAAATCGATATTGAGAGTTTGGTTTGGCAAGACGATTGTACTAATGCGCTGGGGAAATTGTTAGAGCATGTGACCGATAGCAGCTGAGTGGTCAAGGTTCATAGTTACTACCCTGTCGCCCAAAATTTACTGTGCTTAAACTGGCAAGATCTTCGGTATGGAAGCATCCACATAATTCAGGTATTTTGAAAAGAATCCACATATTTCAACAAGCGCAGTTTTTGACATCCTAAGGTATTGTATGAGTATCCCACAACGTACCCTACCCATCTCCACCTCACTAAATTATCCTACTATCCAATCAGCCCAACTTCCGCTAGTACTCTGTTAGGCATGCAGTAGCCAGTGAGCGGCCGTTTTCCGGTCAGATCCTCGCAAACTCAAACGGACGAAGTTTGGAAAGTGGTCGACTGGAAGATGGTTGAATGAATGCTATTGCCAGACCAGACTAGATATGGAGAGCGAAAAAAGAGGGAAACTTTTCGGATCGCCCTTTGAAAATGCCGCCGTCGTACTGGCAGGGACTTTTATATCCTGTTTAATGCTTTTGCGTTATTATTCAGTGGAGAAGAACAAGAGGTTAATAGACGATTAAGAGCCTGAACGATAGAAGTTTCATGAATCTAAGTTAGTCTAGAACTCAGCCACTTTTATAAAAAGCTATTTGGCAGTACTCTTAAAATCGCTTAGCTTGATGTAGTTAACTTAGAATTAGGATAACATAGTAGTAAATTATAGATTATATTGCCTTAATTCTACCTTTCTCCTTTGTTAAGCTGCTATACGGGCTTACTTACAGTCCTAATCCGGGTCAGTGTTGGCGCTGGTAAGATTTACTTAGTGTAATCTGGAAGAGGTAGCTATTCCTAAAGGAGATCCCCCTTGGATATATTCTATTCTTTATAACCCATAACTATCACGTGCCATTATATATCGTTTTTAGGTATCTCTTATACCTAGGCGGTTTTTAGATCTACTATAATATGAATATAGTACTCAAGACTTCTCCTAATGTACTCTAGGCTGAGTCGTACGGTTATCAACCAACATTACAGAAGACACTTAATAAAACAAGGGAATAAACCAACTCCTAATCTAAAAGGTTTGCTTCAAGCTACTGCAAATTGCCATTAGCGTCGTCTGAACTACCAACCCTAAATGTACCACTTCGTCCACCATATGTGCTACCTCTTGTCCATAAAGGAGGGATACTAACCGCCCCCATATAAACTTGCTATCTTGGTAGCGTTCCCGGGTAATTTACATCGTAACACAGCCCCAGGATACACTCTCCCATCCACCCCATCATTCCAATCCGGCTGATATGGCAACTGATTAATATTCATATAAATATACCCATCCGCACCCACACTGGCGCCATCCGGCCAAATAATTCTAGGATCCCTCACAAACGCATGCGTTAACCCGTCCGCAGGGTCGAAATAATAGATAGCATTGTGCCCCGGCATGAGCTGGTAGATACGGCCATCCGAGTCACCCTCGAAGCCGTTGGCGTTGCCGCCACGCTGGCCATGTGAGGAGACGTTGACGTGAGCGTGAATTTCAGCGAGGGGGTTGGAGTCGCGCTCACGGAGGTTGTGTGTTGGAATCGAGTAGAGTGTGTCAGTGGAGAGGGGGGAGTAGTACATGGTTGAACCGTCTGGGCTAAGCTGAAGGCCGTCGAGGCCTTCCTGTTGCCAGTCGATGGGCATGCCTTGTTGGCGAAGGTAGAAGGGATGGCCTTGATAGGAGGGTACATCGTTGTTACCGCGGAGGACGGAGGCGTCTTGCGTGAGGCGCCGCCAGGATTCACCAGTTCCGAGATCTACCATGATGAATCCCGGGCGACCTTCGTTAGAGGAGTCGACCAGATATGCTATACCTGCGCCTGACGTATCAGTGAGTTTGGGGTTGAAGTCGAAGCGGAGATCGTTAAGATAGCTATCAGGAAAGTGAACGCTTGCTGGGAAGGTGAATGTTTGGTAAACTGAGTTGTTGGAAAGCGATACGGCTACCAGCTTGGGCCCACCAGGCTGAGCGTAGGGCATCGAAGGATCTCCTTGGTCATTGTAGACTGTAGGGCGACCTGTGTTAATAGCCCATAGCGTTTCCGGACGGTTGTTGTTTTTACTAGTGATGTACACAGCTTGGACACTTATAAAAGCCGAGGAGTTTCCAGAGCCGAAAGGAATACCGTTCCAAGTTATGTTTAACTGATCTGGAGGAAGGTTTAGCTCAAATGATGGATACGGCTCTTCCGCCGTTTCGTTCACAACTACGCCGAGAGTGTAATTGTAGGTTCCGCGAGTGTAGGTAGTGAATATGCGGCCGTCAGAGGCGACAGCAATTCCAATTGGCCATTGGTCATAATCTGCAGCTTGGTAAGATTCTCGGTTTTAGCTCAGTGCTAAGTTATCTTACAATAATGTACTTCTTCTATGGCTGGGCCGTAGGTGCCGCTATCGATCCTAAGCCGCGTCCGTGTACCGTTTGGCTGCGTACTTTGGCTGCTAACGACCGCAACAGCAAGCAGACTGAGCAAAGCGCTTTTGATCATGATGTATTAAGATAGCCAAACAAAGTGTCTATGGTCCTAAAACGCGACTTGGCGACCTCTGATATTCGATCATGCAGAGCATTGTCGTCATCTGGGTTCTGGCTTCCACAGAGCCTAATACAGATTCGATTACGCAACTATGTCGTTTGCACTTCAGCTGTCATTCCCACGTAGGCTTTACCAAAGTACAATAGTGTATGCGCCTGTAGCATGGTTCTGACCGCGTCTTTGGTGGGGCTGGTATCTGACGTCGACGATTTCGATGCGCTTGTGGGGTACCGATCTTATTTCCATTCTAGACCATGTCACTTCACCCACGGAGCCATCTTGCAACATTGAAGATGCTCATGTCACCCTTGGGCTGTATTATATTGACTATTGACCGGATCAAGGTACGGGTAGGAAATTCCTGGCGATCATCATGTTGTATACGGTGAGTATCATCGCCTGGCTGTGAAGCGGCGGATTATTGTGTGACTATAGTCTGAATACTGAGTCGGGTGCCTATACATTTCTCATACTCTATTCTTTTGCTTTAAGGACCTCTTGGACAACTTCAATGACGTTAGAGATAACGGTCTTGGGAGCAGCGACGACACCCTTGTTCTCCTTGAGCGTTCTTCCGATACCAAAATCTAGCGGCTTGCCATAGGCATCCGTAACCTCACCTCCAGCTTCTTGTACAATGACAACGCCAGCAGCGTGGTCCCAGATCTTCTCTTCGTAAGTCTTTTTCACCGGCAGTCTGAGATACAAATCTCCAGCTCCACGAGCAATGGAAGCGTACTTGGCTTGTGAGTCCATACGCACGCTCGATTTAGTAATACCAAGCTTGGAAGCAATAGCAGCCTGGTCGCCGTGGCTCGAGTGACCTGCCTCAACGCTTTCACAAAAAGTGGCCTCGCTGATTTCTGTGAGTGGCTTCATGGAAATTGGTCTTGGCTCTTGCAGCCCAGCCTTGCCTAACGGACGGCTGGTGGCACCCTCTCCTTTTACTGCACCGAAAAGGACTCCCTTGCCTTCCCCAGAATCGGCCTCTGAACCTGTGGACGAATCCAGAGGTGCCTTGTCATCGACTGGAAGGTTGGGGCATCCAAGCACACCAACAGTGGGAACGCCATCGACCATGAGCGCCAGGCAAACAGCATACTGTCCACCACGCAAAAAGCCTTTCGTGCCATCGATGGGATCCAGTGCCCAAATTCTGCCTTTCCGTCCACCAGCACTCCGTCCCGAGTCTATGGCCTCAAGCATAGCATCCTTGCTCTTGATAGGTCCTCCGATCTTGTCCTCTGCAGCACTGTCCTCTAGCTTGGCGGTTTGCACAAGATCCCATACCAGATCGCGAAGGGAGTCGTCTGCGCGAAGGTCATCGGCATCTTCTTCGCCAACGACTTCATCTTCGGGGAAAGCGTGCTTTATCGAGGCAATAATGAGCGCTTGGGCGCCGAAGTCGCCAATTGTGACGGGGGAGGCATCCGACTTCGTGAGAGTGCCTTTCGAATGTGACGTGAAGACGGATTTAGTAAGGAGGGTAGCTCTCTGAACAGCCAGGAGCGCTGTTTCGAGCTCTTTTTCGTAGGTCATAATTGAAATCGATCTGTTAGTCGAGTAGAAGGACTGAGATATCTTCTGGAGGGCAATGGCGGGGGAGGGGTACAAATGGTGCTTCAGCTGGGAGAGACGAGCAACACCCCGCGACAAAAGTGAGGGAAACGGGAGTAGCGAAGCCGCCAGGATGACTAGGGCGAAGAAAAAGTATTTGAGTGGCGCTATTCGTGCTCGCATGTGAGCTATGGGACGCTGTGGTGGGGTGGAGAGCTGCAGTCCGACGTAAGTCGAGCTTGGCGCGGCGGCGGCGTCGGAGGTTTCCCGTACGCTCGTCTGCCGTAAACAAAGCCGCCCTCTCCGCATAATTACTGCAATTCCCTCATTATGCCGACCAGCGATCCGCCCCATCGATCAGAGGCCATGGTGCCCTCTTCGCCGCGCGTCCAGGAGCCCGCCCTGGCAACCACGAAGCGAAAGTTCGACACGCTGCTCGACAGGCTGACTGCCAGCGCTTCGACCACATCCCTTGCCAACACCCTCCGCGAATCGAATGCCTCTTCTGCATCCCTCGCTCAACCTTCGACGCCCGAACCGGCCTCCAAACGATATCGTCTCTCAGATTCTGGCATGGACCGCCCGCGGCAAATCTCGGGAAGCGAGCGTATACAAGCTCTTAAATCGCAGTTGTTGACGCCGCGCAAGGATGGGGAGAAGCCTGGGGTTGGAGCAGGGGTGCGTGTAGTAGGTCAATCTCAAAGCCCAGCGAGAAATACGACACCACGGAAGCCAGCGAACTACCAGCCGTACAGCCAGGAGCAATTCCTAGCCCGGCTGAAGACGTTCGCAGATGTGAAGAAGTGGACCAACAAGCCGGACCCCCTCAGTGAGGTGGAATGGGCCAAAAGAGGTTGGTCATGCGACACTTGGAACACCGTCGCCTGCAAAGGGGGGTGTGAGAAAAGAACTGTGGTGCGGCTGCGGCCCAAAAGAAAGGACAAAGACGGGAAGGAGCTCGACATGAGCGAAGATCTTACGGTCGACATTGACAACGCGCTCACGGAGAAGTATCGAGAGATCATAATAGAAGGCCATGACGATGAGTGTCTATGGAGGAAACGCGGCTGTCAAGGTACGTTAGGCACACAAGGTAGCATTTAAAAAACTAACATGTCGGATAGACGACATCTACCACATTCCCATCCCCAGCCGCGCCAAAAGCACCGCCGATCTCCTTTCGCGGTACCGCTCTCTCAAGTCTATTGCCAAAGACCTCCCCATCCTCTCGAATCTAATATACCCGGACCCCCCAATAGATAATATACTCCACCGCGTTCCTTCCTCTTTCTTCCTGTCCCCCGGCTCAGACATCGCCGCCGAAGAACCTCCCACCTCCCCCGCTGACACAGTTGCCTTCCTCTTTTCCCTCTTTGGTTGGACTGGTGTCTCGGAATCGAACATCTCGCTCGCCGTGTGCGGCTACTGTTTTCAGCGTGTGGGCCTCTGGCTGAGCGCCGCATCACGCCTCGAGGAAATGAGCAAAAAACTGGGTATCCCCATCGAAACACTACGTCTTAATCTCGTCGAATCCCACCGCGAGCACTGTCCCTGGAAGAATCCTATTACGCAGCGTAATGCCACCGACGGGCCTATCGCTAACATGGCGGGTTGGCAGACGCAGCTATTCATGCTTTTGGGTACGCGCAGGGAGAAAAAGGAGAAGGAACATGCTAAGAATGTAGAGAGCGTTGATCTAGGTAGCGAGTACACATTTCCTCGAGGTAGTATGGATGTCAGTGAGCCTGGTGGCGAGTCTACGCAGGATAAAGATGACTCTTTCCATGACAAATGGCGCAAGTTCAAGGCGAAGCTGCGGAGAACCGCGTCCAAGAAGAGTCTCAAAAGCATGAAGAGCGTGAAGAGTGCAAAGAGCACCAAGAGCGTTGCAGATCAAGGATAGGGAGGGCTTGAGGAAATACCCCTTCAAGTATTTAGGCCTAGAGCGCTCCTGTTTTCGCTAGATTCAAGCCGTGTAATAGTAATGAAATCAAGCACCAGGTGCAGGGAACATTGTGTTCTTCTATCACTCTAATTCTGGTTGGACGATAGCAGAAGCTCTCAGTCCGGGCTTAATTGTAATACGTAGAAATGAGATAAGACCTTTTTACTCAGATGCAAAACGTTTTACATATGAGCCAAAAATAAACCAATTCTCTTATCTCTATGTAAAGGTGTGTTTGCAAATTGAATCCGGGACCTCCCTTGGGTTTCTCTGGCTATCAAGGTTTTCGAATTTGATGGAACACTCCCATTGAGAACAAAAGAGGATATTCCGACCGAACTGAAGGGATTGACAGCCAGAATAGAACCCAATTTACAAAAGTGTTTCATACAGAGTTCCATCCGCATATGACGATTAACTCGTTCTTTAGCACGATCCTTTAGAGCCATCATATGATAGGGAAAACACAACTGTCCTTGAAATTTGCCTTTCGACGTCATAAGGACAGGTACTCCCAGAATCCACAGTACAACCACAACTCAAACTGCAGCTGTAAGACAGCCACGTGGGAATTAGTCAAAGGT